>Ga0256914_1002128_pt1 | contig 16826 bp, 15 predicted proteins | sample HulkmetaG_FD_191571 | JGI IMG/M metagenome (GOLD analysis project Ga0256914, IMG submission 191571) | Hydrothermal chimney microbial communities from Main Endeavour vent field at the Juan de Fuca Ridge, Pacific Ocean - Hulk | ecosystem: Environmental > Aquatic > Marine > Hydrothermal vents ... | reverse complement strand
GCGCGTAAATCTTGTAGGGAATGCCCAATGTGGGGCCCACCAGCATGGCCACGATGCCCCAACGTTGCAGATGGGCCTGCACTTTGTCCATATCGCGCCGCGGAATGGCCGGCACGCGGGCCACGAGGCGCGCCGCGCGGGCGCGATCGCGGTGCCCCCACACAAACATCACCGCGCCCCCCAACAGCGCGCCCAACACCGCGTACGCGCTGGCCACCAATCCAGCCTCGAGGCCGTCCAGCGCGATCAGACTCAAGGCCACATCGGGCACGATGAAGAACAGCGTAGCCTCCGCGAACCCCCACAAGAAAGCAATCCCATTGGCCATGCGCGCCTCACGGGAACAGAATGCCGAAGTAGCGGGTCATGTGGAAGAACAACGGCGTGACCAAAATCAAACTGTCGACCCGATCGAGCACGCCGCCATGGCCCGGCAGCAATGTCCCCATGTCTTTGAGCCCGACATCGCGCTTGATCAGGCTGATGGAAAGGTCACCCAACTGGCTGGCCACGCCCACGATAAGGCCGGTGAGCACCCGCAGGCCAGGGGTGAGTTGGGGCAACAAGGGTTGCAACAACCACGGCAACGCCAACGATACGGCCAGCGCGGCCAAAGAACCTTCCACCGTCTTGTTCGGACTAATGTTGGACCGCAATTTATGCCGCCCAAAGAGGCGTCCAAAGGTGTAAGCCGCAATGTCGGCCACTTGGGTGGCAAAGACCAAGTACAGCACGAAGGGCACGAAGTGCGGTGAGTTGGCCAAGAAACTAAAGTGCCCCAGCAGCCAGCCAAAGTAGAGAAAGCCCAATATGCCCAACGCGACGGCTTGCAGACGCCCCTCGTACCGATTTTGCAAAATGGGCACCAACAGCACCAACCCCACGACATACACGGGCAGCACCACGAACAAGCCATACCAACCATAGTAAGGCGAGTTGGGCACCGGAACCAAGGCCAACACGGCCAAAACCACCATGCTGGCATAGACCACGCGCATGATCCACCGGCTTTCGGTCAGACCTGTGGCTCGGGCGAACTCGCGAAAACCCATGACCGAAAGCCCCAAAACGCCCAAAATGAACGCCACCCGCCCTAACCCCACGAACAGCAGCACGGTGGGGATGATCATCAACCACCCCCGATAGATGCGCCACACCGAGGTCACATTTTTGTGCAACACCCGATCTAAAAACCCCAGCACGCCGCCGGCCACAGCCAGCAACCCCACCACGATGGTGGTGTAGCGCACGAACACAACCCAATCCGCGCCTTGCAAGAAGAGGCTCATGCGCGCACCTCCTGGGCAATGCGCCACAGCCGACGGCCGAACGTGCCCAAACTGGCCACGAAGATGAAGACCAAGCCCCACGCCAACAAGCGATCGGGCTGCCAGGCCGCGGGCGTAAGCGCATGATAGCCGGCCAAGGCCGCCAACGCGAACATTCGCTGGGATTTGGCCATCGGGCCGAGGAAAAGGCCTTGCACGCCCAGGCTATTGCCCAACGCGCGCCCATATGCGACCAACACCGCGGCCAAGGCAGCCAAGTAACCCGCGTGGGGCGAACTACCCGCGGCAAACCCGGCCGCGATGAAAATCAGCGCGTCCGCGATGCGATCGGGCACTTCGTTGTACAGCAAGCCGGTGCGCGAGGCTTGGCCTGCGGCCAAAGCCACCATGCCATCCAGCATATTGGCCAACAAACGCAAGCCGATGAAGAGCGCGGCCAAAGCCCACCACAGCCGGGGCCAAGGGGCGCGTGCGGTGGCCCATAGGCTCAGCCCAGCCACCAGCGCGGCCAGCAGCCCGGCCAGCGAAATGGCATTGGGGCGCACACGATGCCGCACCAACCAGGCCGTCAACCCGCGGGCATAGGCGCTCTGCCGCGCCGCAATGGGGCGCCGATCAGGCGAAGCAGGAACAGAACCCATACGCCGACCTCCATGGATCAGGGCAGAACGAACCGGCGTCTTCCGCATCCCCCCGCGGCGCTGGGTGGTCGTGTGTATCGTTACAACCCCGCGCCATGGCCGAAGTTATGGCACACACGACACGCGGCCGCGGCCCCGCGCCGCGAGACTTTGCGCCGCGCGCCAAGCCGAGCGTAAGGGCACGGTCAGGGGCGCGCCTACCGCGGGACGCGCTCCGGCCCCCCCGGGCGCGCGCCCACGCCCCACCCACCCGTCCCGCGGTTCCCAGGCCGTGACGCAGAATCTGCCCCCTGCGGTGGCCTTTGCACCCTCGCCGCAGCCCCTGGGGCGTTCGAAAAATCAGCGTATCGCCGTGAGCCGAGGTTTTGCCCCACGCCCTTCCGGGCCCATCCGCCGCGCGGAGCGGCACGCCCCCCGAATCGCCCGCCAGTAAAGAAAGCGGCAGATTCACGCCGGTTTGCTTTTCCAACGGTCCTCCATACCCTAACATGCTACGGCGGTCCCGCACGGGCGCATTTCGCGCTGGGCGGACAGCCGTTGCCCATCGAGACCGTCCATTACCTGGAAGGCGAGGCCGAGCGCCACTTCTTGGTGCCGAACGACTTGGTCGGCATCATGGGCAACGCGCCCTTTTTGGCGGGGTGGCTGGTGTTGGACTTTCTGCGTGAACGGGCCAGTCTGTGGGTACCGCCCCCGTCTCGTGCGGACGCGGCCGTCTAAGTAACCGCGGGCACCTGAGTCGTGAGGGACGCGTCCTTGGGCCAGGGGCGTGGTTCAGGCGCGGGCTCTGGACGGCCCAAAATCTGCCAAGCCAGGGCCAAGAACTCCCCCACATCCTCTCGCGTCAACAGCATTCGGCGCTGCGCGCGATCCAGGCCATAGGGGGCCAAATAGCGCGCCGCGAACTTGCGAAAGAGGATCAAACCGCGGGGCCAGCCATAATGGGCCAAATTGGCCCGCAAGTGCCACCGCAGCACGGCCCACACCTCGTGCCGAGGCACGTGCTCCCGATCACGGCGCTGCAACAGCCAGGGATTGTCCAACGCGCCGCGGCCGATCATCACCGCGGCCACACCCGCGTAGGCTTTGAGGCGATCGATGTCCGCGGCTCGGCGCACATCGCCGTTGCCCACCACCGGCACCCGCACCGTAGCCGCGACCTCGGCGATGGCATCCCAGTCGGCGCGCCCACGATAGCCCTGGGCGCGCGTGCGGCCGTGCACCGCGATCAGCGCCGCGCCGTTCTCTTCCAAAATCCGGGCGATCAGGCGGTAGTTACGGCACGAATCATCCCAACCCAAGCGGATCTTGGCCGTCACCGGCACTTCCAACACCCGGCTCAAGCGTCGAAACAAGCGCGCCACCTTGATGGGCGTGCGCAAAAGCCCTGCGCCCGCGCCGCGGCCGGCAATGCGCGGGTCGGGGCACCCCATGTTGATGTCGATCGCCGCGGGGCCCACTTCTTGCACCCGCCGCGCGGCTTCGACCAGCATCGACACCGTATGGCCGTAAATTTGGACAAAAACGGGCTGCTCCCACGCCCGCCAACGCAGCCGGGGCCACACTTTACGAGGCTGATACAAAATATCCAGCGCGTGGATAAATTCGGTGTAAGCCACCGCGGAGCCCAACCGGCGCCCCAAACGCCGAAAGGGCGGGTCGGTCACGCCGTCCATGGGCGCGAGGATGACATCACCCCACACGGGCCACGGCCCGACCCAAAAGGCGGGCGCGTTCAGAGGCTCACCCCGCGGGCTTGGGCCCAGGCTTCCAGAAAGGCTTCCAGGCTGTCCAGCCATTGGTCCAGCGCGTCCAAGCGGGGTTGGGCATCGGCCCAGCCCCAAGCGGTCAGGGTTTCGGTCCAGGGGGACAGGACCTCCGGGCGGGCCGGGGCGGCGGCCTCCAAGGCTTGGCTCCACGTGCGCAACAGCAACAACAGGGCTTGGGTCGCGGGCTCGCGTTCGAGCAGCGCGGCTATGCCCGCGCGATAGTAGTGCGCGCGAGCGGGGTGAAACGCGACGGGGTCCACCGTATGCGCGACCTGCCAGGCCGCGTCCCAAGGCTCAAGCGCGGCGCCAAGTGCGGCCGCGTCCAAGCCGGGTGCAGCCAGCGCGCGCAGCCACGCGGCGACCCACTCGGGGTGTCCGGCCTTGGCCGCTTCATCTCGCCACAGCCACGCGGCCCGGCGCCACGGCAGCACCCGGCCATGCAACGTCGCGGGGATGTGCATGGCCGCATACACCGCGTCCACATACGCGCGCACCTGGGCCGGCGCCAAGGGGTCGGCCGCGGTGCCGAGTCGGGCCCACGCGTCGCGGCCGCGTTCAAGCAGAGCCCAGGCGCGGGCCGCGGCCACTTCGGGCTGGTGAAACCGGCTGCGCGCGCCCGATTGGACGAAATCCAAAAAGTGCTGCGGATCGTACAAAGGTTGCGCGTAATACACCTCATGCCCCAACCAAGGGTCGTGGCGCAATTTGCGCGGCGGCTCTAAGCGCTCGCGGGCCCAATGGCGAATGTCCAGATGCACGCCCCCTGGCAACGGGCGCACCTCGGCTTGGCGTTCGGGCGTCAAATTGTAGACGCAAACAATGTCGATGTCGGTGGTGCCGCCAAAGAGCGGCTCTTCGTCCAACAACGACCCGGTGAGATAAACGGCCAGCAGGTTTAAGTCGCGGCGTTTTTCGGCCACATATTGCTCGGCCCACAAACGCAGCCGGCGGCGCGTCAGGCGCATGACTTACTCCTCGTCCAAGACGAACTCGCCCCCTTCGAGCACCCCCCGATGCACCACAGCCATGGTGCGCGACGCGTCGGGGAGCAGGTCCGCGGGGGCAAAGGCCCGCAGCCGCACGTAGCCCCGGGCCAAAGGATGCGGCATCAGCCAACGCTCAAAGGGCAAGGAGACCTTGTACAACTGGTAGTACAAAAACCGGCGCGCGTTTTCGCGATATTCGGCGGGCAAGGGCACTTCGGTGGCGCGCAAAAAGCGCTCCAGATGTTGCCAATAAGCCTCAGCCGTGGGCGGGAGCATGACAATGGGGTACGCGGTAAACCGCGCCGCGGCCGCGGCCAACACCGGTTTGCCCAGCAGCACAGCCTCCAAGCCGATGGTGGAATTGTAAATCAAAACCAACTTGCTGTGGGTGATGAGTTCGTAGGAACTGAGGTACTGGTCCGAGTCGACGAAGAGCACATTGGGCCACTGCGCAACACCACGCTGCCGGACCCAATCGCGCACGCTTTCGGCCGCGGCCTTGCCCGGCCGGTGCTCGTCAGGATGCGCGCGCAGCACGAACAACACTTCGGGGTGGGCGCGCATCACCTGCGCCAGGCCGTCGAGCCACGCGAACATATGGGGGAAGAGCACATGCGCGTGCTTCTGGCTGGTGTCAAAGACCACGTTGGTAAACACAGGCACGATGGCGTCGAAACGGCGGGCCCGCTCCCAAAACGCGGCATCCAAAGGGCGCATGTGCGGCCAAAAGCGCACCCCGGCCATGCTGAAATCGCCTTGAAACCGGCGGCTGAGATAGGCGTCAAGCCGCGCTTGCTGCGCGGGGCTCAGCCGAAAGTCGCTGGGGATGCGAATAGGGTACGCCGTAGCCTCGCCATGGGTGAAGAACGCGGTCAAGGGGCGCAAGCCGACCTCATGGGTCACGGTAGGAATGCCCGCGGCACGAGCCAAATACGCTACCGTGGCCTCAGGGTAGAACTGCCCATTGAACACCACCACCGCGCGCGGGCGTTGCGTGGCGAGCACGTGGCGAAAGGTCTGCGCGGTAGCCCACGCGCCCTGCAAAAACGCGCGCGCCAAGCGCCGCGTTGCCGCGTCGTCGGGGAGGTTATGCCGGCGCAAAGCCCAGCGCAAGGCCGGCGTGATCAGGTTGCCCAACGGCAAGCCGTCGTGTTCCCAGGTCAGCAGCGCGTCTAAGGGGGCGTTGGCCCAAGCGCGCGCCAGCGCGTCGTCTTCGCGCGGAGTCAACGGCACGGTCGGCCAGCCCGCGTACAGCCGCGCGGATTGGGCTTGACACATGGCGCATGGGGGCGCGTGGCGCCCTTGGTCTTGCGCCGCGGCCAACACACAACGGGGCAACCCGGCCGCGCAAACCAACTGTATCACGGGCACCCCGCGCAGCCGCAGGCTCCACGCAGTCAGCCATTGAAAGGCCGCGTTCTGGCTGAGCCCCCACAGCCGGGCTGACGCGTTGAAAAACACGACCGGCGGGCCTTGGGGCGCAGGCGCGGCCGAGGACAAGGCCCGGTTGAGCGCGGCCAACCGCCGCCGGTCTTGCCAGGTGAGCCACTTGGAGCGCAGGCTCATGGTCCTCCCTCGGCCGGTGGCGCGGGGTCTGGCAAACGAATCGGCGCGCCGCCCACCACGGAGGGCGGCCACACGTGCACGTCCCACCAAGCCCGCACCCGAGCCACGGTCTCGCGCACGCCGCCATACCACCACAACCCGCGATAGCCCGCGGGCCGATCGGCAGGCACGCCGACCGCGTCCAGCCCCAAGGCCTGGCACAAATACAACGCGCGCGGCAGATGAAAGCGTTGCGTCACCAACACGACCCGATCGAGGCCAAAGATGTGCCGGGCGCGCCAACACGTGTCATAGGTGCGCCGGCCGGCATAGTCCAGCACCAACGCGTCGTCGGGCACACCATACTCCCGGGCCAAAGCGGCCATGGCCGCGGGTTCATTGTAGTGCTCAAAGCGATTGTCACCGCTGAGCAACAACCGCTGCACTCGCCCGGCCTGGTACAAGGCGACCGCGGTGCGCACCCGATCCGCCAAAATCGGGCTGGGGCGCCCGCCCGGATACACAGCCGCGCCGAAAACCACCGCGACCGGCCGGGCTTCGACCGCGTCGGGCGCGACAATTCGCGCCCGATAGCGCCAACTCACGTCGGCATACGCGGCCACCAAGGCCAATACACTCAGCCAGCCCAAGCCCACGCCGATAGGTCGCACGCCCCGGCCGCGCGTCCATGTACGCCAACTGCTCATACGCGTTGGGCCTTAGCCCCCTTGCTTGAAACGCACGTGCGGGTTGGTGATATAGCGCCGCAGTTTGCGCATGGCCGGAAGTTCTGAATCATACACCCGCTTGACCCCATCGCCTAAGGCTTGCTCGGTCACCCGAATGTATTTGACCAGTTTGGCCATACCACCGGGCTCCACCGATGCGGCCTGATCGCTGCCCCACATCGCCCGGTCCAAAGTGAAGTGTCGCTCGACCATGACCGCGCCCAGCGCGACCGCCACCGCGGTGGTCACCAGCCCGACTTCGTGGCCCGAGTAGCCAATAGGCACTTGCGGGAACTCGCGCGCCAAGGTCTGAATCATGCGCAGGTTCAACTCCGAAGGCTCCGCGGGATACGTGCTGGTGGTGTGCATGAGCAGCAAGTTGTCCGTGCCCAGCACCTCCACCGCGGCTCGAATCTCATCCATGGTCGACATGCCCGTTGAGAGCACCACGGGCTTGCCGGTCGCGCGGGCCTTGCGCAGCAGGCCGTGGTCGGTCAACGCCGCCGATGGGATCTTGTACACCGGCGGGTCGAACGCCTCTAAGAAATCCACCGAGGGCTCGTCCCACACCGAAGCGAACCAAGTGATGCCTCGCTCACGGCAATAGCGGTCGATTTCACGATATTCGTCTTCGCCGAACTCCACCTTGCGCCGATACTCGATGTAGGGGATATACCCCCACGGCGTTTCGCGCATTTTGTTCCACATTTCTTTGGGGGTCGCGATTTCGGGCGTGCGTTTTTGGAACTTGACCGCGTCCACCCCGGCCCACACGGCCGCGTCGATCATGCGCTTGGCCAACTCCAGGTCGCCGTTGTGGTTGATGCCGATCTCCGCCACAATATAGGTGGGATAGCCCTCGCCCACCCAGCGGTCGCCAATACGAATGCGTCGTGTCATGCCCTTGGCCTCCTGTGTGCAGGGGGAAATGCGCCGCGTCCGGCCAGGGGCCGTCGCGGGGCTTCATTATACCCCCGCGCGACGCGCGCGGGGTTGGCGCACGACCAACTTTGGCGGGGTTACAGGCCCAATTCGTCGTACAGGGCTTCTAACGAGAGTTCGGGCGCGACAGTGCCACGGGCGCGCAGGGTCAGCGCCGCGGCCGCGGTGCCCAGGCGAACAGCCTCGTCGGGCAGCACCCCTTGCAACAGGCTGTAGATCACCGTCGCGGTGAGCGCATCGCCCGCGCCGGTAGGGTCCACCACCTCGGTGCGCAATGCAGGAATATGGCCTTGGGTGTGTTCGGTGGCATAGCACACGCCAAACTCGGCCAAGGTCACCAACGCCAACTGGACCCCCTGGGCCACCAACGCGCGGGCGGCTTCCACGGCCTGGGTGAAATCGGTTTGGCTGACGGGCTGCCCCAACAAGGCTTCGGCTTCGACATGGTTGAGGGTGAGCAAGGTGAGGCGTTTGAGGAAGGGCCTGAGCCGTACGGCCAAGTCCGCGGTTGTGGCGTCGGCGGCCATGAGCACCCCGTGCTCCCGGGCCAATGCGAACACCGTGCGCAGCGTGGCAGGCCGCAAGTTGGCATCCACAAATGCCCACGCCGCGCCGGCGAACACCTGATGCTGGGCGCGCAAATACGCAGGGGTCAACGCCTCCACCGCGCGCAAGTCATAGACGCCATATTGCAAGCCACCCTCGGGATACAACAGGCCAATGTAATGCCCCGTCTCCAGGCCGGGCACACGTTGGCTGGCTTGCGTATCAACGCCCAGCGCGTCCAGATGGGCCAACAGAGCCCGGCCCTCGGGCTCGTCGCCCACCGCAGTAACAAAGCGCACTGGCTGCCCCAAGCGCGCCAAATTCTCGGCCACATTGCGCGCCACACCGCCAAAAGCCCGGCGCACCTGCGCGGGAATGCGATGTTGGGCCTGCAGAGCCTCGGTGGGATGCGCGATGAGGTCCACCCCCGCGGTGCCGATCACCACCACCGGCGCGTGCGGGTCCGCGGTATCCCAGAACGCCATAGGTGCCTCCTCTGGGCGTCACTCGCCCAAGAACTCCTCGGGAGCCGGTCCTGCCATGCTTTCCCTGCCACCATACGGATGCGCGGCAAGCACGTTTTGCGCTTGCAAAATCCAAGCCACCAGCGCGGCATCGTCGTGATACGCGGCGCTCTCGCTTACATCTACATCCGCGCCGAACGCGGCAGCGGCGAACAGGTGCCGCACATGCGGGTGCCAACGCACTTCTTCCAGCAACGCCTCCAGCACCCGGAACCACGCCTGGCGCACCTGCAACACGCGCGTTTCGGCCGACGCCAGCGCGGACCACGGGGGCGTGGGATAGTCCAGCGCGGGGAGTTCCGCGGTCAGCATGTCGGCCAGGCGTTGCCCCTCAGATGCGCTCACCCGCTGCTGGCGGATGTACACGCGCGAGGGCAAGTCCTCCTCTTCCCACGCCAACATGGCCCGCATCGCCTGGCGATGGAGTTCGCGCACCACCCCAGGCGCGCGCCAGTCATCAAACGACAGTTGGGTCACGAACAGCCCGCGCTGCTCTGCCAGGGGATACCCTTCTTCGGCCGAGCCGTTGAGTTCGCGCAAAACCTCGTCGTGGATCTGCTCCCACGACACCGGGCCAGGACGCTCGAGGAATTCACGGATTTGCCCCTCGATGCGCTGGCGCGCTTCAGGCGGCCACGAACGGAGAATTTCCTCCAACGTGGTCTTTTGGACCCGGTCCAACAATTGCGCCGCGGTGTAGCGAGAAAAGACCTTGCGAAAGGCCGCCTCCAGCGCGCCCTGGATGACATACGTGGCCAACGCGGTGGCGGAGTGGATCTCCCAATGGCTGGCTTCTCGCTGCATCAATTGCAGCGTGGCCTTCCACACCAGTTGGTGCCACTTCGCGGGGGCCAGCCGATGACGGGCTTCGCGAATCAGCCAGCCCTCGTGGAACAATTCGTAGGCCACTGAGACGTTGGTAATGCGCAAGGGGAGCCCATCCCGCGTGCGCACGAAAATGCTGGCTTTGCGCGCGGTGTGGGCGCGCAAGCCAAACAACACCGGATAGCGCACGCGGCCGAACTTGGGCAATTCGCTGTTGAACGACCTCAACCACGCTTCCGCCCATGGCGACTCGGTTTCGGTCTCGTCGAAAGGAGGGGCGGTGGCTTCCAGGGCTTCGGCCGTGCGCGTCTCGAGTTCAACCTCGCCTTGGGCGGGGTCGGGCCACGACAACGGCAGGGCATACGGGTCGCGGCGCTCCCCAATCGCGCACCGCGGTTCGACGAAATAAGGGCCAGGCAACACCGGGTGCGGCCGCGGATCGGTCAACTTCTCCATGACCAGCAAGATCTCAGAATCCACCTCCAACAGCGCGGGACCGCCCAGGTGGGTCAGCCACGGGTACTCGGGGATGTGCCAGCCTGTTTTGCCTCCCAGATCGGCAAACCGCGCCCGAAACGAGAAGCCCCACTGGCAGGGGGAATCGCCCCAAGTCAGCGTTCCAATATAATGATAGGACGCCATGACCGCGGCGTCGTAGGCCGCGCGCGAAGGCTCCTCGCGGTCGCCATAGAGTTTCGACGCCGCGGGGGCCAAGGCTTCGTCCAACTCGAACAGATCGACCAGCAAGACGGCGAAGAGATAGCGCAGCCAGGTCTGCAGCGCGGCGTCCAGCAACAGCGCGAGGCCAAAAGCCAAAAAATTCCACGGCGTCAACCGATTCAGGGGCCAAAAGCCAATGGTCAACGCGAACCAACCCAAAAACAGCACCTGCAAAGTGCGCAAGGGCCATAACCGACACGGGACAGCCACCTCGTGGCTCGTGCGCCCGAAGAAACGTGGTCGCGGCCCCTTCGGCGCGAGGCCCAGTATCTGGCTCCAGATCACACAAGGGGCCTTGACGATTCCCAAAGCCAGCACCCACAACACGAGCGTGCCCAGCCATGACATCCCGCTCACTGGGGGCCTCCTACTTCGCGCAGCCACATGCGCAGCCACTGACGCAGACGCCGGAGGTGCTCCATCCGGGGGTCGTGCACGCCGAGCTGCACATCCTCCCGCAGCCAATCCAAGCTGCCCTCTGTCAAGCCCAGCAACAGGCGCGCCAGCCCTGCGGCATCGCCCTCTTGCAGCACGTCGGCCAAAGATTTGGGAAGTAACGCGTCTGTGCGATGTCGCATGTAGATCGCGTAGGTCATGATGGTCTGATAGCGCGCCGCGCGCGTGTCGGTCACCCGACGGTAACGCCGCGCTTGGCCGCGCAACTGCTCCAGAAAGGCCCACAAAGGCTCATAGGCGGCCATGATCAGCCGCTCTTCCACCTGGGGCGGGAAGTAAACCTGTGCCACCACCGCGGTCGTTGCTTTCAAGCCCATGGCCCGCAAGCGCCAATATTCTCGACTGCGACGCCGCTTTTGCGGGTCACCTCCCGCGGGGATGTACTCGGGCTGGGTGAAACGCTCCCGAAAGGCGCGTTGTACTTCGTCGATCCATCGCAATTCGGTCAAGGGGTGCATCGGCTCGAACAACTTGGTGGCCTCGCCCACCGAATGCGTGACTTCATCGATCCAAGCGTCTTTGAGCAAGGCCTGAAGCATGGGTATCGAGCCGCTCAACAATTCGGGGACTTGGTCACGCACGGCCGGGTCAGGGTGATGGGCGACGCGTTCCAGCACCTCGGTGAGCATTTCTTCCGCGAACGCGCGGGCCGACCAGCCATGGCCATGGAAGATGGTGCGGAAGGTTTCGGCCTCAAACGCCTGCCGGTATGCGCGCGCGTCCGCGTCGTTCAGCACAGGCTCAGGCTCGTTGAGGGCCTGGGCCCGCTCCTTGAGCCAGGCATACCAATAGGGCTGCGGGTAATCCTCGGGGCTAAGCAGCGCGAACACCCCCACCAAGCGGGCCGACACGCGCGCGCCGCTGAGTTCCACCGTCGTATCGGCCGCGCCTTCGGGCGGTTTGTCCGCCCACCGGTTTCCGCCATAGGCCACCACCACGGGGCGCAGGCTCAGGGTCGCGACCAATTCGTGCACTGCCGACAGAATCGATACGCCCGGCCCACGAACGACAAGGCCGCCGTTGCGTTGGTCACGAAAGACCGCCGCGCTCACGCCATCGACGATCACCAGCCCCAAATTGGGCCGCTGATTTTCGCGCGCGACGCGCGTGCGGTCACCGATCACCCGGCCGTTGCGCACGAAAAACGTTTTATGCAGGATGCCCGCACTGCCCCTGAACAGCATCCAGGACCATAGCCACAACCATGAGGGGACAAAGTGCGCGATGGGCAGCGGTTCCAAGGCCCGGACGAACGTCGTCCGATAAGCGTGCCCAGCGTAGAGCAACAACCCCAGCGCGGCCGCCACGATTATGATCCGACGTAAGATTGGGTCCTCAAAGAACAGAAAGCCTGGTATCGACGCCGAAAGGCGCATCAGGGCCAAGCCGAGCAGTATCGCGGTGATTACAACGACCAGATACCCATGTCGCAGGTACCACGGTACCCGAGGGGGCGTGGAACTGGGGGCTCTGTTTGGGCGTCGCTTCAGACGCACGACCTCGCCTCCGCGTTGCGCGCTTCACGGGTCACCCCGACCGAGCCAACACGATCTGTCCCCCTCGATGATTAGGCACAAGTATACCATAAGATGCGCGGATAAAGACGCCCAAGAACGCCAAAAGGCAGAATTCCCGCGGCGCAACGGCCGCGAAGTCACAGATTGGGAGCCTCAACAAACCACGGCTGCGGCGACGAACGCGCGTCAAGGCCCGGCCAAACCACGTGGCGGAGATGCGCGCTGCACCCCGCGCGCCACGCCACCCAACAGCAGCGCGAGGCCGCTCAGGCCGATGGCCAGCCACTTGGTCGTTGTGCAGGCCGCGGCCAACCACGCCAGCCCGGGCCAAAACAGGGGATAGCGCGCCATCAGCAGGCTCAGCAGCAGGTTTTCGCCCCAGTCTGCCACCACCGCGATCACAGGCAACGCGCCCACGCCCGCGCGGAGCCGGTCCCCAGCCCAAGGCACGTACAGCCGCGCCAGCACCAACAGCAAAAGGCTACCGTAGACCAAAGGGTAGAGGTTGTCGAACACCAAATGGCCGAAGAGGAAGGTGGCCTTGGCCGGCTGCCAAATGGCGAGCAATTCGTGCAGGCGCGCGGGCGAATAGCCCAGGAGCAGATCAGGCGCTTGGACCTGGCCGGGCTGTGCGGGCGGCGTGAAAACGCGACCCAAGAGGACGTTATAGCCCACGAAGACGACCGTCAGCCCGCCCACCACGGGCGGGCGCGCGCGACGCGCCCACCATGTCAGCCAAGTCTGAGACACTCGTCCCCCTTGCAGATGCGAACCTGCCCGCGGCGGCAACGCCCTTGGCGACCCGATTAGCCGCTGTCGGCCTCGGCCGTCGCCTGGTCGCCACCATTGCGCCCGCGCGGCGCCGCGGCACCACGCGCGCGCGTACTGGACGGGCGTAGATGACCGGTAAGTAAGGCCGTGGCGATCTCGGCCAAGCGTTGCTCCAAGGTGGTGAAGTTGTGCGCGGTGGTGCGCATGAGGCCGACCACGCCGAAGGTGCTGCCAGCCCAACGCAGCGGCAGCAGCAACGCCACCTGGCCCAACGTCCGCACCGGGAACTTCTCCAACGCGGGGCGTTGGATGAGCAAAGGCTCGCCCGAGAGGATGACCAGTTCACTCAAGCCGTCTTTCCAAGCGCTGCTGGCCGCGTCTTTGACCCAGCCTGGGGGCAGGTTGTAATAACTGACCAGGCGCAAGGTAGGCGCGTGCGGATCACCAACGCGCAGCACAAGCCACGAGCGCTGCGCTTGCACCAGCCCCACCAGCGATTGCATGAACTGGGGCAAGAGCAGCGCCCGGCGCGGGGTGTCGCTGACCAAGCGGGCGATGTGTTGCAGGGCGGCCAGCTGCCGCTCCACGCGGCGGGTCTCTTTGCGCAAGCGCCGCACTTGGGCCAGCGCGTCTTGGTGCGCCAAGCGCAAGCGTTGACGATCCAAGTTGCGGCGCACCACCTGCGCGACTTCGGCTTCGCTGGCCGGCCATAGGATGAAGTCCGTGGCGCCCAAGCGCAGCGCCTGCACAATTTCGCGCTCTTCGCCTTTGCGCGCGATGAGCACCAAGGGCAAGGTACGGCCCAAGGTTTGCACCGCGGCGATGAGATCACGGCCGCTCAAGTCGGGCAGTCGCGTATCGACCAAAATCACATCGTACGGCCGACGAGTGACTTCCAAAATGGCCTCTTGAACGCTGTGCACGGTTACGATTTCCACGCCATCGGGTGCGAGCCCGCTTTCGGTGATGGCGCGTATGAGGTCCATGTCGTGGGTCACCAGCAACAGGCGACCGCGAGCTAAGGGAACTGTGCTCATACACGGTCCTTTCCGGGGACGTCCAAAGCCTCGGGTGGGTTGGTATCGGCCAGAGATGCCGACATCGCCGCAGATTGGCTCGGCGGGGCCGGCGCAGCCGTCGCGTCGTCTTTGCTGCGCAAATGCGGGAAGAGAATGACCTCCCGGATGCTGCGCTGATCCGTAAACAGCATGGTCAAGCGATCAATGCCCATGCCGAACCCGCCGTTGGGCGGCATACCATAACGCAAGGCCTGCAAGTAATCCTCATCCATGGGATGCCGTTCTTCATCGTCCGCGGCATAGGCACGGCCCTGCTCCAGGAAACGCGCTTCTTGGTCCAAAGGGTCGTTCAATTCGGTGAACGCGTTGCCCAGTTCCATGCCGCCCATGAACAGTTCAAACCGCTCAACCGTTTGCGGGTCGTCGGGCTTGCTCTTGGCCAAAGGCGAAATGTCCCGCGGATAGTCATAGACAAACGTGGGCTGAATGAGGTTGGGCTCGACGAAGGTGCTCAACATCCAATCGAGCAATTTGCCCCACGTCGGTTTGGGTGGGGGCGCCTGGCCGCGCGCGCGCAACGCGGCGTCCAGGCTTTCCAGGGTGCGGTGTTGGTGAATGTCAATGCCCGTCGCTTCCAACAGCGCGTCTCGCATGGACACGCGACGCCATGGCGGGGCCAGGTCGATGGTTTGACCCTGGTAGGTGAACTGTTGGCGGCCCAGCACCTCTTGCGCCACCGCGCGCAGCATGGTCTCGACAAAGTCCATCACTGTGAAATAATCCGCGTAGGCCATGTAAAATTCCAGTTGGGTAAACTCAGGATTATGCTTGAAGGAAATGCCCTCGTTGCGAAAGTCCCGGCCGATTTCGTACACCCGCTCGAACATGCCCACAAGCAACCGTTTCAAGTAGAGTTCGAACGAAATGCGCAAATACAGTTGCTGTTTAAGTTGGTTGTGATAGGTGACAAAAGGCCGAGCCGCCGCGCCACCATAGATAGGCTGCAAAATGGGCGTTTCCACCTCTAAGAACCCATGAGCATCCAAAAAGGCGCGCAAAGCGCGCACAATTTTGGCTCGAGTGCGAAAAATTTGGCGGACTTCGGGGTGCACGGCCAGGTCCGCGTACCGTTGCCGGTAGCGCAACTCGGGGTCCGAGAAGGGGGAATGCCGGGTTTTCTTGTCTGCGGGTAAAGGCGTGATGGCCTTGGCCAACATCTTGAAATCCAGCACCCGCAGGGTGGGTTCGCCCGTCCGGGTGCGGAACATTTCACCCTGGGCCTGGATGAAGTCGCCAATGTCAAAGAACTTGTTGAAGAACTTGAGCCGGTCTTTGCCCAACTCGTTGACGCGCAGGAACAATTGCAAACGGCCGTGCTCATCTTCAATGTGGGCGAAGGTGAGTTTGCCCATTTGGCGGATGGAACGCAGTCGGCCCGCGACGGTGGCCGCCACGGGGGGCGCGTCGTCGCCCTGCGCTTCGGCTTGCAAGAACGCGTCGATGGCCTGACGGGTCGTGTGGGTCCGCTCTGCCCGATTCGGGTAGGGTTCGACCCCCATGGCCCGCAGTTGTTCAATCTTCTGCAACCGCTCGCGCTCCAACGCGCTGTACTCTCGAGGGCTCATGATGCTGTGGGAACTCCTGTCATTGGGAATGGATGGTGCATCAAGGGCGAGCGGGACCGTGGCAGGCGCCCCTGCTGGTCTGCTCCGCGTGACCTCCTTCCCCGGGCAGGGCAATTATAACATGGTTTAAGGCGCGTTAAACTTTTCATTTACGCGGATACGCGCGCGCGTTCTCACTTGCGGGCCGGTGGCGTCGGGGTCGCACCGCTCCAAAGGCCGCGCTTGGCCCCGCGGGCTTCGGCTTCGGCCGCCAAAAACGCGGGCCCACACGCGTGATCCGTCACGTAATACCAGGCCAGGCCTTCGCGCAAAAGTTGCAAATTGACGAAGACATCGTCCACCAGAACATAGCGCAACAGCCGACCATAGCGGTCGTGATCCTCCGAATTGGGATCCCATGCCAGGGTGACCCACTTGCCACTGACCAGTTCTTGATTGCGGCGTTTGGCCGCCATGCCCCAGGGATGGGCCGGCTCATCGCCGCGGCGTTTGGTCTCGGGGGTGTCGATGCCCTGGTAACGGATGCGATATACCTGATAGCCGATCTTGACGGTGATGGTATCGCCATCATGCACTTGCAACACCCGGGCACGCACGCGCGGGGCATCCGCGGGGATGCACGCGAAGTCAGGCCCCGAAGGCAACGTTGGCGTGGGTGGCGGCGTGGGGCTGGGGCGTCGCGTGGCCGTCGGCCGCGGGGTGCGAGTGGGCGTCGGTGACGGCGCGGCTTCGGTGGCGCTCACCCGCGGCGTAGTCGACGGGCGCGACGCGGTGCAGGCGCCCAACGCGAACATCACCAGCAGCAAGACCATCCGCCACGGCCAAGGCCCGCGCGGCCGGTCGGCGTTCCCCAAGCGAAGTTGGTCATTCATGGGCTTGCTCCTGCTGAGGCATGGGAGAAGGATCGCCCAAAGCCAACACCT
>Ga0256914_1002127_pt1 | contig 16826 bp, 12 predicted proteins | sample HulkmetaG_FD_191571 | JGI IMG/M metagenome (GOLD analysis project Ga0256914, IMG submission 191571) | Hydrothermal chimney microbial communities from Main Endeavour vent field at the Juan de Fuca Ridge, Pacific Ocean - Hulk | ecosystem: Environmental > Aquatic > Marine > Hydrothermal vents ... | reverse complement strand
AACTGCTGCACGACTTCAAGGAGCGGACGGAGCGCGTCATCGCCAACTCCGAAGAGCTCAGAAGACGGATGAGGAGAATCATCAACGGGATGAAAGTGAGCAACGGGAAGATCGACCATATCCATCTCAAACTGCAGGGTTACAACGCCATCCTCGAGGAGAAGGAGGTTTCGATACCCGACGAAAAGAGCTGCCGCTTCGGCAGATGGTTCTCCTCCGAACTCGGAAAGATGCTCGCAGACGATCCGCAGGCCCGTTCCGCCATCGAGCGCCACCACCACAATGTCCATACCGGACTCAAAAGTGCGCTCTCGCACTACCTGCACAAGCGCGACCTCGAAGCCACCGTCGAAGAGATGACGAAGGTGGAGGCCTCCAGCAAAAAAGGGTTCGAAATCCTCCTGGAGGCCGTGCGGGCCCTCTAGGTCCGGGAGGCTTCGACTCCCCCTACGAACGGCGGCAGGCCTCCTCTTTCGCCTTGATCACCTCGAGTCTGTGCAGAATGTGATCGAGCTCCGCGAGATTCTCTTCGCACTCCTGTTTCAAAGCCTCTTTTCTGCTTTGGATCAGTTCGATCTGCTTCTGCAGATCCTCCAGGTCGATGCGGCACGCTTTCGCCGCCGCTTCCTCTTTGTCCAGCACCCATTCGGTCGCCTTTTTCAGAAACTCCATCATCCTGACTCCTTTCCGTTTCGCATCGAATCCATGCCGTACTCCCTCCGACAGGCGAGCCTGAGACAGTTGGGCAGCGGTTTTCCCTCGATGAAGGCCTGCAGGTTCGCGAGCGAAATCTCCATGATCCGCTCCAGAGCCTCCTCCGTATAGTAGGCCATGTGGGGGGTATAGAGAATGTTTGGTCGTACCACATGCTTCACGTCGCTCACGACATCGAGACAGAGAGGGTTTTCGAGGGAGCCGTAGAGCTCTGCCTCCACGATCTCCGCCCGCGCCACGTTGACGATAATCGCGCTCTTTTTCAGCCGACCGGCGTTTCGGCAGTTCAACAGACCCCTGGTCGCCGGGGTCAGCGGGAGCGCGATCATCACGACATCGCTCTTTTCGAGCAGTTCGTCCAGATCCTCCACAAAGGCGATGCCCAGCTCGTCGACGATCGGCCGGCGGCTTCTCGACCAGGCCAGAAGCTCCATTCCCATCCCTTTCCCGATACGCGCCATCTGCGACCCGATCGTTCCGAGTCCCAGGATCCCGAGACGTTTTCCGGAGAGCTCCATCCCCTTGAGGTCACGGTACTCGAAGATACCCTCTTTGGCACGGGCGATCGCGGTATGGGTATGGCGCGTCGCATTCAGAAGCAGCGAAAAAGCGAATTCCGCGACGGCGGGACCACCGTATCCGGCCACGTTTGATGCGAGAATCCCCCTTTTGTAGAGGGCGTCGCAGACGAGGTGTTCGTATCCGGTGGAGCGCGTCTGGATATAGCGGAGTTTCGGCAGCAGCGAGAGTACCCGTTCGTCGATCCTCGAATGGACGAAGACGCTCACCGCTTCGAACTCGGACACGGACGTGAGCGCATCGTTGATCGTCCGGTCGAAAAAGGTGAGTTCGTGCCCTTCGAGACGGGAGGAGAAAAAGGCCCTCTCTTCGGGCTTCGTTTCGTAAAATGCAATGTTCATCTTTTGCTCCTTGTCAGCATATTGTACCACGCTGCGGTGAACGGCGGAGGTTTTTCACATCGTCTCCACATAGTGAACCATTTTTATCGGCTGGTATTTTACTTCCAAAAACGAGGGAGTCCGGGGAGTTCAGCCTTTTGAGAGGAGAAGTTGTGTACAATCGCGATGACTTGAAACCGGCAACGACGGCAGGAATCTCAAACCCCCACAGGGAGGCGAACCATGGATCGGAACATCGAAGATCTCTGTATCGAGATCGAACGCCGTATCAGACTCTTTTTGGAGGGGATGGACGAAAATGCGCAGGCGTACGAGATCGCCGAACTCCTCGAAGAGGTTCGCGAGCAGGACAAGCGGCGCTTTATCGACCTTCTGAAGTCGTTCCCGGAAGATCTCAAGGCCGACGTACTCTCCGAACTCTCGAAAAACGCACAGGAGGACGCTCTCGAGGCGATCGACGCCAAGGAGCTCGCCGACATCATCGAGGAGATGGATACCGACGACGCCGCCGACATCGTCCAGCAGATCGAAGAGATCGACGAGAACAAGGCGGAAGAGGTTCTCGACGAGATCGACAAGGAGGAGAGCCGGGTCCTGCGTGAGCTGATCAGCTACGACGAGAACGAAGCGGGCGCCCACATGCAGACCGAACTCTTCAAGGCCTACATCGACGAGACGATCGGCGACTCGATCAAGCGTCTCAAGGAGATGAAACAAAAAGGGGGCCTCGACAACGCCTACCACGTCTTCATCGTCGACAGAAGAGACCGCTTTTTGGGTATGATGCCCCTGGAAGATCTGGTTTTGCAGGGACCGGGCGAGGTCTACCGGAACGTGATCGACAAGGAGGGTGCGCTCACGGTGACCGTCCATCCGAAAGATTCGATCGACCGGGTCATCGAGCTGGCCGGTAACTACAACATGAACGTCATCCCCGTCGTCGACGAGTTCGACCTCCTGCTCGGCCGAATCACCGCCGACGACATCTACGATCTGATGGAGAAGCAGGCGACCGACCAGATCTACGGCATGGCCGGGGTCCAGGAGGAGTCGGAGGAGAGCGAAAACATCGTCGAAGCGGGAAGAACCCGCGCCTTCTGGCTCGGGATCAATCTCCTCACGGCGATCGCCGCCTCGATCGTCATCGGTCTCTTCGACGATACGATCCAGTCGATCGTCGCGCTCGCGGTCCTGATGCCGATCGTCGCCTCGATGGGAGGCAACGCCGGCACCCAGTCACTCACCGTCACCGTCCGCCAGCTCGCCCTCGGAGATATCGACCCGACCGAAGCGAAGCGGGTCATCACCAAAGAGGTTCTCCTCTCTTTGGGCAACGGCCTCCTCTACGCCGTCGTCATGGGGCTCATCGCCTATTTCTGGTTCGATATGCCGCTCCTTGGTTTCGTCATCGCCCTCTCGATGCTCATCAATCTTCTCGCCGCCGGCTTCTTCGGCGCAACGATCCCCCTGATTCTCAAGGGGCTCGGGATCGATCCCGCCGTCGGCTCCACCGTCCTGCTGACGACCGTCACCGACGTCGTCGGTTTTTTCAGTTTTCTCGGCCTCGCCACGATCATACTGCTATAAGGAGCATCCGTGAAAAAAACCGTTTCGATTCTGCTGCTTTCGCTCTCGATCCTGTCGGCCCACGAATGCCGATACGATCTGCGGATTTCGCTCGATAGAGAAAAGGGGGTACTTCGTGGTCACGCCAGGATCACGACCGATCACGACTCGGTCACGCTTCTGGACACCGCCGCCAATATCACATCGATCGACAATGCCCGGCTCGTCGTGCGGCAGCAGCGTCCGCATCTGCTCAGAGACGGGAAGAGCGCTCCGATCGAGTTGAGTTTCCTCTACGGCCTGCCCGAGGGTGAAGATATCGTGCTGCTGGACGGGTGGTATCCGGCGATCGACCTGATGTGCCGATACCGAACGCGCATCGACGCACCGGGTCTGAGAGTCGTCACCGAGGCGACCCGTGTCCAAAAGGGTCCCGAAGGGGACCTCTACATCTTCGACCGCCCTCTCGACGCTCTTCACCTCGTCGCATCCGACCGGTACGAGACCGCCACGTTGCGTGCCGATACCGGAATCGATCTGGCGACCTATCTCTACCCCGGCGATGCACCGCTTTCAAAGGAGTACCTCGAGCGGAGCGCCGATTACTTTCAACGCTACAAAGCGATGTTCGGCTTTCTCCCCTACAAAAGCTTCTCGGTCGTCGAAACGCCCTTTCCCGCGGGCTACTCGATGCCGACGTTCACGCTGATCGGAAAGCAGATCATCGACAAACCCTTCGTACTGGAGAGCTCGCTCGGACACGAAATCGTCCACCAGTGGTTCGGAAACTACGTCTACGCCCCCTACCGGGGCAACTGGGTGGAGGGACTCACCACCTTCTACTCCGACTATCTCTACGCCAAAGAGGCGCATGAAGGTGCCCGCTACCGCAAAGAGTTGCTGATCAAATACGACTCGTACGTCGACAGCGCCAACGAGATCGCCCTGATCGAGTTCACATCCAAGACCAAAGAGAGCAAGAACGCCATCGGATACGGCAAGGCGGCCTTCTTCTTCTCCATGTTGGAGAGAAAGATCGGCGAAGAGGCGTTCAAAAAGGGGGTCGATCTGCTCTTGAAGCGCTATCCCTACAAAGAGGCGAGCTACAAGGATCTGCGCCGGATCTTCGAGGAGGCGTCCGGAATGGAACTGCTGGAGTTCTTCAAAACGTGGGTCTATCGCAAAGGGGCTTTCGATTTCGGCATCACCGATATCGGGCTTCGCTTCATCGACGACCGATACGAGCTGACGTTCGACATCCACAGCAACGGAATGCTTTCGCGCCTGCCGATCAAGGTCTGCTCCGAAGAGGAGTGTCTGTGGGAGACGATCGACCTTGGCAAAAAGCGTCAGAAGCTGGAGCTCGACATCGAACCGAAAACGATCGTCGTCGACGAAAACTACGAAATTTTCCGACGCCTGCAACCGGAGGAGGTCCCACCGGTCGTCTCGAGGATTCTCGACGGAGACGTCACCGTGATCGTCGACAGGAGAGACGAAAAGCGCTTCTCGAAGATGGTGAAGGTCTTCAAGGATGTCGTCTACACCGACGAAGTGAAGTTCGATACGCTCAAAAAGCGTGATATCCTTGTGCTCGGCGAAAAGAACGGTTTTCTCAAACAGGTGGCGCTCCCCTTCCGGATGGAGGGGGAGACGAAAATCGAACTCTTCAAGAACCCCTTCAACCGTTCCAGGGTCATCGCCGTATTCGAGAGCCGCAATCTCTCCCCCTCCATCTTCTACCGTCTCCGCCACCTTGGCAAATACTCGACCGTCGTCTTCGACGCGGGCAAAGTGGTCAAACGCTCGACCAAACCCTCCCTGAAGGGGGCCCACTTCAAGGTTCGAAGCGGCTCCTACGCCCTGAAACCGACTCTCGATCCTCTGGCTTCGATCCTTCCCGACCTCACAGGGAGGAAGGTGGTCTTCATCGGCGAGCAGCACACCGACTTCTCCAACCACCTCAACCAGCTCAAAATCATCAAGGCGATGGTCGAGTCGGGCAGGAGAGTCGCGATCGGTATGGAGATGTTCCAGGAGCCCTTCCAGAAGTATCTCGACGACTTCATCGCGGGAAAGATCTCCGAAAAAGAGATGCTCAGGAAGACGGAGTACTTCAAGCGATGGAAATACAACTACCACCTCTACCGCCCCATCATCCTCTACGCCAAGAAGATGGGCCTGCCCATCGTGGCCCTCAACATCGAAAAGGAGATCACCAAAAAGGTGGTCCGGGAGGGGATCGACGCACTCAGCAGGAGAGAGAGGGCGAAGGTGCCAGACTCGATCGACTTCGCCAACAGTGAGTACAAAGAGGAGCTCAGACGGATCTTTTCGAGCCATCAGTCGCATACCTTCAAAGATTTCGACGAATTCTTCTACGCCCAGCTGCTCTGGGACGAGACGATGGCGAAAAACGTGGTACGTTTTCTTGGAAGCCACCCCGATCACGTCATGGCCGTCCTGGCGGGGAACGGTCACGTGATGTTCGGTTACGGTATTCCCGACAGAGTAAAGCGCCGCGGCATCACCGACTATCGTATCGTCGTCAACTCGATGAAGCCAAAGCCGGGCATCGCCGACTACCTGCTCTACCCCGAGCCGATCGAGACGGCGAAGGAGAAGAAGATAGGGGTCTATCTCGAAGGGAGTGACGACCTGAAAGTGATCAAGCTCGTCGATGACTCTCCGGCCACGAAAGCCGGTATCAGGAAGGGGGACAGGATCGTCGCCATAGATGGCCAGAGGGTCGAGACGATTCCCGATCTGAAGCTGGAGCTCTTTTTTACGGGAAAAAAGGCGAAAGTGACACTCCTGCGCGACGGAAAGGAGATCGTACTGCCGGTCGAATTCTAGAACCCGTCTCGAATATTCCCAGGGGCGGTGACGGAAGCGATATCGTTCCGTTTCGGGACGCTTCGGCGAAGGCGCGACCCTGCACCTCACCGGAAAGAGGCAACGACAGGGCGTTGTGGTACCGGGCTCAGAAATCACCGTGGGCTGGATGGTGTGACGCCTCCAGCTCGATCGTGAAGACCGCTCCCTCTCGCGAATTCTCCACCTTCAATGTTCCGCCGCAATGCTCTTCGATGATGATTTTGCTCATATACAGACCGATGCCGGTCCCCTTTTCGTTTTTTGTGGAGAAGTTCGGCTCGTAGATTCTGCCGAGAAACTCGGGAGCGATTCCGCCGCCGTTGTCCCGTACCTGCAGGAAATGCTTCCCCTCTTTGTAACCGGAGACGATCTCGATACGCGGGTTTCGCACACCCCTTTCGAGCAGGACATCCTCCGCGTTCTTGACCAGGTTCAGCACCACCTGTTTCAACTCGTTCGGGTAGCTGGTGAAACGCCCCTTGGGATCGAGGTCGTACGCGATGCGGATCGGGCGGTTTCCCATCGAAGTTTCGATGATTCCCCGGACACTCTCCACGATCTCCTTGAACGATGTGACCGAACGCTTTTTGTCGGATTTGAAGAAACTCCTGAAGTCTTCGACGGTGTCGCTCAGGTGCTGGACATACCTCACCACCTTTTCCACGCCATCGAGAAACTCCTTTTCGTCGAACTTTCCCATCATGAGTCTCAGTTTCAGGTCGCTCACCGTCAGACTGATCGCATTCAGCGGCTGCCTCCACTGGTGGGCGATCATGCTGATCATCTCCCCCATCGAAGCGAGCCGGGACTGCTCGATCAACTGCCGGGACTGCTCTTTGTTCTTCTCGATCGACTCGTGCATCTCTTCGGAGGCGATCTCCAGCGAACGGTCGAGCAGGCGAAGGCTCTTTTCGTGCTCCTCGTAGGAGGATTCGACGAGACGCAGAAACGCTTCGAACTTTTCCGGATCGACCCTCGTCGAATCGATTCCGCACTTTTTGAGCTGACGCTTGAGCAGTCTGTTTCGTGTCATTTCGTACACTTTTCCCATAGCCATGTCAATGTCATCGTCTGGTTGAGCAGGTCGCAGCGGCCACCCCCCTGGGTCGATATCTCGCCATAGGAGTAGAATCCGATCATCCGCACGGAGGGGGGAAAGAGATCTCTGACCACCTCCAGTTCGTCTTCGCTTCTCTGACCGAGTACCAGCCGTCGCCCGACACAGCTCACCGCGACGAGAAGAGCATCCTCTCCGTCATACTCCTCCTGTGCGATCTCCATGGCCGCCTGTTCGGCACCGCTGACGAGGTTGTCGAAGTTCGCCTTCATGAACGTGGCGCTGCTCCCCTGCTCGATATCCCCGGCGTACGTGATGGAGTTCGCCTCTTCGTCGATCGCGAGGATCGTGCGCACCTTGGGCTCCTTCCCCTCCTCCTTCACGAGCAGCGGAAAGAGGAGTCCCGAGGCGGGCAGTTCGTCGGCATACTCGCCCAGATACTTTTTATAAAGCTCCAGTGCCGGTCTGTCGTCGAGGGTATAGAGGACATTCCCCTCGGCCCGCGTCACCCTGCGATCGATTCCGAACCGGTCCCATCCCCCTCCCGATCCATACCCCACACGCAGAGTCTCGCCATAGAAACCGACGGCCGTCACATGGTTCTGTCGCAACTCACGATCCACGACGACCCAGGTGGAGCCGAAGCGGTCCTCGTCGCCGGCGAGCGCCCCCGTGACGACCACGGGATGCGTCGTGTCGATCCTCCGGTTGATACCGCGCGTCAACTCCGAGCCGTTGACGTTGAGACCGTCGCTCAAAACCAGTACGGCCCGCAGCGCTCCGTGTTCGTGCAGCTCCTCCATCAGTCTCTCGCCGACGACCGAATCATCGAGAGCCGGATCGACCCGGCAGGATGCGATCTGCAGATCGCTACACTCGAGCCGCATGATCCCTACGACGAGCGAACCGGAATGGATCTCCTCTTCATAGATCTCTCCCGCCGTGGAGCAGCCGACCATTGCGGAGGTCGGAAACAGGTCCAGGAGCTCCCTGAAACCAGGATGGTCCTGCCGCATATCGGGGTATCCGAAAAGGAAAACCAGCGTCCGTTCCGAATCGAGTCGGCGATCGAGCGGCCGGTTCCACCCTCTCTTTGGAAGATAGATATACGTTTCTAGCTGCAAGAAAATCCTTTTGTGCCGTTTTCCGCAATCGGAAAAAAGTCTATGAAATTGTATAGAGTAAGGCAAAAAATATCAACCGTCCGGACCCTCTTTTTGCACCTTCGGCATGGAGTGTCTCCAGGGTATGGAAAGATATCGGCCGAACGTGGAAATTTTGTAACATTTTTTATCAACTTTCACCGGAAGCGATAGTTCCGGGCCGGCTCTTCTGCAGGAGACGGAGTGTCTCGTCGAAACGGTAGAGAATCGGCTCTCCCGTCGGAATCTCGACCTTCACGATCTGGCCGGGCGAAAGTCGCTCGATCGACATCACCAGCGCCCGGAGAGAATTGCCGTGGGCACTGACGAGAACCCTCTTTCCGCGAGCGAGCTGCGGAGCGATCGCTTCGACGAAGTAGTTGAGGGTGCGTCGGCGCGTATCTTCGAGAGACTCGCTCCGGGGCAGGAGTGCCGGGTCGACCCCGGCATATTTCGGGTCGTTTTGCGGCAGCCGGGGATCACCGTCGGGCAGTGGAGGGGGTGGCGTATCGTACCCGCGGCGGATCGCCACGAAGCGCTCCTCTCCCACCTCTTTTCTTATCGCCTCCTTGTTGTGCCTCTGCCACGCTCCGTAATGGCGTTCGTTGAGTCTCCAGCTCCTGACGGCGTCGATATGCTCCCACTCCATCTCCCGCAGAACGATCTGGGCGGTATGGATCGAGCGCCTGAGCCATGAGGTGAAGCAGATATCGGGGTAGAGAGCGGCGCGGCGCAGGATCTCGCCCGCCCGTTTCGCCTCGCTCCTTCCCTCCTCGCTCAGATCGATATCGGTCCAGCCGGTGAAGAGGTTCTCTCTGTTGTAGAGACTCTGGCCGTGGCGCAGCAGGATCAGCTCTCCCCTCTTCATTCCATCCTGCCCGCGATGTAGTCGGCCAGCTCCAGGAGGCGCTGGGAGTAGCCATACTCGTTGTCGTACCACGCCAGCACCTTCACCATCCTGGGGCCGACGGTCGAGGTGCTGAGTCCGTCGACGATCGACGAGTGGCGGTTGCCCAGGATATCGGTGGAGACCACTTCGTCGAAGGTGATGTCGAGGATCCCTTCGAGTTCGCCGGCGGCGGCGCCCGCGAAGGCGTCGTTGACCGCTTCGGGGGTCGTGTCGCACTTCAGAAGCGCCACGATTTCGGTGATGGCACCGTCGGGTACCGGAACACGCAGCGCCATCGCCTCCATCTTTCCCTTCAGCGCGGGAATCACCTCCGTCGTCGCGACAGCCGCTCCCGTCGTGGTGGGGATGATGTTGACCGCCGCGGCACGGCCCCGGCGCCGCTTTTTGGCACGCCTGTCGACCGTCGTCTGCGACGAGGTGTAGGCGTGTGTCGTGGTGATCATCGCATACTCGACACCGAACGTCTCCTCGAGGACCTTCATCACCGGAGCCAGGGAGTTGGTGGTGCACGAGGCGTTGGAGACCACATGGTGGCGTCCATCGTCGTACTCGGCGTGATTGACCCCGAGGACGAAAGTCTTGTCGACCCCTTTCCCCGGCGCGGAGATGATCACCTTCTTCGCTCCGGCGCTCAGATGCTGAGCCGCGCCGTCGCGGTCGGTAAAGTGGCCCGTACATTCGAGTACGATATCGATCTGCATCTGCCGCCACGGAAGTTTCAGGGGGTCGTGATCGGCGACGATGGCGATCTCGCGCCCGTCGACGAGAAGATTCCCGTTGCCCACCGTTTCTATGGAGAAGTCGGCCCGGCCGTGAACCGAATCGTACTTGAGCAGATAGGCCGCATCCTCGACGCTCGAGGTGTTCGCCGCGACGATTTCGCAGTTTTTCGGCAGTGAATGGATCGCGTGCCTGAGGACCTGGTTGCCGATACGTCCCAGACCGTTGATGGCGATACGTTTTTTCATCGTCTCTCTCCTTTTTCCTGTTTGAGCAGCTCTTTGGAAATCGGTATGTAGAACCGTTCGAGATAGTCGTTCATCATCCTTCTGCCGCAAAATTTCGGGGCGACCGACATCATCGAAGCCTTCATCATCTTCACCCACCCTCCCGGAAGGCCGCGGGAGTCGAGTGTGTAATAGAGCGGTACGATCCTCTTCTCGATCGTATCGTACAGAGCGGCGGCATCGGCGGCGTCGTCGGAGGTTTCGCCTCCGAAGGCCCAGCCGTTGCGTCCGTCGTACCCTTCGGGCCACCATCCGTCGAGGGAGGAGCAGTGCAGCGTCCCGTTGACCGCCGCTTTCATACCGCTCGTGCCGCACGCCTCCATCGGCAGGAGCGGATTGTTGAGCCAGACGTCGCACCCCCTGACCAGATATTTGGCGACACTCTCGCCATAATCCTCGACGAATGCGATACGGCCCCGGAATCTCGGATCCTGTGCCGCCTTGAAGATACGCTGCAGGATCTTTTTGCCCGGGTTGTCGGAGGGGTGGGCCTTGCCCGAAAAAATGATCTGGACAGGCCGGGCGAAGTCGTTGATGATCCTCTCCAGCCGGTCGAGATCATGAAGAATCAGATCGGGACGCTTGTAGGCGGTCATCCGGCGGGCGAAACCGATCGTCAGCACGTCGGGGTCGAGCATCACCCCCTCGGCCATCGCCACCAGCGGATCGATCCCCTCGTCGGCCCACTTGCGCCGCACCCGCTCGCGGATGAAGTTGACCATACGCACCTTGTAGGTGTAGTGCAGCTCCCAGACGTTCCGATCGTCGAGCTCCTCGATCCGGCTCCATATGTCGGGATTGTCCTGCATATGGAGCCAGTTTTCACCCAGCTTCCGGTCGAGCTCCTCGAAGAGTTCGTCCCCCAGCCAGGTCGGAAGGTGGATACCGTTGGTCACGTAGTCGATCGGAACGCCGCCGGAAGCGTCGTGATCGAACACCTTCTGCCAGATCGTTCGTGTCACGTCGCGATGTTTTCTGCTCACCGCGTTTCGGTAGCCGCACATCCTGAGCCCGAAAACGGTCATGTTGAAACCCGCGGAGGGGGCGTCGGGGTTGATGCCGAACCCCATGAAACGCTCCTTGTCCATTCCGAGCCGTTTCCAGTACTCTTCGAAGTAGTGGCTCATCATATCGAACCCGTAGACGTCGGTTCCCGCCTGAAGGGGAGTGTGGGTCGTGAAGATCGAGCTCCTCTTGACGGCTTCGATCGCCTCGTCAAGTCCCATCCCCTCGTCCTCGATACAGGCGCGGACGCGTTCGAAGAGGGCGAAGGCGGGGTGCCCCTCGTTGAGATGGAGGATGGAGTACTCGATACCGAGCTCTTCGAGTACGCGGTAGCCGCCGATACCCAGCACGATCTGCTGTCTGAGCCGCTGGTTCATATCGGGGGTGTAGAGGCGCGAAGAGATCTGCCGATCCCACGGATCGTTCTGCCCGATGTCGGTATCGAGCAGATAGAGGGTCACCCGCCCCACGTTGATCTTCCAGATCGCCGCATAGACGGGAGGATCGATGAAGGGGACCCGGATCGTGAAGTGTTCCCCCTCTTTGTCCAGTACCCGTTCGATCGGTGCGGTATCGCGGTCGATCGGTTCGTTGGTACCGTTCTGCCAGCCGTCGCTGCCGATGATCTGGCGCACGTATCCCTGCGGATACATGAAGCCGATCCCCACCATCGGGAGCCCCATGTCGCTCGACTCCTTGAGGATGTCGCCGGCGAGAAAACCGAGTCCTCCGGAGTAGATGGGTACCGAGTGGTGCAGGCCGTACTCGGCGCAGAAGTAGGCGATCGGCAGCGGCTCCTCTTCGCTGTAGACCGTCTTGTCGTGCATATACTCTTTGTAAAGAGCGTAGACATAACGGTATTCACGCATGAAGTTTTCGTTCTTTCCGATCAGTCCAAGATCTCTGGGGGAGATCTTCTTGAGCATCGCGATCGGGTTGTGGCCGCTCTCTTTCCAGAGATAGGGGTTGAGGCGCCGAAAGATATTCTTTCCCTTCGGGTTCCACGTCCACCAGAGGTTGAGGGCGATTTCGCCCAGGCCGGCGATCTCTTTCGGCAGCTCCGGTATCGCGATATTCGCTGAGGGGTCGTTCACCATTTCGATCCTTTCACGATCTTTTCCGGTATCTTGTGACGCGGTTCGACCTTCGCCCGCCACCCGACTCTTTTCTCATCCCGAAACGATCTCGAGCGCCTCTTCGACCGAAGCGTCGCGAACCGTGACGGCGTAGATGGCGTTGGCCATCTTCACCGCCTCCGATAAAGGACGCTGGTGGATGTTGCGACCCGTACCGTTACCGCGGCTGCCGCCGATATGGATCTGCTCATGCAGCCGTGCCAGAAAGGTCGCTTCATCGGTTTTGTCGCCGCCTTCACAGAGTACGCCGGTCCGTCCCGCCGCCTCTGTCGCCTCCCGCAGCAGCTTCGGGTCGAACGAGCCGTTGCGGTCGGGGACTTTGAGCTTGACGAAATCGGCCCCGAGAGAGGCGCCGACGCCGGCAGCACCGGCGATCAGGTGGGAGTCGTGCTCATCCTTCACATAGGGCCCTTTGGGGTAGATCCACAAAACGGCGAGCAGACCGTTTTGGTGCGCCTGATGGACGATACGCGCCGCTTCACGAAGCATCGAGTGTTCATGGATCCCTCCCAGATAGACGGTATACCCCACCCCCAGGATCTCCACTCCGCTTTCGGATCCGAAACGGACGACATCCTCCACGTCCAGCCACTGCTGGGAGTAGGGATCCTCGTCGGTATAGGGGACGAGGTTGGTTTTGGCGTTGAGTTTGACGAGATAGGGTATGTCGGTATAGTCACGCCCGTAGCGACCGATGAGACCGAACTGCGTCGCGAAAACTCCGATATCCGCACGGGAGGCGATCTTGAAAAGATGTTCGGGATCGTTGTCTTCTGCCGGGATCTTCGGACCGAAAAAGTCGTTGTTGAGATGCTCGACCTTCTGGTCGCCCGCAAAGAGCATCAGACGGCCGCTGCCGCCCGTGGCTCTGTCGAAATTCTCGATAAACCTCCCTTCCATCCGGGAGGGGATATCCGCAGGAAGAAATTCTCTTCTCATGGCTGGTTCCTTTCTTCGTTCGGTGGGATCTTGAAAGATCCCCACCCGCCGGTTCGCACCGGTGCGCACTCCTCTGACCGCTTCACTCCTGCCGACCCAGTCTCTTCTCCAGCTCCACCACATCCCGGATCGTCCCCAGGACGCTGTCGGGGTTGAGGCTGATCGAATCGATGCCGAGTTTCACCAGAAACTCCGCCACCTCCGGATAGTCGCTGGGAGCCTGGCCGCAGATGCCACTGTGGCGTCCGTTACGCTTCGCCCCTTCGACGGCGAGTTCGATCATCCTCATCACCCCCGGATCGCGCTCGTCGTAGTCGAACGCGACGATCTCGCTGTCGCGATCGACCCCGAGCGTGAGCTGCGTCAGATCGTTGCTCCCGATGGAGAAGCCGTCGAAGATCCCGCTGAAGGCGTCGATCTGGACGACATTGTTGGGTATTTCGCACATCACGTAGATCTTCAGACCCTTTTCACCCCTCTTCAGCCCGTACTTCTCCATCGTCTCGAGCACCCTTCTTCCCTCCTCGACACGGCGGCAGAAAGGGATCATCAAGACGACGTTTTCAAACCCCATCTCCTCCCGCACCCGCTTCATCGCCGCACACTCGAGAGCGAACCCCTCTTCGTAGGCGGGATGGGCATAGCGGGCGGCTCCACGGAACCCGATCATCGGGTTCTCCTCTTCGGGTTCGAAGAACTTTCCGCCCAGCAGCGTGGCGTACTCGTTGCTCTTGAAGTCGCTCATCCGAACGACGCAGGGCCTGGGGTAGACCGAGGCGGCGATCGTCGCCACCCCTTCGGAAAGAGTCTTGACGAAAAACTCCTCCATGCTGTCGAAGGCCCGAGCGAGCGTCTCGAGCTCCTTTCGGGTCGGATCGTCGACCTTCTCCGGGTGTCTGAGCGCCATCGGATGCGCCTTGATGTATTCGTTGATGATGAACTCCATCCGCGCCAGGCCGATTCCGTCCACCGGAAGCGACGCGAGAGAAAAGGCGATATCCGGATTTCCCAGATTCATCATGATCTTGGTTTTTGGCCTGGGCAGCGAAGAGAGGTCGGTCTCGACGATCTCGTACTCGAGTTTACCGTCGTAGACATATCCCGTCTCCCCCTCGGCGCAGCTGACGGTGACCATCTGGCCATCCTCGAGCAGCTTCGTCGCATTGTCGGTTCCCACGACCGCGGGAATGCCGAGCTCCCGGCTGACGATCGCCGCGTGGCAGGTGCGGCCGCCCCGGTCGGTGACGACGGCGGCGGCGGTCTTCATCACCGGTTCCCAGTCGGGAGTGGTCGTTTCAGAGACGAGTACCTCACCGGGTCTGAATCTCTCGAGTTCGGTGACATCCTTGATGATCCGCACCCTTCCCTGGCCGATCTTCGTCCCTACGGCCCGACCGGTGACCAAAACCCGCCCCTTCTGCCTGAGGTGGTACATCTTCAGAACACTCCCCTTTTTCTGCGACTCCACCGTCTCCGGCCGCGCCTGTACCATGTAGAGATGGCCGTCGAGTCCATCCTTGGCCCACTCCATATCCATCGGCTTGTCGTAGCCCGCTTTCTTGGAGTAGTGGTTTTCGACCTTGATCGCGTAGTCGGCCAGGATCATCACGTCGCTGTCGTCGATGCAGAAACGCCCACGCTCCTGCGGGGAGGTTTCGACGTTTTTCGTGAACTCGACGGCGATATTGCCGGTATTGAGCTCTTCGGAGAAGACCATCTTGAGCTGCTTTTTCCCCAGACGCCGCTTCAAGACGGCGCGGTAGCCACGGTTGAAGGTCGGCTTGTGAACGTAGAAACTGTCGGGATCGATCGTCCCCTGAACCACGTTTTCTCCCAACCCCCAGGCGGCGTTGATGAAGACCACGTCCCTGAAACCGGTCTCGGTGTCGAGGCTGAACATCACCCCGCTGGCCCCTTTGTCGGAGCGGACCATCTTCATCACCACGACACTCAGGTAGACTTTCGACCAGTCGAAGCCGTGGTCGTGTTTGTAGTGGAGGGAGCGGTCGGTGAAGTTGGAGGCGAGGCAGCGGCGGTAGGCGTCCAACAGCTCCTCTTCACCGGTGATATTGAGGTAGGTATCGTTCTGACCGGCGAAGGAGGCTTCCGGGGAATCCTCCGCCGTCGCAGAGGAACGCACCGCCAAAGAGAGCGTCTCGCCATACTCCTCCTTCAGCGCTTCGTACCCCTTTAGGATCTCCTTGCGCAGATCCTCGGGAATCTCCGCCTCCCCGATCAGTTTGCGGCAGGCCGCCCCCCGCTCCTGCAGCTGGGCGACATTATCGTAGTCGAGATCGTCGAGCAGGGCGTGGAGCTTCGGTTCAAGGCCGTTGGCCTCCAGCAGGTGGCGGTAGGCCGAGGCCGTCACCGCGAAGCCGTTGGGCACCCGCACCCCCTCCCGGGTGAGATTGCGGTACATCTCGCCCAGCGAGGCGTTCTTTCCGCCAACTTCCGGCACATCTTCGATCCCGATCTCTTTGAACCACTTGACGTATGGACCCATCATCGACTCCTTGTGGAAAAATTGCTTCTATCGTCAATTCTACACCAAAAACCGTTTACGGGTCGTTTACTTTCCGAAAAAGGGGCGGAGGAAGGAGGCTCGAACCCATCCCAAAAATCCCCATGGGTGGTAACGGATGCGATTTTGTTCCGTATCGAGGCGCTTGGGGTTGGACATTGAATCATGTCACTCCTCCGAAAGATAAAGTCGTTTATCTTTCGGAGGAGATATCGTAGCCAAAGCTACGTCAAGAAGAAGCAACGACGAGACGGGGCAAAAGCGCTCCGCCCTTCGGGTGCACCGCCTCTGGGGATTTTTGAGATGGGTTCTAGAGGTTGTATCTCTCTTTCAACGTTTCGAGCTCCTTGACCACGAAGCGGCCACGTCTGCTCAAAATGAGCCCCTCCTCTTTCATTTTATTGAGCTGGGTCGTCACGACGGAGCGTACCGAACCGATCATCTCGGCCAGAACTTCGTGCGAAACCCTGTTGATCAGACGGACAGGAACGTATTCGTGTTCCGATGGTTCCGGATGGATATGTTTGAGGATCAGTTTGGCCAGCCTTGTGGCGGTATCGTCGAAAACGATCGCCTCGCTGAAGGCTTCCAGTTCACGCATCAGCCTCCCCAGGTAGGGAAGCATCTGCGCATTCAGCCTGGAAAACTCTCTGAACCACTCCCGCGCTTTGGCCATATCGACCCGTACAATCGCCGTCGGTTCGAGTGCCGTGGGAAACGTGACGTGCTTTTTGCCGTCAAGAAGCGAAAATACGTCGAAGATATCACCTGCATGGAGGACGAACAGGGCGATACTTCTTCCGTTTTGCGGATTGATCTGCGCCAGCTTGACACTTCCGCGGACGATGATATTGAGATACTCCACCCCTTCATCGTTGTCGATCGATTCCGATTTCGCGAATGTGTAGTAGCGGCAGTCGGCAAGAATCGTGTCGAGCTCCCCGTCATCAAGCTCCCCAAAGAGACGACTCGACTTCAACGCCTGCAAACTCTCCTCGTATCCGGGGGAATCCTTTTGCATTCCGTACTCCT
>Ga0256914_1002126_pt1 | contig 16827 bp, 23 predicted proteins | sample HulkmetaG_FD_191571 | JGI IMG/M metagenome (GOLD analysis project Ga0256914, IMG submission 191571) | Hydrothermal chimney microbial communities from Main Endeavour vent field at the Juan de Fuca Ridge, Pacific Ocean - Hulk | ecosystem: Environmental > Aquatic > Marine > Hydrothermal vents ... | reverse complement strand
AGCCATCTCACCGTCTTTGTAACAACTCAAAATCATACCCACTTTCTGCAGTGTAAAATGTTTTATCACTATCTTTTACAGTATTTGGATACCCTATACTTTCAATGTTTTTTAGCTTTCTCATACACTTATCTGATTATCTCTAATATCTTCTTTAACACTTCTTCTCTTTGTTCTTTTAGTGGTTTTGATAAATTCAATAAACAATAATCTACTTGCTTAACCTCTATAACCACACTGTTCTCATTTATTCTTGCTAACTTTATATCTACCGTTGGGTTTTTGTTCAATAATTGCAACAATTCTCTTAAAGAAACATCTTCTTGAAACAAATTTATTGTCCTAAAACCTTTTTGGCGGTCATATAATGCAGTGTGATAGTCTGTTTCAGACTTACAGTTACACCAAATTACGATGTCTTTGTTTTTGTCATTTATATATTTATCTTTAATCGCCAATGCTTCATCTCTTGTAATAAGTCCAGTGTCTTCCAATATTTCTCCATCGCCATTATCATCAACAACTTGTGCCATATATGTTTTAGTGTTTGGGTATAGCACTTCGTTTCTTATATTTATAATTTCTTTTATTGTTTTGTTCATTGTATTTTGTTTATTAAACGCCTTTTAATTTCACTCTCTGCAAATTTAGCACTTCTAACATCTGTTGCGCCCCCATAATCTAATTCCATATCTTCTATAACCCTCACAATCTCCTTAACTTTCTCTGCTTGTACTTCTTTCATCAGCTCTCTTACATCTTCAATGTACGGATAAACCTGCTCCCTGTCGCTTTCTTTTTCTCTTTCTGATAGGTCTTTGTAGTCTGTTGCTATTTGCCTTTCCCATCTCCTATATAATTCTTCTGGCAAATTATAAGTTGTAAAATCATAACTTCTTTTCATCTTACTGTGCATATATTTCTGCCACTTCGCCCATCTTGTGTGTTCAATATCTGCCCACTTTTCAGTCAATGCTTGTAACTTTTTGTCTATAAAGTTTGTCATACACTTTATTTCTTTATTTCTTTTTTATCTTAATTCTGTCAAAGCAAGACGGTACACATAAAATGTAGTTCGGATTGTACTTCCCTTTTTGAGAGCGTCAATCGCAATATCTACATCATTGTAATATTTTGCGATTTCTTTTTTGAATTTTCTTTCGGAGATTGTTTGTTCATCTCCGTTCTCCAAATCTATTTTTATAATTGAGTTTTTCATAATTCTATTATACATATTACTTATTTAACAATTACTAATATCTTGTTTTAACTTGTGCGTCTATCTCAATGCCCCAATGGTCGCACTGCTCCTTTTGCCAACCAAGCAAATAATAATTCTCAAACTCCTGTGCTTGCTTTTGCCATTTAATACATTCAATTTGCTCTTGCTTGTTCCACGCCTGCACGCCACCAATCGCGAAAAGCGATGAGATAACTAAAAATATTGATACTTCTTTTAATGTTGTTATCATAAGCCATTATAATAATTGTTCTGAAGTTGATAATGATAAATTATATTTCTCATTCAAAACCTGCACTATCTCATCTGTGTCTTGTTTCAATGTATCAGCGTTTCCGTTTGTAGATATTGACCCTATAATGTATTTGCCGTTGTAATCTTTTGGCAATTTCAATGCTCGTCCTACTGTTTTGTTTGTATAAACTTTAACAATAGACGCTCCATTGAATTTCCCCAACTTTACTGAGATGTTATCTCGTTGAGTGTAAATTCTTTGGAGTTCTTCTAATGCTTGTCTTACATCTATATTTAATTTCATATGCCATAAGTGTTAATTTCTAATAATTTAGTAGGCGACTACCCTACTGTATTATATTATACACGATGGCTTGACAAAGTCAAATCTGCCTATGTGGATAACTCAAAATATTTCTTATTCCTCAAGTGTTTTTTCCTAATTGTGCCTGCCATAATCTTAATATTTATCCCTGATAATTTTGTGCCTCACGCACTTCCCAGTTGCGCCACTGCTCTTCCTTAATGCGTCTTAGCTTCCTAACTTGCGCGCTAGTTGGGAGAAACTCACCGTCATCGTTTTGTACAATACGCCTTGCTCGTGTGATTGTGTTGAGTGGCGACACATCTTTTAGGTACTTCAGCGGAATGCATATATTACCGTCAGTGTCTCGTCTTAATAGATGACGATGATGTTTGTATAAGAAATGCGCAATCAACACACCGTCATTGTTGCGCGCGTTCGGAAACTCCTCTAAAATCGCACGCACCTTTGATTTATAATCTCTCAATCTCTGCATACGCTATTTCCTTAAATGATAACTTATACTTGTAGCTGGTTTATTTATTCTCCGCGCAATCTCACGCACCCCGAAACCGTCTTTATGCATTTCTTTGATAAGTGCAATGAGTGCTTCTTGGTCTTGTTGTTCATCTATAAATAACCAGCGCGTCTGATATATCCACTCCCATTTGCAATCTAACTCTTTCCTCTTCATACATCGCTCAAGTTGTATGCGATTACCTTTCTCAATCTCATCTTTTATTTGGTGAACGGCTTGTCTAGATATACCAAACTTCTTAGCGACTTCGCTAACACCGCCTTTCTTGTGGCGTGTCTTCAAATATTCTCTATATATTTTTATTTTCCGCATAGTTTCTCACAATTAAGTCCTCATAGCTCGGAAAGCGTACGCTCTCAAAGCCACGCTTCCCAAACTTCTCTGATAAATGCCTGTTGAGTATCTCATATACTTGGTCTATTTCTTTTGTGGCAAGGTCTGTCGTACTATCTTTGCCTAACGCCAACATTTGTATCGGACGCCATAGATAATCTTTCACATATTCTGTTGTCCAATCTAACTTTATATTATTAGGTAAGATTTTTCTCATCTCAAACCCTGCCTCATTCAATCTCTCCGCAACCATCTGCTCAAAATCTGCAAAGTTAAATGCTGAACTGACTGGCGGAAACGGCTCTAATATACCCAGCTCTTCACAGAACTCCACTAATGCTCTATAAGCTACTACTTTTCCTTGTTGGTTGAGCTTATCTCGCCCCTGCTGTGCCAATAATGGCTTGGTGAGATATTTGCGCACCATATACTTGCTCCACCACAACTCAACGCTTTCTTTCAAAACAGTACGCATATCAAGTCCTAAGCTATTCAGTTGTCGCGCGAGCATACCAAAATATAGGTGCATTGCTCTATTCTGTTGTGGGGTTCTCTGTCTCATACGCTACATCAAAATGGTATGTCGTCAGGGTGTAAATCACCAGCCTCTTGAGTTGCTTCAGCCTGCGCTGGCTCTTCTTGTTCTGGTTGTTTAGCTACTTTATTATAACCAAACTGGACGCGACTTGCGACCACCTCTGTCTTATATTTCTTTATTCCGTCTTGCTCCCAGCTCGTGGTACGCAACTTACCCTCAACATATACCTGCGAACCTTTGCGCATATATTTTGCAACATTCTCACCCTGCGCACCCCATACAACAACATTGTGGAACTCTGTAATTTCCTGTGTTGTGCCGTTTTTATCTTTGTATTTCTCATTTGTTGCCAACCCAAACGAACATACAGCAGTGCCGTCTTGCGTCTGACGCAACTCTGGGTCTCTTGTCAGGTTGCCAATTAACATTACTTTATTCAGATACATAATATTATTTCTTAAATGCGCCGACACGCTTGTACAATATGTACTCCGTGTCGGACTGCCTAATAATAAACTGGTCTTTTGTTTCTTCTGTATATCCGTGTTCTGCAAGGAACTTCTGCCATTCCTCGCGCTTCGCCAATCTTTCAGCTTCTCTCTTTTTCTCCGCCTCAATGCGTGCTTTTTCCGCCTCTGCTTCTGCTTTCTCACGCTCTGCCTTTGCTTTTGCCTCTTGCTCTGCTTTAATACGCGCCTCTTCTGCCCTGCGCTGTGCTTCTTTCTCTGCCTCCACTCTCCTTTTCTCTTCTTCTATCTTACGCTTCTCCTCTTCAAGTTTTCTGCGCTCTTCTTCAAGACGCTTTTGTTCCTCCTGTCTGCGTCTTTCCTCCTCCTCTTCTTTCTTTCTACGCTCTTCTTCCAATCTCTCACGCTCTTTATCAAGAATATCTTGCTTACATTCTGTAATATACGCCTCAAATGCTTGTGCGTCCATATCAAGCAACTCATCGTCAGTCTTGATATATGGGTTTGGTACACCCTCTGGCATAAGTGCCTTTATCCTCTCTTTGCGAGCTGGCAACATCTCTTTACGCTTTTCGCGCTCTTTCTCAATTTTCGCCTGCTCTTCCAGCTCTTTAAGGCGTTTCTCCTCTGGCTCTATTATACCTACCAACTCTTTTTCTTTTTGGATAACCCTGCGCTGAAACTCCACAGCGTCTGCTCTAAGTGCCTTACCTATCTTCTGCAACTGTATGCGCGCGTCTCTCAACTGCATTCGCACCTTGTGTCCCAATTCAAATTTCTCTTTGTCCTTAAAGTCTTCAATAGTAAACTTGCTTGCTTCTGCACTCATTTCCTGCAACTGCGCTGGCAATGGCTTGAACTCTTGTAGAGCTGTCTCTTGCCAATCTACAGTTGTTACATTTTTTTCTTCACTCATACACTAAAAATTACTTGGTAATATCAGTTCTTTGTATGCTTGCCAATCTGTGCGAAATTCATCTAACGCTTCTTTCGCTTGTCCGATTGCTTCAAGCAATAATTCATTTTCTCGCTCAACCTTTACAACATTCAATTTCAACTCATCGTCAATGAAACGAACATCATAAACGAGAAAATATAATGTCTTCAAATCATCATTTACAATGAAATAATGTACGACCTGCCATTTGTACTCCGCTGGCACACCGAGAAACGGTGCTTTGGCAGGCGTAATACCCAACTGTTTATTATCTATCTTTTGCAACATCTGATAATAAATAGCGGTTTCAGAGTTAGGACTTTTTATCTCAACGGCTTCCGAATACTTGCCGTGTTCATCTTTTATAAGACCGTCTGGCGACAACACCAACCAATCTTTATCATCGTGAACACACAAGCCAACCTTATCAACTTTCTTTCCGAATTTTTCCTCAAATAACTTAATGCCATAATCTTCTTCTGCAAGACCTCTTGCCATTTCGTCTGTTGTCTTACCGAGCTTCACCTGCTCTGTCCCCTCTTCCGCGAGCAGTTTGGCGATAAGTTTAGCTCGTGCATACCCAGTACCCATAACTTCTTGCAAGCGCGTACCTGATATTTTTGCGAGTTTGGCGTTGTGCCACTCAAGCGAACCCTGTTCTACATTTACTATCTTCATATTTCAATTATTTACCTGATAATTTTGCTTTTAATTCGTCTTTATGTTGAGCAACATCTTTATTGTTGCGTACAGACGCTGGCAACTTAACCCAAATACTCTTAAGTTCATTTAGGTCAGTCGCCTTGTCCAACTCTGATTTATATTTTTCAACATCAACATCAAAGCGTGGAATGAAATCACGAATGCGCAACGCCTCAGTTACTTTCTCTTTAGTTACTGGGTTTCGCCAATTACCATTTATTTTGTACACCTGTATCTGTTTGCCTATCCAATTTTCTGGGTGCGTCCCATAAAGAGTGGCAAGAGTGTTCGCATTTGTGATATTCAATATCATTTTCGGCACATCTTCCTCAAAATAAAGGACTTGCTTCGGCTCTTCCATTTTTGTGAGAGAATTGAACACAAGCTCTTCACCCTCATACTTTGCAATCGTGAGCAACATCTCTTCTCCCTCCTCAAGATTATGAGAGCCGAGATAGTCTTTATCAAGAAAATTCTTCCAGTGCCTATTCAACCCTTTCTCTTTCTTGGTTATTATTTTTGTTTCTGCCATAAGTCTATTGTCTTATGTCAATACTACTAATAGGGTCTGAATATGTTATCCATTCTCCATTTTTATGAGAGAATATAGGATATAGACCTATCGCTAATTCTGGTTTCTCCCAAAACTGCTTAAAGTCTATTTCTCCTTTGTGTCGTGATGGGCTTGTGTCAAACCCAATAAGTTCAAACGGCTCACCTTTCCAAAAGTCTTGGCGACCAACAAGACCTTTCTCATCTATAAAGAAAGGATATGGTAATGTTCCGTCTGCTCTTTCTTTTGGTTGTATTTTTATTATTTTTTTTGTCATAAGCTAAATGCTAAAAATTACTTCACTGTCCCACTCAACTTCATCTCCTACTGGGACAGTGTCCCACCTTATAATTTCCCCTGTAATTGTGCGTGTCGCGTTATCGTCACGCAATCTTGGGATAAGCACTCGCAATATATGTTGATACTTGTGTACCGACCCAGCGCTTATATTCATATTTAGCGCCACACAACCATCAACCCATATATGTATTTTATATTCTGCCATAAGTGCTTATATAATGTATTATATATGTTGTGTACACAATGTCAAGTTGTTTCGTGCAACATATGTGGATAACTTTTACACACTACACAAAACAAAACTCTATGTACTCTTCTCCTCTCTTGACAATTTCTTTTTCCAAAACAATTCTGCGCAATCTGTTATCGTCAAAGCCATATCTCTTCTGCAATATATCTATAAACCCTTTAGCTACATTGTCTAAATCTGCGCGCCTGTTTGACAAACCAACTCTTATCTCAATTCTATCTGTTATTTCGTCAAGTTCTGGCAAGAGCAAAAGCAAGTCGCGTTCGTATCTCTCATAATCTTTTGTCTTATATCTCCTGCCCCTCCAGAGTTTGTTTGCCGACAGTGCTTTGATATTTAATCTCACCATAAGTTTCTACGATTTTTCTCTTCAATAAACATATTTTTTATATCACCATCATCAAAATTATCAATCACCCAGTCAATATAATTCATTGGAACTTCAGTTACACTCTCGCCTTTATGTTTGCCGAATGTGATTATCTTATTTGATATTGCTTCCTTGACTGATTTTTGTTTCATTTTTCTCAATTCATCTCTGCGTTTTTGCGCAAATTGTTTTGATAAGCCTTTGTATCCTATCGTCTCAACATCTATGTTATGCACAAAATCAAAACCAGTCAAAAACCCTGAGCTACTCTTTAGTCTGTGGAGATTGGGCTTCGGCTCAATAATTTCAAAACTTTCTATCTTGCCGAACCGTTTAACATTACCGCATACATCAATAACACGCGCCTTGTCTTTACCCTCAGCAATACGCACACCACGACCTACCATTTGATAATACAAAGCAACCGACTGTGTTGGTCTTGCCAATATCACACAATCTAACTCAGGAAAATCAAACCCTGTTGTAAGAACGCCAACATTTGTAACAACTCGTATCTCGCCACTTTTAAATTTCGCAAGAACACTCTCACGCTCACGCTTTTTCGTGTCTGCAGATATGGTGGCTGTCGTTATACCACGCCTCTCAAGCTCTTCTGAAAGCTCTTCTGCCTCCTGTACAAATTTATTGAAGACGAGAATGTGCTTTGCCGTCTGTTTCATAATCTCGTCCGCAACCATTTTGACCACACCAACTTGCTCGTTATATGCGCGTAGAGAATTATCATCAAAATCTCTACCTGTAGAATTTAATTTTATTTCATCGTGGCTATAACCATCGTTTGTTACATATTCTACGGGCGCAAGGTATCCCATATCATACATATCGCCAATCTGTGTTATGTGCGACAACCTGCTGAACACACGACTTCTTGTTCGGTGCAAGAATTTGGCTACAACATAATTTTCACCATACGCGTCTGTATATTGGTGTAAGCGATATGGTGTAGCTGTAAGCCCAAACACAGCGCCTTTATGTTTTGATAGAAACTCTTTGTACATTCCACTCTCGGCATTTACAGCGTGCGCCTCGTCTATGATTACATTATCAAAAATATCCCATAGGTGTTTTTGCCTGTAAATCGTCCCTATAGTGGCGAAAGTAACCTTACCTAGTGTCTTACTACCTTTTGACGCAGAAAACACGCCTACGGGCAATTCTGGGGCAAATGAGAGCAATTTAGAGAGGTTTTGTTCCAAGATTTCTTTATTTGGCTGGAAAACAATCGTATATCCTGCTAATTTCTGTGCCAAATCAGCGATGACGAGCGATTTACCTGCGCCTGTCGGCAACACAGCGATACTATTCTTACCGCTCGCAAATGTCTCAAGCCCTGCCTGTACCGCTTTCTTTTGATAATCTCTTAAAATATACATAATCTACTTTTTCTTAATGCGTCTATCTTCGCCCTCTATCTTTACCACTTCACACATACCAGCTATACGCGACACAATTCTATCTCCGTAATGTTCAGCGAGTTCACTCAAGCTCAAATTGCTAGTAAAGATTGTCACAGACATATTGTTGTATCTATTGTTGATTATGAGATAAAACATCTCACGCACCCAATCACTCATTTTTTCAGCGCCTATATCATCAAATATAACTGTATTTTCAGCTTCAATTATTTTTTTTGATATGCAATAATCTCGTGAACAGTCTTTATCGTAGTCACTACGCATATCCATAAGCAACTGTGCCACATTGTAGAATTGACACTTGTGTCCCTGCCTCCAGATTTTTTTATATATTGCATACGCAATATGTGTCTTACCAACCCCAGCTTCACCGTGTATATATAAACCCTGTGCTTCTCCTGTACTAATTTTTCTCAGCGCAACCTTGACTGCTTCTGGCACATCTCTATCATAATCTGTATTTCGAAATCGTTTTGGTATATTGTTTTCTGCTTGCTTATAGAAAATGTCTTGTATATTATTCATAAGCTTTGTATTTATCTAAAATCTTATTATCAATTTTTGCTGGTTGACCTTTAGGCTCAAACAAACCTGTCCAACCATTCGTTATTGATTTCTCTATAATTTGTTTTTGTGTTGCAAAATCATACTTCCCCAAAAGTCTCCATTGCATTTTACAAGTTCTATCTGTCATCTTTTTCCTAATTTCTTTTCTGTACGCAACCCACTCACTCCAAGCGTCTTTATTTATATTATTAGGAATTTCGGCACATTGCCCCCTTTCTTTATTATTATATTTAGTATTATTATTATTTAGTATTATTATTGGTTCATTTTCGTGAATAGGCTTTTCACCAGAATGAATAGGCTTTTCACCAGAATGAATAGGCTCAGCGTCCCTGTTCATCTGTATGAATAGGGTATCAACAAGGCTGGTTAACATAAAATAAATCAGTTTGTGTCCGTTTTTTCGTATCTCTTTAGTTTTTATGAAGCCCGCGTCAACCAACTTTTGCATTCTCTTTGTGATTGCCCCCTTTGATGTTATGCGCAACAAGGGATTGTCATCTATCAATCTCTGGTAATCAACCCAAGTGTATCCGTCTATACGCATTTCTGTAACTCTTGGGTTCTGTGAACCACCAAGCACAATCAAGTAGTCAAGAATTGCGCAATCAACCAAATCAAAATCTCTATATTTTGAGAGAACGAGTTGATTTATATTTATGTTATATTTCATAGTAGTATTATTATAAACAGCCACCCCTCCACTAACGGCTGGTGGTTAGTGTGTGAACCGTTAGCAGAGGAATGGCTACTTATAATCTATCCACCATTTAATCACACACTACACTTAGTTTAACACATCAACTTGACAATGCAAACACAATGTAAAGTTGCAATGTGTGGATAACTAAAAACACTCTGCGGATACAGAGTGTTTTTAGTAGGAGTAACTATGAGTAGTCGCTCACTTATGGCAGTAAGCCAATATGGCTTACATATTGATTATAACATATCTCTCTAATAATAAAAGGCAAAATTCTCTGCGAGAAACTTCTCGTCTTCTTCATCTGGAACATACTTACCAGCTCGTATTTGTAGGTCAATGTAGTGTTTAGTTTTATGCAAATACTCACGCTCTTCTTCAAAAGAATGGTTGGCTTGTGCGTGGCAACGCTTGCATAACACTATGCCGTTATATACAGAAGAAGACACACGCCCTCTAATGTGGTGCAATTCAGTTTGTTGGTTGCTCCCACACTTCCCACAAGTAAATCTCATATCATAAAACACTGCACGCTTGTGTGGTGGAAAAGGGTTTTGCAATTTCATTATCAATATTATATAATAATTTTGTGTGTAATTCCAGCACACAATAAATAAGTTGATTGTGCATAATTGCAGAAAACCGCCAGTCTATTTACTGGCGGTTTTCTGTTGTTCATACCTATTGGGGACGGTAGAACAATATATATTATAACACAAATTTCAGTATGGTATAATATGTATTGTGGATAAGATGAGAATTTGGCGTTATTATATACATAAAAAAGCTGTAGATACTGCACAGGCTGACTATTTCACTATGCACAAATTCAATCTCACACGCGAGCAACTACAAGACATAAAAAGGGTAAAATTTACACACACAAACCTGCAAACAACCTGCCGAAAGAAGGAGAACAAGAGAGAATAGCTCCTGTCTTGCAGGTTGTGCGAGTTGCTCCACCTATCCAAATCTGGACGGTGGGGTTTCTCATTTCTGGAAAAGAAAGCCCTGACATTTCACACATCAGGGCAAAGGTGGCTCAAACACAGGGGGTTATGTTAGGTTGTTTGTCTTGCAGGAAGTTTCTTAGTTGGTGTAGATACCAGCGTTTGTGTTTGGGCTTTCGGGTGTACGGTATGTAGTCGCGGTGTAGCTCATCGTGGCAAAGTCTGCAAAGGTAGATGATATGGGTGTTGTGGCGTCCTTTACCAAAGTGAGCTTTCGGGTAGATGTGGTGTTTCGTAAGCTTCGTGATATTCAGGCAGGCAGGGCATTGGTCAATACGGCACATAGTAACCTCCTGTGGTTTGAGTGCAAGCCGACTTTTCTATGAACCTGTATCTATTATAGCACAAAAACGGCTGATTTTCACCAGCCGTTTTTGCGTATGTATATACCGTTATGTATTATAGCAAAAGCCCCGACTTTTGCAAGTCAGGACTTAGCGTATGAAAAGCAATGCCGAATACTGTCGGCAAGCAGACCAGAGAGAATTACAAAAGTGCGCACGATACCCTACTGGTATTTATATTTTACAATAAATCTTTACATCTTCAAGTCGCATATCCCACCTGCGAATAAACTCGCCATATCCCCCACGACCCATTTTCAATGCTTCAAGTGCTTGTTTTGCGCTCTTTTCACTTGGATATTTTTGTTTGATATGGTGGGTATGCTTGTCATTTACGAGTGTAAACTCTAACACCCAGTTTTTCTTCTTGTAGTTTTTTGTGGCTAAATTTCTTTCTTCGTCCATATGTTGATTATATCATATACAAAAGAAAAGAGCGAGACTTTACGCCCCGCTCTTTTCTATGGAAGTCCATTGCACGGATTTACCTACAACAGTAGGAATGTCTATATTATATACTACCTTTCTCGTAATTGTAAGGCTTTGAACATTGCTTGTGAAATTTTGCCCCAATACCTGCCACCGTAATCTCTCTTCAAGTATTTCTTCTGCCACTCTGATAATGCTTTGCGAGTTATTTCACCAAAGTATCCTTTTTTGCCGTCATAGTTAAAGAAGCCCTCCTGCTCCAAGTATTCTTGGAGTAGTGCTACATTTTCGCCTGTCTCGCCGTATCGGATAGTTACATATCCCAACCTTTCAAACTTGTTAGACTGAGTGCCTGTATTGAATTTTACATATCTTGCCGACCTCAAAAAGAAGTCCAGTGTATCTTCCATAGCGTGCCTTATGCCACGCCCAACGCTCCATACCTTACCTTTTGAGTAAGCACTGTCAATCACAAAGAACCCACGCTTACCGTTAAATATGAATGGGATACCCACTCCAACTACAGAGTGACCGCCACGCAATTTACCACTCTTTACAGGGAATTCTCCACCTGTCCACCAGCCACTATAACTGTTGATTGAGAATTGGAATGCTACGATGTTACCTTTACTAAACTCATCTGTGATGTATGCCCATATCTGCTCAAAGTTGTAGCCGATGTAGCCGTAGTCTTTTATAAGACCTTGTATCCTGTACTTTTCAAAAATCTCATCATCTCTTTGTATCTCCTTGAGTTCTTGCTCGTTAGCTGGGTATGGCAACATATCTGGCAAGTACCCCTTTTCTTTGGTTCGCTTGAGAGCTTTGTCTGGGTACATACCACAATCAAAACACAAGTCTAATGTTTGTCTGTCTAAGTATATGTCTATAACAGACAAAGGCGGAATGTGTCCTGTTTCTTTTTTAGCATTGAATTTCGCAAGGTTGACTAGAGTTTGAGCTACACACGAGCCAATGCGTTTTTGGTCTTCGTGATTGATTTGCAACTCCTGCATTAGCTTGACTGCGTCTTCGTATTTGAGCGCAACCTCATCTTTTGGCGTGCTTGCGACTTCCTTTGGTACAATAAGAGTTTCTATGACCTGTTCTTTTCCAGCATACTTATGAGCTTCGTATCGGTTTTGTATAAAATTTAATACAAACCCGACATATCTCTTCAATAGGGGGATATAATAGTTTTGTACTCTATTGAGTATGTATAAAATATCATCTGCGTATTTCATATTACTTATTTATTACTGATAATGTCATCTAATAATTTAATTATCTTTTTGCTCTTATATGTATTGCGCAATCGCACCAAGTCTTCTTTTGGAATTTTCTTGAGTTGCTCAGTTGATTTTTCAATAGACGATATATTGTATCTCGCCTTTACAAAAGCTCTTATGTTACTGTCAACAACCTCTTGCTCTAAGATACCGCTCGCGACACCAACATCTAACGCCCTGTAAAACCTGCGCACTTCTATTGGGTGTAATTTCTTTTTGCCTGCTTTTGTGATTATATCATTTATAGTGCCATACACAAACACAAATGGCTGGTCTTCTCGGTAGAATTTGCGTAAGAACGGTGTCTGGTTTGGGTTAAACTCTCCGCGCGCTGTCCTGAATACCATCTCGCCAGTCATCTGTAAGAATGTCCCAGCGCCTCCAAAGTATTGCTTCCAAGCATATTCAATACTGTTTGGGTGTATATCAACAAAACCAGCGTATCTGTCGCTCCCGCCAGTAGCTTTATTTAATAAGTCTGCAATCAAAATAGCTAAGTCAGAAGTGTGTTTCTTATACACTTTGCTATCAGGTTTTGGTGAGCGAGTGTATTTTTGTTCAGGATATATATATCCGCCATACCACGCTTTGTTTGCGTCAATCTGGAACAGTGGTTGTAACATTGTAGGTACTATGCTAATTAACCCTGCGTCAGTTTCTATCGGGGTAAATGATGTTATTGCTGATTTAATTGTTGTAGATACAACTTCACCCATTGTCTTCTTCTCCAGCATATACTCAGACATTGCTCTACCTGTGGAGAAGAATACATTATATCCATATGGCATTTGCCATAATGTTACTGTCTTCCCACCGCCAAGTGCTAATACAAATGTATTGTTTTTTGCCCATTCTGGAATGTTATCATCATCGTCTCCACCTAGCATATGTGATAATAGACCAGCAATAAACCCAAGTGCAACAAGAGATAGCGCGCGTGTTGCCACATACTTCCTGCCTGTTTCGTGTGTCAATGAGCGTACAACTTTAGAAGCGCCAGTTATAGTTGGTTGTATGAAACCGTATAGAGACTTCAAGAACGGTGAATACTTACCTTGTCTCGCAAAGTTTATAGTCAAGTCAGCAACCGCCTGCACCGCTTTTTCCTTACTTACACCACGCTTGATTAGAGATTTGTAAGTGGAATAACGGATACCAAGTTCAATTACAGAGTTTAGGTCATCAATATATTGCAGGAACTCTTCAACGGTTGCAATCGCCTTATAGATACCCTCACCTCTCAGACGCTTCTCAAGTTCACGCATACTCTTCTCAGACGACTGTGCCGTTTCACCCCAGAAATGACCTACATCACCACCAAGACGCTCAAATTCATCAAACATCTCACTATGCTTCTTGCCACGCAAGTGTAGATATATTTCTTTTTGTGCTGACGGTAAGTTTTTAACAATCTCACGCTTCATACCTTTAGCTGTCTTTCCGAGCTGGCTTTCTTCAACACCTAAGTTTATAAGTGCTTCGGTCAAATCGCGCATAAAGTTTGTAATCATAAATTCAGGAGACCAGCGCGTCTTTATACTACTCCAAATCTGTATTAACATTCGCAAGAACCTCAATACAGCGTTAGATTGCACGAGATTTAGGTTCTTCAACGCAGAGGCGAGTTCTTTATTTTTGACTGTAATCAAATACTGTTTGCCGTCTTTCTTAAAACCTATTACATTATCTGCGAATTTATATTTAGGGTCTAAGTATTGCAATTCGCCATCGCTGTTAAATACAGGCTTATACCTAAGAGCTTCAACTTTAAATTCTTTCTGCACCTCTGGATACATCTCAACCAGTTCACTTATAGCTTGTCCTATCCTGTTCTTGAGCGCTCGTATCTTCGCACGCTCCATTGCATAGAATACATTACTGAGCGGGTCTAACACTCTTAAATCTTTATTACCTCTAGCGCGTTTATGTTCTTTACCAATTATAGACACACCCTGTCCTATACCAGAAAACGATGTGTCAACATCACGATATAATGGAACATAATATTTATACTGCTCCTTATATGCTTGATAATCTGCCTCAGAAATCAACCCCTCTTGTAGCTGAAATTCCAAATTGTCTCTGATAAGCTTATCTAATTTCTCAGCCATTACAGCAAACTTTTGTGGTGATTTCTTCAATATCTCCCGCGCTTCCTTATCTGTCATTCCAGATAAACCGTCTTCGTCAGTACCACTAACTTCTCGCATTTTCGCATTACGCTCCTGTGCGTGCCTTGCGTGTAAGTATTTATTAAAGTCTTCTACAGAAATGTCCTTTGCTTTCAATTCCATTAAGAATTGGGCGCGCTTTTGATTTCCCCATTTAGCCCAGTAACTACTCCTGCGTGGGAGCATATCTTTCAGCATATACAAATCTATAGCTTCGTCCAAATCACCGTATCTTTTCTCAAGACCTTTCATCATTATTTTCAATGTCAGATTGTTATCTTCAATAGCTTCTCTAAATCTCTGCCAGCGAGTTAAAGGTGGCAACAAAGAAGCCTCTGTGTACTCGTCTGCCTTTAGTTTGGATATATTTATGTTATTATTTGTATATGGAATTTTTGAAGCAATTTTGGTTGTTGGTGAAGTTTGTTGTGATGTCGCCCCTGTTTCTGTATATGCTCTCCGTTTTAGCAATTCTCGTGTATGGCGAGTTACTTCTTGATTTCTAATAGCTGGTGATGTGGACACATTCTTTTTCATCGTCTTGATAAGTTTGTCAGCTACATCTAATCTCCTGCGTACTTCAGATAAATCACCATCTTCCAAAATCTGGTATGTCTTCAGTATGTAATCTGAGACGAATTTTGATTGCTCCCTTGCACGCAAAAACTTTTCCGCTAACCTTTCTGCTTTCGGGTTGTTATATGTATTGAGTATTTCAATAAGCTCATCATCTGTAAGTCTTAGTTCATCTGCATAATTTATGCCTATCAATGTGGCAAGTTCGCGACCAAACTTATCCACATCTTCGCGTGCTTTCTTGAATTGGTCAACGAGTTGTTTGTTGTATTTCTCTTTAAGCCCGCGCGCTTGTTTCTCATCTTTGAGTTTGAATTTTGGCAGTTCATTTTGTGCCTCGTCCCATATCTTGCGGAGTTGGGCTTTTGTTTTGAGTGTCTTTGATGGTTTTACTGCCACTATTTCTGGGAAAACAATGCTTCTATCAGGACTTTCTGTAATATGTTTGATATAGTCATAGCCATTATCTTTCGCATATTTAATAATTTTATCCCAATTACCATAGATGTATTCTCTATTAACTTCTCCAAATGCTGAAAATGCTTCGTGTAGTTTTTGTCTATCTATTTTATTTTTTTCATTGAAAGAAAAATAGCCAGTATCAACTTTTTTTCCATCAACTATCTTGGGTTTAGATTGATATTCCAAATCTAACCATTTTAAGAAATCTCCACGATTGCTACTTGGATATATTTTCTCTAGCGTTAAATCATCATATATATCTTCACTGAAATACTGATACTCGTCAGGAATACTATTGTATATTTTTTGTAATTCAGTGTTTCTTGTAATTTCTGCAACTACTTTTGAAGCGTCTTCACTTTTAGTTATATCCAATGTTTTACCACCTGTTTTAACAAACTCCAATACCTTTCCTGTTGGTTTCTGATTATACAAATATCCAGCATATAAATTCGCTTCATCAAAATCTTCCGCCAAGAATAATGGCTTATTGCCTTTTAACTTAAACTCTGTATCCAATGTCCCGTGATAAACTTTATCCTGCTCACCCCACCACTCATCAAAACTCTTGCCCTCTCTGACTGCTTTCAATGCTGATTTCTCAATGTCTGTTAACTTGTCTTTATTCCTCGTATCAACCGAGAAATCAAACGACAACCTGTTGTCTTTCACGAAACTTTCAACAAGCCCGTTATTCCTGAGTTCAATCATTCTGCTATCAACGGTTTTGCCGAATAAGAGAATGTCATAATAATTCTTTATCAGGTTCGGTTCTTTCTTGATAGCACGCACGAGTTTCTGTATCAACTCAAACAACTTCTTTATAAACTTGCCAACGACAGTCTTTGGTGCTTTGCGTGTTTTGGCATACTTCTCAAGGTCAAGCATAAGTTGTTCCTCTATCTCTTTTATTGTGTCATTGCCGTACTCAACACCCATTTCCTTTGCTTTTGCGCGCAAAATCTGCTCTCTTGTCATACCCTTAAAGGCAGGTATTTTCTCAATGTTAGCGAGTGTCAAATGTCCGAGTTCGTGTAGTGCGGTTGTGTCTGTTATGTTTTTCGCAAGTGCTAT
>Ga0256914_1002125_pt1 | contig 16833 bp, 18 predicted proteins | sample HulkmetaG_FD_191571 | JGI IMG/M metagenome (GOLD analysis project Ga0256914, IMG submission 191571) | Hydrothermal chimney microbial communities from Main Endeavour vent field at the Juan de Fuca Ridge, Pacific Ocean - Hulk | ecosystem: Environmental > Aquatic > Marine > Hydrothermal vents ... | reverse complement strand
CAAGGCAAAATGGGCAGGGATTGGTTATTCGTAGCGCAAGGCTTCGATGGGGTCGAGTTGGGCGGCTTTGGTGGCCGGGTAGTAGCCGAAGAAGGCACCAACGACGGCCGCTGAGCCAAAGGCCAGGGCGATGGATTCGGGCACAATGACGGTGCGCATGTCGCTGAGGGTGCCGAAAATGTAAGCGCCGCCAATGCCCAGGGCAATGCCGATGATGCCGCCCGCGGTGCTCAGCAGCAGGGCTTCGACCAGGAACTGCATTTGGATGTCTTCGGGCATGGCGCCAATGGCCTGGCGAATGCCAATTTCACGCGTGCGCTCGGTGACGCTGACCAGCATGATGTTCATGATGCCAATGCCGCCGACGATGAGCGAAACGCCGGCCACCCAGGCCAGTAAGGAGCGGAAGGCCGCGGTGGTGGCCTCTTGGGTGGCGATGATGTCTTGTTGGGTGGTGATGGTGAAATCTGCGGCGTCTAAGGAGACGTCGTGGCGTTTGGCCAAGAGCAGTTCGATTTGGGTGATGACTTCTTCAGGGTCGGCGTCGGGGGCTACTTCCACGTAAATCAGGCGCACGCGGTCGCCACGCAGTTTGGCCAGGTTCGAAGGTGTGAATTTTTGGAAGACGACCGTGATGGGCATGTAGAGCCGCGCGTCGTAATCGACTTCGCCGACCAACCCTTTCGGCGCCATGACGCCGATGACGGTCATCTTGACATTGCCCACGGTGATGGTTTCGCCCACGGGGTTGGCGTCGCCAAAGAGCTCTTCAGCCAAACTGCTCCCTAAGACCACGACCTTTTGTTTGCGGTCCAGTTCCAGTTGGTTGAAGTAGCGCCCTTCGGCAACCTCAATGTCGCGCACCGAGGGGAAGTCGGGCGTGGTGCCTAAGATGGTGATGTTTTCCAGTGTGGTGCCGTTGGCTTTGACGTTGGCCGAGGCGTTTTGTTCTACCACAACGCCGGCGACGCCTTTGACCTGTTCGGCGATGGCTGTGGCGTCGTCGAAGACCAACCCCTGGTTGGGGTTGCTGCCGAGCCCACCGCGAGCAAAACTGGATTGCACGAACAGCAAATTGGTGCCCAAACTGGTGATTTCTTCTTGGATGGTGGCTTCGGTTCCGGCGCTGACCGCGACCATCACAATCACCGCGGCCACGCCGATAATCACGCCCAGCATGGTGAGCACTGAGCGCACAGAGTTCTTCCAGATGGCCTCTGCGGCCACGCGGAGAATTTCTCGCCATTTCATGCGGCTACCCTCGTTTTTGCTTGACCGTTGCGCACGATGCGTTCGACCCGCCCGTCTCGCAGATGGATGATGCGTTCCGCATAGGTGGCTGTTTCTTCGTCGTGGGTGACCATGACAATGGTGCGCCCGCGTTCGTGCAGGGTTTTGAGCAGGTTCATGATTTCCTGGCTTGATTTGCTATCTAAGTTGCCGGTGGGTTCGTCGGCGATGATGAGCACGGGGTCGTTGACCAGGGCTCGGGCAATGGCCACGCGTTGTTGTTGGCCGCCTGAGAGCTCGTGGGGTTGGTGGTCTAAGCGGTCTTCCAGCCCGACCAGGGTGAGCATTTCGCGGGCGCGGGCTTCCATTTCCTGCATGTTGAGGTGTTTGGTGCGGTCGTAAATCAGCGGCAGGATGACGTTGCGTACCGCGCTGGTGCGGGGCAGGAGGTTGTAAGCCTGGAAGATGAAGCCCAGTTTGCGGTTGCGGATGGCGGCCAGCTGACGGCGATTGAGGCCGCTGACGTCTTCGCCATCCAGATAGTAGGTGCCCGAGGTGGGGCGGGCTAAACAGCCCAGGATGTTCATCAGGGTGCTTTTCCCAGACCCTGAGGGCCCCATGATGGCGACGAATTCGCCGCGCTCGACGGTGATGCTGACGCCGTCAAGGGCGTGGACCGCGGCGTCACCCATCCCATATACTTGTTTGAGGTCATGGGTTTCAATGATGGGCGTGCTCATTTTTCGGTCTCCACCAAGCCGGTGGTGACGATTTCACCGGCTTCCAGGCCAGATTTGATTTCCGCGTAGAACATGTCTTTGAGGCCGACTTCGACCATCCGCAGGGTGGGTTCGCCGTTTTCCAAAACGAAGACGGCATACTGGCCAGGCGAGATTTCGCGCAGGGCTTCTACCGGCACCAGCAAGACGTTTTCGGCTTTGCCGCCGATGACGTCAACGGCGGCGGCGGCTCCCAGAGGCAGGCCGAGCCCGCTTTGATTGATGTCAAGGGCTACCAGGCCGTGGACCAACATGGTGCCGCTTTCGTTGACCAGCGCCGGATCCACCCAGACGACTTTGCCAGTGTAGGTTTTGTCTTCTACCGCGTCGAAGGTGATTTCGGCGTCGTAGCCTGGGGCGATTTTGTCCCAGTCAATTTCGTCCAGATAGACTTCAACGTAGGGATGGGCGAGGTCGGCGATGGTCACCACGTTGGCGGTGTTGGAGACTTGTTGCCCCACCGCGATGTTGAAGGTGGTGATGGTGCCCGAAACCGGTGCGCGTAGTTCGGTGTCGGCCAAGGCTTGTTGGGCTTCTGCCAGTTCTTGGCGGGCGGCTTCCAGTTGGGCTAATTTCTCGCCGCTGGCTTCGGGGGGCAGGGTTTCGCCTTTGAGCGCAGCCAGATACCATTGGGCTTCTTGAAGGCGGGCTTGCGCCCGGTGATAGTCGGCCCAGGCCAGGTTGATTTCGTATTCCGTAGGCGGATAGACCACCGGCTCTTTTTGCCCGGTGTCGGGGTTGTATTCATAGACGATTTGCTCTTCGCCCGTGCGCGGGTTGGTGACGGTTTGGGCGAAGGTTTCGACGATGTAGGTGTCTTCGTAATAGCGTTGGGAAATCTTCAGGCTGATTTCGGCTTCTTTGACAGCCCGTTCGGCGGCCTTGATTTCCTCTTGCTGGGCTTCGGTGGGGTTGTCGCCATATTCGGCTTTGAGTTCGGCCAGGTGGGCTTGGGCTTGTTGGAGCCGCTCAGTCCAGTTGAAGACGCCCAGGCTGACCAGCCAAATGAGGTGGCCTTTTTTCTCGTCTAAATTGTCTTCTGCGGCCGCGAGTTCATATTCGGCTTCGGCCAGGGCGCTGGGCGAGGTGAGCTCACGCAGGGTGCGTTGGGCTTGTTCCAGGCGCAGGCGGGCGTCGGTGTCGTCCAGCCGGGCCAAGAGTGCCCCTTCTTCGACACGGTCGCCGACTTCGGCCAGCACTTCGACCACTTTGCCGCTGGTCTCGAAGCCAAAGCTCACTTCGTAAGCCGGCGCCAGGTTGCCGCTGCCGCTCGCGTAGAGCACCAAATCGCCACGGCGGACTTTGGCGGTTTTGAGTTCTTCTTCGGCCGGGGCTTGGGCGGCTTCCTGAGTGGCCTGGTAACGGGTGTAGCCATAGTAGCCGCCACCCGCGAGCACGAGCACCAAGAAGAAGAGAAACCATTTGTTTTTGAAGAGTTTCATGGCGTTATCCTTGAGAATGGGAATGAGCCCTGATGGTATAGTTCGGTCTCGCCCTGCATTTGAGGGCGAGACCGGAGCCTGGCTCGAGCCAGAGCGATGGGGAATCCTGCGGTGGGAGGGTGGCTCGAGCCGTAGAGCGGGGAGGGCGTCCCTGCCCCCGGAGGGTAGGGGCAGGGACTTTTGCCTTGCCCATTGCTCAGGAGGGCTTGAGTTGAGGAGGGAAGAGAAGGGTAAGGAGGGCTGGCCTTTGGAGGTGATGGGTTGGTGCGTTGAACAGGAATGGGCGGACGGGCGGCCCTGCCCCCGGAGGGGTGGGGACAGGGCCTTCGCCTTGCCCATTGCCCAGGAGGGCCAATCTTGGAGGAGGACGGGCAAAGGCCAAAAAGGCTTTGCCCTTGCATGTTCGTTGTGTGGTAAAGAGCAGGCCCTGGAAGCAGGGCGTTGGGGCTCGTTGGTGATGCGCCTTTATCGTATCAGCCCATTGCAAACAAACCTTTATCGGGGTGTAAAGAGGTTGTAAAATCTTTTGGAATCAGAGCAAACAAGCCGGTAGGTTCAGGTTGAGGCACGCGACGCCCGCGGATGGCAGGGGGAGGTTTGGGCAGGTTTTGGCAATTTTCCTCAATTTTCTTGAAAACCCTTGACAAAAGGCGCAAACCGTTGTATATTCGCAATTGCGAATAAGGAGTGTGGCATGTACCGCGAAAACGACATGTTAGCCGCTCAAGCCGCTCAAGTAGCCCATGCACTGGCCCATCCGGTTCGGCTTCAGATTTTGGAAGCGCTGGCCGACGGGGCGGCGTATGTGATGGATTTGACCACGGCCTTGGGCCGTCGTCAGGCCAACATTTCTCAGCATTTAGCCGTTTTACGGGAAGCGGGCTTGGTGCAGGCTGAGCGGGAAGGGATGACGGTGCGCTACACCCTCCGCAGCCCGCAGGTGGTGCAGGTGTTAGAAGCCCTGGCCGGGCTGGGCCGTGATGTGCCCTTCACCGCGGTGGGGCGGCGCCGACGGCATCGCCGTGGCGGGCGCGGGGGCGGGCCGCGCCGGTTTTCCCCCTGAGCCAAAGGCTCTTTTTTTGCCCAACCTTATTCGCAAAACCTAATATCCGTATCTTTCAATCTTTGACAAAAGGAGGTGTCACAATGAACGGACGTGGATTTGGTAAAAACAACAAAGGTCAAGGGCGCCGCGGCTTCGGCCGCGGGCGCGGCCAAGGCCAGGGCCGAGGCCAAGGTCGGGGTCGTGGCCAAGGCCAAGGGCGGGGCCAAGGGTTTGGCTTGGGCCGAGGCCAAGGGCTCGGCTTGGGCCGCGGGTTCGCAGGGGCCTGGTCGCAAGAGCGCTCGCCCGAGGCTTGGCAGCCGCAGGGCACCCAGGCCAACGCTGCCCCCCGCTGGACGGCCGAAAGCGCCGGCGGCCCGCCCCCCTGGGCGCGACGCTGGAGCCTCAACTTGGCCCCGGCTGAACGGAAGTCCTGGCTGGAGCAAGCCAAAGCGCACCTGCAACAGCGCTTGGCAGAAATCGAGCAGGAACTGCGTTCCTTGAACAACCCCAACCAAAATCTGTAAGCCTTGACTCAGCAAAAAGTGCGGTTTACCCGCACTTTTTGCTTTTGGCGCGCCTTGCCCCAAACGAAAAAGGCACAGCCACCCAAGATGCGGGCGCTGTGCCAAAACATGCCGGCGGGTGGTGGGGGTTAGTCGGCTTTGGGCTTGTGGGCGCTTTGCCCGGGTTTGCGGATGACCAACACCACTTTGCCTTTGATCTCAATCTGGCTGGGGTCGTCAATTTCGATGGCTTTCATGGTAGGGTGTTTGGGCTTGAGGAGCACTTTTTTGATTTGCCCGTTTTGATACTCCGCGTAAAACTGCTTGAGGGTGCTCGCGTTGGAATCTTTGAGCCACACCGCCACCAGGTCGCCGTTGGCAGCTTCCTGGGTTTCTTCTAAAATCACGATGTCGCCGTCGCCGATGAGCGCGTCAATCATCGAGTCGCCCTTGACTTCCAGGGCGTAGAGGTTTTTGGTGGTCGAAGGCAAAAGCGATTCGGGCACTTCGATGTTTTCTTCGGCTGTGTAGCCCTCTGGGAAGGTCGGAATGGGCTGGCTGGCGACAATGCGGCCTGCCAAGGGCACGCTGAGCAAGCGGTTGAGGGATTGCCGCGCTTTGGCCGCCTCGGCCTTGGCCATGCGTAAGACCTCGTCCAGCCGTTGTTGGCGGCGTTCCTTGGCCCATTGCCCCAGGGCCTGAAGGTCGTCTTCGGGGAGGGCGTCAACATCGCGGGCGCGCAACGACCGCACGGCCGCAACCCCCTGCGGCGTCAGCCGGATGTTCCGCGCTTTGCGTTTGCCGTCGTTTTCGGCGTTGCGTTGCAAATAGCCGTGGCTTTCCAGCCAGCGGAGGTGATAGTCAACCACCGACGTGGAAGAAGCCTGCACGGCTTGTTGAATTTCCCGCACGGTGGGTGGGTAGCCCTTGTGCTCTTGCCATTCGGCAATGACCTGGAGGATGCGCCAGTCTAAGGCGTCGGGTTGATTTTTGCGTTTCCGAGGAGACATAAGCCCGCCTTTCTGGGGAAGAAGGCGTAAAATCGCCCATATGTTCGGGTTAATGCTACCAGAACATCCGTTCTTTGTCAAGCGCCGCATTTTGCGGTACACTAAGGGTATCTTCCGCTGGCGGAGGTTAGGATGTCTTCCGAACGACCGAGTTTGGCCGTCATTGGCGGCACGGGCAAAGAGGGGCGGGGGTTGGTGTATCGTTGGGCGCGGGCCGGCTATGTGGTGTTGATTGGTTCGCGCACGCCTGCCAAGGCCCAGCGTTTGGCCGCCCAGATTCGCGACCGCTTGCAGCGCCCTGACGCCCCCGTGTTGGGTTTGAGCAACGTGGAAGCCGCGCAGCGAGCGGACATCGTGGTGCTTTCGGTTCCCTATCAGGCCCATCGCGCGACGTTGGAGGCCATCCGCGAGGCCGTTCAAGGCAAGATTGTGGTGGACGTTGCCGTGCCGCTGAATCCGCCGCAGGTGACCAAGGCCTGGCGTCCGCCTGCCGGCAGCGCCGCGCTGGAAGCCCAAGCAATTTTAGGCCCCCACGTCGCGGTGGTGGACGCCTTCCAAAACATCGCTCACACCCTCTTGTGGGAAGACGGCCCCATCGCGTGCGATGTGTTGGTCGCTGGCAAGGGCAAGGCCAACCGGCAGCGGGTGATGGCTTTGGTCGAAGATGCTGGCCTGCGGGCTTGGGATGCCGGCCCCATCGAAAACACGGCTGTGATTGAAGGCTTGACCAGCGTGTTGATTTATATGAACAAAGCCTATGGTTCGACCCACTTGGGCTTACGGATTACAGGATTAGAGGATTGACCATGAATACCCTTACATTGACACCTTTGCCGGGCATTCCCTTTGTGCGGCAGGGTGATGATCTGGCCGAAATTGTGTTGCACGCGGTGGCGCGGGCGCGGCTCAATCTGGAAGACGGCGACATCTTCGTCGTGGCCCAAAAGGTGGTCTCGCGGGCTGAAGGCCGCTTGGTAGATTTGCGCACGGTCACGCCTTCGGCCGAGGCCCGGCGTTTAGCCGCCCAAACCCAAAAAGACCCGCGTCTGGTGGAACTCATCTTGAGCGAAAGCCGCGCTGTGTTGCGGGCTGCGCCCGGTGTGCTCATCGTTGAGCACAAATTGGGCTTTGTGTGTGCCAATGCGGGCATTGACCATTCCAACGTCTGTGGCGACGACGAGTGTGTGTTGCTTCTGCCCGAAGACCCCGATCGCTCGGCCGCCCAGTTGCGCGCCCGCCTGGAACAGGCCACCGGAAAACGGTTAGGGGTGGTCATCAACGATTCGCATGGCCGGGCGTGGCGTTTGGGCACGGTGGGCGTGGCGATTGGGGTGAGCGGTGTGCCCGTGTTGGTGGATGTTCGCGGCCGACACGACCTGGTGGGGCGGGAACTCCGCATCACCCAAATTGGTGCAGCCGATGAATTGGCCGCCGCGGCTTCGCTCATCATGGGGCAGGCCGCGGAAGGGCTCCCCGTGGTCCACGTGCGCGGGTTCCCTTACCCCTTGCGGGAAAGCCGCCTCCAGGAACTCATCCGTCCCCGCGAAAAAGACCTCTTCCGCTAAAGGTGGCCTATGGACCCCATGCCCGGACGCTGTTTCCTCTGCGGCGCAACGCTGCCCCGAGCGCAGATGCAAGCGCATTTGACCGCGTGCCGTCCGCAACAGGAAGGAACCACGCCCCTCTTCCTGCTCTTTGTGCAAGACGCTTACTTCCCCGAAACGTATTGGCTGTTTTTGGAAGCCGCGCAAGAGGCCCCCTTGGCCGCGTTGGATGATTTTTTGCGGCGTTTGTGGGTGGATTGTTGCGGCCATTACAGCCAATTTGTCATTGAGGGCCAAACGTATGGCCGCCGTCCGAAGGCCTCGCCGGTGGACCTGGTGTTGGATGAGTATGCCCATCTTCTGCCAATGGAGCAACCCTTGCGCGCGTTGTTGCATCCCGGCCAACAGGTAGCGTACACGTACGACGATGCCTGGTTTACCGAACTGCACCTGCAGGTGTTGGCTTCTTATACGGGGCAACCTGCGGAAGGGGGCGTGCGTTTGCTGGCGCGCAATTACAAGCCTCGCCGCACGTGCCGCCAATGTCAGCGCGAGGCGACCTGGCTGTTTACCAACACCTGGCCTTTGGAGCCTTACTGCACCGAGCACGCGCAACAGCACCCGGCCTGGGGGCAGCCCGATGCGTTTTTGCCTTATCTCAACTCGCCTCGGGTGGGCGTCTGTAGTTATCGCGGGCCTCAAGAAAGGGATTTGCTGTTTGAGGTCTATCCGCCTGACGATGAGGCATAGCCGATGGCTTGGCTTGCTCCTGAAGATTTACACGCTTTTCTTCGGACGCGGCGCAGTGTGCGCCGCTTTTTGCCCGAGCCTGTGCCCGATGAAGTGTGGCAGCGGGTGTTGGAAACCGCGGTCTATGCGCCCTCTGCCCACAACTTACAACCTTGGCGGTTTGCCGTGCTTCGCACGGCCGCGGCCAAGGCCCGGCTGGCCGATGCCCTGACCGAGCGCCTGCGGCGCGATTTGGCAGCCCAAGGTGTGCCCGCAAGGGAAATCAGCGCGCGGGTGCAGCGCTCGCGGCAGCGTTTGCAAGACGCCCCACTGGTCATCGTGCTCAACCGCGACGAGACCGTGCGGCGTTCCCCCACCGACCCGTGGGAAGCGCACATGGCCGTCCAGTCGGTGGCCATTGTTGGCCTGCAAATTTGGTTGGCCGCCCACGCCGAAGGGCTGGGCGGGGTTTGGGTTTGTTGGCCGCTGTATGCCCAGGCCGAGACCCGAGCCGCGTTGGGGCTGCCGGCTTCGTGGTCTCCCCAGGGCATGCTCTTCCTGGGCTACCCGCAAGAGGCCCCAGCCCCGCCGCCGCGCAAGGCGTGGCGTGAGGTGACAATGGAAATCCGTTAGCGGAACAGAGCGATGCCCGACCCTAAAGACCAAACGAACGCGCAAAACGTCAACCTGCGGGAAGCCCTGCGTTTGCTGTGGCGTTATGGCTGGCAAGAGGCGCCCGACCGCGACCGGGTGGTGCGTTTTGCCTTGCTCTATCTGGCCGTTGGCACGGCCGCACTCTTGGCAGGGGGAGCGGTGCTGCTCATTGTGTTGGGGGTGTTGCGAGGCGCATTTTTGGCCGCACCGTTGTATCCGCGCTGGAACGATTGGCTGCACCGCTGGGGCTGGCCGGCGCGCTCCGAAGGCTGGGAGGCAGCCCCCAGCTTTTGGCGAACCCTGCATACGGCGTTGTGGATTGTCTTGAGCACGGCCGCGGTCGGCCTGGGCTTCTTCTACCTGTGGCACAATGGCTTTTGTGCTCAAAACCTGTTTTGTCGGTTGTTGAACCCCTGAGCCAACCTGGCGCAGAGATTTTTGTGCGCGGAGTTTGCGATGCGAGTTGTCGTGCTGGCTGGTGGCGTGGGCGGCGCAAAATTCGCCGCTGGGATGATGCACGCCTTGCCCAACCCCAAAGATTTGACCGTGGTGGTCAACGTGGGTGATGATTTTGAGCATTTCGGCCTCAAAATTTGCCCCGATTTGGACACCGTGTGTTACACCTTAGCGGGGCTGGAAAACCCCACCACAGGTTGGGGAAGGCGGCAGGAATCGTGGCGCGTCATGGACGCGCTCGCGGCTTTAGGAGGCCCGACCTGGTTTCGCTTGGGCGATCAAGACCTGGCCACCCATCTGGAACGCACCCGCCGATGGCGCGCTGGCGAACCGTTAAGCCAAATCGTGGCTGATTTTTGCCGGGCTTGGGGCGTGCCGGCTCGGGTGTTGCCGGTGACCGACGCGGCTGTGCCCACCATCGTGCTCACCCCCGAAGGCGCGCTGCCATTTCAAGAATACTTTGTGCGCCGCCGTTGGCGCCCACGCGTCTTGGGCTTTCGGTTCGAGGGGGCTGAGCGCGCCCGCCCTGCCCCTGGTGTGCTCGAGGCTTTGCACACCGCCGACGCCGTCTTTGTCGCACCTTCCAACCCCTTCGTGAGCATTGACCCGATTTTGGCCATCCCTGGCGTGCGGCAAGCCCTCGCAGGCAAGCCGGTGATCGCGGTTTCCCCCATTGTGGGCGGCCAGGCCCTCAAAGGCCCAGCAGCCAAAATGTTTCGCGAATTGGGGCAGACACCCTCGGCTGCCGCTGTGGCAGCCCATTATCAGGGCTTGTTGACGCACTTTGTCGTGGACCGCCGCGATGCGGCCTCCCTCGACCATCTCCAAACCCTGGTGGCGCAGGTGTGGGTGGCCGATACAGTGATGACCACCCCTGCCCACCGGCAGCGCTTGGCCGCAGAACTCCTTCAACGATTGTCTGAGGCTTCGTGATAAAATTTAGGGGCCTTATACGCTTTTGGCTTTGGGAGTTGAGGAGAGATGGTTATGGAGCAAGTATTCCAAGATTTGGCCACCCTGATTGGCTTTTCTGACGAAGATAGTCGGATTTTGAAAGCAACCTACCCCGTCACCAGTCAGTGGGTGGACGATTTGGCGCAGGCCTTTTACGATTTGCTCTTTTCGTATGAGCCTACCGCCAAAGTCTTTTACGAGGGCGAACGGCCCTTGCGCGAGGCTTCGCTCAGACAGTGGTATTTGGACGTCGTCAGTGGCAATTTCACCCCCGAGTTTTGGCGTCAGCAGTGGGTGGTGGGGCTGGTGCATGTCGCCCGTGGCGTGACGAACCCGTACATGCTGGGCATGACCAGCCGCGTGCAACAACTTTTCTTGCGCAAATGCCTGGCAGCCTTTGAGCCGGTCGAGGCCGAAGCCGTTTATGGCGCGTTCAAGCGGGCGACCGATATGGCAGCGGGCTTGGTAACCGAAGGCTATTTGCAAAGTTACATGACCGCCATGGAAAAAGTGGCAGGCTTTCGCCGTGCCCTGGTGGACCGCATGCTCCAGATGGAAATCTTCCGCATGCTCAACGAGGCCGGAGTGCAATTGAGCGTGAAACCCCCGGCCGAGTTGAACAACTAAACCATGGCCGAGCATTTTGCCATTACGGCCAAAAACCGTGTGCGCCGCTATCCGCAGCGCGCCCGTTACGACAAAGCCACCGTTTACGCTATTTTGGATGCGGCCTGGGTTGCTCATGTGGCTTTCGTGAAGGACGGCGCGCCGCGCATCATCCCGACCTTGTTTGCCCGCCGGGACGATACACTGCTGTTGCACGGCGCGCCTGCGAGCGGTTTGCTGCGCCATATCGGTGCAGGCGGCGAAGTGGCGGTGAGCGTTGCCCTGGTGGATGGCTTGGTGGTCGCGAAAAGAGTGGCCGATTTGGCTGTGAACTACCGCTCGGTGGTGGTGTTTGGGCGTGGCCGTCTGTTGGAAGACGAAGCCGAGAAGCGAGCAGCCCTTCATCACCTTACCGAACGGCTGGTGCCTGGCCACTGGGGCGCGTCCAACGAACCCACCGCAAGCGATTTGCGCGCAGTGGCCGTGGCCGAAATTGCCATCGAGAGCGCCTCGGCCAAAGTGCGCACCGCCTTGCCCGACGACCGCGCAGAAGCCCGCACGTTGCCCGTTTGGGCAGGCTTTGTACCCATCCAGCAGGTCATGGGCCAACCCGTCACTGCAGATTACGCCGCCGATCGGGACCCCCCGCGGCCCCTGCTGGAAATGATTGCCCGGTGGGCTTCACCACCCCCGACAGTGAAGGAGTGATCGTTGGCCATTGTGGCTGTAGTTCCCGTAAAACCGTTGCGGCGGGGCAAATCTCGCTTGGCAGCGGTGCTCGACGACGAGGAACGTTACCGTTTGAACTGTTACCTTTTCACGCACACCCTGAAAGTTTTGAAGCAGGTTCCCGAACTCGAACGCATCTTGGTGGTGAGCCGTGATACCGCAGCCTTGGCCCTGGCTCGAGAACATGGTGCCCACACCCTGCAAGAACCCAGCGATTCGCAACTCAACCTGGCGCTCAAACGCACCACGGTCCTCTTGCGTTCGACTGCGGTGTCCACCGTGGTCATTCTACCGGCCGATTTGCCCCTCCTCGCGGTAGAAGACGTGCAAGCGCTTTTGGCCGCCCTGCCAGAGCCCGAAGGGCTGGTTCTGGCGCCCAACGCGCAGGAAACCGGCACCAACGGCTTGGCCGTGCGGCCGCCCGATAGGGTAGAATATCGCTACGGCCCGAATTCCTTTGCGCAACATTTGGCCTACGCGCGCGAGGTGGGGTTGCCGGTGGCCATTGTCCGCCGCCCTGGCTTGCAATATGATGTTGATTGGCCAGAAGACCTGAGGCTGGTGGCTGATGTGTTCCCATCGTTTGCTGCCCGGGTAGGCGCGCCGACAACAACGCCGCCTTCCCCGCGCCCCTCGACCGTCTCTGGGAGAACCTATGAGTGCTGACATCCCCTTCCGCCCGCGGCAGCCGCGCCCCCCGCGGCCCGATTTGCAGCATCTGCTCCAACCCAACTCGCGCCACTGCTTTGTTTGTGGCCTGGCCAACCCTTACGGCTTGCAGGCGTGCTTTTACCAAACAGGCGAAAACGAGGTCACCGCGTGGTACACCATCCCTTCCCAATTCCAAGGCTACCCGGGGGTGGCCCACGGTGGGGTGGTGGCCTCGTTGTTAGACGAAGTCGTCGGCCGCTCGGTGATGGGCACCGACCCGGCCACGGCGCGGCTGCTGTTTACCGCCCGTTTGAGCGTGCGCTACCGTCAGCACGTGCCGGTCGAAACCCCCTTGCGGTTGGTCGGCCGAGCAATCAAAGACCGCGGCCGCACCGTCTCGGCCTGGGGCGGTGTGTATCTGGCCGCCGATGACCCGGAAACCGCCCAGCCCTTGGCTGAGGCTGAGAGCCTTTTGGTCGCCGTCCCCGATGAGGTCTTGGCTCTGATGGATTCCGAAGCCCTGGGCTGGAAAGTTTACCCTGATTGCATCCCTGAGGAGTGAACCATGCATCTGGAATATCACCGCCCCCAAACTTTAGAGGAAGCCCTTGCATTGTTGGCGCGCGAACAGCCGCTGACCGTTCCCCTGGGTGGCGGCGCGTTTCTCAACGCGCGCACGCGCCCGGCCACAATTCCCCAGGAAGACGTCGCAGTCGTGGACCTGCAAAACTTGGGCTTAGATACCATTGCCGCACGCGGCAACTTCATGGACTTGGGCGCGACCGTAAGCCTGCAGCAACTGTTGCAAGCCGAAATCCCTGAGGCGTTACGCGAAGCCATCATGGTGGAAGCCACCTACACCCGCCGTTTCACGCAAACCGTGGCCGGCACCCTGGTGGCTGCCGACGGCATCTCGCCCTTCGCAACGGCCATGCTGGCGCTGGATGCCCGCCTGACCCTCCAGCCCGGCGACGCACCTTTGCCCCTGGGCGAACTCTACCCCTTCCGCTGGGAACACCTGCGCGGCAAACTCATCACCAAAGTCACCATCCCGACCAACGCCAAACTGGCCGTAGAAACCGTGGGCCGCTCGGCTTACGACGACCCCCTGCTGGTGGTTGCCGTGGCCCAATGGCCCTCGGGGCGGACGCGCGTCACCGTCGGCGGCTGGGGCGACGCCCCCCACCTCGCAATGGATGGCCCCGAAGCCGCCGGCGCCCAAGAAGCCGCCCGCAACGCGGCCTACGAAGCCGGCGATCATCGCGCCAGCGCCGAATATCGCCGCGAAGTGGCTGCTGTGCTCGCCCGCCGCGCCTTGGCAAACTTGCAGTGACCCCCTGCCAAGGCCTTTCGACCCCTTTGCAATTTGCTCTGCTTCTTAGGAGTTTGTGATATGGAACTGACCCTCACTGTCAACGGCAAAAAACACACCGTAGAAGTTGCCCCCGACACTTCCCTGCTCGATGCCCTTCGCAGTTTGGGCTATCTGAGCGTCAAACAGGGGTGCGAAGAAGGCGTCTGCGGTGCTTGCACCGTCCTCTTCGACGGCAAACCGGTGTATTCCTGCTCGGTGCTCGCGGCCCAGGCCGAAGGCCACGAGATTGCCACCGCGGAATCTTTGGGCGGGCAGGAAACCGGCTGGGATTTCAACCTCAACCTCCACCCCTTGCAAGAGGCCTTTGTAGAAACCGGCGCGGTGCAATGCGGCTTCTGCACCCCGGCCATGCTGATGACAGCCAAGCACCTGCTGGACGAAAACCCCGACCCCACCGAAGAGGAAGTGCGCGATGCCCTCTCGGGCGTCATCTGCCGCTGCACCGGCTACGAAAAACCGGTCAAGGCCGTGTTGCTGGCCGCCGCCCGCATGCGCGGCGACGAGGAAAAAGCACGCCAATTCGCGGCCGAAGTCATGCCCGAAGTCTACGAAACGCCCGAGGTGAAATCCCTGCAGCGGGTCGGCAAACCCGAGCGCAAAGTGGACGCCCTCAAATTGGTGCAGGGCAAACCCGCATACGTGGATGACTTCAACATGCCCGGCATGTTGATTGCCAAAGTGCTCCGCTCGCCGGTGGCCCATGCCCGCATCAAGCGCATTGACACCAGCAAAGCCAAAGCGCTCCCCGGCGTGCATGCTGTGCTCACCTGGGAAGACCTGCCGCGCGTGCCCTATTCCACCGCGGGGCAATCCGACCCCATCCCCGGCCCCCTCGATACCTTCTCGCTGGACAACAAAGTGCGCTTCGTGGGCGACCGCGTGGCCTTCGTCGCCGCAGAAACCGAGGAAATCGCCGAACAGGCCCTGAAACTCATCGAAGTGGAATACGAGGAACTCCCGCCCATCGTGGACCCCGAAGACGCCCTCAAAGAAGACGCACCCATCATCCACGATGAGCCCGATTACGTCCCCTTTGGCGAATCAGACCCCAAGAAAAACATCGCAGCCCGCATCCGCATTGACATTGGCGATGTGGAAAAGGGCTTCCAAGATGCCGACTACATCTTCGAAGGCGAATACGAAGTGCCGCGCGCCCATCAGGCATATGTGGAGCCCCACATCGCCATCACCTACTGGGACGAAAACGGCCGCCTGGTAATCCGCACCAGCACCCAAGTGCCCTTCCACGTCCGGCGGCAGTTGGCGCCGGTGCTCAACCTGCCCATCAAGAAAATCCACGTCGTCAAACCGCGCATCGGCGGCGGCTTCGGCGGCAAACAAGAAGTGCTGGTGGAAGACGTCCCCGCCCACCTCACCATCGCCACCGGCCGGCCGGTGAAATACGTCTACACCGACGAAGAGGAATTCATCGCCGCCCGCCCGCGGCACGCCATGAAAATCCGCCTCAAGACCGGCGTGAAGAAAGATGGCACCATCACAGCCAACGAAATGTATGCGCTTTCCAACACCGGCGCTTACGGCGGCCACGCCCTCACCGTGGCGGGCAACACCGGCCACAAAGCCATGGCGCTCTACGTCGGCGATGGCGAATACCGCAAGCACCCCAACATCCGCTTCTACGCCGATGTGGTTTACACCAACACCGTGCCCGCGGGCGCCTACCGTGGCTACGGCGCTACCCAAGGCTTCTTCGCAGTGGAACGCCACATGGAGAAAATCGCCCGCGCCTTGGGCATGGACCCCATCGAATTCCGCCTCAAAAACGCCATCCGCCCAGGCGAATATCACCCCTTCAGCCTGGCGTGGAACGAAGGGCGGGAGCCCAGCCCTGAGACCATCGAAACCAACGCCCTGGCCGAGGCCGTGGCCAAAGCCAAAGAGGCCGTGAAGTGGGATGAAAAATACAACAACCCCGAATGGCAAAACGTGCCTGGCAAACCGCACCTGCGCCGCGGCATCGGCTTGGCAATGCTGATGCAGGGCACGGCCATCGCCAAACTGGACATGGGCGGCGCGTTCATCAAGATGAACGAAGATGGTTCCTTCAACATGATGGTGGGCGCGGCCGACCTGGGCACCGGCTCCGATACCGTGCTCGCGCAGATGGCCGCGGAAATTTTGGGCGTCCCGCTGGAAGACATCATCGTCTATTCCGGCGACACCGACTTCACCCCCTTCGACAAAGGCGCTTATGCCTCGAGCACCACGTATGTAAGCGGTGCGGCGGCCACCCAAGCCGCGGAGCAAGTGGCCGAGCGCATCCGTGCGCGCGCCGCGGCCATGCTCAACGCCCGCGGCGACGGCCCCGAGGTTTCCCCCGCCGACATCGTGCTGGCCGACCGCAAAGCCACCGCCCCCGACGGCCGCAGCGTGACCTTTGCCGAAATCGGCTTCAACAGCATTCACCACGAAAACCAAGAGCAAATCATGGGCGCGGCTTCCTTCATGGCGCCGGCTTCCCCGCCGCCCTTCGCAGTGCAGGTCGCCGAAGTCACCGTGGATGTGGAAACCGGCCAGGTGTGGGTGGACGCCCTCACCACCGTGGCCGACGCGGGCGTGGTGGTCAACCCCCTCACCGCCTCCGGTCAGGTGGAAGGCGGCGTCAACCAGGGCCTGGGCTACGGCACCACCGAAGAAATGCCCTACACCGAAGACGGCCAACCGTTGGTGCGCGGCTTCCGCGATTACCACGTCCCCTTGGCGCCTGAAATGCCGCGGCTGAAGACCATCTTTGTGGAGACCTTCGAGCCCACGCATCCCTTTGGCGTGAAATCGGTTTCGGAATATCCCCTCAACGGCGTAGCGCCCGCGGTGGCCAACGCCGTGTACAACGCCTTAGACGGCGCCAGTGTAGATAGCGGCCCGGTCACACCCGAAAAAGTGTGGCGTGCCACTCGGCAAAAAGAAAACGAGTAACGACACCCCCCGCCCCCTCCCAAAAGAGGGGGCGGATTTTTTGCGTTGGGGGCGGGGGTGGCTTTGGGGCTGTGGTGAGGGGAACGCAGATGAACGCAGATGGATCCACCGATTGGCACCGATTTGCGCCGATTTTTTGTGTAGGGGCGAGGCGTGCCTCGCCCTATCCCCCTTCGCCCGCTGGGAGAA
>Ga0256914_1002124_pt1 | contig 16838 bp, 17 predicted proteins | sample HulkmetaG_FD_191571 | JGI IMG/M metagenome (GOLD analysis project Ga0256914, IMG submission 191571) | Hydrothermal chimney microbial communities from Main Endeavour vent field at the Juan de Fuca Ridge, Pacific Ocean - Hulk | ecosystem: Environmental > Aquatic > Marine > Hydrothermal vents ... | reverse complement strand
TCGATGAAGATCTCCACGTCGATATGTCCCACCTCCTTTGGAAGACGGCGGGAGACCTCGTGGAGGATCATGGACCGGGGGACGGGGTTGATGGCGTCCTCCCCCACCTTCACGGGGAGGCCGGGGCGGGTGACCTTCCCCACGCCGCGTCCTCCCCGGATGCGGATCCGGGGGGTCGCTTCGCGGTCGTCCGGCGTGACGACGGCCCCGATGATGGCCTTGTCGGTGATGTCCGGGTCGTCGCCCGCGTCTTTGCGCACCGTGGCGATGAGATGGCCATTGCGCCTCTCGAAGGCGTGAAGGGGAATGGTGAGGGTGCCCCCCTGGGGCAGGTCGATGGTTACCCGGTCTGGGGGGTGGCCCTCGGTCAAGGCCTCAAGACACGCCGCGGCGGCCGCCGCGGCGCTGCTGCCCGTGGTAAAACCGGTTCGAAGGTGTCTCTTGTCGTGTTTCACACGGATGATTCCAGGGCCAGGACGGCGATGGCGTTGAGGGCCGCCACGACGAACGTGGTGCCGCCCCGCCGTCCCCGCATCAGGATGAGGGGGCAGGGAAGATTCAGGGCCAGTTCTTTCGACTCGATGACGTTGACGAATCCCACGGGCATGGCCACGACCAGGGCGGGTCGAATCCCTTCCTCCTCCGCGAGGCGACAGACCTCGATGAGGGCCGTGGGGGCGTTGCCGATGCCCACGATCCCCCCGTCGATTTTATCCTTCAGGGAGCGCATGTTGAAGACGGAGCGGGCCAGCCCTGCCGCCTTCGCCTGCCGCGCCACCTCGGGGTCGGCGATGTTGCAGAAGATGTTGTCTTCTCCGTAAGTGGGATGGATCCGTTTCAGCCGGGCCACGGACAGCCCGCTTCGCATCATGGTGCTGTCCGTCACGATGGGAACACCCGATTTCAGGGCCGCTATCCCTGCCCGGACGGGGTCGTTTTTGAAAACGAGGAGGGACATGATGGAGAAGTCCGCCGAGGCGTGAATCATCCGGCGCACCACGGGCCAGGTCAATGCGTCGAACCCGTGATTCCCAGCCTCGCGGTCGATGATTTCGAAGCTCTTCTTCTCGATTTCCGTTCCCGGAATGTGTTGTATCATCACGCCCACCCTTCAAATGTTCCAGCCGAATTCTATGGGAAACGGGAAGAACCGTCAAGAAGAGGGATGTCCCATGTAAGGCACCTCTTGAAATCACTGGAAAAGGGGAGAGGGGAATAAAGGGGGACGGATTGCCTAACGGTATTCTTCTTTTAGTTTTTCAGAGATTTCTTTTAACATTTTGTACCCATTTTCCACGGTGGCATCCCCGTCGGGATTGACAAGGGAACAGGTGGCTGGCATTAGGAGCGATCTTTCACGCAGCAAGTCTCTTCCAATCCCTTTTGTGGCAAGGTTATCAAGGATTCCAATAATTTTCTTGTACAAAGACTCGAAAGATTCTTTGTTGAAATCCTCGTAAACCACCGGAACGATCCCCCAAGCGATGACACCCCCCCTGTCCAGGAAAGACTTTATGCGATCGATGTATCCCACGAAGACATCTCCCCTGTCGTAGGCATTGAAAGACAAGATGTCGATATCGAGGTCGAGGAGAAAATCCCAACCCGGATTGCCGCAAAGGTGAATACCTCGCTTTCCCTTGATTTGTGAGAACATCTGATTCATTTCATCTTTCGCTTGGATGTCTCCGTATCCGGCCATGGCAGAGAAGATGAATTGGAGTCCTGGTTCGTCGATGAACATGAAGGCATTGGGATTTTTTTCCGTCAGTTGGTCCAGTTGGGCGTTGACCTTGCGGGCCACGAAATCGAAGAGGATTTGGCGTACCTCATCGATGTAGAGGATGGGTTGGTCGTTTTCGTCATGTACCACGAGGCCAAAGCTGATGGGACCTTCCATCTGACCACGAATGGCAGGAAAATTGGCAAGATCTTTTTCGAGAAAAAGGTGAAAAACGAGTGAGGCTTCTGGGGTGAGTTGAAAAAAATGCGGATCGTCTACCTTGAAAAGGTAGGTTTCCAAATCTTCATAGAAGGTGGCTTGGTTAAATTCCACTTTTCGCTTTTTCACGTTGATGTTCGAGCCGGGAAACCGATGGGCGACCTGCGCGTACATATCTTCTTCGTATCGAACCTTGGGGAGCTGAGGCCAAAAGGGAATATCCACACTCATGGCTAGTTCCAATCCTTTTTCAAGATCGGTATGCGGGAGAACGCCCATCCCCGATGTTAGAAAATTTCCTGGTATTTCCATCTTGAAACTCCTTTTCTTTAAGATGTATCCTTCCTGAATTTCCTTGTCAACCATGGTGACAAGTGGTCTAAGAACGGTGGAAGTTGCCGTATGATTTGTTTTTTAGTATAACGAAGCGTAAGGAGACATGGGAATGAAATTTTCAGTGGCCCTCGCACAAATTAGCCCGACCCTGGGGAATGTGGAGAAGAATTTTGAGAAGTGTGAGCGGATTATCGAGCAGGCCATCCGTGATCGAATAGATCTCATCGTTTTCCCCGAACTGACGTTGACGGGCTATTTTATCAAGGATATTGTGGCGTCCGTGGCCATCACGAGGGAAAGCCCGATTTTGAAGAAGCTTCTCGCTTACAGTAAGCGTGTCTCCATTGTTATTGGCGCGGTGGAAGAGACTTCCGATTTTACTTTTTACAACACGGCCTTTTATCTCGAGGACGGGAAAATCGTTCATGCCCATAGAAAGGTTTACTTGCCTACGTATGGGCTTTTTGACGAGCATCGCTATTTGGCGGCGGGGAATCGTATAAGGGCGTTCGATACGAAGTTTGGCCGTATGGGGATCCTGATTTGTGAGGATCTCTGGCATCCTACAGCCGTGGCTATCACGGCATTGGACGGGGCGCATTATCTCATCGGTATCTCGTGCAGTCCTGGGCGCGGGATCGAGGCAGCGGATCGGTTAGGTAGCTCCATTACTTGGGAACGCCTGAACCGAACCTATGCTCAGATATACAGCCTGTATGTGCTTTACTGTAATCGAACCGGTTTTGAGGATGGAGTCAATTTTTGGGGGGGATCAGAGATAATTTCTCCCTCCGGCGAACAGGTTATCAAGGCTTTGTATATTCAGGAGGATTTCATTCACACGACTTTGAACGATCGGGCTATCCGGCGGGAGAGGATTATCACGCCTCTCATTCGAGATGAGCAACTTCACCTGACGATTCAAGAATTGGAGAGGATTTACCGTGAACGTTTTGAGGATTAATACGGGCCTCACACGACGGATCCTCGTGGAGTTTATTCGCAATGAGGTAGAGCGAGTCGGTTTTTCCAACGTCGTGCTGGGATTGTCAGGAGGAATCGACTCGGCGGTCTCTGCTTTTTTGGCGGCCGAGGCCCTTTCACCCAGCCATGTATGGGCCATTTTGATGCCGTATAAGACGAGTAGTCCCCAAAGTTTGGAAGATGCGAGGGAGGTTGTAAAAGTAACGGGAATTCGTGCAACAGAGATAGAGATAACCCCCATGATTGACGCCTATTTCGAAAGGTATCCAGATGCCTCCCGTTTACGTCGAGGGAATAAGATGGCTCGTGAGAGGATGACGATCCTGTACGATCATTCGAGTCTGTACGGAGCCCTTGTTCTGGGTACGAGCAACAAGACGGAGCTTTTGTTGGGGTATGGAACAATTTTCGGAGATATGGCCTCGTCGATCAATCCCATCGGTGATTTGTACAAAACGCAGATCTGGCAGTTGGCCGAGGCCTTGGGGGTTCCAAAACGAATTATCGAAAAAAAGCCTTCTGCAGACTTATGGACGGGACAGACGGACGAGGAAGAGCTCGGGTTTACGTATGAAGACGTGGATACGTTGCTCTATTACATGGTAGATCGGCGCTACAGCCGAGAGGAGCTTGTGGACCTAGGCTTTAAGGATACCTTTGTGGATAGGGTGAGACGGATGGTAGTTGGATCTCAATACAAACGCCGCCTTCCCGTTATTGCTAAAGTTTCCTATCGAACCATCGATCGGGATTTTAGGTATGCGCGAGATTGGGAGACATGATCAGCCCCACATTTTTTTGAAAAAGCTCTTTTCCCTTTCCGCTCCACCGGAATGTTTCTCCTTTTCCAGGGCGGCGAACTCCCGCAGGAGTTCTTCTTGGCGTTTCGTGAGCTTTTTGGGAACGGAGATGAAGACTTGAATGATTTCGTCTCCTCGCCCGTATCCTCGAAGTCTTGGGATTCCTTTTCCTTTCAGGCGGAAGATTTCTCCCGACTGGGTGCCACGTTTGATCTGGATAAACTCACTCCCTTCTAGGGTAGGCACTTCCACCTTTCCGCCTAATGCGGCGGTGGCGAATGATATGGGAATCTTGCAGAAAATGTCATCCCCTTCTCTTTCAAAGATGTCATGAGGTTTGACGTGGATAACGACATAGAGGTCACCGGGGGGGCCTCCTCGCTCCCCTGCCTCTCCCTCCCCGCGCAGTCGAAGGCGCGAGCCAGTATCCACACCTGGGGGGATTTTAAGAGATACCTTGCGTTTTTTCTTTGTTCTTCCACTTCCCCCGCATGAGGGGCAAGGGTCGGAGATGATTTGTCCGCTTCCTCGACAAGAGGGGCATGTTGTGCTGATACTAAAAAATCCTTGGTTTCGTGTGACCTGACCCCGTCCGCCACACATGGGACACAGAGTGGGAGACGTTCCTGGTTTGGCGCCACTCCCTCCACATATATCACATCTTACCGTCCGGGGGATTTCTAGCTCTACCTCTTTTCCAAAAGCGGCTTCCTCGAAGGTTATTTCGAGATTGTAGCGGAGATCATCTCCCCGTACGGGACCCGTTCTTGAGCGAGAGCCGAAGCCAAAGAATTCTCCAAAAATGTCTCCGAAGGAGGAAAAGATGTCTTCGAAACCGTGAAAGCCCGTAAACCCGGTTCCTTTAAGCCCTTCGTGCCCAAATTGATCGTAAATCTGGCGTTTTTCTGGATCACTGAGAACCTCGTAAGCTTCAGAGGCTTCTTTGAATTTTTCTTCTGCCTTTTTATCGTCCGGATTCCTATCCGGGTGATACTTGAGGGCCAGCTTTCGATAGGCCCTTTTGATTTCTTCCTGAGTGGCGGACCGGCTGACCCCTAGAATTTCGTAGTAGTCCCGTTCGATCATGGAAAAACTCACTTGTCGTATTCGTCGAAGATTTTTCCGGTTCGTGCCTTTTCGACGACTTCATCAAATTTGGGTCCCAAATCGACCCCTAATTCTTGGGCCCTCTTTTTTGCCCACAGACCGATATTGCGGTCATCCCGGTAGTAGCTTTCATCTCTTGGCGCGCGGGTGTCGATCTTGCTGAGCCTATCTTGTTCGCTCTGGTGGTAAGAAAACCGAGAGATAAGCTTTTTGATGTCTTGGGAGCCGCACGACGGGCATTGGACCGTTTTGTCCTTTTCCCACGGCAAGACAATCTCCGTGAACGTTGTGTGACATTCCAAGCATTCATACTCAAAAAGCGGCATATCCCTGTTCCCTTCTACTCCTCTTCCGTCTCAGTTTTTTGCAAAGGTTTTGATTCGGCAGGGACAAGATCGACTTTGTCTGACACGTCTGGCAAATCGTTCAAAATGGTAGCAATATCTTTACGCTTTATATGGCCGCGTTTGAGTTGAAGCTCTAAGAATCGCTTATCTTTTTTGAAGGTTTCGCTCATCCAACCCATGATAGCTCCTCACTCTTCCTCGGTGTTTTTTTCTTGAATCAATTTTTCATAGGCCTGGTTGAATTTTTCAGCGTGCTTCTTTTCTACAAGAAAGAACTTTTTCTTCCTTTCATTCTTGAAAACGACGAATTTGCCGTCCTTCGTCGGCTGGAACGACACCTTTCCCAGCATTTTTTCATCGTCGGCAAAAAGGGTGATCTTTGTCCATTTATTGGGGGTTAGGGCAGTGGACAGTTTGTCCTGCATTTTCGTGTACTTGAGATCGCTAAGTTCCCACAGGACATTCAGCACATCGATATTTGGAATCTTTTTCTTGGTATCTCCAGTCTTTTTATACCAGAGGTTCTTTTCCTTCACAAAGAAGAATTTTTTGTCTCCCGTCTTGATGATGACCTTTCCGACGTCCGTATCCTCAAATTTGATGATTCGCCGGTATTTCAGGGTGAAAACGGTGGTAAATGTTTTTTCTATGTCCCTCGGATCTAAGACATAGTACCACCGTGATTTTTCCCTTTGGGCCACCCATTTGTCTTTTACATGATACACCTTCAGAACGAGGGGAGGGGCATTTTTGACACCTATTTCAAAGCGGCGGAAGGATTGTGAGGATGTTCCTTTTAGATTCTCGAATTCTTCTTCCGTCAGGAATTTTTTGGCACGTAAGGCCGAAAGATCCCACAACCAGCTTTCGATAGCACGGGTATCGGCACGAGTCTTTTCGGGTTTGACCAGATTCCATACTTCTTTTTTCAGATCTTTTTTGGCTTCGATGATAAGGTGTTTCTCCGGATTTTCATATTTCACGTGGATGACATCGTCGATTTCGTAGTCCCACACGTTTTTGTCCCTGAAATCGAAAACTTTTTTGTCGAGATCTTTCAAATAATCTTTTTTTAGGATCATCACGGTTGGCTGATCGGCAATCTTTACATAAAGGTGCTTTTCATCCCGGTCCTTTCCAATAAGGATCTTGACGGATTTTTCTTTTGTGTTCTTGGGAGCCGTTTCATTTGCCTTATCTCCCTTTTCTGTTTTTCTGTTTTTTGGCACGAAGTGAAAGGTGATGGTCATACGTGGAGAGGTCCATCCGAATTTAGTATCGTCTTTGGGGGGGGTATCTAAAAAGCGAACAACCTTTCCATCCGCCACGGAAGATACAAACCCCTCGATGGCATAGCGATCGCCCTTCGCTTGGATGGGAGAAAGGATTTTCCATTCGTGGTCTTTAATCTTTTTTATCTCTACACTTGTAGCGCCTTTTACGTAGAGGATGCGAGTTACCTGTTCGGGTTTCAATGGGAGGACTTTCTTGAATCTTAAGTCGAATAATGTCTCTTTGAGCAGTTTTTTGGGGTACAGCCACACAAGAAGGACGTCTTTCCCTTTACCCTTGAGGGTATAGACATAACTGTTCGTGGGGTTTTGATGGCCAAAAATGGCAGTATAGGTTTTCCCTTTCTTGTCTATGAGAGTAACTTTCAGAGGGTTTTTCTTGAAACCGAAGTCAGGGTCATCGATATTGACATCTTTCAACTTTCGAAACGTCTTCAATTTTGCGAATGTGTCGACGAGGGAGGTTACCGTCTTTTTGTCGACTTCCGCTTTGACAGGTTCGGTGATGACCCATTTCCCGTTCTTCTTTTCGAGGACGATTTTTTCCTTTTCACGCTGGTAGATGATTTTTTGGATATCGGATTTTTCCAGAGGGTAGATTTTTTCGCTGATCTCTTTCTCTTTTTCTTTCTGACCGCGGTACTTTATTTCATAGAAATAGTAATATCCGCCAATGAGAGCCAGGATCACGATTCCAATAATGGAACGTTTGAAGCCTTTCATCCGACGATCCTCCTTCGGATAAAGACGAAGATTCCGATGATAATGACGATGAGCGGAATTCCTACCACGTTAATCCAGAAGGATAGGAGTCCTTGATTCCGGGTCAAGGTCAAGGGTTGATTTTCCTGGTTTTTGGGTGGAATGGCAATGAGAATATCCTTTTCTGCCAGCCAGTTGATCATGTTAAGGAAGAAGATGCCATTTCCGTATAGGTTGAAATAGCTATTTTCAGCGAAATCTGGATCTCCGACCACCACAAGACGGGGTCGGTGCTTCTCTCTCAATTTGCCGGTGAGTTTTACCATGCCTTGGGGAGTGACCTCACACACCGCCGCAAGAGGTACAGGGCCTTTTAGATCTTTTCCTTTGTCGAAAGCGGCTTTTCCTTCTTCGAGGAGTTTTTTGTTCGTTTCTCCCCAGCTGGCTTCTCCCGTTTTTGCAAGAACCGTCAGGCTCCAATTCATTTCAGCCTCTTTGCCTTTCATGACTTGGACGCTTCTCGCTGTGGGATAAAAGGTCATCATATTGAAATTTCGAGTAATGGGATGGCTTCCGTATGCGGCAACGACGGGCATGAGGTAGCCACCACCCAAAATCCGGCTCAGCTTGTCAACAATCATGTCGTTTCCCACTATAAAGCCATAGTCTTTCAGGAAGTTGACAAGTCCTACCGATGTGTAGGGATTTAGCAACACGAAAAGATGTCCTCCTTGCTTGAGATAGCTTTTTAAGGCGTTGAGCTCGTGTTGAAGAAGCTCGACCTGAGGATCGGCGATAACAAGGACGTTTGCGTCTTTTGGAACACCTTTGTTTCGTGTAAGGAGAAGGGTTTTGACGTCGTAGTTTTTCTCCTCGAGAGATTTTTTGACTTGTGAATAACCGGTTTTTCCACTGTTTTTAAGGTCTTTTTCGCCGTGGCCGGTAAGAAAATATATTTTCTTCTTTTCTTTCTGGGTAACTTTAACGAGGGCGTTTGTAATGGCCTCCTCGTCCGTCTGAAGGATTTTTTCCTTTCTTTTGCCGCAGAGAAAGACGAGGGTGCCGTAATTTCGAACGTCGTATTGTTTGGCCTCTCCGGGATGACGATCCGGATCGATGATCTGCGGATGGATCTTTTTGGAATGATAGGCGTATAGGTCTAGTAATTCTACGATTTTATCCTTTTCGGGTCCCTCTCGCATAAAGGCCTTGATCGTGACATCGTCTTTAATGCTTTTCAAGACTTTCACGGATTGAGGAGAAAGGGAATGGATTTTGCTCTCGGTCAAGTCAAACCGCTTGTTGTGGCGGTAGACGATCAGTTGGACAAACACCAAGATGGCCAGCACGATAAGGCTGTAAAGGAAGGCGTTTGCTCCCAGTTGAAGTCGTTTTGAACCCTTCTTTGCCGAATCTTTTTTTGCCGTCATGATTAACCCCTCCAGCGCTTCGATTCAAGAACTCTGCAGGTTAGAAAAAGACAGTAGAAAGTGAAGATCAGGTAGAAGACCACATCTTTCATATCAATAACCCCTTTTGAGAAATTCTCGAAATGTTTGACTAATGAGAGTTCGTTCAGGATTTTTCCGAAAAGGGGCCCCGTGAAGTTTGCCGCCCACCCGATGACCCATAAAAGAAGGAGGACACCGAATGTGATAATGGCTGCCACGATTTGGTTTTCCGTGGTAGAGGAGATAAAGATTCCGAGCGCCAAAAAGGCTTCCCCAAGAAGAAAAAGACCAAGATAACCAGCGAGGAGGGGACCAACGGGAAGTTCCGTAATAGTTCTAATGAAAGCTAAATAAACCATGGTGATAATAATAGGGATGAGATAGACGAGGGAAGCCGCAAGAAATTTTCCTATCAATATGTCGAGGTCTCTTAAGGGATAGGTGAAAAGAAGCTCGATCGTACCGCTCTTTTTTTCTTCCGAAAAGAGCCGCATGGTGAGCATGGGAATGATCAGCATGGCAATAATCCCGATGTTGGCAAAGAACGGAGAGATCAATCCTTCCGTGAGGTTTAAGCCGGAAACCATGTACGGATTTTGTAGCGCCTGTAGGCTAATGAGGCTGTAATACGCTACCGTACTGTAAAAGAAATATCCCGATAAAACCAGAAAGATGGTGATAACCACATAAGCGATAGGGGAGAAAAAGTAGGTGCCAATCTCTTTTTTGAAGATGGGATAACTGTTACGCATGGTGCTCCTCCTGCGTGACCAATTTCAAGAAGATCTCTTCCAAGCTCATTTCTACCGTTTTTAAGCCATAAAGGCCTAATTGATTTTCGAAAACCGCTTGGGAGAGCTCTTTGCGAATATCCTTGTCAGGGCTGGCAATAACCTCGACCTGTTTGATCTTTCCTTTTTTCGTTTTTGGTTTTACTTCCTTAACGCCCTCGACGCCTTCAAGGACGTTGATAATCTTTTGAGTTTCTCCTTCTATCTCCATAGAGATGACGAGCTGCTTGGAGAGTTGGCGATTAAGGTTGTCGGGCGTGTCGATGGCGGCGATTTTTCCCTCGTTGATGATGATGACCCGCTCGCAGATCATCTGAACCTCGGGAAGGATATGGGTACTGAGGATGACGGTTCGTTCTCCCCCTAGTTCTTTGATGAGTTTTCGTATTTCGACGATTTGCTTAGGGTCTAGTCCTACGGTTGGCTCGTCGAGAATGAGCACTTCAGGCTCGCCAAGAAGGGCTTGAGCCAATCCGACCCTCTGGCGGTATCCTTTGGAGAGCTTTCCTATCGTTCGTTTCTGGACATGGGTGATTCCACATAGCTCTACGATGTTCGATACCTGTTTTTTCAATTTTTTGGTTTTTTTGATTCCTTTGACTTTTCCTACGAAATTTAGGTAATCGATGACACGCATATCGTTATAAAGAGACACGTTTTCAGGCAGATAACCGATTCTCCTTTTGACCTCCAAAGGATTTTCGGTGATGTCGAATCCAGCAACTTTCACTCTTCCTTCTGTGGGCGGGAAGAAACCCGTTAGGATTCGCATGGTTGTGGTTTTACCTGCCCCATTGGGGCCAAGAAACCCTAAGATTTCTCCTTTCTGGACGGTGAAGGACACATTTTCGACCGCCTTGATGTGCCCATAATACTTGGTGAGGTTTTGGATTTCTATCATGGTTTATCCCCTGTGATTTAGTCCTTGATAAACGGCTTTTTTATCGGCACACACTCCACCCCTTGCGACCCAGTGCGAATATAACCATCAATCCCTTCCAGTCAAGATGATAAGAGAAAAAAGGGTGGGGGGCACCCCACCCTTTCAATTTGTTTTGTAATTTATTGTTATTTCAAGTGGATGAGCAAGGGGGCAATGACGAGAGAAACCACCGACATGAGCTTGATGAGAATGTTCATGGAAGGTCCCGATGTATCTTTGAAGGGATCTCCTACCGTATCACCCACAACGGCCGCTTTGTGGTTGTCGGATCCCTTGCCACCGAAGTGTCCTTCTTCGATATACTTTTTCGCATTGTCCCACGCGCCTCCTCCATTGGCCATCATCAGAGCGAGCATGACACCCGTCAGGGTGGTGCCTGCCAAGAGTCCTCCCAAGGCCTGGGGACCCAACAGAAAACCTACGACGATGGGAACGATAACCGCTATCAGACCCGGGACAACCATTTCCTTCAGGGCTGCTACCGTGCTGATGGCCACGCAGGATTCGGGATCAGGTTTTGCTTTTCCCTCCATCAACCCGGGAATTTCGCGGAACTGGCGGCGGATTTCCTCGACCATTTTGAAAGCGGCTTTTCCCACAGACGTCATGGTTAAGGCCGCCACGAAGAAGGGGACGATACCGCCGATAAACATCCCGATGACCACTTTGGGTTGAGTGATGCTAATCATTTTCAGACCAACCGCTTGGGAATAGGCAGCGAAAAGCGCCAAGGCCGTTAAGGCGGCTGAACCGATCGCGAAGCCCTTTCCGATGGCGGCTGTCGTATTTCCCAGTGCATCGAGTCCATCGGTGATTTTCCGGGTTTCCGGACCTAACCCCGCCATTTCGGAGATTCCACCCGCGTTGTCGGCGATGGGACCATAGGCGTCCACGGACATGGTGACACCTACCGTGGAGAGCATCCCAACGGCAGAGACGCCAATTCCAAAGAGTCCGGCGGTCTTGGCCGCCACAAAGGTGGCGATACAGATGACCACGACGGGTAAGGCTGTGCTTTCCAGGCCAACAGCCAATCCGGAAATAATGACGGTGGCGGGTCCCGTTTCCGATGATTCCGCTATCTTCCGCACAGGAGCACCCGAGGTGTAATATTCGGTGATAAGCCCGATGAGCATGCCGGCCAACAGTCCAGAGAAGACCGCCCAGAAAACCCCCATCGGAAGTTTAAGAGAGACGGTGATGATGTAGGTAAAGATGACGAGGAAGGCGGCACTAATGAAGGTAGAATACCTCAAGGCCGCTTGGGGGCTCATCCGCTGGAGGATCTTGATAGAGAGAATTCCGAGCAAGGACGCGATTAGTCCTCCCATGACGACGAGAATCGGATAAGCCATGTAGAGAAGGCGGGTCTGTACCGCAAAAGCCGATGTGGCACCGATGGCGATGGAAGCCACGATGGATCCCACGTACGACTCGAAGATGTCGGCTCCCATTCCGGCGATGTCACCCACGTTATCTCCTACGTTGTCGGCGATGACGCCGGGGTTTCGCGGATCGTCTTCGGGAATGCCTGCCTCTACTTTTCCCACGAGGTCGGCACCCACGTCAGCGCTTTTCGTGTAGATTCCGCCTCCGATTCGCGCGAAGAGGGCAATGGAGCTGGCGCCCATTGCATATCCATTAATGACCTTTGCCGTGGCGGGGTCCTTTCCGAAAATGAGGTAAAAGATACCTAATCCCAAGAGACCGAGACTCGCGACGGAAAGCCCCATGACTGATCCGCCGAAAAATGCCACGTTCAAAGCCTTCGCCTGTCCTGATTCGTACGCCGCCTGAGAGGTCCGAACGTTTGCGCGAGTGGCGGCGCTCATGCCAAAGAAGCCTGCCAGCATGGAGCTGGCAGCTCCCGACGCGAATGCGATGGCTGTGTAGATGTCGATTTTCCACGCCATGAGGAGAAAAACGACGACGATGAAAATGACGAGGATCGAGTACTCTTTTTTTAGAAAAACCATCGCTCCTTTATGAATCATCTCTGCGATTTCTCGCATGGTTTCGTTGCCATCATTTTGTTTTTTGATGTAAGCGTAAATGATCCATGCCAAAATCAATCCCGCGATCCCAAACAACGGAGCAAACTTCGTTAGGCTGTACATGAATCTCCTCCTTTAGTTCCAGCGGTTTAGGTGGTTGAGGGCGTAGGTGGTTCCTTGATCCGCCCATAGTTCCATTCCCTCGGCAATACGCCCCATCGTTTCCAACGCTATTTCCCACTCCCTGCTTGTAAAGGGGGAGAGAACATAGTCTGAAACGTCGAGTCCCTCAGGCGGTCTGCCGATTCCCATTCGTACTCTGAAAAAAGCGTCCGTTCGAAGATAGGTTATGATGGAACGGATTCCTTTATGGCCAGCATCCCCTCCTTTCCATTTGAGTTTTGTCCTTCCTATGTCCAAATCAACATCATCGTGGAAAACGACCACCTCTGCAGGTGTTGTTTCCAATTTTTCGACGATTTGAGCTACCGCCATGCCACTATGATTCATGAATGTAGCCGGTTTGACCATCACGATTTCATGTTTGTGGAAGGAAACGTGCCACACTTTGGCATTTCGGTTTTCCCATTTCCTTCTCTCTCCGAACTTTTTTAAAAAGAAATCTATTACCGCATACCCGAAATTGTGACGGGTTCTTTCATACGCAAGGCCTGGATTTCCCAAACCGATCCACACATGGGGTATTTCTTCTGGATATGCCAATTATTCCTGGGGTTCCTCCTCGCTTGCTGGTATTTCTGTAACTTCTTCTTCCGCCATCTCTTCCTCTGTGGCTTCAACCTCCGGTGCCGAAACGGTGATAAGCGTGAAGTTGCTGTCCGCCACGATGGTGTAGTTTTCGGCCGACACATCATCCACATGGATGGAATCTCCGAGGCCTAAATTGCTTATATCGATTTCTATGACAGATGGAATGTTTTGGGGAAGGGCCTTGATCGTGAGCTCACGGCGGATCAGCTCCAAGATTCCGCCCATTTTGACCCCGGGCGAAACGCCAACCACTTTAATGGGAACGTCTACTTCCACCTCACGATTCATGTCGATTTCGTATAGATCCGCGTGGATCCAGCGATAGCTAACCGGATCGATCTGAATATCCTTCACCATGGCATTTCGTTTTTTCTTGTCATAACCGGAGATCGACAGCTTGAGGAGGACTCTCGAGCCGAATTCCGTGGAAAGGGCCTTTTCCAGCTCCTTGGGATTGAGAGTTATGGGAACGGGTTCCGTTTGGGGCCCATAGAATATTCCGGGGATAAACCCTTCTTTCCTCAAGCGCTTTGCCGCGCCTTTGCCTTTTTCTCTCCTAAATGTTGTGTTGAGTTCGAGTTGTTCCACTTTTTCCTCCTTTTTATACAAATAGTGCGCTTACGGAATCTTCCGTATGAATTCTCCGAATTCCTTCTGCCAACAGGGGGGCTACGGAAAGAACCTTGATGCGTTTTTCTTGGGTTGCCTCTTGCCGCAAAGGGATGGTATCTGTAACGACGATTTCCTGAATGTTGGAGTTTCGAATCCTTTCCATCGCCTTTCCGGAAAGAACCGGGTGGGAAGCGGAGGCATAAACCTCTTTGGCACCGTGTTCCAAGAGGGCTTCGGCAGCGTGGGTTAAAGTGCCTGCCGTGTCGATCATGTCGTCTAACAAAATGGCGATCATCCCTTTCACGTCCCCGATAATATTCATTACTTGAGAGACATTGGCCGCTTCTCTCCGTTTGTCAATGATGGCCAGGCGCGCCTTCAAACGTTTGGCGAAGGCACGGGCACGTTCCACTCCCCCCGCATCGGGTGATACGATAACTATTTCTTCTCCGTTGGAGAATTTTTTCGAAAGGTAATCCAAGATTACGGGAAAGGCATAAAGGTGGTCCACCGGAATGTCGAAAAATCCTTGGATTTGACCTGCATGGAGATCTACCGTCATCATACGGGTTGCACCCGCAACCGTGATGAGGTCTGCAACAAGTTTTGCGGATATGGGAGCCCGAGGGGAGACCTTACGATCCTGGCGCGCGTATCCGTAATAGGGGATAACGGCATTGATACGTCGAGCGGAGGCCCGTTTGAGGGCATCCATCATGATCAAGAGCTCCATCAGATTGTCGTTGCCCGGGTAGCAGGTGGACTGGATGACGAATATGTCTTTTCCTCTTACACTTTCGTTGATTTCAACGTTGATCTCCCCGTCGCTGAAACGCCGAACGATAGCGTCACCCAGGGGCACCCCAAGATTTTTGCATATATCTTCTGCTAATTTACGATTCGAGTTTCCACAGAATACCTTCATTCTCACATCTCGTATACAGTTGAGTTAAAAAATTGGCTGGGGTGGGAGGATTCGAACCTCCGAATGCGGGTTCCAAAGACCCGTGTCTTACCACTTGACGACACCCCAGCAACTCGGTGATTAGAGTCGCTGTATCTCTTTTTCGTATTCCGCCAATACTTTTTCTTCGATCATTTTCCTTGTTTCGTTGTTTAGGGGGTGTGCTGTGTCTTTGAAGGTTCCATCTTTTCTCTTTTTACTGGGCATGGCGACAAACAACCCGTTATTCCCGTTGATGACTTTAAGATCGCGTACAACGAAACAGTCGTCAAAGGTAATGGTCACATAGGCTTTCAATTTTTCCTCGTTCACTGGAAAAACCCTCACCTCTGTCACTTCCATTTAACTTTCCTCCAACTTGTCGTCAAAGCCTTGCCATACCGGCTGTGTCAGGTAGAGCTTCCATTCTGTGAAATCCTTCCGGATAACGGTCATAGCCGCTTCTGCCTTTGCCTTTTCCTCGAAGATTCCAAAGATGGAAGATCCACTTCCTGTCATCCTTGCCTCAACAGCTCCCAATTTTTCCAATTTTTCTCGAAAAGCCTTTAAGGCAGGGTACCATACAAATACGGGTGATTCAAGATCGTTGGTCAAACGCCTTTCCCCCCCTTTTTGTCGTACCTCCCCTCCAAGGCCGAGGGGCATATTAACTTGTGTTTTCGTGTTTGTCAACTCTGCATCAACGGCCTCGTATGCCTTTTTTGTCGAGATGCTGAAACCTGGAAACCCCAGAAGCAGCCACATCTTTTGCCGAATGTTCAAAGGCTTTAATATTTCTCCGATGCCCGTAACAAGACAAGGTTGTTCCATGAGAAAAAAAGGCACATCTGCACCAATGGATAGGGCCACTCTGAGGAGCTCTTGCCGTGTAAGATTTAGATTGAAGAGAAAATCGAGTCCTTTCAACACCCCTGCTGCGTCACTACTTCCACCTCCCAATCCTGCGCCGGCGGGGATTCTTTTGTCAATAGAAATGGAAACCCCAGAAAGTGGCATGCCCCTCGCTTTTAATGCATGAAAGGCCTTTGCAGCGAGGTTTGTGTGATCAATGGGGATGGTGGGGTCTGTGCATTCGATGACGAGTTCTTTCGGTGTGTCTTGGGCAATGATTTCTATCTCATCGGCGAGATGGATGGGAAGCATCAACGACTGAATTTCATGGTAACCGTTGGGGAGCCGTTTGAGGATTTTCAAAAAAAGATTGATCTTAGCCGGGCACCATACCCGAACCCATCCCTCATTATGGTTTCCCTTGAGGATCCAAGCTGAGTCCATGGTGGTTTAAGCTGGATCGACCAATCGAACAGCGCCCGTGGGACATGCTTCCTCGCACGCCCGGCATTCAATACATTCCTCCGGAGCCACTATCTCAACCTTTCCTCTCTCGAACGAAAAGACTTGCCCGGGGCACACCTTTACACATTCGCCACATTCTGTACACCTTTCCTTTGCTATTTTTGGTATCATGGAACAAATGAATAAAGGGAAAAAGAAGGTAAAGAATCGGTAGAGGGTGTCGGTTACACGGCCTCGACGCTTTTTACCTCAGGAACCATTTCTTTTACGATCCGTTCCACGCCCATCTTCAAGGTCATGATGGACATGGGGCAACTTCCGCACGCCCCTTTGAGACGGACTTTCACGACATTATCCTCAATATCGACCAGTTCGATATCCCCCCCGTCCATCTGCAACGATGGGCGGATTTTTTCGATCGCTTGTTCTACTTTCTCTCTCATTTTTTCAAATCCTCCATGTGATTTTCCTTGGTGTGTTTTTGTAACTATAACACTATTTTCAGA
>Ga0256914_1002123_pt1 | contig 16839 bp, 13 predicted proteins | sample HulkmetaG_FD_191571 | JGI IMG/M metagenome (GOLD analysis project Ga0256914, IMG submission 191571) | Hydrothermal chimney microbial communities from Main Endeavour vent field at the Juan de Fuca Ridge, Pacific Ocean - Hulk | ecosystem: Environmental > Aquatic > Marine > Hydrothermal vents ... | reverse complement strand
TTAATGATTAAAATGTAGACTTTAACAACCCTAGCGTTCTTTTTAGAAAAAGGGTAATAGACATTTAGTTATCCTTGGATAAGGCGGAGGGGTTCATGCTTGCCAGGATTGAGGTCGCCCAAAGACCGGAGTTACGAGACGCCTTAGGGGAAAAAGTGGCTCGCCGGATGAGGGAAGACTTAGGTCTTTCGGTAGAGTCTGTACGCACTATACGCCTCTATTTAGTAGAGGCTGATCTCTCCGGCGAAGAGCTCTCGGCCTTTGCCTCCGGGCCGCTTTGTGACCCGGTGACCCAAATCTACGCCATAGACAAGCCTCTGGCCCTGGTCTTTGGGTTTGATTGGCTTATCCAAGTGGGATTTCGCCCTGGGGTGACTGACAATGAAGGTAAAGTCGCTCGCGAGGCCTTGGAACTCCTCTTAGGGCGCAGGCTAAGCAATGACGAAAATGTCTATTCCTTGATGCAATATTTGGTAAAGGGTCAACTCTCTAAAAAAGAGGCCGAACGGGCTGCCCGTGAACTCTTGGCCAATGAGCTCATCGAGCGTTGGTGGATCGTCTCCGCCGAGGAGTTTGAGGTCGAGCGCGGTCTTGAGATCCCGCCCCCTAAAGTGACCGAAGAGCCAGAGATCCGCGTCGAGACCTTTGATCTCTCCAAGCTTAGCGATGAAGAACTACTTAGACTCTCTAAAGAACGTCTCTTGGCCCTAAACCTTAAAGAGATGCAGACCCTAAAGGATTACTTTGCCAGGCCAGAATTCATCAAGGTTCGTCAAGAACATGGTCTTGGCCCAGAAATTACTGATGTCGAACTAGAGTCTTTAGCCCAGACCTGGTCTGAACACTGCAAACACAAGATCTTCAACGCCAAGATTACTTATACCGACCAAACCACCGGGGTGACCGAGGTCATCGACAGCCTGTTTCGCACTTATATCAGGCGTTCCACCGAAGAGATTCGCGCGGAGAAAGGCGAGGCGGACTTTTGTCTCTCGGTCTTCGTGGACAACGCCGGAGTAATCAAGCTGAATGAGGCCTGGAACGTGGCCTTCAAAGTCGAGACCCACAACAGTCCCTCAGCCCTTGATCCATACGGCGGGGCCCTTACTGGGATTGTCGGGGTCAATCGAGATCCGTTTGGTACTGGCAAGGGTGCCCTCCTGGTCTTTAACACTGATGTCTTTTGTTTTGCCCCTCCAGATTGGGATAAACCCCTGCCTCCAAGGCTTCTCCACCCCAAGCGTATCTTTGAAGGCGTGCGCGAGGGCGTGGAACACGGAGGTAACAAGAGCGGCATCCCTACGGTAAACGGCTCTCTAGTCTTTGATCCGCGCTATCTCGGTAAACCCTTGGTCTTTTGCGGCACAGGGGGCATCATGCCGGCTGAGGTCTGCGAGGAACCGTCCTGGAAAAAGGGAGCCAGGCCCGGTGATCTGGTGGTCATGGTCGGGGGCCGCATTGGTAAGGATGGTATCCACGGGGCCACCTTTTCTTCGGAAGAATTGCACGAAGGAAGCCCGGCCACAGCCGTACAAATCGGAGACCCCATTACCCAGAAAAAGATGTTTGATTTCCTGTTACTTGCCCGCGACGAATGTCTCTATAACTCCATCACCGACAATGGGGCCGGTGGGCTTTCCTCCTCGGTGGGGGAAATGGCCCGGGAGTCCGGTGGGGCAGAGCTTGATCTGGACAGGGCCCCGCTTAAATACCACGGCCTTCAGCCCTGGGAGATCTTGGTCTCGGAGAGCCAAGAGCGGATGACCGTGGCTGTTCCCCCAGATAAGATCGACCGCTTCCTTGAACTGGCCCGGCGCATGGATGTCGAGGCCACGGTCCTTGGTCGGTTTACGGATTCCGGCTATTTCCACATTCGCTACCAAGGAAAGACCGTGGGGCTCTTGCCCCTCAAGTTCTTACACGAAGGGGTCCCTCAGCTTGAGCTTACAGCCGTATGGGAGCCCCCGAGGCTTCAAGAACCCTCCTTCCCTGAACCCGAAGACCTAGGTTCGGTGCTCAAGGAAATGCTTTCCCGCCTAAACGTCTGCTCTAAAGAATATGTAGTCCGGCAGTACGACCACGAGGTCCAAGGGGGAAGTGTGGTCAAACCCTTGACCGGGGTCATGGACGATGGCCCGAGCGATGCCGCTGTGCTAAGGCCTGATCTGGATCGCTTAGACGGCCTGGTGGTCTCCCATGGGATCTGCCCCAAATTCTCTGACCTAGATACCTACTGGATGGTGGCCAATGCCATCGATGAAGCCATCCGCAATGCCGTCTGTGTCGGAGGAGACATCGAACACATGGCTGGGCTGGATAACTTCTGCTGGTGCGACCCCATTCAGAGCGAAAAGACCCCGGACGGCCATTACAAACTGGCCCAATTGGTCAGGGCCAATAAGGCCCTCTACGACATGACCCGCGCTTATGGAGTGCCTTGTATCTCCGGCAAGGATTCGATGAAAAATGACTACTTGGCTGCGGAGCTGAACCTTAGTCCAGAGAATAATCCCTATGGTGTCGGACAGGTCCTCCCTGATGGGAGCCTAAAGATCTCTGTGCCGCCTACCCTCCTCTTTTCGGTCTTGGCCCGTATCCCGGATGTACGCCTGGCCATGACCATGGACGCCAAAAACCCAGGGGACCTGGTCTACATCCTTGGTCTAACCAAAGACGAACTAGGTGGGTCGGAATATTTTGCCAGCCGTGGGTTCATCGGGACCAAGGTCCCTCAAGTCAAAGCCCAGGAGGCCCGGGATCGATACCTGCGCCTGCGGGAGGCCATCTACTATCGCCTGGTCTCTTCAGCCCATGACTGTTCTGATGGCGGCCTGGGAGTAGCCTTGGCGGAGAAGTGTTTCGCTGGCGGGCTCGGTATGATTATTGATCTTTCGGCGGTACCTTATGAAGGCGAAAAGCGGGCTGATTATATCCTCTTTTCCGAATCAGCCAGCCGGATTGTGGTCACGGTTCCGCGTGACAAACAAAAGGATTTTGAAAAACTCTTTAGCGGAGCAATGTGTGCCTTAGTTGGTGAGGTGGTGGCCGAGCCGGTGCTTACCATCCGCGATACCACCGGGGCTACCCTTCTTGAGGAAAATATTTATGAGCTTAAGGCCGCTTGGAAGAAACCTCTGGCTTGGTAGTCTTATGAAAAAGGTTTGTCTCTGGATTATTTTCTTTTTTGGCCTGGTGACCACGGCCAAGGCCTATTTTTTGGTCGTCATTCAAGAAAAGGGCGGGGGATACGCCACCCGAGGAGAAAAGGTCAGTTGGCTTGTCTTCCGTGGGGAACCTTTCCAAGGCCTTGTCCAAGACCTGATCACTCCTAAGGCCTTTGTAAGGACCCCTCAGGGAGGAAAAGACCCGGTGGCCTTTACGGTCATCGAGCTTAAAGACTATAAAACCGGCAAGAAACGCCATGCCTTCTACGTCCGTTATACTCCTACAGAGATAGGAGATTACTATCTGTGCCTGCTCTCCCAGAAGACCTATATTCCGGAATTGAATGAAGTCTGGCGGGAGATAACCAAGGTGCCCTTGCATGTTGAAAGCGAAAAGGCCTGGGAGATTCCGGTGGGTCTAGAATTGGAAATCGTGCCCCTTACCAGGCCCTACGGCCTTACTACCGGCCAGATATTTCGAGGAAAGGTCTTCTCTCAAGGGGTGCCGGCTTCTCATGTCTTGGTTCAAATCACCCATTATCATGGCCTCTTTCTCCCTTGGGAGTCCTTACCCAAGGACACTTATGGCAAACTCGATCGCCCGCTCATGTATCTTTCCCTTTATACCGATGAAAACGGAACCTTTTCCGTGGCCTTTAATCAACCAGGGTGGTGGCTTATTTCCGCCCGGGTACCCCAGGGCTTTGTGACCTTAGCCAACCAGAGGTTTCCCCTCTTCCTTAGAGGAAGCCTTTGGCTCTATGTCAGACCGCCCTTTATCCCTCAGGGATCATTCCCAAAGATAGTCCCCACGCCTTGAGCTGCTTTAGCATCCGCTGGCGATGACTCCCCGGCCAATAGATCCGTCCACAGCTCGGGCAGAGACGAAATTCGGCCTGGGTCTCATAGATGTAATCCGGCACCAGGCCAAAGACCTCTTCCCGGGAGACGTCCTTTAAGCGTGTGTTACAACGAATGCAAAGGGTAAAGGGCCTTATCCACGGGTACAGAGCCAATTTCTCCAGGACAAAACGCAGTTGTTCTCCGACCAGATCCGAAGGCAGGAGAACGACTTGTGGGCGCTTGGCCCATTCTCTATTACGTGTAAGGAGAATTTTATCTGGGGGGATGTTTTCCAAGCTACGGGCCTCGATTAATTCGGTTTCTATACCCAGGATACGCAGCCATTTTACCAAACGGCCTACGGTCTTATCACCAGCCAAGGCCTTAGAGGCGTTCCAGTTCATATTTCCTGGTGCCAAGGCCTATCTCCTCGGCATGGGTCAACTGGACTGACCAATCTACCTTGGGATATAAGGCCCGAAATTTGTCCTCTCCAGGCCCAGCCTGGATCTTGGCCCCGGGTAAGGTTGACTCTTGATTGACCAGGTCAACCGCCGCTTGGTCAATGGCCACCGGATCATCCGAGGCCAGGATACCGATGTCTCTGACGATGGGATAATCGTTGAAATGGTAGCAATCACACGCCGGGGAAATATCCTTGACCAAGGTAATAAAGATGACCCGATCCCTCTTGTTAGAAATCACAGCATAGGCATATTCCGCCATCTTCTTCATAAAAGTCACCGCCTGCTCATTCCACTGGACCTTGATCGCCCCCTGGGGGCAGATGGCAATACACTCGCCGCAACCGATACACTTCTTTTCATTAATGCGCATTCGCTTTTTCTTCGCTCCCTCCACCCACTCCGGGGCCCCTACCGGGCAAAACTCAAGACAGGTCCCGCAGCCAATACAATATTTCTTGTTTACTTTGGGAGAGATGGTCGAATGTTGCTGGAGTTTTCCTTTACGGGCAGCCCCGCCCATGCCGAGGTTCTTGATCGCCCCGCCGAACCCGGTAAGCTCATGGCCCTTGAAATGGCTCATGACCACTAGGCCGTCAGCCCGGTAGATCTCCTTAGCGATATAAAATTCCTGAAGGACTGGGAGAGGAAGCTCCAAACGCTCGTAGGTATTGCCCAGAAGGCCGTCGGCAATGATAAGAGGGGCTCCGACCACGGCATAGTCAAAACCATTGGCAATAGCGGTCTCCAGGTGGGTTATGGCATCAGAACGACTCCCCTTGTAAAGGGTGTTGCTATCGGTCAAAAAGGGCTTTACCGGGATGGCCTTTAGCCTTTCCACTACCCGCCTGACCCATTGGGGGCGAATATAGGCCAGGTTCCCCTTCTCTCCGAAGTGGATCTTGATCCCGATGAGGCTTTCTTTACGAAAGCGCTTGGGTAGATCAAAAGGGGCCAACAATTTGTCAAGTTTATCCAGGAGACTCTTTTTCTTTTCTACCCGAAAATCGACAAAATAGACCTTACTCGGCATAGACTATCCCTCGTCTTCATCTCCTAAGATACTGCCAAGGATACCGCCTACTCCAGCCCCCAAGGCCCCCAGACCAACCGTCCTGGCAGTGGAGGACTCCGGGGCCTCCCTAGGACCTGCCGCCTGAAGCTGCCGCCTGAGTTTAGCCAAGGTCATGGTTTGGATGACCACTGTTCCGGGACCGGTAAGGGTAGTCAGAAAAAGGCCTTCGCCACCGAAAAGGGCGGTCTTGATCCCACCTACAAACTGGACGTCATAACTAACCGACTCGTCCCAGGCCACTACACACCCGGTATCAACCCGGATGGTCTCTCCTGGGGCAAGGTCAAAGGTGACCAGATCTCCTCCAGCATGGATGAAGACTACCCCGTCTCCAGAAAGCTTCTCGACGATGAAGCCCTCGCCGCCGAAAAGGGCCCCGCCTATCCGTTTTTGAAGGGCGATGGAGAGATCGATCTCTCCTATAGCGGCCAAAAAGGCATCTTTCTGGGCCAGGATGGCCTCTTGAGAAAGACCGATGGGCAAGATTCGACCGGGGAAATCCCCGGCAAACCCTACTTCGCCTTCGCCTTCAAAGAAGGTAAGAAAAAGGGACTCTCCAGCGAGCACCCTTTTCCCGGCAGAGACGATCTTCCCCAAAAACCCTTTGTCTTTACCGGTGCTCATCCGGCTTTCCATCTGCACTGGTCCGCGGAGGTAGACCATCTTGCCCGCCTCGGCAAAGACCGGATGCCGCCCCACCCTTACCTTGAGCATTTCTAAATTATCACCAACGATTTCGTAAACCTTGGTCTGCCGTTCTAAGACCTTCATCTCTCCTCCTTGTCTTGATCAGGATCTTACCCATGAAGTGATTTTACCACTACCTTATTTTTCAAGAGCCTTCTTGGATTCAGTTCGACCTCACCCTCTAAAATATGAAATCCCCCGAGGGGGTTGCTCAAGTCTTTAAAACCCTTCTTGTCTTTGATCTTAAAAGAGATCGCTATTTTGACGATACTACAATAGAAATAATCAGGGGGAAAAGGGCAAATCATGCCGAAAAAGATCCTTTCTCCGGTCTCAAGAATCGAGGGGCATTTGTCGGTAGAAGTAAAGGTAAGGAGTGGACAGGTAGCAGAGGCTTATATTCGAGGCGAGATGTACCGGGGGATCGAAAACATCGTCCTTGGTCGTCGACCTCTGGATACCATTCGCATTGTGCAACGGATCTGTGGAGTATGCCACGAAGTACACGGCATAGCTGCGGCCAGGGCGGTGGCTAAAATTTACGGTATTCATCCCCCACCCAATGGTGCTTTGCTCATGGACATCATCTTGGCCCTTCATCTTACTTGTGATCACATCCTCCATTTCTATCAGCTTGCTCTGCCTGATTACGTAGATTTTTCCGTACTCACTTCCTACCGTGGTTCTGACCCATTGTTTAAACAATTACGTGATTGGCTGGCGGTAAAGAGGCCTCTTCTGCTCTTGAAAAAGGCCCCGGGAGACTACATCAAAGACCCCAAAATAGTCTCTTCCTTTTTTGCTCATTATATCGAGGCCCTGGAGATGGTCGCCAAAGGCGCCCGGGGGCTGGCCGTTTTGGGGAGCAAGGCCCCGTTTTCTCACGCCGTCTTTCCTGGAGGGATTTCTGCCGATCTTTCCGCCGACCGTATAGCCAAAGTAGAAAATATCACCCAAGAGCTCTATCGTTTTGTCAAGACTACCTATCTCCCAGACGTCAAAAGATTGGCTCGACTCTATCCCGCCTATTTCCGTCTTGGTGTTGGATGGAGAAACCTTTTGGCTTACGGAGGATTTACTTCGGTTGGGGAACCCCTTTTTGAGGCCGGGGTATGGATCAATGGCCAAAGGTACCCCCTTTCAGCGGAAAAGATCGTCGAGCACGTTGCCTATTCTTATTACGAAGGAGAAGCCAAACCGTTTTTTGAAGAAGAGACTCATCCTCGGCCCAAAAAGTCAGGGGCTTACTCTTGGATCAAGGCCCCTCGCTATGACGGGCACCCTATGGAGACCGGACCTCTGGCCAGAATTTGGTTTTCAAAAGAAGGGAACCCTCGTTTTTTGGCCTCTCTGAAAGAACTCGGATATTCAGAGAGAGAAGCGGTCTCGGTCATGGGGCGACATCTGGCCCGGGCCCTAGAGGCCGAACTCCTCTTGGAATTTGTCCTAAAGGCCCTGGATCGACTAGACCCAGCCGGCCCTACCATTACAAACGTAAATCCCGAAGAACCCATCAGCGGCCAGGCCTATGCCCTTTCCAACGCCGCCCGAGGGGATCTGCTTCATTATCTAGAAGTAGACCAAGGTCGGGTAAGACGATATCAAGCCGTGGTCCCCACCACTTGGAATTTTTCACCCCGTGATGAAAGAGGTCTCATGGGCCCGGCGGAAAAGGCCATCGTGGGCACGCCGGTAGCCTTTAAAGAAGGCCTTATCGAGGTAGGCCGGGTGGTGAGGAGCTTTGATCCTTGTATGGCCTGTAGTGTCCATTAAGGAGGATCAAAAAATGAAACCTTTCAACCGCCGGGAGTTTCTCAAGTTTTGCGGACGACTTTCCTTGGCCCTTTTTGGCACCGCGACCTTTGGTCCAGGGCTGGCCAAAGGATTGGTGCGCTTGGCAAACGGCGAAATAAAGGTCCTTTGGCTCAGCGGACAAGGATGTAGTGGTGACGCCATGGCCCTGGTTTACGGAGATGCCCCACCTATTGTACCGTTACTTACTTCTTTAGTGGACCTTCGCTTTCATCCCCTTCTCTCCGCTGCCCAAGGGCAAGCAGTAATAGAAATTTTTGAGGCCGCCTCTCGAGAAGGGAATTTCATCCTCTGTTTTGAAGGGGCAGTGCCTGCCGGTATGCCAAAGGCCTGTGTCATAGGCGAAAGGCCAGTAACCGAATGGCTGGCCCAACTTGCTCGTGCCGCTGACCTAGTCATTGCTTGTGGCACCTGTGCCTCCTATGGTGGTATCCCACATGCCTCCAAAGAAACAGGTTCTATTTCTGTAGCCGAATATCTGAAACAAAAGGGACTTTCCAAGCCAGTGGTGCGTATCCCCGGTTGCCCGATGAACCCCGCCCGTTTTACCGGCACTGTGGCCTATTTCGCCGCTTACGGGAAATTGCCTCCGCTGGATGAAGATGGCCGACCTCTTATGTATTACCGTGATCTGATCCATGAAAACTGTCTGCGTTTTCATTATTTCGTTGAGGATAAATATGCCAAATCCCTTTCAGAAAAGGGGCTTTGTCTCTTCTGTTTTGGCTGTCGAGGCCCCCTCACCCGGGCAGACTGCCCCTTGAGGACTTGGAACGGTGAGGATAATTGGTGCATAAGGGCTAACACCCCTTGCATCGGTTGCGCCCATCCTGAATTCCCCTGGGACCCGGAAGAAGGTATCTATCGGGACCCTTCGACCATTCCACCTAAAATAGAATTAGGGAAGGAGGAGGCATGAGATTCGGATTAAAACATAAGGTAGCCCTTCTCTTTTTGGCCAATGCCTGCCTCTTCCTCCTTATCTATTGGCAGGCCATACGTCATATCTCGCGCCTTTACGAAAAAGAAATCGTGAACACCGTCAATCAGATGGCCTTGATGAGTACCGTGGGGGCCATTGATGCCCTGCGCAAGGGTAATATGAGTTCTTTTTCCCATCTTTTACAACAAGCTAGTCGGGCCAAAGGTATCCAGGAACTCTCCCTCCTCAGCCCAGAAGGAGAAGTCCTTTATTCCTCAAGACCCGAGGCCGTGGGTCATCGTTATGATTTGCAAAATCTATCCGAGTTAAGAAAGAAGGCCTTTGTAAGGCTTATCTCAGTCAAAACCACCCGTTATTGCATGGTATGCCACCAGGATTGGCCTGAAGGGAAGATAAATTCTTATTTCCTCGTCTCTTACGATAAGCGTGTTCTTCGGGCGGCCGCCGCGGTAAAAAAGAAAGGTTTTACAGTGGCCATCGGCGTCTTTGCCGCGGCCCTAGGCATCTCCCTCCTCATTTTCTATCTCACCGTCGATCGTCCGCTCTCAAGATTTCACCAAGGCGTCGAAGAGATCGCTAAGGGAAATCTCTCCTATCGATTCGACGTCAAAGGAAGAGACGAAATTAGCCAGATGGGTCGCTATCTCAATGAACTGGTAGAAGATCTCCAAAATCTCCTCGCCAACATGACCACCAACGCCGGCAAAATAGCCCAGATCACCAAACAAGTGGTAGAAGGTTCGGAAAACATAGTCCACACCGCAGAAAAACAAGAAAAATTGGCCTTTCGGGCCAAAGAGGCCTCAGGGGATCTGGATCAAGTGGCTCAAAAGGCCGGAGAAGTGGAAGATGCCGTGGAAAGAGCGGTGGAGATCGTCCAAAGCGGCCAAGAGGTGGTCCAACGGGTGGAAGAGGGGATCTCCCATCTCTCTAATTCGGTAGTAAATGTCTCTGAAAATCTCAACAAATTACACACCCTTTCCGGAGAAATAGGTCGAATCATACAGATCATTCAGGAAATTTCGGAACAAACCAATCTTTTGGCCCTAAACGCCACCATTGAGGCGGTGAGGGCCGGAGAGGCAGGCAAAGGCTTTGTAGTCGTGGCCAACGAGGTCAAGGAACTCTCTCGCAGTACCCATCGGGCCACCAAAGAGATAGACAAGATCCTCTCTGCCATCCGAAACGAGGTGGAAGGTGCGGTAAATCTCATGAAAGAAAGTGTCAAGGAAGCGGAGACCGGACAGGAATTGGCCGGCGAGATCGAGGAGTTTTTCCGGAACGTAGCCCAAGAGATCGGTTTTATCGAGGAGGCCGTACATCGCATGGGAGAACTCTCTCGGGAAGTGGCTCGTTTTGCCACCAAAGACCTCCAGGAAATCTATCAAGGGGCCATAGAAAATAAGGAGATCGTCTCTGAGCTGGAAACTATTTCCAAGGAATTGAAAAAAGCGGTGGAGAACTTGGAAGAATTAATGGCCAAGAGCCGGGACAAAGTTCTCTCCAAGGCTTAGAAGGCGGGGCATGGCCCCGCCTAACTACCTAACAAGTTAGTTTCTGTGGGCAGCCCTCATCTGAGCGGCCAACTCTTTGATCTCGCCGAGGTCTTTGACCATCATGGCCCAACCATACCAATAGGCATAATCTGGATTTACGTGGAAAAAGGCTTGATAGGCCCTCATGCGGTGTTTCATGTACATCTGGAAGAGAACTTGTTCAATGTAAGAAAGCTTGCTCAGGTCACCGTAACCAGTCCGCATAAAGTAGAGAAAATCTGGATAGGCATAGGGTTGATCAGGGCGTTTTTTCAAGATGCCGTCTTTGTAAAGATCAGCCACGATTTGGATGGCTTCAGCCAAGAGAATAGTACTTTTCTTCATCATCTCATCCGCTAGCCTAAAACGAAATCTGACGTAACTTTCCGAATGGCACCTAGTACAAGTCTTGATCATTTTGGCCCGTTCTTTCTGAAAGGCTTCATCACTTAAGCGGGCCAAATCGGCTGCCTTGACCAGTTCCAGACGGGAAGTGGGCTTGCCGGTCTCCGGATTAAGCACTCCTAGAGCCTTTAAGAGGACCACCTGGGCCTTGGCCCATTCTGGATCATTGATGGGTAACCTCACCCCAAGAAAGCCCCAAGCCGTCCTGTTCTCATGATTGCCGTTGGGCATGTGACAATCTTGACAAGTAGGCGCTTGGGCCTCTTTGGGGAGATGCCCTTCTTGTTTGGTCAACCAACGAGAACCATGCTTTGAGGAACTCCACATCTCCCATTGGGGATGATCATAACCCATATGACATTGGCGGCAGGCCCGGGGATCTAGGGCCTCCTTTTTGGAAAAGGTGTGCCTGGTATGGCATTCGTCGCAGGAATTGTTCTGGTAGCGATAACCCTTTTGGTGGAGTTTGGCCTTCTGTTCTTCGGACTTGATGCCCATGTTATGACAACCGCCACAACCACCGCCACCTTCCATTAAGATGTCTGGCTCCAGATGGGTGACCGGAAGGGCATTCAATGCCGCCCAGCCGAGGTTGTGTTTGCCCCTTAGAAATTGTTTGAATTGTTTCTCGTGACACCGGGCGCAGACGTGTTCGTCCGGAAGTTGGGCCTCTTTGATGTCTTTCTCGCTGGTGTGCCGATCACCATGGCAGACTACACAATCCACACCCTCCTTAAAATGTTTGCTGGCCTTCCAATCCGTTACCTGTCCGGGGCTTATCTTTTGGTGACATTTTACACACATATCGACTTTTTTGGCCCAGACGGAGGAGCAAAACATTAATATTCCCAGGAAACAACCTAAATAAACCCATTTTTTCATTCTAAACCTCCTTAATTTTGTATTTTCTTACAAATATCCTCAAAACAAAAAGTGATTTTTCTTTTATTAGAGAAGATATTTAAATTTAATTAAAATTTCAAACTAGAATAGTTTAAATTAAGTTCGGATCTGCCCTAAAAATTAGCTCTAAAGTAAAAATTTTCTTCTAAGAAAGACTTTTCCTCGAATATGGTCCGTTTATCCCCGGGGAGTCCTGAAGAGGGATTCCTTTTCTATTTCTTTAATCGGGATTAAGGTTGAAAACGGTTTTGCTGCTTCGTATCTTGGAAAAGGAGACAAGGTTATGGCCTATATCAAGGATTTGGGAGAGATCTATTTGGCCGGAAATTATCGTCGGTTTCCAGTAGCCTTTGTCCGGGGTAAGGGCTCAAGGCTCTATGACGAAGAGGGTCATGAATATCTAGACTTCACCGCTGGTATAGCCGTCTGCTCCTTGGGCCATGCGCCAGAGGCAGTGGCTAAGGCCATCTGCGAACAGGCCCAAAGACTCATCCACGTCTCCAACCTATATTGGACCGAACCACAAGCTCGTCTGGCCGAGCTTTTGTGTGAGAATTCCTTTGCAGAAAAGGTTTTCTTTTGTAACAGCGGGGCTGAAGCCATTGAGGCGGCGCTTAAGCTTGCCCGTCGTTACGCCTGGAAAAACCACGGCCCAGAAAAGATCAAGTTTGTGGCCTTAGAGAAATCCTTCCACGGGCGGACCTTCGGGGCCCTTTCCGCCACCGGCCAACCTGCCTATTGGGAAGGCTTTGAACCCCTTGTCCCGGGCTTTGTCCATATACCGCCCAATGACCTGAAGGCCCTAAAAGAAGCTATAGATGAAAAGACCTGTGCCGTAATCTTAGAACCCATCTTAGGAGAAGGAGGAGTAATACCTCTAAACAGAGAATTTTTAGAGACCGCCCGGGAACTTTGTCATAAACACCAGGCCCTTCTTATTTTTGATGAGATTCAGGTCGGCCTTGGGCGTACGGGGCGTCTTTTTGCTTATGAACTTTACGGCATAGAACCGGATATCATGACCTTGGCCAAGGCCTTGGCTGGAGGCATACCCTTGGGGGCCATGTTGGCCAAAGAAGAAATCATGTCCGCCCTGGAACCTGGAACTCATGCCTCTACTTTTGGTGGTAACCCGGTGGCCTGTGCTGCGGGAATAGAAGTTTTGAAGGCCTTGCTCAAACCTGACTTCCTAAAAGAGGTCGACCTCAAGGGCAAGGCCTTACGCCAAAGGTTACTTGCCCTAGGGGAGAGGTTCCCCTCTTTGGTGGTTGAAGTCCGGGGAGTAGGTCTAATTCAGGCCATGGAGCTCTCTATCCCTGTGGCTCCGGTGGTTGAGGCCTTGTTCAAGCGGCGTATCCTGGCCAATGGCATTCAAGAAAAGGTCCTCCGGTTTACTCCTCCTCTGACCATTGCCTATCGCGAGATCGATGCCCTTTACACCGCTCTGGAGGAAATCATGGAGGAGGTTTCGGAAATGGCTTGACCGGGCAGAGGGGTTTTGCTATCCCTCTTTCAGCCAGATGGACGGAGACCATGAGTGTTCTTTTTTCACAACGTCATCTACTCGATATCACCTCTCTTACCCCGGATGATATCGTCTCTGTCTTAGATCTTGCTGATAGCCTCAAAGAGGTCCTCCGGCGTCCTATCCCCAAGGTCCCCACCCTGCGGGGCAAATTGGTCACCAACCTCTTCTTTGAGCCGAGCACCAGGACCAGACTCTCCTTTGAAAAGGCGGCCAAGACCCTCTCGGCAGACACCTTCAACTTCACCGCGCGGATGAGCAGTGTAGAAAAGGGAGAAACTTTACTGGACACCGTGCTCAACTTGGAGGCCATGGGCACGGACCTCTTTGTCATCCGCCACCCCAAGGCCGGGGCCCCTCATTTTATCGCCAAGCATACCAAGGCCCGAGTCATAAACGCCGGAGATGGGTTTCATGCCCACCCCACCCAAGCCTTGTTGGATATGCTCACCGTGCGTCAAAAGAAGGGAACTCTCTCTGGGCTTAAAGTGGCCATCATCGGTGATATACGTCATAGCCGTGTGGCCCATTCTAATATCGTTGGCTTTCGTAAGATGGGTTCAGAAGTGTATGTCTCTGGCCCGGCCACCATGCTTCCACCAGAAAGAGAGGCCTTAGGGGCCAGGGTCTGTTATCGGCTAGAAGAGGCCCTTTACGGGGCAGATGTGGTCATGGCCCTGAGGGTCCAAAAGGAACGCCATGGTCGTCCGCTCTTTCCTTCCCTTAGGGAATACGCCATCTACTTTGGCCTCAATCGCCAAAGACTGGAACTAGCCAAAGAAGATTGTCTCCTCATGCACCCAGGGCCCATCAACTGGGGGGTAGAGCTACATCCCGAACTACAAAACGATCCCCGAAACGTGATCCTGGAGCAGGTCGAAAACGGGGTGGCCATTAGGATGGCCTTGTTAGTCCTTCTCTTGGGAGGTGGGGCATGAAGATCCTGCTTAAAGGCGGACGGGTGATCGACCCCTCCCAGGGCCTTGATCAGGTCTTAGATGTCCTCTTGGAGGATGGTCAAATAAGTACCCTCGGCCAAGGGCTTTCCACCCAAGGGGCCAAGGTCATTGATTGCCAAGGGCTTTTGGTCACTCCAGGCCTAATCGATATGCATGTCCATCTGCGAGAGCCAGGCGAAGAATGGAAGGAGACCATCGCCAGCGGGACCAAGGCTGCGGCGGCAGGGGGTTTTACCGCTGTGGCCTGCATGCCCAACACCAAGCCCCCAAACGATGAAGCCGAAGTGACGCGTTATATCTTGGAAAAGGCCCAAAAGGAAGCTGCTACCAGGGTCTATCCCATCGCTTGTATCACTAAGGGACAAAAAGGGGAGGTCCTGACCGAGTTTGGGGAACTCAAACAGGCCGGGGCCGTGGCGCTTTCTGATGATGGGCGTCCGGTGCCTGAGGCGGCAGTCATGCGGCTAGCCTTAGAATACGCTAAAAATTTCGATCTCCCCATCATCTCTCACGCCGAAGAGCTCTCTCTCTCAGAGGGCGGGCAAGTAAATGAAGGTCTGGCCTCGGCCACATTGGGGATGAAAGGCATCCCCGCGGAAGGAGAAGCGGTGGCCATCTTTCGCGAAGTGATGTTGGCCAGGCTAACTGGCACCCCGGTCCACATCGCCCATGTCTCCACCAAGCTAGGGGTAGAAATCATCCGTAAGGCCAAGAAAGAAGGCCTTCCGGTCACCGCTGAAACCGCCCCCCATTATTTCACCCTCACCGAAGAGGCCACTTTCGGTTACAACACCTACGCCAAGGTCAATCCTCCTCTTCGCTCAGCAGAAGACCGAGCCGCTGTGCTGGAAGCCTTGGCCGACGGCACGCTAGATGTCATTGCCACGGATCATGCCCCCCACAGCGATCTGGAAAAAGAAATCGAATTCGAATTAGCGGCCTTTGGGCTGATAGGACTAGAGACGGCGCTTCCTTTGACCTTAAAGCTGGTTTCAGAGGGAGTTATATCTCTTTTTCGGGCTATTGAGCTCTTGTCCACCAATCCGGCCCGTATCCTTCGTATCCCCGGCGGGACCCTGAAACCGGGCTCCCCGGCAGACGTGACCATAATCGATCCAGAACGAAAATGGGTGGTAACCAAAGAAGATCTCCATTCCAAGGGTAAAAATTCCCCCTTCCTAGGGTGGGAGATGTCTGGCCAGGCGGTATTTACCATCGTTGGCGGTGAAATAGTCTTTTCCAGAGGATGATCTCCATTTCTTGCTGGTCCCTTGAGCCCATGCTAATTTTTGGAAAATAATTTCGACCTTTGAAAAAATTTTAGGCCTGAACATATGGTGGTTCCCAGCCTAACTAAAAGTAATGGAGGAAGAATACTTCATGCGCGAGGCCCTAAAAGAAGCCGAAAAGGCGGCCCAGGAGGGTGAGGTCCCTATTGGGGCGGTAGTGGTTGGGCCTTCGAGAGAGATTATTGGCCGAGGATATAACCGGCCCATTGGGTTATGTGACCCCACGGCGCACGCAGAGATCATGGCTCTACGGGAAGCGGCCAAGCGTTTAGGAAATTATCGTTTGCTTGATTGTGAAATATATGTCACCCTTGAGCCTTGTCCCATGTGTGCCGGGGCCTTGGTTTATGCTAGACTCAAGCGGCTCGTCTTTGGAGCACATGACCCTAAGGCCGGGGCTTGTGGTTCGGTTTATAATATAGTTCAGGATAAAAGGCTTAATCATCAACTTGAAGTGGCTGGCGGGCTTTTGGCTGAAGAGTGTCGGGCTCTGTTACAGGCCTTTTTCAAGTCCCGAAGATAGGAGGGGTGCCCGAGTGGTCGAAGGGGGCCGACTCGAAATCGGCTAGGGGGGTGAAGGCCTCCCTCGGGGGTTCGAATCCCTCCCCCTCCGCCATCAAAGCTAAAAATTGTGATTGGTTTTGGCCCTTTAAGGAAGTGGAGCCTCGCTCTCGGATATCCAACTTTTGAAAGGTTAGCCTCCGCCGACTATCTCTCCCATCTTGAAGATAGGTAAGTAGAGGGAGACGATAATGCCTCCAATGACCGTACCCAAAAAGACAATGAGCACCGGTTCGATCAATTGAGCCAGACTGTCTACGACTAGGTCCACCTCTTCTTCAAAGAAATCGGCTACTTTATGGAGCATCTTTTCTAACACTCCGGTACTTTCTCCAACGGAGACCATTTGAATGACCATGTGAGGGAAGATACCACTTTGGGCCAAGGGTTCGGCGATAGATTGCCCCTCCTGGATGCCCTTACGAATATCGTTAATTGCCCTTTCAACCACTACGTTTCCAGCGGTCTTGGCCGCGATCCTCAAGGCCTCAATGATAGAGACACCACTGCTGATTAAGGTACCAAGAGTTCGGGCAAAACGGGCTACCGCTACTTTGCGGAATAGATTTCCAAACAAGGGTAATTTTAAGAGGACGGTATCTATATGGAGCCGCCCTCTTTCGGTGCGGTAATATCTCTTGAGAAGAAAAATAGCAACAGCCAGGCCCACCACA
>Ga0256914_1002122_pt1 | contig 16845 bp, 15 predicted proteins | sample HulkmetaG_FD_191571 | JGI IMG/M metagenome (GOLD analysis project Ga0256914, IMG submission 191571) | Hydrothermal chimney microbial communities from Main Endeavour vent field at the Juan de Fuca Ridge, Pacific Ocean - Hulk | ecosystem: Environmental > Aquatic > Marine > Hydrothermal vents ... | reverse complement strand
CCGACTGGGAGCCCATCATGAAGCGCGCCTCGGCCATCGTCACCAACCGCGGCGGCCGCACCTGCCACGCCGCCATCATCGCCCGCGAGATGGGCATCCCGGCGGTGGTGGGCTGCGGCGACGCCACCGAGGCCATCGCCGAGGGGACGCAGGTGACCGTCTCCTGCGCCGAGGGGGACGACGGCTTCATCTACGCGGGGCTGCTCGAGTACGAGGTGCACCGCACCGACCCGGGACGGATGCCGAAGCTGCCGGTGAAGATCATGATGAACGTCGCCTCCCCCGCCCGCGCCTTCGCCTTCGCCCAGCTGCCCAACGAGGGGGTGGGCCTGGCGCGGCTCGAGTTCATCATCAACAACACCATCGGCATCCACCCCAGGGCGCTGCTGGAGTTCGACGCCCAGCCGGAAGCGCTGAAGCAGGAGATCGCTCGGCGCACGGCCGGCTACGAGAGCCCGCGCGCCTTCTACGTGGAGAAACTCACCGAGGGCATCGCCACCCTGGCGGCGGCCTTTCACCCGAAGCCGGTGATCGTTCGGATGTCGGACTTCAAGTCCAACGAGTACGCCAACCTCCTCGGCGGCCACCGCTACGAGCCCGACGAGGAGAACCCCATGATCGGCTTCCGCGGCGCGGCACGCTACCTCTCGGAGGAGTTCCGCCCCTGCTTCGACCTCGAGTGCGAGGCGCTGAAGAAAGTACGGGAGGAGATGGGCTTCACCAACGTGGAGATCATGATCCCCTTCGTGCGCACGCTCGAGGAGGCGGAGGGCATTATCGCCCTGCTGGCGGAGAACGGCCTGGAGCGGGGCGTGAACGGCCTGCGCGTCATCATGATGTGCGAGATCCCCTCCAACGCGGTGCTGGCGGAGGCCTTCCTGGAACACTTCGATGGCTTCTCCATCGGCTCCAACGACCTCACCCAGCTCACCCTGGGGCTGGACCGCGACTCGGCACTGGTGGCCCACCGCTTCGACGAGCGCAACCCCGCGGTGAAGCGGCTGCTGGAGATGGCCATCCGCGCCGCACGCGAGCGGGGCAAGTACGTGGGCATCTGCGGCCAGGGCCCCTCGGACTATCCCGACTTCGCCGAGTGGCTGCTGGAGCAGGGCATCGGCAGCATCTCTCTCAACCCGGACACGGTGGTGAAGACCTGGCTCTACCTGGCGGGGAAGCGCTGATGCGCCGGGTCTTCGTCCTCTCCGACCACACCGGGCTCACCGCCGACGCCATGGCGCGCGCCCTGCTGGCCCAGTTCCCGGGCGAGGAACACGAGATCATGCGCCACCCCTTCCTGGACAGCCCGGAGAAGGTGGAAGTGGTGGTGGAGGCGATCTCGCGGGAGGAGGCGCCCCTGGTCTTCAGCTCGCTGGTGGACCCGGAGGCGAGGAAGCGCCTGCAGGCCCTGTGCGGGGAGCGCTTCTTCGACTTCTTCCAGGACTACACCCCCCGCCTGGAGGCGCTGCTCGGCGTGAAGGCGCAGCCGGTGACCGGCTCCCTGCACGGCATCGCCAACCACGGCCTCTACCAGGAGCGCATCCGCGCCCTGGACTACAGCATGATCCACGACGACGGCGCCGTCACCCGCAACTACGAGAACGCCGACGTGATCCTGGTGGGGGTCTCCCGCAGCGGCAAGACACCCACCTGCCTCTACCTGGCGCTGCACTACGGCCTGCAGACCGCCAACTACCCGCTGGTGGAGGACGACCTGGAGCGCGACGAGCTGCCCGCCGCCCTTGCCCCCCACCGCGACAGGCTGGTGGGGCTCACCATCGATCCCGTGCAGCTGCAGCGCATCCGCATCCAGCGCCGCAGCTCCGGCCGCTACGCCGCCCTGGAGCAGTGCCAGTGGGAGGTGCGCCAGGCCGAGGCGCTGTTCCGGTGCCACGGCATCCCGGTGATCGATACCACCGCCATCTCCATCGAGGAGATCGCGGCACACATCACCTCGGAGATCCTGGCGCAGCCTTCCCGGGGAGGCGGGCCGGCCGCCTAGCCCAGGGCCTGCCTGGAATCGCCTCCTGCCCGCGCGGGCCCCGGCCTGCCCAGGTAGTACCCCTGGCCGTAGTCGATGCCGATGGCCTTCACCGCCTCCAGGATCTCCCCGTTCTCGATGAACTCGGCCACCGTCTTCACCCGCAGTACCTGGGCCAGCTCCTGGCACATGCGCACCATCACCTCGTCCAGGGGATCGGTAAGAATATCCTTCACGAACTGGCCATCGATCTTGAGATAGTCGATGGGAAGATTCTTCAGGTAACCGAAGGAGCTGAGCCCGGAGCCGAAGTCGTCGAGCAGGATGCTGCATCCCAGCTCCTTGAGCGCTTGCATCAGTTCGCCGGCGACCGTGATGTTGGTGACCGCTGCCGTTTCAGTGAGCTCGAAGCAGATCCGCTCGGCATCGACGCCGTAGCTCTCCAGGGTCATCTGCACGAAGGCGGCGAAGGAGCGGTCGCTGAAGGTCTGTGCGGAGAGGTTGATGGTGTAGAGCGTGCCGTCGGAATCCGCCGTCTCCGCAAGATGGCCGATGGCGTTCTCCACCATCCAACGGTCGATCTGCCACATGAGGTCGTAGCGCTCCGCCGCCGGGATGAAGAGCCCGGGCGGCAGCAGCCTGCCGTCGTGGTTCCGCAGCCGGATGAGGAACTCGTTCATCACCGGCAGGCTGCTCTCCTGCTCGAGGGGCCGGATGGGCTGCACGAACAGCTCGAAACGGTCGTTGTCCAGCGCCTCGTGCAACCGCGGCAGCCACTGCATCTCCTGGTGGCGCCTGCGCACCGACATGTCCTCCAGCGCGTGCACGTGGATCCGGTTCCTGCCGCGCTCCTTGGCCACGTGGCAGGCGAGATCGGCCGCCATCAGCACCTCCTTGAGGGAGTCGCCGCCGCGTCCCAGGGGGACCACACCGATGCTGACATGCACCTGGAAGAGCTTCTCCTCCCAGCGGAAGCGGAGGTTCTCGATGGAGACCAGGATGCGCCGGGCAATGCGCTCGGCCACGTCGAGACTGCACTGCCTCAGCAGGATCCCGAACTCGTCGCCCCCTACCCTCGCCAGCAGATCCTCCGAGCGAAGCACCTCGGCGATCTGTGCCGCCACCCGTTTCAGCAGTTCGTCCCCCGCCACATGGCCGCAGGTGTCGTTGATCAGCTTGAAGCGGTCCAGGTCCAGGTAGATCACCGCATGCTCAACCCCCTCCGCCTCGCTGTCGGAGAGCGCCTCGCGGACCCAGGTCTCGAAGGCGCCACGGTTGTGGAGCCCGGTGAGCATGTCGTGGCTGGCCTGGTAGGCCAGCTTTTCCATCAGTTCGTGCTCCACGCTCACGTCGCGAATGACGATCACCATGCCGTCGTTGCCGTCGGGAAAGGTAAGGGCGGAGGCCCTGCTGTCGATGGCCGTGCCCGCTCCGTCCGGGGTGACCAGCCGCACGGGCCTGCGCTCGCCCTCGGCGGACTGGCCGAGGAAAAAGGCCCGCACGTTCCCGATGCGCATACCGGTACGAACATCCTGCAGGGTGACCACCTCCCCCAGCCGCCTGCCGTGGATCTCCGACAGGGGCCGCCCCAGCATCCGCTTGCCGGTGGGATTGACGTGCCGCACCCGCCAGTCGGCATCCACCACCAGCACGGTGTCGCCGATGGCGTGCAGCGTCTTCTGCGCCCGCTCCCGCTCACGGTCCAGGGCCAGTTGCGCCGACTGGATCATCAGGCCCTGGAGACGCTGGGAGCGCCACAGCAGGAAGAAGACCGTGGCCAGCATGCCGAGCACCAGGGCCAGCAGCAGGACGCCCGCGGACCACAGCTCCCGGATGCCGATCCCCTTCTCGATGTCGAGCAGGTCGCCGGAGGGAAGCACAACCCTGTGCCGCAGGCGCACCGGCTCCCGCAGGGAACCCGGCTCCAGGACGGGCGTCCCGGGCGTGCCTGCCGCCCTTTCCTCCTCCAGGGAGACCCGGTAACCGGGATGGAGCTCCCGCCAGCCGGCAACCAGCCGCTCCAGATCCAGGATCACCAGGAACAGCCCGCTGAACTGTTCGCGACGCTCGGCCTCGGTGGCCGGAACCCGGGAGCCGTTGTACGTGGCGTACGCCCAGATCAGGGCATGGCGCGGACGGTCCAGGCCATCGATCCCCGTCACCGGTGTGGGCCCGGCGCTCTCCGCCACCTTGCGCAACACCTCGGCGTCACCGACCTCCCGCACGAGATCCGTTCCCAGGTGGGTGGCCAGCCGAGGCGTGAAGGGTTCCATGAAGACGACCGGAAGATAGCCGCTCCGGCCACGCCATGGCGTTCCACCGGCAGATCCGCCGTCGCTCCCGCGGATGCGGAACCCCGGGAGACCCCGTGCCTGCATCTCCGCCTCGAAGGAAGCCTTCTCGACGGCGGGCACCCAGTTGAAGTAGTGGATGGAGTGGAGCAGGCGGTTCTGGTCCAGGATGCTCCGGGAAAGAGCGGCCAGGCCGGACATCTCCAGTGAATCGTCCGACTGGTAGTAACCGGCCAGGGTACTGAGAACGATCTTCGCATTGGCTCCCGCCGCTTCGATGTCCCGTTCGGCGAGGACGGCGAACTTCCCCATCTCGTGCCGCTCCTCCGCCACTTCCAGCCAGCCTGCGACGACGAGGACCAGCAGGAAGGCAGCGGCGAAGACCGGCAGCGACCAGAGCCGGGACTTCCCTCCCGGAATCTCCCGAGTCTCCGTCGTCATCGTGATACCACCCGTTTCGCGCGCTTACGCAGCCTGTCCGGCAGGCGGATACCGGTGCGTTCCAGCAGCTCGTGATCGATCCACAGGCAGCAGGCCCGGCGCAGGAAGGGCCGGAGGGACGCCGCTTCGACCAGGCACCCGGTCGCTCCCCTGGCCACGGAAGTGGCTGACAGGCAAAGGGTCGGCATCGGGAAAAGGCGCCCTCTGCACCACCAAAAGAAGAAAAGGAAGCTCATCCACCGCCTCTGAAAGGGGTACTCGCTCCCTTCATTGGTCGGCGTTTCTTCATATTTCTTTAACAGGCCGTTTAAAATAACCCGCCGCTAATGGTCTTGAGCCAGCCGAAGCATTCTTCGATCCGCTTTCGGATCGTCTGGCTGGTTCGGTAACCGGCGTGGCGGGTGGTGCGTCCATCGATGTTTTTATCCGCGCCCTCCGTCACCCGACGCGTGCCGGTGAGCGCTTCGACCATGTCGATGGCAGCCTCCCGTTCGGCGGTTCCTCTTCATCCTTGGGGCGATAGCTCTTGAGCGAGGCCGGGGCCTCGATCAGCGTGCCGTCCACGCTGAAGTGTTCCTTCGACAGCAGATTCGGCAGCCCGAGCCTGCTCCAGTACCCAGGCAAAGAACTTGTGTGCCACCCCGCCTTCAAGCAATCGATCCCGGTTCTTCGGGAAGGTCGAGTGATGCCAGACACGGTCGTCCATAAGGAGTTCCTGCAGGAGGCGGGCATCCTGGAGCAGGAGCCCGTGAACCGCGACTGAGGCCTTCAGTGCATCTCGAGCTGGTCCAGGATCGACTCGGACGGATGCGCTTTCTTCCGGACGGGCCTCGAGTCCGGTGTGGAAGGGCGCAGGAGGTGGGCGCAGGGGTCCTTCTTCCGCCTCAGCTCGTCCAGGATGCTCTCCACCAGCAGGCTGGCGCCGCCGCTGTAGACCGCGGCAGTGTAGGAGAGTGACGTGAGCAGTGCCCCGCGCGGGTTGATCACGATGTAGGGCGACGACAGGGTACCGCTCACGGCGACCAGGTCGGCGAGCCCCTTGAGCGAGAGCGAGAATCTCTTCCGGGGCCTGGGTTTGAGGGTCACGTAGAGGGTCTCCTTGCCCAGGTCCACCACGCCGTTGCCGACCCAGGCGACCTGGGGAAAGATGATCGCCACCCCCCGCGGCGTGCGCGCCACCCCCTTCTCCAGCTTCACGTACAGCGCCCCGCATTCGAGCCGGCGCGCCTCGGGCTCCTCCTTCGCCAGCGGGTTCAGGTGCTCCAGCAGGGATCTCTCCAGGGCCCTCGGAAGACCGAAGCCGAAGGGAGTGTCGTGCAGCTGCAGGCGGATCTCCCCTTCCATGGAGGCGGCCACCTCGGCCTGGCTCCGCCCCGCCGCCCGGAGGTCCAGCTCCAGGCCGACAGTGCCCGAATCGACCGGCAGCCCGAACCCGGGAAATCCGGCGGCCAGGTCCGCCCCCGCAAACCGGAGCCTGAGCACCATCTCCGGCGGGCTGGCCGCCCCGTCGAGCCGGAAGGTGCCCTCCACGGGCGCACCACCCATCCGCCCGCGGATGGCCTCCAGGCGCACCTCGGTGCCGGTGGCCACCATCTCGGCGGAGAGCTCCTCCATGCGGTAGTGGCGGTGCCTCAGCTCGCCGAAGCGGAGCGCCACCCGCCCCTCCCATGCCGAAATCCACCCCAGCCCGATGGGCTCGCGGGAAAAGAGGGGCTTCTGTTCAGTCCCTTTCGCCAGGACATCGGCATCGACCTCCTCCCCCTGCACCAGTCGAGGCTGCACCCGCTTCCCGCGCAGCAGCTGCTCGCTCAGGTTCCAGTTGCGGGAGGAGAGCGTGCCCTCCACATGGAGCGGCGCGCCCGGCCGGAGGCCGAAGGCGAGCCTGCCCTGCAGGTCGCTGTCGCCGACGAGCAACTCGCCGATCTCGAGATCCAGGTGGGAGGGGCGGGCCGCGAAACGCCCTCTCAGCTTCACCGGCTTCACGGGGTTGAATTCCATGCCCAGCCAGGGTTCGAGCCGGACCAGGTCCGCTGCTTCCCCCTCCACCTCCATCTCGACTGCCGGCTCCTTGGCGGCCACCACCAGGAAGCCCTCGCCACGCAGTTGCACACCATCGCCCGCCACCTTCAGTCCGAGGGGCCTGCGGCCTTTCCGCTCCCGGTCGAGCCGCAGTGAAAATTCCATCTTCCGCTCCTGCACCACCGCCGCTCCCCCGAGGTGCAGGACCAGGGTCTCGACGCGCCCGATCCCCTCGGCCTTGCCCTCTGCCTGGACGCGCACCTCCTTGCCCTGCAGGTCGAGCTTCATCCCCTCGAGGCGCAGCGCCTCGTAGTCCCCGGCCAGGGTCCCGGCCAGCTCCGCCCGGTCGAAGGGGACGCGCCGGTCCACGCCCAGCGCCGCCAGGAAACCGCGCGTGTCTCCCGAGCCCGCTTCCAGCGCCAACGCCAGCCCGTCGCCGGTGGCCAGGTCGGCGATCCGCCCCTTCGCCCGCAAGCGGAACCGTTTTCCCCCGTCCAGGGAGACCCGCAGGTTCTCTGCCCGGTAGGCACCATCCAGGACGAGGTCCGACTCCACTTCGATGGGCCCCAGCTCGGGCAGGGAATCGAAGGGCGGTCCCTTCAGAATCCGCAGACCGAGCGCCCTGGCGCTCAGGTGAAGCCGCAGCGACGGCTTCCCCGGACCCTGCCACCCCTCGCCCACCACCTCGAGCCCTCCGATCCTGGCCTCGATGCGCATGGCCCGCCGCCCCTCCGGATCCGGGGCGGCCGCGAGGGTCGTCTCCACCCGCAATCCCTCTTCTCCGTAACGCCCTTCGAGATCCAGCTCCAGTCTCCCGTCGGCGCGCCGGAGCGAAAGCCTGGAGAGGGAAAGGGTGCGCGGACCGCCCTTCTCCGCGGGCAGCAGCACGCGCACCTTCTGCAATGTAACCTTCACCGGGACCAGGGAGACGAGAACCGGCCCCGGGGCTTCCGCGCCTTTCCCGGAAGGGAGCTCCACCACGCCACCCTCCTGCCGGTACTCCAGTTCGAGGCGTCGCTGCAGCAGCAAGGGGAGGAGGGGGAAGCGCAATTCGACCCGGTCCGCCTCAAAACGGACGAAGGGAACCTTGCGCGCCTCGACGATCTTCACACCCCCGGCCTCGAGCCTCAGTTCCCGCCCCACGTCGAGACGAAAGGGCTCCCCCAGGGTCAACTCGCCACCGGTCACCGCCTCCACCACGGAGACCAGGAGTTCGCGCCGGGTCCCCTCGCCGGAAAAGGAGAACAGCAGCACAGAAACGAGAAAAATTAACGACAGGAATACAAGGAGATAGGAAATGGTTTTTATAATTCTTCTGAATGTGCCATAGTAGCGCATAAGTAATTTCCCTAATGCGCGGTCGGCCACCGTCCGGGCTGCCCGCCAGAACAGCTTAGCAGATCCCGGAACACCGGAAACCACGGAGACAGATGAACCGGCAGAAGCAGAAAGACGAACTCATTTCCATCCTCTGGAAACTGAAGAACGCCGCCGGCGCCGGGCAGCCCCAGGCGGTCAACTTCCACGATCTGCTGCACGACCGGGCGATTCGCTCCAGCTTCATCGAGGAGGCGGCCAACTCCCCCTTCAGCGAAATCCGTCACGCCGCCCACCGGGCCCGGGAGCTGGACGCCAAGGGGCCGCTCGACTAGACCGGGCCGCCGAGCCAGATGGTGCCCAGGGCCGGGCTCGAACCGGCACGGGGTCGCCCCCGAGGGATTTTAAGTCCCTTGCGTCTACCAATTTCGCCACCTGGGCTGCTGGGAAAAGTGCGCAAAGGCCAGGTGATTCTACAGAACCCCCCCTGCCTTTGAAAGAAAGACAGACTTCCCTCCGAACGCGGCCGGCACATTTACAAATCCCCTGATTTGGCAGAAGATTGACCCTCTGAAGGCGGAGCGGCGCCGCCACGAACCCCCATCGATCTCCCACGGAACCAAGGCAGGATCATGTCTCCCCTGGACAAGTTATCCCGGATACTGGGCAAGGCGATCACCTGGGCCTTCTCCGGCGCCCTCTACGGCGGGTTCTTCTCCGGGCTGTTCGGGTACCTGGTGATGCAGGAGGGCGCCGCCAGCTGGAACCCCTACCTCATCGCCTCCCTCGTCTCGGGCACGGTGATCGCCGCCTTCTTCGGCAGCATGCTGGTGGCGCTGGGTGGCACCCTCACGGGCATCCTCACCGCCATCTCCTACCAGATCCTCTTCGCCACCTACCACCAGCCGCTCCTGTTGCTGGGTAGCGCCTTCCTGTTGGGCATGGTGGCCGGCACCTTCTTCACCCGCAGGGAGATCCACGAGTCCCAGCCCCTCGCCCAGGCGGCGGCCGGCCTGGCCGGCGGGCTGGCCGCCGGGCCCATCCTCTTCCTGGTGGCCAGGACCCTGGAGCTGGACGAGGTGATGGCGGCCATCTCCGCGCTGTCGGTCTCCCTGGTGGGGCTCTTCTACGTGGTGGCCATCAAGCACCTGCCCGGCATCCTCCGGCAGGGGACGGCGGAGAAGATCGGCGGCCCGCTGGTGTCGGGCATCATCGCCGCAGCCGTCGCCGCGGTCTTCTGGCTCATCGGCGAAAGCTACATGGTCATCCCGCTGTACGGGCAGGAGAGCAGCTACCAGGCCATCCTCGACAACACCCCCTTCGGACTCCTGGGCGGCGCGCTGGGCGGTGCCTTCGGCGGCGCCATGCTCGAGATCCTGGGCATCCGCCTCGAGGAACACATCACCTGACTCACTCCACCCGCCGCCAGCGGGAGGGCGGAAAACGCACCGTCACCTTCAACCCGCCGCGCCTGCGGTTCTCCACCCACACGTCGGCCTCGTGCAGCTCGGCGATGCGCCACACGATCGCCAGCCCCAGCCCCGTGCCCTCGGCCTTCAGCGCCGCCTCGCTGGTGCGGTAGAAACGCTCGAAGAGCCGCGGCAGCTGCGCTTCGGGAACGCGGCTCCGTGGGAGGCGGTGCGTTCCCGTCGTCACAATCGGCCGGAGCCTCCTTGACCTGCCTGTGGTCCCGGCTGCCGTCGGACTGTTCGGCATACACCTCGCAAGGCACGGTGCCGGCAATCTCGACCTTCAGCTTCCATTCCTTCTCCTTCACCTCGACACTGCCCAGCAGCCGGCCAGCAGGTAGCGGTACAATCGGTTCATGGCACTCGCCCTCATCGTGACTGTTCGATTCAGCGCAGATGATGGCAGCCCGAAATTAAGCGCGAATTAAAAAACCGCCCCGGTGATTCCCCCCACCGGGCGGTGTGACCGGCTTCACAATCACACAGTGACACCTCCCTTCGACCCATCACCACCGGCCACCCACGTCAGCTACCAGCTGCTCATCCGGGTCGACAGACCGGTCCGGCTGCGCATCGGCGCCCTCGGCGTGCAGGAGTTCCCGGCCGGCCACTACCTCTACACCGGCAGCGCCCGCCGGAACCTGGAGGCGCGCATCCGCCGCCACCTGCGCCGCGAGAAGAAACTGCGGTGGCACATCGACTACCTGCTCTCCAGCCCCCACGCAGAAGTGGTCGGGGTGTTCACCGCGGACCTCGAGGAGTGCGAGTGGAACCGCTCCGTGAAGGGCGAGGTGGTGGTGGCCGGTTTCGGGGCCAGCGACTGCCGCAACCGCTGCGGCGCCCACCTGCTGCTCCTGGACGAGGAGGAGGCGCGGCGGCTCTCCCCCTGACCTCCCGGCCGCAGTTGCCAGGAGAAGACGAGGCTTCTATGCTCAGAACATCGGGAGGAACTGCACCATGCGCATTCTGCACACCATGCTGCGGGTGGGAGACCTGCAACGATCCATCGACTTCTACACCCAGGTGCTGGGCATGAGGCTGCTGCGCCAGAAGGAGTACCCGGCGGGGAAGTTCACCCTCGCCTTCCTCGGCTACGGCGACGAGTCCGAGGGCGCGGTGCTGGAGCTCACCTACAACTGGGGCGTCCACGAGTACGAGCCGGGCACGGGCTTCGGCCACATCGCCATCGGCGTGGACGACGTCTACGCCGCCACCGAGGCCGCACGGCGGAAAGGCGCGAAGATCCTGCGCGAGGCCGGCCCGATGAACGCAGGCACCACGGTCATCGCCTTCATCGAGGATCCCGACGGCTATCCCATCGAACTGCTCAACGACCGTTGGACGGAGGAGTCCGGCACATGAAGACCCGCTGAACGGAGAAGAGGGAAGGACCGCCATGGACATGACCGGCATGTTCACCATCGCCTTCGTGGCCGCGGTACTGGGCTGGATCCTCTACCTGAGGTACGCGGCGAATGCCGCCGTGGGCAGGTCCGTGGAACTGCTGCGCGAGCAGATCCCGCAGCTGGAGGGCGCCGGTCCCATGCTGGTCTACTGCTACAGCCCCAACTGCGGCCCCTGCCGCTCCATGACGCCGGTGATGGAAGCGCTGGCACGCGAGACCGGCCGGGTCTTCAAGTTCGACGTGAGCCGCGACCTGGAGACGGCACAGAAGATCGGCATCCGCGCCACCCCCACCATCCTGGTGGTGGCCACCGGCGAGGTGCGCGAGGTGCTCATCGGCGCCCAGTCCCCCGGCAGGCTGAAACGGCTGCTGGAGTCCCCCGCGTGATCCGCGCCCTGCTGTGCTGGCTCTGGATGCTGGCCGGCTGGGCGGAACTGCTTCTCCTCACCGGGCTGCTCTACCCGGTGAGCCCCGGACGGGACCGAGGCGAAATCCTGTCTGGCAAAGCTTCTTGCGTCACATATCAGAATATTCTATTTTTCTGATATTGAATCCTTTCCGGGAACGCGACCATGAAGAGAACCCTGCTGCTGGCACTGCTGCTCCTGCTGCCGCCCCTGCGCGCCCAGGCCGAGGTGGCACTGCTCGTCCACGGCTACCTGAGCAACTCGGCCACCTGGGAGTGGAGCGGGGTCAACGCCGCCCTCCGCGCCGCGGGCTGGCAACAGGCCGGCAACTTCGCCTTCTCCCCCACCGGCCTGGTGGAGCAGCCCCTCTCCCCCGCCGTGCAGGCGGAAAGGCGCTTCTATACCGTGGATCTGCCCTCCCTGGCACCCGCCCTGCTCCAGGCCGCCTGGCTGAAAGGGGCCATCGACCGTATCGAAGCGAAACACCCCGGGGAGAAGATCACCCTGGTGGGCCACTCGGCGGGCGGTGTGGTGGCCCGCCTGGTGCTGGTGCGTTACGGCAAGGGCGATGTCACACGCCTGATCACCATCGCCGCGCCGCACCTCGGCACCGACAAGGCGGTGAAGGCGCTGGACGCGGTGGACGACGGCGGCATGTTCGGCATCTTCAAGGAGTGGATCGTGCGCAACGAGATCGGCGACGGCCTCTACCGCACGTTGAAGCTCTCCCGCGGCATCCTCTTCGACCTGGTACCGCCGGTGCCGGGCACCCTGCTCCACTGGCTCAACCTGCAGCCCCATCCCGACATCGAATACGTCTCGGTGGTGCGCAGTGCCGGCTACTACATCGCCGGCGACCTGCTGGTGCCCCCCTTCAGCCAGGACATGAACCGGGTGCCGGCACTGGCGGGGAAATCGAGGGTCCACGTCACGGTGCAGGGCCACCAGCTCACCCCCGCCGACGGCCTCCTCCTGGCCCGGCTCCTGTAGGAGCGGCGCCCCCGCCGCGATCCCGCACAGGGAGGTGCGGCGCGAAGCGGAGGCGGCGGAAAACCGCGTTTTTCCGCTGCCGAGGAGGAAACGGGCAGGGAAAGCCCGTTTCCGTGTCCGACAGGCCCCGGCGCCCTCGCCGCGAACGTTGAAGTTCGGCCCGGAGCAGGCCTTTTGTTACGGGTGAGGGGGGATGACCGGCGTGGGCGGCACCACGTCGGCGTTCTGCGCCCGGTGGCGCAGGGCGTGGTCCATGAGCACGATGGCCAGCATGGCCTCGACGATGGGCACGGCGCGGATACCCACGCAGGGGTCGTGCCGCCCCTTGGTGACCACGTCCACGGCCTTGCCTTCCACGTCCACCGTCCGCCCGCCCAGGCGGATACTGGAGGTGGGTTTGAAGGCCACCCGCGCCACCACCTCCTGGCCCGAGGAGATGCCACCCAGGATGCCGCCGGCGTTGTTGCCGAGGAACCCCTCCGGCGTCATCTCGTCGCGGTGCTCGGTGCCCTTCTGCCGTACCGACTCGAAGCCGGCGCCGATCTCCACCCCCTTGGCGGCGTTGATGCTCATCAGGGCGTGGGCGATGTCGGCGTCGAGGCGGTCGAAGACCGGCTCGCCCCAGCCGGGCGGCACGCCGGTGGCCGTCACCGTCACCTCGGCGCCCACCGAGTCGCCCGACTTGCGCAGGGCGTCCATGTAGGCCTCCAGTTCCGGCACTTGCCCGGCGTCGGGCCAGAAGAAGGGGTTCTGCTCCACCGGCTCCCAGGAGAAGCCGCGCGGCCGGTTCTCGCCCAGGGCGGAGAGGTAGCCGCGGATCTCCACGCCGTAGCGCTCGCGCAGGTACTTCTTCGCGATGGCGCCGGCGGCCACGCGCATGGCGGTCTCCCGCGCCGAGGAGCGACCGCCGCCGCGGTAGTCGCGGATGCCGTACTTCTGGAGGTAGGTGTAGTCGGCGTGGCCCGGGCGGAAACGGGCGGCGATCTCGGAGTAGTCCTGGGACCGTTGGTCGGTGTTGTGGATGATCAGCCCGATGGGGGTGCCGGTGGTCTTCCCCTCGAAGACGCCGGAGAGAATCTGCACCTCGTCCGCCTCCCGCCGCTGGGTGGTGTGGCGGCTCCTGCCGGGGCGGCGCCGCTCCAGGTCGGGCTGGAGGTCCGCCTCGCTAAGCTCCATGCCGGGCGGGCAGCCGTCCACGATGCAGCCGATGGCGGGACCGTGGCTCTCGCCGAAGCTGGTGACGGTAAAGAGCTTGCCGATGGTGTTGCCGGACATCAGTTCTCCGCCAGCAGGGCGTTGATCTCGGCCATATCCTTCTCGGTGAGCACGCCGGCGGCCCGCTTCAGGGTCAGGAGGCTGGTGATGTAGGAGTAGCGCGCCTTGGCGTGGTCACGCAGGGCGCGGTAGTAGTCGCGCTGGGCGTTGAGCACGTCCACCATGGTACGCGTGCCCACGTCGAAGCCGGCGGTGGTGGCGTCCAGCGCGCTCTTGGTGGAGACGATGGCCGCCGCCAGGGATTTCACCGCGCTGATGCTCGCCTGCAGCGTGCGGTAGGCGTTGCGCACCTGCTTGTCCACCTCGCGCCGCGCCTGATCCAGCCGCTCCTGGGCGGCGATGAGGTCGGCCCGCGCCTGGCGGGTGGCCGCCTCCACGCCCCCGCCCTGGTAGATGGGCACATTCAGCTGCAGGCCGATGGCGCCGGAGCGGGTATCGTCGTATAGAACTCCGCCCTGGTCGCTGTGGCTGATCCCGTATCTGCCGAAGAGATCCAGCGTCGGGTAGTGGCCGGAACGCTGCGCCTCCACCTCCCGCTGGGCGATCTGGGTGGCGTCGGAGGCCGCCTTCACGTCGGGGCTGTTCTGCAGCGCCATGGCGCTCCATTCTTCGATGTCCGCCGGCATGGGCGGCTCCAGGGGAATCTTCTTCTTCAGGTCGGCCAGCTTCTCGGGGCGGATGCCCAGGATCTGGCGCAGATCTTCCCAGGCGTTGTCCAGCTCGTTGATGGCCAGGATCTCGTTGGTCACCGCCTGGTCGTAGCGCGCCTGGGCCTCGTGCACGCCGGTGATGGCGATGAGCCCCACCTCGAAGCGCTGCTTGGCCTGCTCCAGCTGGCGGGCGATGGCCTTCTTATCAGCGCGCACGAAAGTGAGGGTCTCCTGGGCGGAGAGCACGTTGAAGTAGGCGGTGGCCACGCGCAGCATCAGATCCTGCTCCTGTGCGCGGTACTGGGCGTCGGCCAGCTCCAGCTGCCACTCCGACTGCTCCAGCCGAACGAAACGGTCGCGGCGGTAGATGGGCTGGTTGAGACCGATGCTGAGGTCGGTCGTGCCGTAATTGTCCGAGGGCCCGTTGTCGGGATCGAAGCGGTTGTAGCTGGCGTCCCCGGTGACGGAGACCTGCGGCAGCAGCTGCGACAGCGCCAGGGGCCTGGCCTCGCGCTGGGACTCCAGCCTGGCCGCCGCTTCCCGCAATACGGGATCGCGTTCCGTCGCCAGCTTGTAGACCTCCAGCAGGTCCTCCGCCAGGCTTCCCTGGGAAAGAGCCAGCAGCAGGGAAGCGATCAGGGTCTTCTTCATCGATTCTTCTCCGTCTTGTCGGTTTCCATGGGGCCGACCACCGTCTGGGGATCCAACCGCTTGCCCCGCAGGTTCATGCGCCAGTCGAGGTGGGGACCAGTGACCCGTCCCGTGGCGCCCAGCTCGGCCACCACCTGTCCCTGTTTCACCCGTTCCCCCTCCTTCACCAGGATGCGGTGCAGGTGCATGAAGGTGGATGATAACCCATGGCCGTGATCCATGATCAAGGTACCGCCGGAATAGAACATGTCGGGCACCGCCAGGGTGACGATGCCGTCGGCCGGCGCCCGCACCGGCGTACCCACCGGCCCGGCGATGTCCACGCCGTAGTGGGGCCGGCGCGGCTTGCCGTTGAGGATTCGCTGGCTGCCGTAGACGCCGGTGATGGGACCCTTCACCGGCCAGCGGAACCCCTTCAGGAAGTCGGTGCGCTCGTCCACCCGCGCCCGCGCCCTCTTCACCAGCGCCACGTCGCGGCGGATGCGTTCGAGGTCCTCCTTCTTCCTCGGCGTCACCTTGGCGGGCGGCAGGCCGTCGATGCGCTGGATGCGGTACGCCCGCCTGGCAACCTTCAGCTCGCGCTCGATGCGGGTGCCGTCGGGCAGCACCACCTCGAGCCTCGACCGGGGCGGCGCTTCCCGCGAGAAGCCGATGAGGAAGTCTCCGCCCGGGGAGACGGGTACCGGCTCGCCGTCGAACACCACCCGCGCGCCGGGCTCCGTCCTGCCGAAGACCAGGGCGCCCTGTTCCAGCGGCCCCTCCAGGGCGAGCGGAACCTTCCCCGCCTGGGAAAGGGCCATCCAGAACAGCAGCAGGAGCGGGAAGAGACGAACGAGGGGCATGGAAATCCGGCGGCCGGTGTCAGCAGGAACCCGGGTATTTTAGCAAAAGTTGATAGAATCACCCGATGAACCCGCAACGGTCACAACCCCGGGTCCGCTCCGCCCCCTACACCTGGCCGGAGGTGATCCGCATGGTGCTCTCGCACCGCCGGGAGCTGATCACCGCCAACGTCATCGCCGTGCTGGGCACCGCCGCCGCAGTGCCGGTGCCGCTGCTCATCCCTCTGCTGGTGGACGAGGTGCTGTTGCACAAGCCGGGCACCTTGGTGGCGTGGAGCAACCGACTCTTTCCCGAGAGCTGGCAGGGACCGGTGCTCTACATCTTCGCCGTGCTGCTGCTCACCCTGGTGCTGCGGCTCATCGCCCTGGTCTTCAACGTCTGGCAGGTGAAGGAGTTCACCCGCATCTCCAAGGATGTCATCTTCCGTATCCGCCGCGACCTGCTGAACCGCCTGCAGTACTTCTCCATGGCCGAGTACGAGGTGCTGGGTCCGAGCACCGTCGCCTCCCACCTGGTCACCGACCTGGACGCCGTGGACCAGTTCGTGAGCACCTCCACCAGCAAGTTCATCGTCGCCCTGCTCACGGTGGTGGGCACCGCCGTGGTGCTGCTGTGGATGCACTGGCAGCTGGCGCTCTTCATCCTGCTGCTCAACCCCGTGGTGATCTATGTCACCACCCTCTTCGGGCGCAAGGTGAAGCAGCTCAAGTCCATGGAGAACCGCGCCTGGCAGGCCTTCCAGGAGGCGCTGGCCGAGACCCTGGACGCCATCGAGCAGGTGCGCGCCGCCAACCGCGAGAAGCACTACATCCGACGCATCGTGGACAAGGCCGACCGCATCCGCACCCGCTCGGCCAGCTTCACCTGGAAGAGCGACGCCGCCAACCGCCTCTCCTTCATGGTCTTCCTCTTTGGCTTCGACGTCTTCCGCGCGGTGAGCATGCTCATGGTGCTCTACTCCAGCCTCACCATCGGCGAGATGCTGGCAGTCTTCGCCTACCTCTGGTTCATGATGGGCCCGGTGCAGGAGCTGCTCAACATCCAGTACGCCTATCACGCCGCGCGCGCCGCCCTGAACCGCATCAATGCACTGGTGGACGTCCAGCTCG
>Ga0256914_1002121_pt1 | contig 16845 bp, 19 predicted proteins | sample HulkmetaG_FD_191571 | JGI IMG/M metagenome (GOLD analysis project Ga0256914, IMG submission 191571) | Hydrothermal chimney microbial communities from Main Endeavour vent field at the Juan de Fuca Ridge, Pacific Ocean - Hulk | ecosystem: Environmental > Aquatic > Marine > Hydrothermal vents ... | reverse complement strand
GTCCTTCACCTTTACTAGCACCTTTTACAAGTCCTGCAATATCTACAAAATCAATAGTTGAGTATTGTATCTTTTGGGGCTTGACAATTTTGGCTAACTCTTTTAATCTCTCATCAGGTACGGGAACTACTGCTTTATTTGGCTCAATTGTACAAAATGGATAGTTTGCTGATTCTGCATTTTGTGCTTTTGTAAGAGCATTAAATGTTGTAGATTTTCCTACATTTGGTAATCCTACTATTCCTACGCTTAGTCCCATCTATTTGCCTTTCTTGTCATGATGAATATCTTTTTTGCTGTTCTTTCTCTCTTCCTCTTTTAGCCAGTAGAGAACCATTCTTACTCCTGCTCCACTAGCTCCTGCTTGATTATATCCCCAATCTTTCTCTACATAAGCTGGTCCTGCAATATCTAGGTGCATCCATTTATCTTTGTATTCATCTTCTACAAAATTGTCTAAAAATAGAGCGGCGGTAATAGCTCCACCATATCTTGTATTACTAATATTTGATATATCTGCTATTTGACTTTTGATTGTTTTTTTGAGATATTTGTTGAATTGTAATGTTGCTGCTAATTCACCACTATTTTTTGTAGCTTTTAGTAGATTGTGTTTTAGGTGACTATTGTGTCCCATAACTCCTGTTGTATATTCGCCAACAGCAACTACACAAGCCCCTGTAAGAGTTGCCATATCTACCAAATAATCTGGTTTTTGTTCACATGCATAACATAGACAATCAGCTAATACTAATCTTCCCTCTGCATCGGTATTTCTCACTTCAATAGTTGTTCCATTTTTGGCTACAAGTATATCATCTGGCTTAAAAGCATTTCCGCCGATCATATTTTCACAAGCTCCAACTATTGCATGAACCTCAAAAGGAACTTTTAGTTTTGCAGCTCCCTCTAATATAGATAATACAGCAGCAGCTCCACTTTTATCAGCTTTCATCGTTACCATGTGTTCGCTTGGTTTTAGGCTGAGTCCACCACTATCGTAAGTGAGTCCTTTTCCTACAAATACAAATCTTTTTCTTGCATTTTTTGGTTTGTATATGAGGTGTATAAATTGAGGTTTGTGTTCACTTGCTCTACTTACTGCTAGAAATGCACCCATTTTCTCTTTTTTCAAAAACTCTCTACCACCGACAAAAACTTTAATATCATCATTTGAATCTGCAATTTTTTTGGCAACTCTAGCTAATTTTTTTGGTGTCATATCATCTGGTACAGAATTTACAATATCTTTTGCTTTGTTTGTAGCATTTGCAATAATAATCGCTTCATCTACTGCTTTTTGTGCAGATTCAAGACCTAATACTTTGTCACTATATTCATCAAGAGATATAATTAATACTCTTTCTACTTTATCTTCTGGAGAAGATTTATATTTATCAAAAATATAATCTCCTAATATAACACCTTCAGCCACCGCTTTTATATTTGTAAATGGGCAATCTTTAATATAAGATGCTATTTTAATACTTTTGTATGAACTTTTTTTGATTTTATTGATAGCAAGAGAGAGTGCTAATCTAATCTCATCACGATCAAGTGAATCAACACCTACATAAACTCTATGTTGATGAGGTAAAAAGGCAACCTCCTCACTCACTCCTTCAAAAGAGAGAGTCTCTAAATCTTTTTTATCTTTTATCCATTTATGATCCAAATCTTTATTTAGAACAATAACAAATTCGCAATCTGCTTTGATTTTCTCAATCTTTTCATTTGATACTTCTATTTTCATTCTTTTTCCTTGTTTCTAAACTGTTTTCTATCTGTTTTATTATGCGAGAGAGAGCAAATAAAAATGTTCCCGCTATTGGTATCGCTATATACCAATGTTGTTTTGTATACTCTAGGATTTTTAGTATCTCTTCCCCAAATATATATGCTAATATTATGGTAATTGCTGCCCACACCCAAGCACTTAGGAGGTTAATTGAAGCAAATTTTTTGGCATCGTATCTTGTGAGTCCTATAGACATAGGAATAATAGTTCTTAGACCATACATATATCTTTGAAAAAATATAATAGGCCATCCATTTTTTTGCAGTAGTATGTGTGCTATAGCAAATTTTCGTCTATGGTGTCTTAATTTTTTATGGACATATTTTTTGGAGTATCTTCCAATATAAAAGTATATTTGATCTCCTACAAACCCACCAATTCCCGCAACAAAAATAGCAAAACCTAAATTCATGTGTCCCGTATGGCACATAATCCCTGCCATTATAAGTCCTAGTTCACCTTCTAAAATACTCCAAAAAAAGAGAACAATATATCCGTACTCTGTTAGTAAGTGTAAAAGTGTATCTTGCAAAATTTATCCTATCTTAGTCAAAGTGAAGTAGTGATTTGGCTTGCATCATATCTTTATCACCACGACCAGATAGATTAATAATAATAAGTTTATCTTTTATCTCATCTTTTGGTATCTTTTTGAGATATGCAATTGCATGTGAGCTTTCAAATGCAGGAATAATTCCCTCTTTTTGGGATAACCAACTAAATGCGTCTAGTGCTTCATCGTCTGTAATAGACTCATACTGTGCAGCTCCAATCTCTTTGAGGTATGCATGTTCTGGTCCAATGCCTGGATAATCTAATCCAGCAGATATAGAGTGAGCCTCTAATATTTGCCCATCTTCATCTTGAAGAAGATAACTCATCTGTCCATGTAAAACCCCCGGTGTTCCTTTGGCTAAAGATGCACCATGTTTACTATGAAGTCCTAATCCACCAGCTTCTATGCCAATACATTTAGTCTCTTTATCTTCCAAGAAGTGGTTAAAAATTCCAATAGCATTACTACCACCACCAATACAAGCAATTACAAAATCAGGCAATTTATCTTCTACTTCCAAAATTTGAGCTCTAGCTTCATATCCAATAATTGATTGGATATCTCGAATCATCATAGGGTAGGGGTGAGGTCCAGCTACAGTACCGATAATGTAATATGTATCTCTAGCATGAGTTACCCAGTGGCGAATTGCATCATTCATTGCATCTTTTAGAGTTTTGCTACCACTTTTGACAGAGTGTACTTTTGCTCCTAGAAGTTTCATTCTAAAGACATTTATCTCTTGTCTTTTGACATCTTTTTCACCCATAAATATTTCACATTCCAGTCCAAAAAGAGCAGCAACAGTTGCAGTTGCAACACCATGTTGTCCTGCTCCCGTCTCTGCAATTACTTTTTTCTTTCCAAGTCTTTTGGCAAGTATTGCTTGGGCTATAGTATGATTTATTTTATGTGCACCTGTGTGATTTAAATCTTCTCTTTTTAGATATATTTTTGCCCCAAGCTCTTTTGAGAGATTTTGTGCAAAATATAGAGGATTTGGTCTACCTACATATTGTTTATAGTAGTAGTCAACTTCACTCCAAAACTTTTTATCAAATCTTATTTTGTTATAACTTTCATTTAGTTCTAAAAGGGCAGGCATAAGGGTTTCTGGGACATATCTGCCACCAAAAATACCAAAGTGTCCATTTTCATCAGGGTCAAATTTGGATGCTTTTGGAATATACATTAATTTACATCCAATACAGAGTATATTGGTGTGATATGTTTGATTTTATCTTCACCATCTAAAAATTTTAGATTGATAATAAAACAAGCCTCGACACAGATTGCATCTGCTTGGTTTATTAGATTAGCTGCTGCTGCCGCTGTGCCACCCGTAGCTATTAAGTCATCTATCATTAGAACTCTAGCTTTCTCTTTTTTATTGTGTTCAAATGCATCGATATGTATCTCTACTTCATCAAAACCATATTCAAGTGCATACTTCTCTCCTATTGTTGTATATGGAAGTTTACCCGCTTTTCTAATAGGTACAAAACCTATATTTAATCTATCAGCAAGTGGAGCTCCAAATATAAAGCCTCTACTATCAATACCTGCTATAAAGTCTAAATTTAGACTCTTATATCTCTTTTCCAAATGATCCATCAAAAAACCAAATGCCTCTTTATCTTTAAGTAGTGTTGTAATATCTTTAAAACTGATACCTTTTTTTGGAAAATCAGGTATATCTCTAATTGAATCTAAAAGATACTCTTTGTCTACTTCATTTAATATTTCCATTTTTAATCCTTAAATAAAAAAAACTTCATTGTTGCAAATAATAAGACTACTAAACCAAATGCAATATAACCAATACTCTCAATACCCATAAAATTCCTTTTAAACTAATGCTTCTATTTTTTCATCAAGCATTTTAATTTTTCTTTGTAGATGATCATTCTCTATTTTTTGCTGAGAATTTTTTGATCTAAGTGTTTTAAGCTCATTTTTTGCTGCATTTAAATTTTCTGTAAGAATATCTGTATTACCAATCGATCTTTGAAGTTGAATTCTATATTTATTAATGAGTAGTTTTGCATCTTTGATAGATTTTTCTTGTTCTTTTGTTACTTTTTTCTCTTTTTTGTAGATAGACTCTTTATACTTGAGTAAGACGAGAAGATAGACAATAAGAGAGATTAGTACAGTATAGATAATCCAACTTGCAAACATTTTAAAACTCTATTTTATCTACTCTTGTAGCGTGTCGTCCACCAGCAAAATTGCTCTCTTTCCAAGCTGTACATATAGATTCTATGGTTCCAAGTCCTACAACTCTCTGTCCAAAACATAAAACATTTGCATCATTATGTTCTCTTGCCATTTGAGCTGTATATGCATCATGACATAGAGCTGCTCTTATTCCTTTGTGTTTATTGGCTGATAAGCTCATTCCTATGCCTGTTCCACATATAAGCACTCCAAAACTCCCCTCATCTTCAATAACCTTTTTACAAAGTTTGTGTGCAAAATCTGGATAGTCTACTCTATTATCATTATCTGGACCTAGATCTATAATCTCATAATTTAGATTTGATAATATATCTTTTACATCCTCTTTGATGCAAAATGCTGCATGATCTGTTGCAATATAAATTTTCATGATATTTTATACCTGTAGTTTTTCTAAGATTGTACCTAATAATTTATAAAGGTACGGCTATAAGCCGAGTTCTGTATTAGATGATTATTTATCTAAACTTTATCTTACGATAAAGCTTTAGCAAAGAGCCTTTATATTATAAGACTTATACCATACTCTTTTTGCTGCAGATTGGGTTTACCTAGCTATATTGATTACTCAAAATACTGGTGAGCTCTTACCTCACCCTTTCACCTTGACCATATCTCTATGGCTGTCTACTCTCTGTTGCACTTGCCCTTGATTTTCATCAGCCATCCGTTAGATGGAATCTTGTCTTATTGCAGCCCGGACTTTCCTCTAAAATTTCTTTTAGCAATCATCTGCCGTACCAGTGGTATCATAACATACTAAAGTTTTTATTATCTTTTGTCGATAATATCCTTATGAAAACTTATAATGTATATTACGAAAAAAATACCATTTTAGATCTGCCTGTTGATGAAATAAATAGCTCAAAATCTATTTTAATTCAAGTTTTTACAGGTATTGTTGATAAAAATCATATTAGAGAGATGATAAGTTATTTGTTGAATATATTTCCATCAGCTTATATTATTGGTTCTACAACTGATGGTGAAATCAATAATTCAAAAATATCTTTAAAGAGATCTTTAATCTCTGTATCTTCATTTGATGATACAATAATCACCTCTTATGCTAGTAAAAATATAACATTGGATAATAGTTTTTTAAAGGGAGAAAATTTAGCACTCTCTTTGGTTCGCAAAGATACTAAAGCTATGATTGTGTTTATTGATGGACTAAATTCAAATGGAGAAGAGTTTTTAAATGGTATACATGGGGTTTCTCAAGATACAGTTGTTATAGGTGGTATGGCTGCTGATAATGGTGAATTTATTGAAACTATTGTTTTTACCCAAGATGGTATTTTTGAAAGTGGAGTTGTTGGAGTTTCTTTAAATAGTGAAACTCTTCAGGTTTATACAGATTATAAATTGGATTGGCAACCTGTAGGTAAGAGATTAAAAATAACTAATGCTTATAAAAATAGAGTATATAGTATTGATAATATGAAGGCTTCTGAAGTTTATAAACACTATTTAGGTGAAGCTGTTTATGATCAGCTTCCAAAAACAGGAGTAGAGTTTCCTTTGATTAAACAAGTCAATGGTGTGAATGTTGCACGGGCTGTTTTATCTAAAAATAGTGATGGTTCTCTTGATTTTGCAGGTAATATTGATGCAGGAAAATATTATCAGTTTGGAATGGCAGATATTAACTCTATGGTGGATAATAGAAATCAGGCACAAGAGCAGTTTGAATCTAATAACTTTGAGTCTATTTTCGTCTATTCATGTATGGCGAGACGCCGTTTTTTTCAAGATTTGATTGTTGAAGAGATTAAGCCCCTAAATAGAGTAGCCACAGTAGGAGGTTTTTTTACATATGGAGAGTTTTTTTATAATAAAAATAGACACTCATTGTTAAATCAGACAATGACAGTTGTTGGTTTTTCAGAAAAAGTAAAAGATAAAAATTCTATCTCTACACAAAATAATGTTAAGAATATGGAAAAAACTTTAACAGAATATACTACTACTTTGAGTGCACTTTCTCATCTTATTTCAGTCTCTTCTAGTGAATTAGAGGAGCTGAATCGTACTATAGATAGTACAGCTTTGCCTCTTTTATCTAGTGGTCCAGTAATAAACTTTAATCTAGAGATATCAAGTAGTGGTACTTCTGTTTTATATATTAGTCCAAATGTAGAAAAAATTTTTGGATATAGTTCAAAAGAGTTTCTTCATAATGAGATAAATATATTGAAGCTTATTCATAAAAAAGATTTGAGCAGAATAATAAAAAGTATTCATAAAATTGTTACTTCAAATGGCTTATCTTGTGAATCAGAGTTTAGATTTTTCTCTAAAAATGAAGAGTTAAAATATGCATATGTTTTTGCTGCAATTGAGATAGATAGAGAGAGGGGAATTATCCAACTTCATGGGTATGTCCTTGATATTACAGAGCAAAAAAAATCTCAAGAACAGATACATTTTTTGGCTTATCATGATGGTCTTACATCTCTTCCAAATAGAGTTCTTCTTAATAAAAAATTTGAAAAGGTTTTAAGTGAGTGTTCTAAGAGTAGTTTTAGTGGAGCAGTCCTCTTTTTGGATCTGAATCGTTTTAAAATTATAAATGATACTTTGGGACATGATGTTGGTGATAAGCTTCTTGTTGGTGTTTCACAAAGAATTAGAGCAGTATTAAAAAATAAAGATCTTCTTGCACGATTGGGTGGAGATGAATTTGTGATTTTATTGACTAAGTTACCATCAGATAATTTAACTAAATGTGTCGAAGATGTGGCTAGAAGGATTAAAGTAGCTTTAGAAACTCCTATTGAAATAGGAAAACATACTATTTATGCTTCTGTTAGTATTGGTGCAACTATTTTTGAAGATGATAGATATGAGATAAAAGAGCTTCTTAGACAAGCAGATGACGCTATGTATCTATCAAAAAAAGATAAAAGTATTGAGGTATCTATTCATAGACATAAAATTTTAGAGTTAATCTGATTTTTGTTTGCTCTCTAGGGCTAAATTAGTTAGATTATATTTTTTGAGTAGATCAAATAATCTCATAATACGATCATATGTAACCTCTTTGTCTATTCTTACATTGACTGGTTTTGTATGCTCTTTAAACTTCTCTAATGCTTGGTCTAGTTCTTTAAATGATATCTGTTTTCCATGTAGAGCTATACTCTTTTTATCAAGTTCAATAGCAATATCTTGTTTATCTATCTCTTGGGTTAAACTCTCTGTAGTTGGTAGATTAAGAGCAAGGGCTAGTTCATCTTTTTTAAAAGTAGAACTAACTAAAAAAAATATTAGTATCAAAAAAACTACATCAATCAGTGGAGTAAGATCAGGAGTGATTGGTTCTCTTCTTTTCATGATCTATCTCTATATATTGTAGTTGTAGCCTCTTTATTTAGTGTCGCTTCTAGTGAATCTAATAGACTTATGAGATAGTTGTATCCAATATAGTGAGGAATTGCTACGATTAATCCTCCCACAGTAGTAATAAGAGCCATAGATATACCTTTTGCAAAAATAGCAGGATCATCTAAACCTTGTGCTGATATAGCTTCAAATGATAATAATACACCAATAGTAGTACCCAAAAGTCCTAATAAAGGAGCGATAGAAGCAATAATTTTGATGGTACTCAATCCTCCTTCTAATTGGATCATCTTCTCTGTAATACGATCTTTGATTATGTGGTGATTGGCATCTTTGTTGGATATTGCATTTCTTGATTGTAGTAACATCTCCAAAATCTTTTTTCTTCTGATTTTTGCCAATAAAATTTGGATAAATTTAATAATCATGGTTGTAAAGCCCAAGATATTTAAACCCAATAGAATATACATAATTACTCCACCTTGATCCATATAGTGCATTAAATTCATATCTCTCTCCTTGTCTACTTTATTTTAAACTCTATAGGGATAGTAATATCCATATAGTGCATATTTAACTCTTTTGGAATTGGCTCTATTTTTATAGATTTTATTGTTTTTATTGCCCCCTTTGATAGGGAACTTTTTGGTGAATTTAGAACTTTAATATTTTTGACTGTGCCATTTTTATTAACTCTAAATGAGACTTTTACTACTCCTTGATGCCTAAGCCTTTTGGCTATTTTTGGGTAGATGAGATTGTGTTGTATTGATTGGCGTATCTTATTTGTATAAATTGCCTTAATAGTTGCTGTATCTACTTGTGCTATAGCCTTTTGTGGTGGTGGAGGTGATTGTGTAGCTTGTTGTGGCTCTTCTACTATTGGTTGGGGCTCTATTTTTTCAACTATTTTAGGTTTTGGTTTAGATTTGGGCTTTCTCTTTTTAATTATCTTCTTTTTTGGTTTTACTCTCTTTTTTTTGATAATAGGTTTTGGTTTGATTATCTCTTTTGGTGGTTTTGGTGGTATGATTATAGGTTTTTTAATTGTTACACTTGAGAGAGTGATTTTTGTGATATTGGCTTTTTTAGAAATAGTTGGTTTTGGGGTATTTACAACCCACCCCAAAGTAAGAACATGTGCAATAGTTACACCGATAAATAGTAATATAGCACCAAGTTTTTTCATTTGGGGATTATAGTCTATTTTTTCTTTTGATCTATTTTGATATAGATATGTAAAATATCAATTGCTGCTGGTGTTACTCCACTTATCTCACTTGCATGAAAAAGAGTAGGTGGATTAAATTTTTCAAATTTTTCGATAATCTCATTACTAAGACCTCTCACTTTTTTGAACTCAAAATTTTGTGGTATTTTAATATTGCTCAAATCTACCATTTTATCAATCTGTGCTTGTTGTTTTTTGATATAGTTTGCATACTTTGACTCTATGAGTATCTGCTCTTTTGTATCGTTACTAAAATCTTTAAACTGAGGAAATAGAGTATCCAATTTTTGGGCATTAAATCCTACTCTTCCTACTACACTTTTGAGTGTTACTTTGTCTGTAATTTTATCTTGATCTATATCTTTTAGTTTTTGATTATTCTCTTTTGATGGGGTCATGAAGTTCTCTTCTAGGTAGAGTAGGGCAGTTTTGAGATTTTTCTCTTTCTCCATGATAGATAGATATCTATCTTCATCAATAAGTCCCAACTCATAACCATAAGGGCTAAGTCTCAAATCTGCATTATCTTCTCTCAAAAGTAGACGATATTCGGCTCTACTTGTAAACATACGATAAGGCTCTTTTGTCCCTTTTGTAACCAAATCATCAATCAAAACACCAATATATCCCTCATCTCTGCGAATAATTAGAGGCTCTTTATCTTCTAGTGATAGCACAGCATTGATTCCTGCCATGAGTCCTTGTGCCGCCGCCTCTTCATAACCTGTTGTTCCATTTATTTGACCTGCTAGATACAATCCTTTGATCTTTTTGGTTTCGAGAGTGTGTTTGAGTTCAGTGGGATTAACATAATCATACTCTATTGCATATCCATATCTTACAATTTTTGCATTCTCTAGCCCCTTTATAGTTCTAAGCATTTGGAGTTGTGTATCTACAGGAAGTGAAGTTGTAAGACCATTTATATAATACTCTGTTGCTTCTGTTGTTTGAGGTTCTATAAAAAGATGGTGTCTATCTTTTTGGCTAAAACGATTAACTTTATCCTCTATACTAGGACAATATCTCGGACCCACCCCTGCAATTTGTCCTGTAAAAAGTGGTGCTCTATGAAAATTACCCTCTATAATATCATGAGTAGTTGTGTTGGTATATGTGATAAAACATGGTAGTTGTGTAGGATTAAAACTATTCTTGTTGGTCGAAAAACTAAAAGGTATAGGCTCTTCATCTCCCGCTTGCTCCTCCATGACTGAAAAATCTATGCTTTTTGCATCAATTCTAGGACAAGTACCAGTTTTTAATCTTCCTACATCTAGTCCTAAAGATTTAAGACTTTTACTAAGCCCATAAGCTGCAAACTCACCTTGTCTTCCTGCTTGTTGGGTATGTTCTCCTATGTGGATAAGACCAGCTAGAAATGTACCTGCGGTGATAATGACTTTTGGAGCATAATATCTATTTCCAAGTTGTGTAATTACCCCTTGTGTCTCACCACCTTCACTAATTATCTTCTCTACAATCTCCTGTTTGATTGTAAGATTTGGAGTAGTTAGACAGATATCTCTCATGTAGATAGAGTATCTATCCATATCAATTTGAGCTCTACTGCCCCTTACCGCGGGACCTTTAGAAGCATTTAAAATACGAAATTGGATACCTGTGGCATCTGTAGCCACTCCCATATGTCCGCCAAGTGCATCAATCTCTTTTACCAAATGCCCCTTTGCCAATCCTCCAATAGCGGGATTACAACTTACTGCGGCTATTCTCTCTACTAATATTGTGATAAATAGTGTTTTTTTACCCATTCTAGCACTTGCCAATGCCGCTTCGACACCTGCATGACCACCACCTACAACAATTACATCATATTTTGTCATTTATTTTATTACCTAGTTTTTTTGGGTATTATAGCTCAAAAAGTTTAGGGAGAAAGAGTATGTACAAAAAAATTATAACAATAGTTATCTCATTGTTATTATCAGGTGGGGCATTTGCCTATTCTAAATATCAATCAACAAGTAATAAAGTATCAACAGATAATCTTTTGGCTTTGAGTTGGCAAAATACATTTTGTCAAACACATCAACAAAAAAGAGAGTGTAGAAATGTAAAACCAAACTCATATACCGCAACACACTTCACACTACATGGTCTTTGGCCTCAACCTAGAAGCAAACAAAATTGTCAAGGCAAAAGAAAAGTATATCTTGATAAGCCACTATACAATGAGCTTTTGAGTGTTATGCCTGCTGCAAAAAGTGGACTACAGCATCATGAATGGAAAAAACATGGTACTTGTTATGGTACTAGCCAAGATGAATATTTTAGAGACTCTATTTTACTTATTAAAGAGTTTAATAATTCACCAGTTAGAGATTTTTTTGCTAAAAATATTGGTCAAACTATCACAAAAGAGCAACTTATGAGAGCTTTTGATAAAGCTTTTGGAAAAGGGAGTGGTAGAAAAGTGAAAATGATGTGTAATAAAGGGATGATTAGTGAACTTCAAATCAATCTAAATGGAGAGATTAAGCCCACTTCCAAAATAGCAGATCTTTTAAAAGGAGCCAAAAATGCACAAGGTGGATGTAGAAAAGGGAGAGTTGATAGAGTAGGGTTTTAAATAAGTAGAGAGATAATAATATATCTCAATGCCTTTGCAATAAAAACAATAGTAACAAAAAATTTAAAACTATATTTTGTTACCCCTGCTATAAAAGTGATTGGATCACCAATAATTGGCATCCATGAGAGTAGCAGGGCAAATCCACCATATTTATCAAAGATATTGTGAGCTTTTAAAAGATGAGAAGATGATACATATTTTTTATCTACTAAATATTCAAAACCCTTTTTTCCGATGAGGTAATTTATAATTGACCCTAGAGTATTTCCTAATGTTGCCGTAATTAATAGGGCTAGTAGATTGTAGCCTTGTGAAATATCATACAAAAGAAGAGCTTCACTACCCCCCGGAATCAGAGTTGCTGAGAGTAGGGAGAGTGTAAAAAGAGTTATATATATCAAGTTATTTGGTAATAGTATGAGTCAACTCTTCAAGAAGAACAGTTGCATAAGATCCTTTTGGAAGTGTAAAGTTTAGCTCATATTGAGCCTCGTCTTCTCTATATTTGCCGACTAAATCTTCTGCCCAAATCCATGCAAATCTTCTTGCTCCATTCATTTTATTGGCATAATCTTGAGCCTCTTTGGAGATATCTTTTTCGATATTAAAAGCCATACCTACTGAGTTTTGAGCTTTTTTACCACAAAGAAGACCTGTAATAGTGATATCTTTTTCAAAAAACCGTTGGCTCTCAATTTCCAAATCTTCACATAAAAATACTCTTCCATGTGGATAATGATGAAGTAGTTCACCTGGTAACATTTTGAAAAAGTTTGGTTGGGATTTGATCTGTTTTATTAGCTCTTTTGAGTAATTAAATAGTGTAAAAAGCTCTTTTTCATCAAATGAATCAAAAAGTTTACTCATCTCTACCCTTTTTGAGAGCCATAAGTTAAAGAGGTGGCTTTGATATGCACTTATAAAAAACTTGTACATTTTTTTATTTCTCTCTTTTACTTTTCCTGCTAATATATCTCTACCTCTCTCATAATTATCTCCATCTCGTCCAAATCTTTGATATCCAAAATAGTTTGGAAAGCCCTGTTTGCGTACAATTTGAATTGCTTGATGTAGCTTTTTTGCCCCTACAGAATCAACTTTTTTTAATCTTATAAAAAAGCTATTTCCCTTTAGATGTCCAATTTTTAGTTTATTATTATGGTAGGTTCTCTCTAATATTTTTATTTTCTCATGTTTTAAATTTTCCAATTTATCTTCAGATTTTTTTGGCATAGATATGTATTGTATTGTCATACCATCTTTATCTTTGAGTCCTGCATATCCAAAATCTCTCTGCTTTACTCCTGTAACTTCACTAAGTATTTTTAACATTGCCCAAGTGGTAAGATCTTTTTTTCTGATTTTTAGTACAAGATGTTCACCCTCCCCACTAAATGAGTACAGAGGTACTTCGCTAACTACAAAATCACTAGAATTTTTGGTAAAATGAAAATTTATTGGGGTATGGTTTAGATAAAAAAGACGATTCAAATTAAGCTCCATATATTATATAAGTACCTGATTCTATCAGAAAAAGATTTTAAAAATGGTTCTCTTCACACTCACTTTGATATTTACCCTCTATTGCCTGAGCTATAATATTAATTTTTAAGTTATGTTTTTTTGCTATCTCTTTAATCTCTTTTTCATCAAGAGGATAAAATGAAAAAAGTATCTCATACTCTTCTCCGCTACATAAAATATCTTTATCAAGTTGGGAAAAAAATTTAAATCCAATATTATTTAGTTTAGAAAGTCTTGAAAGATCTTTGCTTAATCCATCAGATATATCTAATGCTGAGTTGATTAAATGTGATGCTTCATAAAAAAAATTACCTCTCAATTTGGGTGTTATAAATTTGGAATCTTGGGATATAGATTGATCATTTAGTAGTGCATCTAAATCTTTTTTGACAGAACCTAAATCTCCTGTATAAGCGATCAGGCTTCCCTCTTGTATATTATCTCTTCTTATAGGCTTTTTACTCTCAGATATAAGAGTGATAGATATGTCTAGTTTATCTCCCGCAACAGTATCCCCGCCTATGATCTCAAAATCAAACTCTCTAGATGCTCTTACAAAACCTTTACTCAACTCTTCCATCTGAAAAGGGGTATAAAATGATGGAATTTTAATTCCAATTAGTGCATATTTGGGATGAGCATTCATGACAATAGCATCAGAAATATTGATAAGCATACTCTTATAAGCTATCTCTTGTAAGCTCATCCACCCTTTTTTGAAGTGTATATCTTCACAAAATAGATCTTTTGAAAAAATTTGATCCCCTATAATAGCACCATCATCACCAATATATTTATTTTTAAATAGAGATATAAAAAATGACTCTTTATCTTCCAAACTAATATCCTTTTGATTTGGTGCTATTTTATCATGAAAAAGAGGAATACTTTTACAAAGTATCTAAATATATTTTTGCATTTGTTTGATTTTTGTACATTCTTGAATTATCAGTAAATAGTAGATAATCACCTTTATCAGAGTCAAAAACTCTTTGATCGCTGTTAAATTTGAGTGTTTTATCCTCTACTTTATAAGCTATTTCCATCATCAGGGAGTATCCTTCAATACCATTTATAATTACTATGCCATTTTTTTGAAAATCTAATTTAAATAGAGCTTTTTTGCCATCTTTTGTAGCTGGTAAAAAAAATGTATTTCCTTCTATTGCTTTTGTTAGTTCTGATTTTGTAGTTGGTTTGTCAGTTATGACATTTTCCTCTTTTAATTTATTGAAGAATATATTAGATTTATTTACCGAGTTGTAGAATCTTATATCCTCCTTTTTATCTTCAAAGATCAGATAATCACTATCTTCTGCTTCAAATGTAAAAATTTTTGCTTGATCATCAATACTTACACTAAGAATATTTTCGTTTATTTGATAAGGTATGAGAGTAGTTTTTGTATAGCCATTTAATTTAGTAGAGCTTATGCCATCTTTTGTAAATTTCCAAGAGAAGTGATTAATATTATTCTCTTTGTCTTTGAGTGTAATATAATATTGTTGACCTATTAATAACTCTCTTAAATCATTTTTTTCTACAATTGCCTCTTTTGTATCCAAACTTTTATCAGTTATTACCTCTTCTTGGGAATAGGCTGATTGTGGAGGAGTCATCTTGTCTATCTCTTCTTTGATTGTTGCATCTTCACCACCACATGCATTAAATAATATAGTTGCTAATATTAGTGAAATATATAATCTCTTTTTATTCATTTGTAAAATCCTTTTTTATTGTGTATAAACTCCATTTTGTTATAATCTAAAAAAATATAGATAGGAACAAAATTATGGGTAGAGCCTTTGAATATAGAAAAGCGGCAAAAGAGAAGCGATGGGATAAGATGTCAAAAGTCTTTCCTCGTCTTTCAAAAGCTATTACGGTAGCTGCAAAAGATGGTGGAATTGATCCTGATATGAATCCAAAGCTTCGTGCTGCAATTCAGAATGCTAAAGCAGAAAACATGCCAAAAGATAATATTGACTCGGCAATTAAAAGAGCTTCTGGCAAAGATGCGAGTCAAATTAGTGAAATTAGTTATGAAGGAAAAGGTCCTCATGGCGTATTGGTTTTTGTAGAGACAGCTACTGATAATAATACAAGAACAGTTGCAAATATTAGAAACTATTTTAATAAAAATGGTGGGCAACCATTAGATAATGGCTCTTTAGAATTTATGTTTAGTAGAAAAAGTGTGATTGAATTTGAAAAAAGTGATGACCTTGATGTAGAGATGTTGGAACTTGAATTGATTGATGCAGGGCTAGAAGAGCTTGAAGATAATGGTGAAACTATGAGTGCTTATGGTGATTTTAAAAGTTTTGGTGAATTGAATAAAGCTATTGAGGAGCAGGGATTGGAGATTAAAAAATCTTCATTGCAAAGAGTTGCAAATACTTTTATATCTTTGAATGAGAGTCAATTAAAAGATGTTGATAGATTGATTGATAAAATTGAAGATGATGAGGATGTGTTGGCTGTTTATACCAATATAGAGTAAGTGGATATTTTATGAATAATACTATTTTAAGATTGATTTATAGTGCGTTAAATGTTGATGAATCTGTCATGAAAAAGATTTTTCTACTTGGTAAATTTGAAGTAAAAGATGAGACTCTTCATGGATATTTACAAGAGGTTGGTGATAAAGATTTTCGTGATTGTGGATATGAAGCACTAGGGAGTTTTTTGGATGGTTTGATTATCTATAAAAGAGGAGAGAGTAGACAAAAAACTAGTAGTGATGAGGTTGTTTCACTTACAAATAATCTTATTCTTAAAAAATTGCGTGTGGCTTTTGAACTTAAAGATGCTGATCTATATTTTATTTTTGAGAGTGTTGGATTAAAGCTTAATAAATCAGAACTAAGTGGGCTTTTTAGAAAAGAGAATCACAAAAATTTTCGTAAATGTAGTGATGAGTTATTACTAAAGTTTTTGGAAGCTCTTGTTGCTTGTGAAAAAAATGAAGAGAATTTATAATATAATTTAATTAATTTAAAAATTAAGGAAAAAAATGAAGTTAAATTTAAAAATAGTTTTGGTTAGCTTGGCAGTAATTGGTTTTGTTGGATGTGGTAGTAGCTCTAGTTCTCCAAATGTTAGTGCAAAAGATTTAAAGGGTGGATGGATCGGTACATGTGATACAAATGGTACAAATTCAAATAGAACAGATCTGAATTTTGTAGATAATAGAGTAGAGATTAGAGATATAAAGTTTAATAATCCAACTTGTAGTGAAGATAATAAAATTTTTTATGATGTAACCAAAAATTTTCAGTATCTGTTGGGTGAAGATATGACAACTCCAAATGGTTCTGATGTTACAAAAATAGATATGACATTTTTGGGACTACTTGGCATAGCTGTTGGTGATTATGTTGATGATATAAAGCTTGGAACACATTTATATTCAATAGTTTATAAGAAAGATGACAAACTATATTTTGGTGAAATTAGTAAAACTGATAATGTAAATAAGGTCGATTTTACACACCCTTTTAGTGAAAAATAGGTACTAATAAATACCTGATTTAATAAAATTTTCTTCG
>Ga0256914_1002120_pt1 | contig 16846 bp, 14 predicted proteins | sample HulkmetaG_FD_191571 | JGI IMG/M metagenome (GOLD analysis project Ga0256914, IMG submission 191571) | Hydrothermal chimney microbial communities from Main Endeavour vent field at the Juan de Fuca Ridge, Pacific Ocean - Hulk | ecosystem: Environmental > Aquatic > Marine > Hydrothermal vents ... | reverse complement strand
AATTTAAAAATGGAGGTAAAAGATGAGTGAATTTTATATTCCTTTGGACAAAGAATTAACTAAAAAGGACATTGCACGGATTATTGATCATACAAATTTAAAACCCGAAGCAACTTACGATGATATTAAAAAGTTGTGTTCCGAAGCAAAACAGTATGGATTTTATTCTGTTTGCGTTAATTCCTATTTTGTTCCGTTTGCAAAAAAGCAATTAGAGGGTAGTTCGGTTAAAATTGCATCTGTTGTGGGGTTTCCGTTGGGTGCAGTGGATACGGAAGCAAAAACTTTTGAAGCCGAACGTGCCATAAGGAACGGTGCAGATGAAATTGATATGGTAATTAACATTGGTGCATTAAAATCAAAAGATTACAAAACGGTTGAGGAAGATATAAGGAGTGTTGTGAAAGCCGTTTCTCCACACATAGTGAAAGTAATTATAGAAACTTGTTTGCTTTCAGATACTGAAAAGATAATTGCTTGCACGATTGCTGCTTCTGCAGGTGCACAGTATGTTAAGACATCTACAGGGTTTAACAAGGCTGGCGCAAAGGCGGAAGATGTAAAACTTATGCGCTCTGTTGTTGGAAAAAATGTTGGTGTAAAGGCTGCTGGAGGTATTCACTCGTTTGAGGAAGCCGTTGAGATGGTTAAGGCTGGAGCGTCAAGAATTGGTGCAAGCAGAAGCGTAGCAATAGTTACTTAATGGGATACATTCCTTTAAGGGGAATTATTGTATCCTCCGAGCCCTATCGGGAGAAAGATAAAATTTTAATCATTTTCACCGATAAACTTGGTAAGATACGTGCGAAAATTCGTTCTGTGCGTTCGGGAAATTCTAAACGTTCTGGTTTTGCTGATGATTTTCTTTACGAAGAATTTTTGCTCTATAAAAGGGGAAATTACTATTCCGTAACTGAGGCAAAGTTGCTTTCTGCATTTTTAGAAGCAAGGCTTATTCCTGAAAATTATTTTGCATTTCTTTATTTAAAGGAGATGGTTCTCCTTTTTTCTCCGTATGAGCAACAAGATTTAAGAATCTTTAACCTTTTGAAAGATACTCTATTTTCGCTTTCTTCTGGTGAAATGTCAAAAACTATCACTATATTTTTTCTTCTTAAATTTCTTGAATACTCAGGAAATCCAATTCTTTTACCCGAAACAGATCAAGAATTCATTTATTTTAATCCTGAGATGGGTGGGTTTACAAGAAAAGATGGCATTCTTGTAAGCAGTGAACTTTTGAAAGAGATGAAATCGCTAAATTTGGCTGATCCAAAAAAGTTGTGTACTCCTGTTAAGTATGAAGATCAAATTATTGATCTCCTTAACAGGTTTATTTCATATCACACCGGGTCAAAGCATTTTATGAAATTTCTTGAAACAATTAAAAAACTTGGTAATATATAGAAAATTTTTGAGAGGTGGCGTATGAATTTTCAGGAGATGATTTTTAAGTTGGAGACGTTCTGGAAAAGACAGGGATGTGTTATTCTTCCTCCTTTTGATGAGCAAGTAGGCGCCGGAACGTTAAGCCCATATACCTTTTTAAAGGTGTTGGGTAAAAAAGAGTGGGCTGTTGCCTATGTTCAGCCTTCCCGAAGGCCTGCAGATGGCCGTTATGGTGAAAATCCGAATAGATTGTATATGCATCACCAGTTTCAGGTGATCATAAAACCCCCTCCTTTTTCAATACAGGAGATGTATCTTAACAGTTTGCGTGCACTTGGATTGAAACTTGCAAGGCATGAGGTTAAATTTATTGAAGATAATTGGGAAACTGCTGTTTTAGGAGCGCAGGGCATTGGTTGGGAAGTAAGGCTTGATGGTCTTGAAATAACACAGTTTACTTATTTTCAGCAGGCTGCAGGTGTTGAACTAAACCCGGTTTCTGTTGAAATTACGTACGGTCTTGAACGACTTGCTATGTTTATCCAGGAAAAGGAAAGCGTGTTTGATATTCAATGGAACGATAAATACACATACGGTGATTTAAGGAAGGAAGTTGAAAGAGAAGAGTGTATTTATGCTTTTGATGAAAGCGATCCCAAAAAACTTTTTGAATTATTTGATATTTATGAAAGTGAATCAAAGAGATTGCTTGAAAAGAACTTACTCATTCCCGGTTATCAATACCTTTTGAAATGCTCTCATACTTTTAATTTGCTTGATGCAAGGGGTGCAATAAGCATTGCCGAAAGAGTTCAATTAATTTCTCGTATGAGACATCTTGCTGAACTTTCTGCAAAAATTGTTTTGCAATCGGAGGAAAAAGATGAACTATCTGTTTGAAATTTACACGGAAGAAATACCAGCAACACTTTTAAACTCTGCTGTTAAAAACTTAAAATCACTTGCTGAAAAGAGGCTGTCAGAGTTCTCAATAAAATTTTCAGAGGTGAAAACCTTTGGAACACCGAAAAGATTAGTCTTATTTATAGAAAATCTTGATGAAAAAGAAGAAAACAAAAAAGTTGAGATTAAAGGTCCTTCATATTCTGTTGCATTTGATAAAGAAGGAAATCCTACAAAAGTTTTTGAAAAGTTTGTTCAATCAAACAACCTCTCCACATCAGATATTTCAGTAAGAGAAACTAAAAAAGGAAAGTACCTATTTGCAACTAAATTGGTTAAGGGAAAGGGAGCCGAAGAGATTGTGCGAGATGTTTCTCTTTTTGTGCTTGAAAATTTGCGGTTTCCAAAATCAATGCATTGGGAAGAAAGCGGAGTCAGGTTTGTTAGGCCCATAAGGGGAATGCTTGCTCTTCTTGATGATAAACTTATTGAATTTTCCTTTGCTGGTGTGGAAACAGGAAGAATAACCTACGGGTTGAGAATTGATAAACCCAAAGAAATTGAAATTAAAGATCCAAGGGATTATTTCACAAAGATGAGAGAGAATTATGTGATTCTTCCATTTGATGAAAGAAGAAAAATAACCGAGCGAAAAGCAAAATCCGAAGCATCGAAAGTTAACGGTAAGCCTCTTTACACTTTTTCTCATTTAAGTGAAATTGTGAATTTAACGGAATATCCCACTCCGTTTCTTGCTTCAATTGATAGGGAGGCATTTAATATTCCTGAGTGTATAACTGCAAGTATCATTGAAGGCCACATGAAATCATTGAAAGTGATTGACGAAAAAGGTAATTTGCTTCCCTATTTTATTGGTGTTAGAAATGGTTCTTCTGATTTTATCGATGTTGTTAGAAAAGGGTATGAAAAAGTTGTGAAAGCAAGAGTACTTGACGGCAAATTTTTCTTTGAAGAAGATAAAAAGGTGAAACTTGATTCACTTGTCGATAAACTTTCAGGTGTCGTATTTTTAAAAGGCCTTGGGAGTATGAAAGATAAAACGGACAGGCTTGTTAGAATTGCCTCAGAAGTTTCAGACACACTTGGACTTTCTAATGAAAGTAAGAAAGATTTCGAAAGAGCCGCTTTTTTAAGTAAGGCAGATCTTTTAACAAATGTTGTAAGAGAGTTTCCAGAACTTCAAGGAACAATGGGTGGTATTTATGCAAAGATACAGGGAGAGCGAGAAGCAGTATCCTCTGCAATTTCGGAGCAGTACCTCCCTGCTTTTGCTGGAGATAAATTACCGCAAACTGAATTAGGGAAATATCTCTCCATTATTGATAAAACTGATACAATTTGCGGTGCATTTTCTGTTGGAGTAAAAGTGAGCGGTTCTAAAGATCCATTTGGATTAAGAAGGGCAGGTTCCGGTATAATGCAGATTGTGATGTCTGAAAAGAAAACATCGTTTCCACTTACTTTTATAATAGAGAAAGCACTTGCAACGTTAGTTTCTGATAAAGAGAAAATTGAACAACAGAAAAAAGAAGTTCTTGATTTTTTGAAGGAGAGAGTTAGGGCTATTTTAAAGGAAAAAGGGTTTGAAAGTGATATTGTAAATGCAGTGTGTTCACTTTCCATTGATTTTGCACCGAGTTATACAGAAAGGGCTTCAGTTATTAAAAAGCACCTTGAAGAAGAAACACTTCTTCTTATCGTTCTTTCCAATAAGAGAGTAAAAAATATTCTTGCAAAGGCAAACACTTCGTACGGAAATGTAAAGCCTGATCTATTTTTTGAAAGAGATGAAGAGAATTTATACAACGCAATCACCGAGAGCAAGAGTTCTATAAAGGAAAATTTAGAAAAAGGAAACTATGAGAAGGTAATGGAAATTTTTTATGTACTTCATCCTGTTATTGCGCAGTTTTTTGATACGGTACTTGTTATGGATAAAGATGAAAAGGTCAGGGAAAATCGACTTGCTCTGCTTGGAGAATTGAAAAACCTGTTCGATAGTTTTGCAGATTTTTCTGCGCTGTCTGTAAAGAAGAAATAGTTGCCATTTGAGTTTTTTGGTTAAAAGGATATAATATCAACGACAATTAAAATTATAGGAGGTAAGTATGGCAAAGAAATGGGTATATGATTTTGAAGAAGGCAGTAAAGATATGAAAAACCTTCTCGGTGGTAAAGGTGCCGGGCTTGCGGAAATGACCCGCATAGGTTTACCTGTGCCTCCGGGCTTTACGATTACGACAGAAGCATGTAAAGAATACCAGAAAACAGGAAAACTTAGTGATGAGATTAAAAATGAAACTCTTGAACATTTAAGAAAATTAGAAGAAAAGACTGGCAAGAAATTTGGTGACAGATCTAATCCTCTTCTTGTATCCGTGCGTTCCGGTGCGCCGATCTCAATGCCGGGTATGATGGACACAATCTTAAACCTTGGATTGAATGATGATACAGTTGAAGGATTGAAAGACCTTACAAACAATGAGAGATTTGCATATGATAGTTACAGACGTTTCATTCAGATGTTTGGCAACGTCGTAATGGGTATTCCGCATGAGGAATTTGAAAAAATCCTTGACAGGTACAAAGAAGAGAATGGATTAAAGAGTGATACCGAACTCACCCCAGAAATGTTGAAAAACATTATCAAGGATTATAAGGCACTTTACAAAGAGAAAACGGGAAAAGATTTTCCTCAGGATCCTATGGAACAACTTTTCACTGCAATTGAAGCGGTGTTTAAATCATGGAATAACCCAAGGGCAATTGCTTACAGGAAAATTAATAAGATTAGTGATGATTTAGGAACTGCCGTAAACATTGTAATGATGGTTTTCGGAAATATGGGTGATGACTCAGCAACTGGAGTTGCATTCACGAGGAATCCATCAACAGGAGAAAAGAAACTCTACGGTGAATATCTCGTTAATGCACAGGGAGAAGATGTTGTTGCTGGAATTAGAACACCAAAACCCATCGACGAGATGAAAAATGATATTCCTTCTGCTTTTGATGAATTGTTAAAAGTTGCAGAAACATTGGAAAAGCACTATCGCGATATGCAAGATATGGAATTCACCGTTGAAAGAGGAAAACTCTATATGCTTCAGACGAGAACAGCAAAGAGAACTGCACAGGCCGCAGTAAAGGTTGCTGTTGATATGGTAAAAGAAGGACTTATTACAAAAGAAGAGGCAGTTTTGAGGGTAACTCCTACACACATCGATCAACTCTTGCACAAAATGATCGATCCATCTGCAAAAGTTGAACCAATTGCAAAGGGGCTTCCTGCATCTCCTGGTGCTGCTTCTGGTAAGGTGGTTTTTGATGTGAAAGAAGCGGCTGAGCGCGGAAAGAAAGGCGAAGCAGTGATACTTGTTAGACCAGAAACAACACCGGAAGATATTGAAGGTATGGCACGTTCAAAAGGTATTCTTACCACGAGAGGCGGTATGACTGCTCACGCAGCAGTTGTTGCACGTGGTATGGGAATTCCATGCATTGTAGGTGCTGAGGAAATTAAACTTGATATGGAAAAAAAGCAGTTTACAGTGAATGGAGTTACAGTAAAAGAAAACGATATTATAACAATCGATGGTTCAAATGGAACTGTAATTCTTGGTGAAGTACCAATGATTGAACCCGGGCTCACACCAGAGTTGCAAGAACTTCTTAAATACGCAGATGAACTTAGAGAACTTGGTGTGCGTGCAAATGCCAATACGCCTGAAGAAGCAACACGTGCAAGAAACTATGGCGCAGAAGGAGTGGGACTTTGCAGAACTGAGAGAATGTTCCTTAAACCGGATCGCCTTCCCATTATGCAGGATATGATCATAGCGGAAACAAGAGAAGAGAGGATAAAGTATCTTGACAAATTAAGAGCACCTCAAAAACAGGATTTCTATGAGATCTTAAAGGCAATGGACAACCTTCCTGTTATTATCAGGCTACTTGATCCGCCTTTGCATGAATTCCTTCCTCAGAGAGAAAGACTTGAAAAGGAAATCGAGGAACTCAAAAAGAGTGGAAGCGATCCAGAACTTCTTGCAAAGAAAGAGAAGCAACTCAAACGCTCCAAAGAACTTTCTGAATTTAACCCAATGATTGGATTTAGAGGGTGCAGAGTTGGTATTCTCTATCCTGAAATTTATGAAATGCAAGTAAGAGCAATAATTGAGGCAGCAATACAACTAAAGAAAGAGGGAAACAATCCTAAACCAAAAATTATGCTTCCGCTCATTGGCCACGTTAATGAGATGAAGATTCTTAGAGAGAGGATTGAGAAGGTGATAAGCGAGGTATTCGAAAAAGAAGGAATGAAAGTTGATTATCAGATTGGAACTATGATTGAGGTGCCTCGTGCCGCACTTACTGCAGATCAGATTGCAGAGTATGCCGACTTCTTCTCATTTGGAACCAATGACCTCACTCAAACAACGTTTGCTTACAGTAGAGATGATGCTGAAGCAACTTTCTTGCCCTATTATCTTAAAGAAAAAATTCTTCCAAAAGAGCCATTCATTACAATTGATAGAGATGGTGTGGGCAAGTTAGTGAGGATCGGTGTTGTTTTAGGGCGTAAAACCAAATCCTCCCTTGAAATTGGAATTTGCGGTGAACACGGTGGAGATCCTGAATCCATTGAATTCTTCCATTATGCTGGACTTAACTATGTGAGCTGCTCACCGTTCAGGGTGCCAATAGCAAGGCTTGCTGCGGCACAGGTTGCAGTTAAAGAAAAACTTAATAAGAAATAAGGTGTATAGAGAAGAATACGAACAGTTAGAAAAATCTTTGCTTTCCCCGAGGGCGGCTTTAAGTAGCCGCTCACGGGGAAGATCTTTTTCTGAAAAAAAAGATCCTTACAGGACCTGTTTTCAAAGGGATGTGGATAGGATTCTTTATTCAAAGTCATTCAGGCGTTTACAGTATAAAACTCAAGTTTTTATTGCTCCGTTAGGGGATCATTACAGAAATAGATTAACACATACGCTTGAAGTAATGACCATTTCCCGTTCGATTTCTCGTGCACTGAGATTAAATCCAGACTTAACAGAGGCGATTGCGTTGGGACATGATCTTGGACACTCGCCTTTCGGACATGCAGGAGAATCAATTTTAGACAAAAAGTGCAAGGAGTACGATCCTTCACTTCATTTTTTTCACCCTGAGCAAAGTTTAAGAGTTGTTGATTTTCTTGAAAGGCGTGTGCGATCAAACGGGGAAATGGTTTTTGGCCTTAATTTAACATTTGAAGTAAGAGATGGAATTTTAAAACACAGTAAAGGATTGGCTGATCTTGCATCACTTAAAAATGCAGATCTTCCTATAACTATGGAAGGACAAGTTGTTCGTATCTCAGATAGGATTGCGTATCTTCACCACGATCTTGATGATGCAATCAGGGCATCACTTGTGTCTGAGGCTGATGTTCCAGGATTTGTTAAAAGCACATTGGGAAATACAAATTCAAAACGTCTTTCAACACTTATTCTTGATGTAATTGAATCGAGCAAAAATTCAGATAAGATTATTCTTTCAGATCAGGCGGAAAAAGCAATGGATATGTGGAAAAACTTTTTAAAGGAAAGGGTTTATATAGGCTCTGAGCCAAAGAAAGAAGAAGTAAAGGTAAGAGAACTTCTTTCATACTTGTTTGACTATTTTTATCAGCACCCAGAGAAATTACGAAAGTATTTAAAAAACCATCCGATCTCTTTAAAAACAAAGGATCCTCTTATGTTAATAAAGGAAAACAAAAAAGAGAGGCTCACAGTGATATGTGATTACCTCTCTTCTATGACCGATCGTTATGCAATAGAGGTTGCTAAATCTCTAATGTTTCCTGACCCTATGCCGTTAAATAGTTAATCAAATATAAATACTACGTTTACAGTGGCTCTTATTGTCATTGAACCACCTTCAACAGGGATATTTGATTTTCCTTCTCCTGCAACATTGTCAAATCCGTTTCTATAAATTGGAGTTATATAGCCAGATTGAATTGAAATTGTTTTTATACCTACAATTTTGTAGTTTGTTCCTGTAAGTGATGCTTTTGCCTTTTCCCGTGCATCCTCAACCGCTTTTGCAATTGCTTCTTTCTTTAATTCTTCTGCTTTAGATGAGTTGAAGTATATGCCATAAATTCTATTTACTCCGTTTTCAGTAAGAAGGCTAATTACCTTTCCAGCATCGCTCAATTTTGTGTTTACCTTAAAGTTTTCTGTTGCAACGTATCCCACAAGAATGTTTTTCTTTTCGTCTTTGTTCCATTGATACACCGGGTTAAGACTTATTCCAGTTGTTTTTATATCTTTTTCCTTGATACCAAAGTTTTTCAAAGTCGTAACTACCCTATTTGCCAATTTTGAGAGTTCATCCATTGATTCAGAAGCCGTTTTTTTCTGTACTGAAATTCCAAAGTTTACAGATGCCAAATCCGGGGTTGCCTCAACAATTCCCTGGCCACTTACGTTTATTGTATGGTTTGAATCGAAATTGTCTGCTGTTGCTACGCTTTTGCTTGCACCTCCCTTTACACTAAATCCTATAACTCCTACAATTAGTAATAGAATAATAATGCCAAACCATAAATTTCTTTTCATTCTAACACCTCCCGTGTTTTTTTATTTGATTAAAAACTTTTAAAAAAGTTCCATCAGGATTTTTCATGTTTTCTTTTCACAACTAAGTAAATTATATAGATAACGATCCCATACGGTACAAACCAGATGAGCAAAATAACTATCCAGACAAATGAGTACAGCAAGCCATTAATTGCCTTTTCAAATGAATTTTTGAGAAAATTCAGGATAGGAGAGTTGTTTGGGTTTGGAGTTGCTTTTTTAAGTTGTATAAATACATCTGAATATTTTGCATGGAAATCCAAATACTTTATCTTGCCTTCTGTTTTTTCAATCTCTTCCTCAACTTTTTCGAGTTCTCTTCTAATATTTAACATTTCATTTACGGTTTTTGCTTTATTTAACCAGGAGATGAGAAGACTTCTTTGTGATTCTAATATTTTCAGTCTTCCCTGAAGGTCAAAATATTCGCTGCTTCTATCTTCAGTCGCAAGTTGAAAACTCTCAGTTTTTCCGATTGATTTAATGTACTGTATGAAGTTATCCAATTCTTCTGTTGGAATGAGAACAGTTACATATCCCACAGTTGTGCTTCTGTTTTCCGTGTAGTTTGCATCTTTTATATATCCGCCCATAGATTTTGCAGATGCATTTATTTCATTAAAAACGCTCATAAAACTTTCTTTTTCTATCTTAATTGATACTTTTGCATGATGAAGTATTTTACTATCTTGAGTGTCCAGTGCATTATTTGATATAGAAGTTTTAGAAATTGGATTTAATGATTTAGTTTTGTCAATCATTCGGTATCCAGCGTCACTTTCCTGTATTGCAGAATTTTTAGGCAAAAACTTTCCCGCATTCCTGCTTGCATAAATGCCTGAGAATATTAAACCGACCACAAGCAAGGGTAATAATATTTTTCCAGGTTTTGATTTTAGAAAATTTTTCATATTACTGCCTCCTTTACGTGTTTCTGATTTGATAGCGTATAAGTTAAAAAGTTCCAGTAATTAAATTATGATTTGCAAAAAAAGTTTTTTCATTTACAATATAGTCAGAGAAAGTGGAAAATGTTAAATTCTGAAAAGTGGGAATGCAATGCGCCCACTTTTTGTTTTAATGGAGAGAAATTATGGAAAAGATAAAAGAGATTGTTAAAAAAAGTGCAAGTAAATTTGGGCTTGTGTTGGTTGAAGTGGTTGTAAAGCAAGACAACATTGAAGCGGTGCTTTACTCACCTATTCACGACGTAAGCATAGGTGAATTAGAGTTGGTGACGAGAGAGATACAGGCAAGGCTGTCTGAAATTGGTTTAGACGGTGTTTATTCTATTAACCTTTCATCTCCGGGTATGGATAGAATTTTAAAAACTGAAAACGAGTTGAATATTTTTAAAGGAAAACTTGTGAAAATTTCTATTTTAAGTGGAGAAAAAATGTTAACAGAGAAAGGTGTTTTGAGAGGCACTGATGGTGAATATTTGTTGCTCGAAATGGAAGGAAAAATTGAGAAGGTAGAACTCAAAAAAGTTGCTTCTGTTCGTTTGTGGGACAAATTATTTGAAAAGGGAGGCGGTAGAAAATGATTGATATAGATGTATTAAGAAATATGGAAAAGGAAGAAGGGATTCCTAAAGAGTATGTAATTGAAGTAATTAAGGCGACACTTGAAACCGCTTACAGGAAGACATTTGGAGAACATAATTCTGTGGTTAAAGTTAATATAGCAAAAGGCGAGGTAAAACTTTATGCAGAAAAAAAGATAGTTGAGCATGTTAAAAATCCTGTGCTTGAAATTAGCATAGAAGAAGCAAAAAACTTTACTGAAAATCCGGTTCCAGGCGAAACTGTCCTTATTGAAGTTCCAATTAAGGATCTTTCTTCCACTGCAATAAGGGTTGCAAAGCAAGTTTTTCAGCAAAGAATTCTTGAAAAGAAAAGGGAGATTGCATTTCAAGAATTTTCTGGAAAAGTTGGAGATGTTATTACTGGTAAAGTAACAAGAAGAAAAAGTAGAGGAGACATCGGCGTGAATATTGATCCTTACAATATAGAAGGAATTATACCTCAAGAGGAAGCAATTCCCGGCGAGCCTCTAAGGAGAGGAAAACTTATAAAAGCCTACATAAAAGAAGTGAAAAAATCCGATAGAGGTCCTGTTGTTATTCTTTCAAGGGCTTGCCCGGAATTTTTAGTTGCACTTCTTAGCAAAGAAGTTCCAGAAATTCAGCAGGGGATTGTTGAGATAAAGGGTGTTGTTCGTTCTCCAGGATTGAGGTCAAAGGTTTCAGTGGCAACAAAAGATCTACGTGTTGATCCTGTTGGTGCTTGCATTGGAGCAAAAGGTTCTAGAATAAATGCTGTTTCAAGGGCGCTGAATCATGAGAGAATTGATGTAATAAGGTACAACAGCGATCCTGAAATTTACATAGAAAATGCAATGAGTCCTGCTAAAATTAATAGAGTGGAATTAATAAAAGGTACAAAAGAGGCAAATGTGTATGTTGATAAAAAGAATTATCCTACTGCACTTGGCAGTGGTGGAGTTAATGTATCGCTTGCCTCAAAACTTACAGGATACAATATACACCTGATCGAGTTAGAGGAGGAAGGTGATAATAATGAGTAAAAACAAAATAAGAGTTTACCAACTTGCGAAGAAGTTGGGTTTGAAATCCCCTAAAATGATTTCGATTCTTGAAGAACTGGGAATTAAAGATAAAGGAAACCTTTCGATGCTGGACTCAGATACTGCAACTCTTGTCGAAGAATACGTAAAGGATATGCGAAAGTCTCAAGAAGAAAGAGAAAAGAAAAATCAGAGAATTCAAGGTGATATTTCAATAGAAGAGTTTGCTAAGCGATTCAATGTTTCAGAACGTTCTGTGAGAGAAACCATTATGAAGTTGGGTTTACCTTATAAACCTAACAGAAAACTCTCCAGAGAAGAAGTTCATTATCTTGCCTCAGAAATGGGGCTTGATGTTCCTGAATTTAAAAATGAAGAATTCATTAAGAAATTTGTTCCACGTGCTCCTGTTGTAACTGTTATGGGACATGTTGATCATGGTAAAACAACTCTTCTTGATACAATCCGTCGCACTTCTGTTGCAGAGAGAGAAAAAGGAAGGATTACACAGGCAATCGGTGCTTCCATCGTAGAGTACGGTGGTAAAAAAATTATCTTTATCGATACTCCCGGGCATGAAGCGTTTACGGAAATGCGTTTAAGAGGTTCAATTGTTACGGATATTGTTATTCTTGTTGTTGCTGCAGATGAAGGTGTAAAAGAACAAACGATTGAATCAATTGATCATGCTCGTGCAGCAAATGTACCCATTATTGTAGCAATAAACAAAATTGATAGGCCAAATGCAGATCCAGAAAGAGTAAAGCAACAACTTGCTGATAGAGGACTTTTGCCTGAGGAATGGGGAGGCTCCACAATTTATGTTCCTGTTTCTGCAAAAACAGGGCAAGGTGTAAATGATTTATTAGAAATGATAAACTTGCAAGCAGAACTTTTAGAATTAAAAACTGACCCTAAAACAATTTGTTCTGGAACAGTAATTGAATCAAAGATGGATAAGAATATAGGACCCCTTGCTACTGTAATTGTACAAACTGGCACACTTCGTACTGGAGATTACATACGTGCTGGAGATGTGGTAGGGAAAGTTAGGTTCCTTACGGACGCTTCAGGGAAGAGAGTGAAGGAAGCTCCTGCTGTTTCAGCGGTTGAAGTTGCAGGATTGCCAGATGTTCCAAAAGCGGGTGAAATCTTCTATGTGTTTGAAAATGTTTCTGAGGCAAAAGAAGAGATGAAGAGAATTGAGGAAGAAAAGCGTCTCAAAAAGATGAAAGAACAATCTGGGCCTAAAACAATTGAAGATCTATTCAAGGAAATGCAAGAAAAAGAAATGAAAAAACTCCTTCTAATACTTAAAACAGGTACGCAAGGAGCACTGGAAGCGGTAAAACATGCAATAAAAGAAATTAAATCCCCTATTCCTGTTGAGATTATCCATGAAGGAATAGGTGGAATTGTAAAGAGCGATATTTTACTTGCTGATGCAGCAGGTGCAATTATTGTTGGTTTTGGTGTGAGACCTACAACTGAAGCCAAAAAAGAGGCAAAGGCAAGAGGTGTAACAATTAAAACTTATGATATTATTTTTGAACTTACCGATGCACTTGAAGCGTTGCTCAAAGGTATGGTTGTTGTTGAAAAGAAGGAGATTGTTGTTGGAAGAGCACTTGTAAAGAAAGTGTTTAAAGTTTCTGGTGTGGGTACAATTGCAGGTTGTCTTGTTACTGACGGTAAAATTGTTCGTGGATATAAAGCAAAGGTATTGAGAAACAATGTTGTAATTTATTCCACAGAAATATCTTCTTTGAAGAGATTTAAACAGGATGTGAGAGAAGTTCAAAAAGGTTATGAATGCGGCGTGGGTTTAAAGAACTTTAATGATATAAAAGTTAATGATGAAATTGAGGTTGTAACTACGGAAGAACAGCAATAATAATGGCGCTTTATGTGTGCCCGACACCTATCGGGAATTTGAAAGATATTACGATACGGGTGATTCTTGTTTTGAGGAGTGCAGACATCGTTGCTGCAGAAGATACAAGAAAAACCCGTATTTTATTTAATAAATATGGTATAAATACAAAACTTGTGAGTTTTCACAGTTATTCTTCTGGTGCGAAATTTGATTTTTTAGTCAGGCTCCTTGAAGAAAATAAAAATGTAGCACTTGTTACAGATGCAGGTACTCCGGGAATTTCTGATCCAGGATATAAACTCATTAAAACTGCAATTGACTCAGGAGTTCCCGTGGAAGTCCTTCCCGGACCAACTGCATTTGTTCCAGCATTACTTCTGTCAGGTTTTCCTCCTGCACATTTTGCCTTTTATGGGTTTTTACCGAGAAAGAAGGGAAAGAGAGTGAAAATAATAAAAAGTTTTTCTGAATTTCCAGGTCCAGTTATTTTCTATGAATCACCTTTCAGGATACAAAGTTTTCTGGAGAATGTAATTGAAGCGCTGGGTGAAAATCGAAAGGTTGCAATTGCAAGAGAAATAACAAAAATTCACGAGGAAGTGATGAGAGGTACAGCAGTGGAATTGCTCAAAAAGATCAGAGACGTAAAAGTTAAAGGAGAAATTGTTGTAATCATTGCCCCGGAAGATTTTTAGTTTCCTACATCGTTTGTGTTCGAATTTTAATTTTGCAATTTATTAATCAGCACAAAATGTGCTTGACACCTAAATTAAGAAAGGTTATAATTAAAACCAAAGAAAAGATAAGAAAGGGGTGAGCCATGGAAGAAATTGAGAAAACATTAAGTAGAGAGCAAGCCTTAATTGAAGCGGAGAGATGTCTTTACTGTTATGATGCTCCGTGCGAAAAAGCATGTCCTGCACACGTTCCAATCCCGGAATTTATTCAATCCATAAGGAGTGGCAATCTTAAGGGTGCACGGGAAATACTGGAAGAAGCCCATCCTCTTATAGAGTCGTGCGGGAGAGTTTGCCCGGAGGAAAGTTTCTGTCAGAGTGCTTGCACAAGAGCACAGATTGATTCTCCGATAAAAATCAGGGAACTTCACAGATACGTCACAGACAATACAGACCCTTCTGAAAATCTGGAACTTCCTGAGGCAAATAAAGGAAGAATTGCAATCATCGGTGGTGGTCCTGCTGGTCTTGCCTGTGCAAGGGAACTCAGAAGATTTGGTTATGAGCCAGTTATTTTTGAAAAGAAGCAGTTAGGCGGAGTTCCTGCCCAGGAAATTTCTCCTACAAGGCTTCCATTTGAAGTAGAAAACAGAGAAGTAAAATTTCTCAAGGATTATTTTATTACAGACATTAAAGACGGAAAAGTAAAAACATTAGGAAATTTAAAAGATGAATATAAAGCAGTCTTTATTGCAACAGGGCTTATCGATGAACTTGAACTTGATATTCCGGGAAAAGAACTTGATGGTGTATACCATGCCCGTGAAATTTTGAGAAAGGTTAAAGCAGGTAATAAATCAGGGCTTGGAAAGAGAATAGGTATCATTGGCGGAGGAAATGTCGCAGTTGAGGTTGCTTCTGTACTTGCAATGGAAGATCCAGATAGAGATGTGGAAGTTATATATAGAAGAGGATTGAAAGAATTGAAGGCATTTAAAAAAGAAATCGAAGAAGCAATTGATGTAGGTGTTACATTCCAATTCCTTGCAATTCCAAAGGAAATAAAAGGTGAAAACGGAAAGGTTAAAGGGCTTGTTGTAATTAGAGCACATCTTGGAAAGCCTGATGCTTCAGGAAGAAGACATCCAGAACCAATTCCAGATTCAGATTTCTTTATTCCACTTGACAGTGTTGTAATAGCAATTGGTCAGAAACCTGCCGATTTCTTCCCGGAGTTGGATAAAACTCCTAAAGGTTTAATTAAGGTTGACGATAATTTACGTACCTCTGTGAAGGGTGTGTTTGCAGGTGGCGATATAGTAAGAGGCGCAAGTACGGTTGTTGAGAGTGTTGCCGATGGTAAGAAAGCCGCAAAGGCGATTGCGGAATTTTTGGAAGGAGGCAAATAATGTATAAGAAGAAAGATTTGTCCATCGATTTTCTTGGTATCCACCTTGACAGTCCATTTGTATTGTCGGCTGCTCCGCCAACCGACGAACTTGAAATCGCTTACAACGGATTAAAAGCAGGTTGGGCAGGTGTGATTCTAAAGACTACATCTGTTGAAGGTAATCCTGTTAATTTGAAATATCCTATGATGTCTTCTTTTGGTCCAATGCATAAGAAAGTTGTGGGTCTTGGGAATATAGATTTGATTTCGGCTTATCACATCGATGAAGTTGAACGAAGAGTGAGAGAATTAAAAAAAGCATTTCCAGAAAAGATGATTGCTGCATCAATTATGGGTGCTACGAAAGAAGATTGGCAAAATCTCGTTTGGAGATTAAAAAAAGCAGGTGTTGATCTCATAGAATGTAGTTTCAGTTGCCCTCAGGGAAGCATGGGTGAAGAGCCGGGAAAAATGCTTGCGCAAAGCGTAGAGGCAACTGAAAAAGTGACCCGCTGGGTTAAAGAAGCTGCAGAGGATACACCTGTTTTAATAAAGATTACACCTCAGGTTACTGATATTGTCGAAGTTGCAAAGGCTGTAAAGAGGGGTGGAGCAGATGGAATTACGGCAAGCAATACAGTTCCATCTCTACTCGGTGTTGACATAAAAACATTTGAGCCTTATCCAACATTGTTTGGTAAAGGTGCTTATTCTGGTCTTTCGGGACCTGCGATCAAACCACTTACTTTAAGAACGATTTCTGAAATTGCGAAAAATGTGGATATTGTGATTTCAGGAAATGGTGGTGCGTTTAGCTGGAGAGATGCAGTTGAAATTATGGCAGTAGGCGCATCCAATGTCCAGTTTTGCACATTGCCAATGCATTATGGATTCAGAACAATAAGAGATTTAAAGAGTGGCCTTGCACATTATCTTATGGATATGGGATTTGATTCCCCGATGGATATCGTAGGGAAAGCACTTCCTAACATTGAACCTCAAGAAGATCTTCCTGCACCAATCACAAAGGCTGAAGTGAACGATGAAAAATGTATTGGATGCGGACTTTGCTATGCTGCCTGCTCCGATGGGGGACATATGGCAATTGAGTGGAATTCTAACAAGCGAAGACCTTACATTAACGAAGATAAATGTGTTGGTTGTGCAATGTGTATGCAGGTTTGCCCGGTTGATGCAATAAGAATGAAAGAAAAAATGGATAGTAAAGTCCATTACTTTGTTGAAGAGAGGTGATATCTTGAAAGATATCGAGATTAGTTTTACAGTAAACAAAAAACAATATCGTCTACTTGTACCCCCAAATATGACCTTACTCGATGTTTTAAGGGATAAATTAAAACTAACTGGT
>Ga0256914_1002119_pt1 | contig 16855 bp, 18 predicted proteins | sample HulkmetaG_FD_191571 | JGI IMG/M metagenome (GOLD analysis project Ga0256914, IMG submission 191571) | Hydrothermal chimney microbial communities from Main Endeavour vent field at the Juan de Fuca Ridge, Pacific Ocean - Hulk | ecosystem: Environmental > Aquatic > Marine > Hydrothermal vents ... | reverse complement strand
CCATATTTGCCTTGTTCTGTTTTTATAATAAATTCATATTCAAATTTGTGGGTAGCCTTATCATCGGGGAGCCACTTTGATAGCTGTTTCAAACTCATACAATATGGCTCCCCGGGGGAGACTCGAACTCCCAACACCTGGATCCGAAGTCCAGTGCTCTATCCAATTGAGCTACCGGGGATTATATGATTTAAGCCCTGCAACAAAAGTTACAGGGCTCAATTATCAAGATAGATTGGTATGCTTATTTCCTTTTCTTAGTCGTCTTCTTTGCAGCTTTCTTTTTAGGAGCAGCTTTCTTCACTGTCTTTTTGGCTGCCTTTTTTGTCGTCTTTTTAGCAGTCTTCTTTGCCGCTTTTTTCTTCTTTGCGCCCCTGGCCATCTTAGCGCGAGCAACGTCTCCGTCTTTGTCTATGAAGTACAGCCAGCCCGGCTCTTTTTTGATACCGCAACGTACTACTTTCTGAGCCATAACCTACCCCCTTGTTTTAACAAAGGAACCCACCTAACGGGAGACCGCCCTGCGAATCTCCCTCTCTATCTGCTTCTTCTTTAAATCAGCGCGTTTATCATATTTCTTTTTTCCCCTGCCCAAGGCTATTTCCAGTTTCGCTAAGCCACCTTTAAAATACAGCCTAAGAGGCACTACCGAAAATCCCTTCCTGCTAAGCGCGCCCATTATCTTATCTATCTCCCTTTTATGAAGGAGCAGTTTTCTTCTTCTCGTCGGCTCATGGTTAAATACGTTGCCATGACTATATTCGGGTATATGCATATTAACAACAAAGGCCTCGCCCTTGTCTATCTTTACAAATGCGCCATTCAAACTTGCCCTGCCCACTCTTAAAGATTTGACCTCTGTTCCCGTCAGGACAAGACCCGCCTCAAATTTATCAAAGAGTTCATAATCCCTAAAAGCTGTTTTATTCGTCGCAACGATTTTCATTTTACACCTTCTATTTAATCACTTATAGAGGAGAAAATCAAGTTTTTTCGTCGAAAAAATTCTTTATCCTAATACACAACGAGTCTTTGTCAATCCCTACGCTTTTTAAAAGTTCGTCTCTTTTCGCATGCTCGTAAAATTTATTTTCAAGGCCTACGTTTTCAACAACTGATTTGCCTGCAAGTTTTGCCTTTATTGCCTGACCCCATCCACCGTCTAAGACTCCCTCTTCTATCGTTAAAATTTTCTTACAGCCTTCAAGGCCTTTAATCCAGTCGTAATCAATTGGCGCAGCAAAAACAGCGTCGACAACAGTCAAGTCCAACTTCTCTTCTTCCACTATATCCATAACATCTATTACGCTCGGCCCCAAACACATAATCAGGCCCTCGGCGCCATATCTTAGCACTTGGCCTCTTCCGGTTTTCACTTCATCTATATTAAAAAACGATACTGCACTATCTTTTAAGACAGCCCGCGGATAGCGAAGGGCAACGGGGACTTTTTCAGATTTTGCAATCTTATATGCCCATTCGAATAACTTGCGCATAGATTCTTCATCTCTCGGGCATAATAGATGCATCTTAGGCATCGGCCTTAAAAAAGCGATATCCATAATGCCGTGGTGCATAATCCCGTCTTCTCCAACCAATCCTGCCCTGTCTATTGCAAATATAACACCGACATCCTGCAGGCACACGTCTTCTAATATCTGGTCATATGAACGCTGCAGAAATGTTGAATATATCGCAACAACGGGCATCGTCCCTGCCCGGCTCATGCCGGCAGATAAAGATACGGCATGCTGTTCTGCAATACCCACATCTATTACATTCTTGGGGAATTTTGCCTTTACAGGCGCAAGCCCTGTTCCGTCTAACATTGCAGCGGTTATAAACAAGACATCTCCCTTTTCGGCGAGCATAAGGGCCGCATCAGTAAATGCATTCGTATACGTCCTTGCTGAACTTTTTTTGACAACTCCTGTATCTATGTCAAACGCCCCAACTCCGTGGAATAGCGTTGGATTTTTTTCTGCAAAAGAATAACCTTTGCCTTTTTTTGTAATAACATGTAAGAGCTTTGGACCTTTTAATGGAAGTATATCATTAAAGGTCTCTATTAACAGGGGCAAATTATGTCCATCTATCGGGCCAAAATATCTAAAACCGAATTCTTCAAACAGCAGGCCCGGAACGACTATACCTTTTAGGGCTTCCTCTATCCTGCCTCCTAAATCAACTATTTTTCTGCCGGCAGGCATACTCAGAAGTATATTTTTCACCTTCTCATGGAGTTTATTGTATAAATTCGTTGAGATTATCTTGTTTACGTATTTACCCATTGCGCCCTGCACAGGCGATATTGCCATATTATTGCTATTCAACACCACTAATAAATCTGCATCGCTATGGCCTGCATGGTTGAGGGCCTCTAAACACATACCACCTGTCAGAGAACCATCGCCAACAACCGCTACCACTTTTGAATCCTTATGTTTAAACGGATTGGCTATTGCCAAGCCCAATGCCAAGGAAACAGCTGTAGAGCTGTGCCCAACTGTAAATGGATCGTATTCGCTCTCTTTGTGATATGGAAATCCGCTAATTCCATCCTTTTGCCTCAATGTCTTAAATTGGTCCCTGCGGCCTGTCAATAATTTATGCGCATAGGCCTGATGGCCAACGTCCCAGACAACCGCATCTTTAGGAGAATCCAAGACGTAATGCAACGCAATAGACAACTCAACAGCGCCAAGCGACGAGGCCAAATGCCCGCCTGTCCTTGAGACAACCGAGATTATATCTGCGCGCAGTTCATTTGCCAGCAACAATAACTGTTGTTGAGATAATCTCTTTAAATCAGCAGGTGAATTTATCCCTTCAATTATGCTCATCTATTTCAAAATCCTTTCTCTCTACATCTCCTAAGCCGTCTTTTAACAGAATCTCTATTCTTCCTTGTATGTCGTTTAATTTTTTATAACAATACTTATACAGTTTTATTCCCTCTTCATATTTTTCCAAAGCAGACTCTATGCCATCTGTGTTTCGTTCAAGCTCATCGACTATTGTCTCCAATTTATGTAATGCCTCTTCAAAAGAGAGTTCTTTGTCCTGCTTTCGCATCTTTCCTCCTTTGCTGATTAGCTCCGCTCCGACGCAGAACTATTACCGGAACAGACCCGTCCTTTAAACGCACATCTAAATTATCATCAGGTTTAACTTGTTTTACTGAAACTACCACCTTCTTATTTTTGTCGTACACAATGCCGTATCCCCTGTTTAAAATACTCAACGGGCTTAATATTTCAAGCTTAACACCAAGATGTTTTAAGTGCAATTGGGTTTTTTCCTGTCTTTGTTTTAGATTATCGCCCAACCGCCTTATCAATTCATCTAATCGCTGCATTTGTTGCTGTATTATATATTTCGGCTCCATAAACGCGCGGGAAGTTGCGATAAGTTTTAATCTGTTGCGATAGGCCTGAACTGACAATAGCGCATTATTTTTTAAACGCGCACTCAAACCGTCTATGTGCCTTATCAGTTTATCCTTATCCGGCACGGCAATTTCAGCGGCGGCAGAAGGAGTTGGTGCCCTTTTATCTGCAACAAAATCCGATATCGTCCAATCTATTTCATGTCCAACAGCACTAATCACGGGAATCTCTGAATCAAATATTGCCCTTGCAACTATTTCTTCATTAAATGCCCACAAATCCTCTATACTTCCACCTCCGCGCCCGACTATAAGCAAATCTACCTCGTTTTTAAACAACCTGTTCATCTCATTTATCGCCTCGGCAATCTCTTCAGCTGCGCCATCGCCCTGCACCTTCACAGGATATATCAATATGCCAACTTCAGGAAACCGCCTGCGCGCAACCTTTATAATATCCCTTACAGCAGCGCCAGTACCTGACGTAATTACGCCTATCAAACTGGGCATAAAGGGCAATTCTTTTTTGTGATCGTCTAGAAAAAGGCCTTCCTTCTCCAACTTCTCTTTTAACTGCATAAACGCCAATTGCAAGTCCCCAACACCCTTTGCATGCATCTGTTCAACGTATAATTGATAACTCCCACCTTGAGGATATACGCTAATCCTGCCAAAACACAAGACTTTCATTCCATCTTCTATTTTAAACTTCACTTTCTTGCGGCTGGAATTAAACATCACGGCTTTGAGCTGGGCCTTATCATCCTTTAATGTGAAATATATATGCCCGGATTTCGGTTCTTTTAAGTTAGAGACTTCCCCTTCAACCCATAGATTTGGGAACTCTTCGTCAAGAACAGATTTTATAAGATATGTTATCTCGGAAACGCTGTAAACCGACTCCTCATCAAATAAAGAACTCTGTCGGTCATTTTCTTCCGGAAACATTCTTTTCCCACCTAACAGCTTTTACTGCCTCTCCATTTTCCTTGTTTACGTCCACAAGTACGCCTTGCACTATCACAGGAAACTTGGCAACAGGGAATCTAACCGGTATACCTAAATGAAATTTTTTCAACACCGCATCCGGCTCCCTGCCCAAAATAGAATGCTTTGGGCCGCACATTCCAACATCCGTCATATAAGCTGTCCCCTCATCAATTGACAAGTCAGCCGTGGGAATGTGCGTATGTGTGCCGAATACTGCGCTTACCCTTCCTTTTAGATAATACCCCATCGCCTTTTTCTCGCTCGTTGCCTCTGCGTGAAAATCAACGATTATTATATCTGCCTTATTCTTTATCTGCTCAAGTATATTATCCACTGCCTTAAAAGGACATTCAATAGGATACATAAACACGCGGCCCATCAGGTTTATCACCCCAACAGAAACTCCGTTCATAGAAGACCATACGACAAATCCCCTTCCGGGCACGCCATCGGGATAATTTGCAGGCCTTATGATAAACGGAAATTCGTCTAATCTGTCGGCAAAATCTTTATGCCGCCATATGTGATCCCCGCTGGTAATCACATCTATGCCTATCCTCAATAACTCCTTTGTATTCTTGACGCTTATCCCGGATCCTCCGGAGATATTCTCGCCATTGGCAACGACCATATCAATATTGTTTTCAGCGCGCCAATCGAGAAGATTGTCTGCCAAGGCCTCCAATCCCGGAGGCCCGACGATATCTCCCAAAAACAGTATCCTAAAAAGCCCGTTATTTTGCATACTCAACAGACCTTGTCTCCCTAATCAGCACGACCTTCACCTGTCCCGGATACTCCATATCCGATTCTATTTTCTTTTTCACGTCATATGCAAGAAGCGGCAGTGTCTTATCGTCTATTTTACCCGGATCAACCATAACACGCACTTCGCGGCCCGCCTGAATCGCATAGGCCTTAGAAATACCCTTAAATCCGGTTGCAATTTCTTCAAGTTTTTTCAATCTCTTGACGTAAGCCTCTATTGTTTCGCGCCTTGCCCCGGGCCTTGAAGCGCTCACAGCATCAGCAGATGCCGCCAATACCGCATATATGCTTTGCGGGGCCTCTTCCTCGTGGTGAGAAGCTATTGCGTTTACTACCACATCGCTTTCCCCGTATTTCTTGGCAAGGTCAGCACCTAACAAGGCATGAGTACCTTCCACCTCTCTGTCTATGGCCTTTCCTATGTCGTGTAATAAACCTATTCTCTTTGCCAACGTGGCATCAAGCCCCAATTCTGACGCCATAACTCCCATTATAAAGGCAACCTCTTTTGAGTGCTGTAATGCATTTTGGCCATAGCTGGATCTAAACTTCAAACGGCCTATCAATTTTACCAATTCAGGATGTAAACTATGAATACCCGCATCGAATACGGCCTGTTCACCTTCAGCTACTATATTTTCTTCCACTTCTTGCTGCGCCTTTTCAACTACTTCTTCAATCCTTCCCGGGTGAATACGGCCATCACTCACAAGCTTCTGCAACGCAATACGCGCAACTTCCCTTCGTATAGGATTAAAACCAGATAACGTAACAACCTCTGGTGTATCGTCGATTATAACATCCACGCCTGTTGCCATCTCAAATGCGCGGATATTCCGCCCTTCACGGCCAATGATTCTGCCCTTCATTTCATCGCTTGGCAGGCTTACAACACTAATCGTGTTTTCGACCGTGTGTTCCGCGGCATACTTTTGTATAGAAACAGAGATTATCTCCTTTGCCTTTTTATCGGCATACTGTTTGATTTCCTCATCTAAAAGGTGTATCCTTTTGGACTTCTCTTCAGATAATTCCTGTTCCATAAGCTTTAACAAAAGATTCTTCGCCTCATCTTGAGACATACTTGATATACGTTGAAGCATGTGTTTTTCTTCACTTAAAATCCTGTTTAATTCTGTTTCTTTCTCTTTAAGTTCTTTTTCTATACTATTAATCTGTTGCTCTTTTTTGTCAATGGCTTGCTCTTTTGTTTCCAATAAATCGAGCCTGCGTTCCAAGTTTTCTTCCCTCTGCATAAGCCTTTTTTCCAAGGCGTTCAGCTCTTCTCTACGTTTTTTGCTCTCTGCATCAAACTCCGTGCGCATCTTATAGAGCAAGGCCTTTGCATCAACCTCAGCCTCTTTTCTCTTTGCCTGAGCCTCTTTTTTGGCCTTTTCTATAATAGATTTTGCCTCATCCTCCGCCATTTTCATCTTTTTCGAAGAAAACACGGAATAAAGTTTATATCCTATGGCAAAACCTATTGCCAAAGAAACAATTGAACTTACAATGGGAACTATTATGCCATTCATAGAAAGCACCTCCTTATTGCAGGTGCCTTGCTACATCAGGCAGAAATAACAGCAGATACCTCTTTATCTTGCTCTGAGACGGGCAATACAGGAAACATTTGACAAGAAAAACAAATGCCAATGGTAGAGACGTTTTTATCCAGCCCCGACAAGAACCTATCGTAATATCCTTTGCCACGGCCTATCCTTTGGCCTGTTGGCGCAAAGGCCCTTCCAGGAACTATTACAAGATCAATATCTTCCATATCAATTTGATCTCTTTTCACAGGCTCTAAAATTCCTAAATCGGATTTTTCAAGCTCTTTGGTTAACCTGCATACTCGTAAATTATCACCCTCTACCACCGGTACTACTACTTCCTTTCCTTCTGCCCTTGCCTCATCTATCAAAGGAGAGGTATCTACCTCGTCTGCCTTAGCAAGGTACACCATAACTGTTTTTGCCTTAATAAACTCCTTAATCCTTACAATTAAATCCTTTATCCTTTGGGCTGCAGAGACCTTCTCCGCATCAGTAAGCTCTGCGATACGCTTACCTACCTCCTTTCGTATCTCTGTTTTGGACATAACCAAATCCACCATCAATAACCCCTTTTTACTATTTTTTTGTATTATACCACAAAAATAGGCCCTTCCTTAAAGAAAATCTCCATCTCTTTTCAGCTTATGGTGGTATTTCACCGCAAACCTATGGGCATCATCTCTAACGGCCTGCAATAGTTTTAACGCGCCACTATATCGCGGGAGTTTTATCCCATTTTTTTTGCCGGGCAAAAATATCAGCTCCTCTTCTTTTGCAAGCCCTAAAAGGTCTGATTGAATGCCGTATTTCTGCAAAATCTGTTGCGCGGATGAGACCTGCCCCCTGCCGCCGTCTATTAAAAACAAATCCGGTTCAATAGCCTGTTCTTTAGCTATGCGCCGGCATCTTCTTTCTATGACTTCCCTTATCATAGAAAAATCATCTATGCCCCTGACGCTCTTTATCTTATATCTCCTATACCCGGCCTTATACGGCCTGCCATCAACAAAACATACCAATGAGCCAACGGCATACGTCCCAAACAGGTTTGATATATCTACGCCTTCTATCCGGCGAGGCAATCTTTTTAGCTGGAGGCGTTCTTGCAGGTCAAATACATCGGCTATGCCTATGCCTGCAAGGCCTTTGCCCTTTCCCAAAACCGTGTTTACAGCTAATGCCATATTCAAGAATTCCTGCGCTTGTTCAAAGTTTAAGGACTCAGATGCCTTATTCACCCTTTCCATCAGTCCTTCCACAATAAACGAGGGATCACCTGAAAAGGCCTTCAGTATCATCAATAGGTCATTTTCCGTATTAACGTCCCCTTTGTTAAACAAACATGGGGCAGGGCATAGATTAATGTGGGCATAAACGCACCCACTTTTTCTTAAGCTCCTGCAAGAGGCATATGGCAATATATAACGAATCCCTTTTAATGCCAGTCTCAACAACTTGACGTTGGTAAAAGGGCCAAAATAGTATGCCTTGTTCTCCTTTCTCTTGCGCGTAATGTATATTCTAATGGCCTGCTTATCTTGACTAATACACACTAACGGATACGTCTTATCATCTCTAAGGGCTATGTTATACTTAGGCTTTTCTTCTTTGATAAGGTTGTTTTCCAATATAAGGGCATCTTCTTCACTCTTTTGGATAATAAATTCCACATGCCTTGCCTCTTCTAACAACCTCTGCGTCTTTATCCCTTGATTTTTCTGCAGATAATTCCTCGCGCGTTTTTTTAGAGAAAGGGCCTTGCCTATGTATAAAATCTTACCGGACTTGTTTTTAAATAGATACACACCGGGCACATCAGGCATATCTCTAAGTTGCTTGGCCAGTTTATCATCCATAATCAAAATAGTTCTTCTATATATCTATCAACCATTGCCTTTAAAGAAAACCTCTCTACTATCCTTTCATAGGCAAGCCTAACCATATCTTCCGCAAGCGCTTTTGAGTTTATTATCTGCTCAACCGCATCTGAAAAACCATCAATATCATTTGGCAAAATAAATTTAGCGCACCCCTGCGCTACTTCTCTATTTGGCGGTATATCCGAGGCAATTACAGGCCTCCTGCCTGCCATATATTCCAAAAGCGTATTGGACATACCTTCGCTAAAAGACACCTGAACGCAGATATCCGATGCGGATATCAATCTCGGGATATCTGACCTTGGGCCAAGAAACAACACTCTATCTGAAACACCAAATTTTTCAGCCATATCCTTTAATAGGGATTGGCTGCCTTTATCCTTCCCAGCAAATACCGCCTTTACCTTTATATCTCTATCACAAAGACGTTTAACCGCCTTTATAACCAAGCTGTGGTTTTTAATAGGAAATAGATTTGCAGTATACAATATAACTGTCTCCTGCTCATCCAGGCCTAATTCCTGCCGTATTTTCAAACGGGCATCCTTTACATCTATCTCAAAATCCCTCAAATCCACTGCATTAGGTATGACAGCAGATTGCCCGCACGCAGGCCAACAATCCATTGCAAACTTGGAAACGTAAATACATCTGCTAAAAAACTTATTTACAAATTTATCATAAACAAATCTATGCATGGGCCTCATCCAAAAACCGGCATCCCTGCGATTGGAGATAAATCTTACACCTGTTTTTTTAACAGCCCCAAAAAACAGGGCCAGCCATAAATCAGCGCCAAAGTGATACGACATCACCACGTCGTATGCCGATATTTTCTCATACCAACTTCTTGCTTTGAGCAGGCCTTCAATAGAATAAACCCGTTTAATGCCTTCGCAAAACAGGCCTATGCCATTTTCTCTCAATTGCCTTTCTATAAGACACTCGGATTGCAAAACCAATATATCAACCGGTATATCCTTTTCCGTCAACAATCTTGAGAGCAGAAATATCTGTTTTTCAGCTCCGCCCTCTATCTTTGGGAAATAGTCAACGACTATTAAGAGTTTTTTGGTGGCCATTTTATCTTCTTGTATAATACAACGCCTATACCTGACAATATCGCCCAATGCATATTAATCGGGAAATACCCAAGACGAGTACCAAACATATTGCCCATACTAACCGTAATAGTTGACCCTAACAATGCCAGTCCAACGCTTTTATACAGAAAATTAGGGCCAGCCCTATAAAGCCTATAGCCCATTAGCATCATTGTTAACAACAAATACCACAAAGCCAAGAGCGCAGGTATCCCCATTTCAAGAGCAATATCGTAATACATATTGTGGGTATCTCTCGGCAACATATGGGAAGAGGCGTTATATCCATACCCTATTATAGGCGACTTTGCTATATGTGCCCTTGCCATCTTCCATATCTCTTTTCTGGTATGTATGCTTTTGTCCTCCTGCTTAATTGAAGTAAACCTCTCCCTCACGGAAACCGGCCACAATGGATAGGACAATACGCCGATAATAACAACTGTGGCAAACAACTTCCTGCTTTTCAGAAAACTCATTGCCAACACTGCCAATATAAACGACAAATAAGCGCCACGAGAATAGGAATACTGCAAAGCCATAATGCCTAATATCAAAAATACAAGCATAATGCCTATCAAAATCCAGTGCTTCTTTTTCAGGTTTATAATAAATGCGAAGAGCATAGCGCAATTGTGAGCCAAAAACTCCCCTAATTCGTTAGCGCCTCCCCCTCCCTCAAAGGTGCCTTTGATGCGCATTGCATGGGAATAATGCCAGTGGCTTACACTGGAATGTTCTATAAAAACCACACGCGTTTCATATAAAAGCGTTGCCAAAACAACTAATCCAAAGGCAAAAATGGCCTTTTTATTTTCAAACATATTAGAGGAAAGAAACATTACGATAAACGTCGTCAAAAACCGTTTAAACTGATTCAAATCCTCACCTGTCAGAGAATATCCAAAATAGCTGGACCCCCTGATAAAAGACAAAACCGCCATAAAAACAACGATGGAAATAGCCACATTCAGCGTAGAATACGGGATTATATCCTTTCTCTCAACAGCGCACTTTAATAGATATCCGGTTATAATCAATACAAGAAATATATTAGTCAGGTTAAGGCCTGCGCCAAGATTCATATAACCAGTCATAAACGGCTCGGATATCACCAAAAGCGCCCATAAAAGCAGTCCTGTCTCAGGCACAAAAAATGAGGCAAGGACAGTAACCGCTCCAACAAATGCCGCCAAGGCCACTTTCCCGCCGAATACCAGCAAAATAAAAAGCAGGGCAAATGATATAAAAATACCTGCCAATAAAATCCACTTCCAATCAATATATAATCCGCGGGAATAGCTCATATGATTTACAATTTCACAAAATTATCCAACAACTCTATACCATACTCCGTAAGCACTGATTCAGGATGGAACTGCACGCCAAAAAGCGGGTACTTTTTATGGTTAAGGGCCATAATCTCGTTATCTTCACTCCTTGCCGATACCTCCAAAAACTCCGGCAATGTCTTTTCATCTATAACCAAGGAATGATAACGCGTTGCCTTAAATCCTTGCGGCAGGCCTTTGAATAATCCCTTTTTATTATGCAAAATGCTTGAAACCTTGCCATGCATAATCCTCTTGGCATGGATTATAGAGGCGCCAAAGGCCTGCCCTATACATTGATGCCCAAGACAAACGCCTAAAACAGGTATCTTCTTATAAAAAGATTCAATGGCCGGCATTGATATTCCTGCCTCATCAGGCCATCCCGGGCCGGGAGATATAACTAGTTTCTGCGGCGAAAGCGCGATAACGTCTTCTAAAGAAACCTCTTTACTGCGAACAACCTTCACCCGCGCGCCCAGCTGGCCAAGATACTGGACAATATTGTAAGTAAAGGAATCATAGTTGTCTATCATCAAGATATTAAAATCCATAATCAACTCTGCTTCAAAAATAAAAACACAAACTGCACTCCTGATTCCTCATTTTTTATAGACGTGGCTTCTATATAAACCATCCTTTTCGCCTTTGCAACAGGAAGAGAGACCTCGCAACTCATATCCATAGGAACGATATCCGAGGCCTCTATCACCTTTTTGAGCCAAATAGTAAAAACCTCGTTTTCAGGTAAATTTAAGATGCCTGACAACTTATATTCATCCTGCTCTATGCCAAACAATGCCTGCGCAGCTGAATTTAATTTAAACGAATCCTTCTCAACGTCTATCCATATCACCGGGGATTCTATCTTCCGCAAGATCACGGAAAGCGCCCTATAATACATCAATACCCTGTTGCGCCTTAACTCCTCAAAACGCCCGGCATTTGCCAAGGCTGAAATAAATTGAGAGAATATCTGGCCGAAACCATCCTTTGATTTATAAACGAGATCCACATCAAAATCAGCCTTGTTCAACGCGCTTATCAATTGCCTGATTACGGAAAGAAATTTGGCAACCTTGATCAAGAAATACATAGAAAGGCCTATAAGCAAAAACACTAAACCAGCCTCTATATACGCCTGTGAATTAAACGCGCTGTAAAGCAGATACCCCTCTGCCATAAAAGCGATGATTATGTTGATTATCAAAAATGGCATTGCAATTCCTTACTTTGAAAGGCTGTCTATGCTTTCATCCGACCCGATAGCGATAATGATATCCCCTTCCTCCAGAATGTCATCGGCCTGCGGCATATTATTAATAACCTCTTTATACGAACGCTCACCGGATTCTGTTATTTCCGGAATGCGTTTTTTTATGGCAACGATATTAATCCTATACTTGTTGCGCAATTGCAAATCCTTCAGGCTTTTGCCTATAAATTTATCGGGCACTTTTATCTCAACGAAACTGTACCCCGAAGCAAGCGGAATATGTTTCTCAATATGGGAAGCAACCATACTATTGCCAATCATAACACCCATTTCTTCTTCTAATTTAATAACCCTCGCAACCTCCATATACCTGAGTATCTCCGCTTGTAAGGGGTCCATTGCCCTGGCCGAGATATTGCTTATCCCCATTTTTTTCAATAGGCTCGTAGTCAAAAGATTGGCTTCTATATTTTCTCCTATACAGACAATCGCAGCGTCAACATTCTCTATGCCAACGGATTTTAAGGCGCTTTCATCGGTTGCGTCCAAAGCAACGGCTATTGCGACGTAATCCTTTATATTCTCCACCTTTTCCTTGTCTGAATCTATGGCAATAACATCAACCCCCTTATTGCTAAGCGTTCTCGCAATAGTAGAGCCAAACCTGCCTAATCCAATTACAACAATCTGTCTCATAACACCTCTCCGGTTATTCCATACAACCTATTATTACATAACACACAATGATTATAACATATACACAAATATTTTCGCACACTATCTTTATTTTACAAATGATAGATAAAAAATAAATCCCCTTTATGTTTTACATCCTATAATCAAGAAAATTTATTTACTATAACAACCGCATATGCGATTATACCACATGCAACGGATACATTAAAAGACAGGCTCGCCCCTTTCATAGGGATCTTAATCCTATGATCCACAGCCTTTTTTACTGATGAGGAAAGCCCCTTTCCCTCAGATCCCAAGACAATAGCCGGCCTTTTATCAAACTCAATATCGGATATGTCCTTCGCATCCTCTATAACCGCGCCATAAACAGACCAACCGCTTTCGCGCGCCTTCAATATCGCCATAGGCAAACTGTTTACAGCGCACACTGGCACGTAATTCTCTCCTCCGGATGCAACATGCATAACAGTGTCATTGACAAGGCAGGAATTATGCCTGCCTATAACAACTGCAAAATTACCAAAACATGCCAGCGTACGTATAATAGCGCCCAAATTATGCGGATCGGTAATTCCTTCCAAGAAGAATAACCGATAGCCAGCATCTAACACATCGTCTAATTCCGTATAAACAAAATTATCCACCCTTGCCACAACAGACTGCACGCGGTCAGCCCTTTTTATCCTCTGAATCTCCTTTTCAGAAACCAATTTAACGGAAACGTTGTTTTCTTCTATCAAATGCAAAATCTGCTTATCCGAAAATTTATCCGTAATAAATATCTGATGTATAGAAGAGGGATTTGCCTTTAAACGCTCATACACAGACCTTTTGCCGTATAAAAAACTCTTTTTCGGACGATTTCGCTGTTTCTTCTTTTTCATAAAAACCTCTTTCACACTAACATAAAACACACTACTATATTTAAACAGTTTGTGTTATTATCTCACTATGCACTGCTCAAGGCTTGTATTATATAGATTTCTAAAAGGCCTGTTGACGGAGAAACAGGCAAACGAGGTAAAAGAACACCTTTCTCTATGCCATCAATGCCAAAGCCTGTTGGAAAAAATCAAGACAGAAGACAAAGCCAACACGCCAAACATCCTAATTTATCCTTTTCCACACGATAGCCAGAGCCATCAATACAAATACCGCGTCAAAACCAAAACAAACCCGTGGCTAAAATATCTGCCTAATATCCTTATAGCAATATCTCTAATGGTGTCTATGGGAATATTCCTAAGCGTGTTTTTAAAACGGGGCAACGCAACGATTAATTTTCACCGCCGAGCAATAAACGAATAGTCCTTGCCGCCTTGCCCGGAATCTGGCCCTTTTTCCTGAGATTTCTCATCCTCTTAGGAGCCTTTCCAGTCAAAATATGACGCCTGCCTGCCTTTGCATGAGTAACCTTTCCCTTTGCGGTAGTTTTAAATCTCTTTTTAGCGCCTTTATGCGTCTTTACTTTCGGCATTCTCTTCTCCTTTCTTTTTCGCGGGCTTCTTTGAAGAACCGGGACTCAAAATCACTGATAAATTTCTGCCTTCCATTCTCTTTTCCCTGTCAAGATGGGCAATATCCAGCAACCCTTCAATAACCGTATCCAACAACTGCTCGCCAGCCTCTTTATATGCCATCTCCCTGCCCCTAAACATAACCGTAACCTTCACCTTATGCCCATCTGCCAAAAATTCGCGAATATGCGCAACCTTGACATCCAAATCGTGTTTATCTATTCTTGGTTTAAAACGAATTTCTTTAAGCTGGTTATGCCTCTGATTCTTCTTTGCCTCTTTTTGTTTTTTCTTTTGCTCGTATTTATATTTATTGAAATCCATTATCCTGCATACAGGCGGAGACGCTCCGGGCGCAACTTCCACTAAATCGAATCCCAGCTCTTCTGCCTTTTTAAGCGCATCGTATACCTTCATAAGCCCCATCTGCTCGCCTTCCGGCCCTATAACACGTATCTCCGCTGCCTTGATCTCATGATTAATCCTGATTTTTCTCTCGTCGAAAATAATACACCTCCTTTTTTATAAAACCTATTACGATAAAACACCCATTAGGCCATCTAACTTAACACTGCCTAAATCTTGGCCGCCTTTTTTTCTCACAGAAACAGAATCAGATCCCTGCTCTTTCTCGCCTACAATAAGCATATAAGGCACCTTTTCCTTTTCCGCCCGGCGAATCTTCTTAGGCAAGGTATCCTGCCCTGTATCCATATGCGCGCGCACGCCTTTCTCCACAAGGAAACCCAAAACCTGTTTTGAGTAATCGGCAAATTTATCTGAAACAGGCAGAATCCTCACCTGCTCAGGCGCAAGCCAAAACGGAAACGCGCCCTTATAATGCTCAATAAGCGTGCCTATAAAACGTTCAATACTTCCCAATACAACCCTATGAAGCATTATAGGCCTTTTAGCGCGTCCATCCTCATCTATATATTCCAGATTAAACCTTGCAGGCAGAGAAAAATCACACTGAATAGTTGCGCACTGCCACCTGCGTTTCAAGGCATCTTTCAACTTTATATCTATCTTGGGGCCGTAAAACGCCCCGTCCCCGGGATTAATGTCATAATCCATATTTAACGACTCCAAAGCCGAACTCAATGCATTTGTCGCCCGTTCCCAATCCTCTTCTGATCCTATAAACTTATCAGGCCTTGTGCTCAACTCAACTTCAACCTCTTCAAATCCAAATATAGACAATACATCCTTTACAAACTCTATTACGCCTTTTATCTCGGATTCAAGCTGTTGTTCCGTGCAAAATATGTGGGCATCATCCTGAGTAAACCCGCGCACGCGTAAAAGCCCGTGCAAAACCCCTGCCCTTTCATAACGATAAACTGTCCCCAATTCAAAAAATCTGATAGGCAGTTCTTTATAACTTCGCAATCTTGATTTATATACCATAATATGCCCGGGACAATTCATGGGTTTTATGCCATATTCCTTTTCATCTATCTCAAACATAAACATATTGTCTTTATAATAATCATAATGCCCGGAAATCTTCCATATATCGGCCTTCATAACATGTGGCGTAATAATAAACTGATATCCCCTTTTAAGGTGTTCCTTTTTAAGAAAATCCTCCAATATAGTACGCAACAACGCCCCATTAGGATGCCACAACGCAAGGCCCGGGCCTATCTCATCGTAAAAATCAAACAAACCCAATTCCCTGCCAAGACGCCTGTGATCGCGTTCCTTGGCCTCTTTAAGCAAGGCAAGATACTCCTTTAACTCTTCTTTCGTTGGAAAGGCCGTCCCATAAATCCTCTGCATCATCGGCCTCGTCTCATCACCGCGCCAATACGCGCCTGAAACCGACAAGAGTTTTACCGCGCCGGCCTCGCGGGTTGAACCCACGTGAGGCCCTCGGCACAAGTCAATAAAATCGCCGTCTTCATAAAACGATATCTCCTCATCCTCAGGTATGTTCTCTAATAATTCTACTTTAAAGTCCTCGCCTTTCTCTTTGAGAAAATCCATTGCTTCGCTTCTACTCATCACCTTTTTCTCAAAAGGAAAGTTAGACTTGATGATTGACTTCATTTCCTTTTCTATCCTTTTGAGGTCCTCCGGAGTAAACGGCTGTTCGCGGTAAAAATCATAATAAAAACCATCCTCTATGGCAGGGCCTATCCCAAGTTTCACATCAGGGAACAGGCGTTTAACGGCCTGAGCCATTACGTGAGCGGCACTATGTCTTATTACATCCAAATCATACATACAACCTCAATCAAAAAATAAAATAGGGACATGCCCTATTTTAATGTCAAACTATGTATTAATCAATCTTATTTGCATAAAAAAAGCGTCCCCACGGGGATTTGAACCCCGGCCAAGGGCTCGAAAGGCCCGTGTCCTAGACCTGGCTAGACGATGGGGACGAATAAGAACCCTGCAT
>Ga0256914_1002118_pt1 | contig 16860 bp, 12 predicted proteins | sample HulkmetaG_FD_191571 | JGI IMG/M metagenome (GOLD analysis project Ga0256914, IMG submission 191571) | Hydrothermal chimney microbial communities from Main Endeavour vent field at the Juan de Fuca Ridge, Pacific Ocean - Hulk | ecosystem: Environmental > Aquatic > Marine > Hydrothermal vents ... | reverse complement strand
GTTACCGCTGTTACCGCTGTTACCGCTGTTACCGCTGTTACCGCTGTTACCGCTGTTACCGCTGTTACCGCTGTTACCGCTGTTACCGCTGTTACCGCTGTTACCGCTGTTACCGCTGTTACCGCTGCCATTGTCGCCTTTTCCTTCCCGCTCGAATGCACCGAGGTCCAAGGTGCCGGCCATCGGCCGAGGCTGGCCTTGAAGATGGGGTTTGTATGCCATGGTGAGCGAATGCTCTTTTGGGAGAGCGGCCGGGAGAGCCGTTCCTTTGTCCACGGCCGGGCTTTCGGCGGTGAGACGGAGGTCGAGGGTCGATGCATCGATGAAACCGGGATCGTTGCCTTCGATGGTGCTTTCATCATCGGTGATGCTGCCTGCAAAGCCTCCCCCTTCATGAGATGCCACCCAGCCACGCTTGATCCAGTTGTGGCGCAAGGTCATCCGGCCGTATTCGTCCAGCAAGGCGAATCGATCACCGGCGGCGGTGACGTAAAGGATGTTGTTGCGTACATCGGCATTCTCTTCGTTGGTGGAGAGCCTCAGTAATGTGGTGTTGCCGGTCCGGCTTGAATAGAGCGTGTTGTTGAAGAAGTAGAGGGTTCCTTTGCGATAGTCCTCTTCCATACCGCTGTCGCCACCGTAGTGCAGAACCTGGGGATTGCCTCCGTCCCGCTCGATGAGGATGTTGCCATATACGTAGGTCTGGTGGTACGAGGGGTGTTCCACGAGGACCCGGCTGTCCTCCGCATCCACCAGATCCAGCAGCCGATTGCCCCCTTCTATCCAGTTGTATCGAACAGTGAGCCCCGCGGAACGATCCTTGATGTTGTTGCCGGTTGCACCGGGGCGTAATGGTCCGAAGCGGTTGTACTGATAGGTGATGTTGATGGCGGCTGTATAGGCGTTGTGTTCGTAGTAACGATCCACGATTCCGTTGTCGTGGACGTAGTTGCCTTCGATGAGGATGTTTCGGGTTTTCCCGTCGAAGGGGCCGATGAAGAGGCCGTTGCCGGAATCGTGCAGTTCGCAATCCCGGATGGTGAGATTGGCCGCTTTTTCCACATAGATACTGGCGGCGTTGGTGCGATAGCGTCGGCGTTCGCCGTCACCGTCGGTGAATCGGTAATCGGGGTGGCCGGAACGAATGGCCAGCCCTTCGATGACGATATGAGAGGGGACTTCATTAGTGGCGTTCCCGATGCTCAACACGCCTCGATCTTCGTTCCAGAAGTCGAGCCCTTTGGGTGTGACGGCGTCGCGGCCGTCGATGACAGGGCGCTCGCCCCGAGGACCACGGACACCGGCAATGACGATGGGGCGTTCCTCAGTACCGCGGCGGTCGACGACCCACTTCTCGCGGTAGGGTTCCGGCCGGTAATGAATGAAGACCCGGTCTCCGGGCTCAAGCTGCATCCAGGGAACATCACCGATGCGCTCCAGTGACTGTCCTGGACCTACGTGATACTCCTTGGCAGCCAGAATACTGGCTGTACTTAGGAGCAAACCAAAGAGAATTCCGGTAGAGAGACGAGGAAGAGGAAAAAGGGTATGCTTTTTCATGCTGAAGCCATCCATTGCCATGAATTTCGGGTGGTTTTGTCGCGCCCAGAGAAACCGTCGCTCCCTGCGGTGAATTCGACCAAATAATAGCAGACTCTACGGGCAAGCGGTTATCAGGGCGGTGATCCCTGTCACAATCTGTTGATTACCTCCGAGTGGCCGATCGTGTCCCGCTTTTTCTCCTGGCGGCCCTGGTAGTGCGTGAGGGGATTTCCTTCGTTCCGCGATTTGGCAAAATTGAAGCTGGATGAGGTAAACTGTCAGCATAAATCCAAACATTTGAAAACCTTTCTTGTTGGGGGGAAGGCAATGAAGCGGTGCATTTCAACGTTGGTTCTTTTGTGTGTCATGATGGCGGGAGGGTCAGCATTTGCCGAGTCTGAGGTGGACCCAAGGCCGGGGGAGCCCTGTGGAGAGGGACAGGTATATGATTGCGTTGGCAGCTGTGTCAGCGTGGCTGAGGCAGAGGGGTGGTCTGGGGATGGTTATTGTGATGATGGAGAATGGGGAATCGTATTGACCTGCCCTGTTTTCGATAATGATGGAGGGGATTGCGAGGCGCCTCCGCTAACTGCACCGGGTTCGCCTTGCGACGACGGACGACTTTATGATTGTGCGGGCAACTGCGTGGAGGCTGCGCTGGCCTCTTCCTGGGTGGGGGACGGTTATTGTGACGATGGCTCATGGGACCTGGTTCTCACCTGTCCCGCCTTCGACTACGATGGAGGAGATTGCGGTCCCCTGTCTTTGCCCCAATCGCCTGTTCCGCCGGAGGATATCTCAGGTGTGGGAGGCGATTTGCAACCCTAGCGGTTCTCCTTCGTGATTTCAGCCAGTTCGCTGGTCTTGAGGCTGGCAATAAAGGCGATGTTGAGCAGCAGGATGGTGGCGATCAGGATCCGCAGGGCCATTTGCTCCACGAACAGCGCGATCGATGCGCCACCTATCACAAGAATGGAGAAAATGGCAGTCTTTTTGGCCTTGGCGGGGATGGAGCGATTTTCCTGCCAGCTCCTGATCAGCGGTCCAAACAACCGGGTATCGAGCAGACGGGCATGAAACCTGGGAGAGGAACGGGCAAAGCAAGCAGCGGCCAGCAAGAGGAAGGGAGTGGTCGGCATGACCGGCAATATCAAACCAATCCCGCCCAGGGCGACGAACAGCATTCCCAATGTTACCAACAGTGGTTTGGCCATTCCGGGTACCTCTCGTTCCTGCCTCTCCTCTTAATTTAGCAGGTTGCTAATGCAAGCAGCAATGTTTGTACTTTTTCCCGCTTCCACAAGGGCAGGGTTCATTGCGCCCCGCTTTGAGGGCTCGAGGAACTTCCTCTTCCATCTCGTTCGACGCCAGATAGATGGAACGGCCCATATGTGCGTAGCTGGACATTGCCTCGGGGAAGATCTTGACCACCGTTTGGGCCATCTCCTCGGCTGTGACGGGCCGGGTGGCAGCCTCCTTGCGGTATGCTTCGGCCAGCCGGGTGTCAGCAAAGTAACTCAGAATCATCACACAGGAGCCCAATTCTTCGTCCAGATCTTCTGGCAGATAGCTGTCCCATACCTTGGTCAACCAGCCATGGCCACAAACAAACCCCGTTGACCACTCCCCAAGCGGTGCTCCGAAATTCGCTTCCGGTGTCTCCGCTGGCTGACATGCCTCCGGCAGGAAAACCTGGCCGGAGATCACTTGGAGGTCGATATCGTTATAGAGACTGATAATCTGCTGAAGCATGGTGTTCGCCTCTTCGAGATCGATATAGCCAGGGTCCTGGTCATCGAAGATCATCGGTAACCATTCCGATGGCTGAACCAGATCGGGAGAGCAAGCGACCGAAAATAAGAATCCGCACAGTTCGTGATAGCCCATCGTATTGGCAGGGCGTGCAGGGGAGGAGAGGAACTCCTGAAGCGTTTCGGGCATTCGTTTTCCGCAGCCTCCAAAATCCAAGTTGTCGGTATGACCTGGTATGGCCTGGCAGTCGCTCTGTGGCCCCATAGAGTATCAGGCATAGGCGAATGTCGCGTCTCTTACACCAGGGCACCACCTCCCTACAGGATAGTAGAAAATCGGTCTGCTGACGAATCCGGCCGCTCGGAATGGAGCCGAGGGGGGAATCTGGGGTAATATGGCGCTCCGCCGCGAAGTCGGAAGATGAGTGTTCGAGCGACTTGATGGTGGATGATGGTAAGGCGGGATATCACGGGGTCTGACTGAGAACGGAGGTACATGCTGTGGGAACAGAGATAACGGGAGATGACAGCCTGATTCCCAAATGGGATGTGGCCCTTGAAGCGTTGCTAGCGGAGGAATTCGACGAGCGCGGGATGGAGATGCGAATTACGGATTTCCAGCGACTGGCCCGTGAGTATGGCATCCGCTTCGATGACATCATCGATACATTGTTTCGCATGTGCATTGAAGGGGCCTGGGGATATCGGGATGCTAGTGGTCGGGAGCGCATCATCACACAGGAGGACTATGACCGGCTGTTTGTGAAAGGGCGTACCCGGGAGAAAGATATGGCCGAATATGACGGCAGCTGGTTTCCTATCGTGCCACCCGCCTGAGTCGGTCGCCGCCCCGGCGATCGTTTCCCCCGGGAAGCTGATCGCGGTAGCGGTGCAGAAAATAGTCAATGGTTTCCAGTCGGATTTTGATGGAGCCGGCCGAACGGTTTTCATCGAGGTCGCGGAAGGCGAAAAATGGAGTGCCGCTCTGCTCAATGATCTGCTCGATCAAGCTATAGATGGGGGCGTCGTGACCGCATTTGAAACTGGATAACTCCAGGCCGATCAGGAGAGGATGACGGGCAACATATTTGGCCGCCCAGATTTTGCGATTGCTGTTTTCGCTATAGGAATTGCGCCACACGTCACCGATCTCCCGGGCATTCCGTACCAAGCCTGCACGAATATCTTCTCCAAAGAGAGACTCCAAGATATCTTCGTCCAGCGGCAGGCTGTCGATGGTAAAAATGGGATATCCCAGCTGCTGTAGATCCGCCAGAATCTGGTGGTTAAGCCCTGGGTCACTATGATACGGACGGCCTAGCAGGACGATGCCCAGTCTCTGTTCCTTCTCCAGCTGCTCCAATACCTCCCTTCCTTTGTTTCGCAGCTCGCTATCAAATTTTTCCAATGCTTGCCAGCCGGAGGCGCAGGCGCGTTGGTTCTCTCCACGGCTCAGGCCCAGGAGAGGGCCAAAGGTTTGCCACATCTGCCGCTTCAGCAGCTCTGGTTCCGCGAAGGAGAGAAAAGGGCTGACGAACCGGATTCCCAGCTGTGCGAACCGATCCTCCTCTTTACAGAAGGCGGCTCGCACCGACTCCGGAGTGGCGGTGGCTGTAGGGCAGGCGGTGGAATCCTGGGTGTGTTGCAGAGGGGTGGGGAGGCTGGCGATCTTGGGAAATAGGATCCAGTCCAGCGGTTTGCGTCGGTGTTTTCGCTCCATCAGATTGTGGAGGTGGGCGATGGCCACTTTACTGGGAAAGCAAGGATCGATGGCTCCTCTCTTGGATCCCTCCTTGTAAAGGGTTTCGCTGGTGAAATCGCTGAACACCAGATTGCGATGGGGAATGCCAAGGCTTCCCAGGTACGCGCTAAAGAATGGGGCCAGGGAATAGAGATTCAACACTCGTGGCAAGCCGATACGTAAACGGTGTCGGTTCGGGGTTCGACGAAACAGAGAGAGTGTCCGCCCGGAGGCGGGAGAGGGCTTGAAGTCGCTCCAGGCACGGCGTGCAGCATAGGCGGAGAGATCCGGGTTGGCTCGCTTCACCTGTTTGCGCTGGATGCTGATTCGTTGGACTGTTTCCAGCTCTTCCGCCTGCCCCTTTTCGCAGGAGGCGTTGATGAAGCGCCGCTTGAGCGGCTGCCCGGCCACCAGTGTGAGCGGGGTTTTGGGTGCAGGCTTGTGAGGCAGCTCCACATCCACGAAGGTGCGTAGGCATTTGCTCTTGCAGAAGTCGCAACGGGTAGATTCGTCCCGCCGGGTGTGATAGGTGAGGCTGGCGAGGGCTTCGAGACCAATGAAAGGGGTGGCGCGGTCGGGTTGGTGGACCCGGATGGCCTCCAGAGCGGCACCGATAGCACCGGATTCACCGGTGAATCGGTGTACGGAAACCTCGGGTTCGATACCGCTACCCTGGAATCGTTTCTGAATGAAATCCAGCTGTGCCTTCACCGCGGCAAGGTTGCGCTGGGTTCCTCCCTGGAGGACGAAGTGCCGCCCCAATGCCGGGAGATTGGGAAGCTTGGCCACGTAATGCCAGATGTTCTTGGGCAAAACTGCAGCCAACCCCGCCAGGATTTCATGAGGCTCCCATCCCTGGCGCTGGAAATCGACAATCTCTGCCTGCAGGAACACCGCACAGCCATAACTGAATTCCGGATAGGAACGGGCTCGAAAGGCCTGCTCCGCATATGTCTCTATGGGAAACCCGAATCCCTGGCAACTGCTTTGCAGAAAATAGCCGTTGCCAGCGGAGCACTGGGTGTTGAGTTTGAATTCCTTAACCGTTCCCTCCCGAAGGAAGATCAATTTGATGTCCTGTCCGCCCACATCACAGATGACATCCACGTCTCCATGGAAATGGAGAGCACTCTGGGTGTGGGCAACCGTTTCCACCACCGCGGTATCGCAACAGAGCAGCTCTTTCAGGATGTCCTTGGCGTAGCCGGTGGTTCCTACCCCCAGAATTTCCAGCTCCGCCCCCTGAGCCTCCACGTGGTGGCGTAGCTCTGCAATCCTGTTCTGGGTATCCTCAATGGGATTGCCCTTGGAAAGGCCGTAGGCGGTGGCCAGTACCTCACGTTCCGGTGAAAGGAGCACCGCCTTGGTGGAAGTGGAGCCGGAATCGATGCCGAGAAAGGCGCGGACTCTTTCACCCGGGTGGAAGCTGGCGGCCTCGAATGGTTGCGGGCGATACCGTTTGAGGAAACGGTGCAGCTCCAGCTCGCTCTTTACCAATCCATGCGGAGAGGCTTTTTTCCGCATTTTCCTGTTGGAGCCCCCGGACAAATGTTGCTGCAGCGGTCCACGCCCTCGATACACGCCTTTGATCTCGCTTTGCTGTCGGCTGAACTCGATGGCTCCGATAGCCGCGAAAAAATGGGCGTCTTCAGGCGTTTGGAGCAGCTTTTCGGCAGGGATTCCAATAGGCAGCTCCACTTCCCGTTCTTTCCACAAGTGCTGGAGGTTGTGCTGCCATGCCTGTCGCAGGCCGCGCAGGAAGGTGTTGGGCCCCCCAAGCAGCAGCACCGGGGGAAGCAGGATGTTGCCGCGGGTAAGTACCGCCAGGTTCTGCTGTACGATGGCATCGAACAGGGAAGCCATCAGCTCCTCCGCTGGCACCCCAAGTTTCTGCAGGCTGTTGATGTCGCTTTCGGCGAAGACCCCGCACTTGCCCGCCACTGGATGCAACTTTACACCCTCGTAGGGCATTTCTCCAAGGCGATCGGAGGAGAGGTTGAGTTTGGCGGCGATCTTGTCCAGTACCGCACCGGTGCCTCCGGCGCACTTGTCATTCATGGTGCAGATCTTTCGCTTCTGTCCACTGACAGGATCCTCGCGAAAGAGGATGATCTTGGCATCCTGCCCTCCCAACTCGATGACTGAGCGGGTTTCCGGGTAGAGTTTTTCCACCGCCAGGGAGACCGCGTTTACCTCCTGCACGAAGCGGGCCCCAAGTAACTCGGCGAGTATTCCTCCGCCTGACCCGGTAATGCTGATCTGCAGTTCTCCGGTGTCGTTTAGCGGAAGGAGCTCCTCGATGGTTTCCAAAAAAGCCAGTACCTGCTGACCCTGTTTGCCATCGTGGCGCCGATAGCGTTTCCAGACCGTGTGTCCGCTTTCCACCTCCATCACCACTGCCTTTACGGTAGTGGATCCCACGTCCAGTCCCATGTGCCAGCGAATCATGATCTCGGATCCATCCGGCTGGTGATCTCTCGGACGAAGTTCGCCGCACTGCCGGCCAGCGGGCTGCCTGGGGGTCGTTTATAAAGCGCCCTGTTCAACTCAGGATGTTCCGCCAGATGGGCTTGGATAGCAGTGTAATCCCGGCCGATCTCCTGCAGTACCATCTCGAATTCGGCGCGTGCCTTGCGGTGCGCCTCTCCCAAAGCCATCTGAACCCGGCTGTGGGCGTTGATCTCTCCATCACCCGATGTTTCGATGGGAAGGAAAATCATCTGTGGATAGTCGGAGACCACCGCGGCCATGGCACCATCTGACTGGGTGGAAGGCATACAGCCGAAGGGCTTGAGGGAGAGGATCATGTGGCATTCATGGTGTTGTACTGCATGGATGCTCTTGGCCACTTCCAGATGTCCTTCTCCTCCGGTGATCCGGGAGTGGTAGTAACGGTGTCCGAGGTGAGCCAGTTCCTCCATGGAGACCGGTTCCTTGATGGTTCCTCCCAATGCCTCCGCAAAACGGTGGTAGGCGTGCAGAAACAGACGTTCTCCAAGGGTGATGAGTGCCATCCGGTAGAGGTATTGCAGAGGATTGCGGTGTCCTTTGATCCCGAACCGTTCCCGATAGGCTGCCTTGATGTCCCAGAAGATGTACAGCAACCAGACGGAAACCGGGCTGATACGAACCTCCGCCCCTTCGCTTTCCAGGAAGCGAAACATGTTGAAATTGCCATCTCCTTCGGTGAGCTGGGCCCAGAACTCGCCAGTGATCTGTACCACTGGTTTGACCCGGGTCCGGTCCACCTCGATCCGGGAGAGGAGCTCCCGGCACTCTTCTAACGCAGCGATGAGCTGGGGAGAACCGATGAATCGGAGCAGCTTGCGGCGAGTGGCGAACACCTTTCCCACGACCGGGAGGGATTCCAGCAGGGTCTGCCAGCGGCTTCCTCCGGCATCGGGTGTTTGTTTGCGAAGGGTGTGGTAGAGGATCGTCGCACATTCCTCGAGGGCGCGGTCGGTGGCTCCCGCTTCCTTCTCGTAAGGACGTATCTGGTAGCCAAGTTCGTTGAGCAGATCGCCCAGCAACACGCTGAGGATGATAGAGAGATAGAAGTCCAGGTCGGTGCGCAGACCGGCTTCCACGCCCCCCTCCTCATAACCCTCGGTCTGCTGAAAGATCAGCACTCGGAAGCCGCCAAAACCGGCGTTTTGCAGGGCATTATGGTACTCAGCCTCATACATGCCGAAGCGGCATGGGCCACAGCTGCCGGCGGTAAGAAACACGTAGTTGTCGATGATCTCCTGCCGCGACAGACCGGAACGATGCAATTGCTGCAGATATTTGACCAGGTTGCCAACAGTGAAGTAGGTGGGATTGCACTGGCCGTTGTTGCTGAACTCTTTACCCGTTTGTAGGGCTTCCAAGTCGGGAGTCGGCAATCGTTCGCAGCGGTAGCCGAGATTCTCCAAACTGGCCTTGAGCAATTGCTCGTGCTTCAGGGTGAGTCCGCCGAACAGCAATGTGGTGGAGGCGCGCTCGGCAGCGGTGTAGGGACGCGGGGCCGTGCGCCGGAACTGCCTTTCCCCCGGCGGGTTCTCCTCGGTCTGGAAAAGCTGCCCCGCGCTCTGGCAAAAACCGCTACAATCGTCCATCGTTCCGTCCTTACGATAACGGCGCATTGTCCCGGAAGGAAAAGACTATGTTTGCCTGCCGAAGGTGTCAAGGCGCCTCGTCCACAAATTTCAAACAGGAGAGTGGAGCCATGAAGCGAGTGGGAGCCCATGTGAGCATTGCTGGCGGAGTGCAGAATGCACCGTTGAATGCCCGGGAGATTGGGGCCAAGGCGTTTGCCATGTTTACCAAAAATCAGCGCCAGTGGCGGGCCAAACCCTATACCGAGGAACAGATTGAGCAGTTCCGGGCCAACATGGAAGAGTGCGGGTTTCGCCCACGAGACGTGCTTCCCCATGACAGCTATCTGATCAATTTGGGACACCCGGAGCCGGAAGCGCGTACCAAGTCCCTGGATGCCTTCGTCGATGAGCTGCGCCGTTGCCATCAGCTCGGCCTCATCTATCTCAACTTCCATCCCGGCAGTCATCTGCGCAAGATTGACGAAGAGAGCTGTCTGGACCTGATCGCCGACTCCATCAACCGGGCGCTGGAGCAGACCGAAGGGGTGACAGCGGTGATCGAAAACACGGCGGGACAGGGTTCGAATCTCGGGTACCGTTTTGAGCATCTGGCCTACCTGATCGAGCGGGTGGAAGACCAAACCCGAATAGGGGTCTGTCTCGATACCTGCCATACTTTCACCGCCGGATATGACCTCCGCACCCGGGAGGCGTACGAGGAGACCATGTGCCAGTTTGACAAAGTGGTGGGTTTCTCCTATCTCAAGGGAATGCATCTCAACGACTCCAAGGTGGAACTGGCCAGCCGGGTGGATCGTCACGAAAACCTGGGCAAGGGGAAGCTGGGACTGGATCCGTTTCGTTTCATCATGCAAGACGAGCGCATGGAAGAGATGCCGCTGATCCTGGAGACCGTGGATGAAACGTTGTGGGCGGAGGAGATTGCGATGCTCTACCGTTTTGTGGAGGCATAGTATCAGGGAGTCCTGAACCTTAAAAAGGGGCCGCCGGGGGACGGCGGCCAAAAACTATCAACAAGATAGTGTCCACAATCCCTGTGCTCGATCATTATTGGACGAGGCATGTCACTTCGCCAGCCGTGTTTGTGACAACTATGTAAATCCTGCGATAGTAAGTGCTTGCTTCAATTGGGTGTCACGGTGGTGAAGGTGGGGGTTGCAGTGACGGGACAAGATCGGGATGGGCGCGTATCAGTTTTGCCATGACTCCGCGCAGCGCGGAAAGCGCTGCCCGTCTTCCGGCAAATTCGCAACATCGGATCACTTCACCCCATGGGTGGTTTTGCAGCACCTTTCTGACCAGCAGCTTTTGCTCCCCAGTAGAGAGAGATGATCCATATCCTTTTGCCAGTGCGAAGTGGGCCACCTTCCCGAGGGCGTAGGCGCACGTTTCATAACCCCGGTGGCCGAAGGCAAAAGCGTGGATATCACGTTGTGCGTGCGGATTAAGGGATTCCGGGTCACTTGGCAGATTCTTCAGCAAGGATCTCACGGTTTCGGGCTCTAGATGACGTAGCGGAGAGGTGAGCAAATGTGGGAGCTGTTCCCGCAGATGGTGTCGTAACTGTCGATGCAGTTTTACCATCGACGGGGTCAAGGGGTGGAGCAAAAAAGCGGCATGATGACCGCTGCTGGCCTCGGGGCGTAGGCCAAGATGAACCGTATCGAAACCTGCCCGATACCAGAATGACAACAGTTCCGGTGTGGCACCGAAGCTTGTGCCCACGCCGTCCGCCCCTCTTTCTCGGTGGTAGCTGATGACTTCTTCTACCAATCGCTTTCCCAGTCCTCTCCGGCGGGCGGCAGGATGTACCGCCAGCCGCATGATGCGTGCATAGCGTAACCGGGCGGCTTTGGCGAATCCGGCATGTGCTGCCAGCGACTGAGGCAGCAGGTGTCCCCTTACCCGCCGCTGCCCCAGCCACACCTCTTCTGCAAGTTTTTCGTCCAATTCGCCCTCTTCTATCACCAGTGCAGTGGCTACCACATGATCGTCGTGGAATAGCGCGTGTACGGTTAGGGTGGGGCCGTCGAGCAGATTGCGCAGATCGGACGGGCGGGTCCGGTAGTGGGCCAGTACAAGCAGGCCAAACAGTTCCTCCAGCAAAGGGTCATCGGCAATGAGCTTTCCCCGGGGGATTACCGCCCACCGGCACTGCTGTGAAGCGGCATTCTCCACTACCCGATCGGGAGCCGGCGTAGCCCTCAGCAACAAGGCGTGGGATCCAAATCGCTCTACCGGATCGTTCTCTCCCCAGCGAACCGGCTCCGTGAGCCGCAGTGCACGCCATTGTGGTGTCAGTCGTTGCAGTGTCTCCTGGAAACGGATAGCGAATCCACGGCCAGTCCCTTCATATCCATGAACGGTAGTGGAGAAGACGATACGGGCATGGCGTTTCAGCAACGTGGTGAGCAGCGGCACCGGGATTGCCGCTGCTTCGTCCACCAGCAGCAGATTTGCGGGTTCTGGGAACCTGCAAAGGCGATCCGGCGCTTCAAACCGGATCTCGTTCTCTTGCCAGCGGATCTTCCCTGGTGAAACGATACTTCCATCCAGTTCCCGTTCTGCCTGCCGGAAAATCACCGCCGCGGCTTCCAGGCTGGGTGCGGTTACCCGGATTAGGCGGATTCCTCGTCGTAACAGCCGCGCAGCAGCAATCCCCAGGGCAGTGGATTTCCCTCGCCCCCGATCTGCGGTGAGGACCAGTGGACGATGGCGGTGTCCGCGGGCCAAGCCGCAGATAGCGTCTACCGCGTGTTCCTGATCTTCCGTGAGGCAGACGGTTCCGACCGGTCGTGGAGCGGGCGGTGGAGGCAGAGTGAAAGGTGGTCCACTGGAAGAGAACAGGCGGAGGGTGGCCGAGGAGGACACAATCCTTGCCAGTCGCTGCAGGAAGAGGCTGCTTCGCTCGGTTGCCCTGCAGGGCCAAGGGGTGAATCGCGACATTGCCGGATCAGGCTGAAAAGGCCATGTGTTGGGGGAAGGCGCCAGGAGTATGACCACCCCACCCCCGCGTACCGCTCCAAGGGAGGCGCCAAAGGCGTCGGGATCAAAACCGCTCCAGGCATCGAATACCAACGCGTCCCATTCGCTTCCCAATTGGGTGGTGACCTTGGAGGCGGGGATGCTCAATCCACATGACGGCAAATTGTCCCCCACCCACAGTATTCGCTGGTAACCCTGCCGTACCAAGCGGTCGCGTGCCGTAGTGCGACACCATCGTGCCTCGCCCCAAAGCAGGAAAAGATGACGGTGGTTCATGAGAAAAGAGGATCGTGATCGCGCAACGATGTTCCAAAGGAAAAACCGGTCTCGACTCTGAACCAGACGGGGCCGGGTTCCGCCTTCTTCGCTGGCTAAAAAAGCCCGCATGAGCGGGCTTTTGCATGTTCATAGATGGCGCGCCCGGAAGGATTCGAACCTCCGACCACCTGGTTCGTAGCCAGGTACTCTATCCAGCTGAGCTACGGGCGCGTTGAGAGCAGCGGATTATCCCGCCACGGACGCCGGCTGTCAAGAATCGGTCTCCTGATGCTGCTCCGGTGGTCTATAGTTTTCTTAGAAGCAGAATAAAGTGGCTGGGAGGAAGGTGGTTTTCCACGATCAGGGAGAATGAGATGGAGCATCGATTGCAGAAACGTTACCCGGTGCGGGTGGCGGTGGAACTGGTAAAGCACGGAAAGGTAGTGGGTACCAGTCGGGCAACGGATATCAGCGGGGGAGGAGTAGGGATTGAGCCTCCTGCAGCAGTGGAGCTGCGCAAAGGAGAGATGGTGGATGTCAGTTTTCTTCACCCGGTATCCCCCATTTTGGAACAGCGTCTCCGTTCGGTGGTGGTGCACAAGGAAAAAAGGCTTATCGGGTTGATGTTTGTGCATGATTTCCGTTGAAGTTTCTTGAACGAATGGGAGAGTGGTGACAGTGGAGATTTCATTTCACGGTGCAGCACGAGGGGTAACTGGATCTTGTCATCTGGTGGAGTGTGCCGGCAGGAAGATCTTGATCGATTGTGGTCTTTATCAAGGAGGCCGGGAACTGGATGAGGAGAATGCCCGGCCATTCGGCTTCGACCCCGGGGATATCGATTACCTGTTGTTGACCCATGCCCATCTGGACCATTGCGGGCGGATTCCGCTGCTGGCCAAACGGGGGTTTCGGGGAGAGATTATCACCACCGCCGCGTCCCGTGAGCTCGCACGCCTGGTGATGCTGGATGCAGCGGGCCTCGAAGAGGAGGAGGCAGCGCGGGCTATGCGGCGTGCAAGGCGACGCGGCAAGCGGACCCCAGAGGTGACACCGCTCTATACTACGCTGGATGCGCTCAACGCCATGGACTATTTTGGCAGAGTAGCCTCATACCGTAAGCCATTGCGCCTGGGAAACGGTATCGAGGCCACGTTTTACGATGCAGGCCATATTCTCGGTTCTGCGAGCATCCTCCTGGAGCTGACAGAAGGGCGTCACCATTGTCGGTTATTGTTTTCAGGAGATCTGGGATATGGGGGACGAGTTATTCTGCGGGATCCAGATCCGCCACCTGATGCTGATGTGGTGGTGATGGAGACCACTTACGGGGACCGCCCTCATAGAGCGCTGCAACCTTCCATAGAAGAGCTCTATGAGGCGATTGGCAGCACCTTTCATCGGGGTGGCAACGTGGTGATTCCGAGTTTTGCCCTGGAGCGGGCACAGGAGGTACTGTACTATCTGCGCGAAGGGGTCGAAGCGGATCGGTTGCCGGCTTCCCTGCAGGTATTTCTGGATTCACCAATGGCGATTGCTGCTACCGAGATCTTTCGCCATCATCCGGAGTGCTTTGATGAAGAGGCGATGGAGCTTTTTCGTAACGGCAACGATCCTTTCGAACTGCCGGGGTTGAGCTATACACGGGAGACCGCGGAATCCATCGCCATCAACCGGATCAAGGGTGGTGCGGTGATTATCGCCGGTTCCGGGATGTGTACCGGAGGAAGGGTGCGTCATCATCTGAAGCACAATCTGTGGCGACGTGATAGCAGCATTATCTTTGTGGGTTATGCCGCCAAGGGGACCCTGGCTCGTCGGATCGTGGACGGAGCCAAGCAGGTGCGGGTATTTGGAGATGAGATCCCGGTACGAGCGCACGTTTATACCATCGGGGGATTTTCCGCCCACGCTGGCCAGGACGAGCTGCTTGCCTGGCACCAGCGGATCCGAAAGCCGGCGCTCACCTATCTGGTTCATGGCGAAGAGGAGGCAATGGGCCGATTCGCTTCACTGCTGAAAGGAACCCGGGTCGTGATGCCAGAGCTGCATCAGCGTTTTTCCCTATGACCGGGAGCCGTGCCAATGGAGGCGGGCTCGTTACCCGTCGTGTCGAGATCGAGCCTTTCATCACCAAAGATGGTTCCTCCATTCGGGAACTCATTCACCCTGCTGTCCATGGCACCGGGAAACAGAGTGTGGCAGAGGCGATGCTTCCCGCCGGTCAAAAGACCCTTTTACACCGGCATCGGCTCAGTGAAGAGATCTATCACATCCTTGAAGGCAATGGATGGGTTAGATTGGGGGACCGCTGTCATCCGGTCACGGTGGGCGATACCATTCGTATCCCACCTGGAACTCCGCATGGGATGGTGGCTTCTGAGGGGGGTGCGTTGGTGTTTCTCTGTTGCTGTGTACCCCCTTATCGTCATGAGGACACGGAACTGCTAGAGGAGTGAGGCGGAGGCAATGTCCGTGTGCTTCGGAATCTCCACCGTTTTGTAGTAAAATCGAGCGGTTTACTACAGTTATTTCTCGTTATTGAGGAACCAGCATGGGTACAACAGGGGCTGCGTTGCGGCACTTTGCGGAACTAGATGAACAGCAACTGGATACGCGCATCCAGGCGGCCAGGGATGCGCTGGGAGAGCGATTGGTGATCCTGGGACATCACTATCAGCGTGAAGAGGTATTCCGGCACGCGGATTATACAGGGGATTCTCTCAAACTTTCCCGCCAGGCGGCGCAAACCCAGGCCGAGTATATTGTCTTTTGTGGCGTGCATTTCATGGCCGAGGTGGCGGATATCATGTCCTCACCGGAGCAGATCGCCATCCTGCCCGATCTCAACGCCGGTTGTTCCATGGCGGACATGGCCGATCTGGACAAGGTGGAGGATGTCTGGCAAGAGCTCTCTGACGTACTGGATCCCGATGAACAGGTTACGCCGGTAACCTACATCAATTCCGCGGCAGATCTGAAGGCTTTTTGTGGACGCCACGGGGGCATCGTCTGCACCTCCACAAATGCACCTCGGGTACTGGAATGGGCATTTCAGCAGCGAGAAAAGGTGCTGTTCTTCCCGGATCAGCATCTGGGACGAAATACCGGCTACAATATGGGAATTCCGCTTGAAGAGATGGTGGTTTGGGATTTTACCAAACCATTGGGTGGATTGACCGAACGGCAGATCCGGAATGCCAGGATGATTCTGTGGAACGGTTTCTGCTCGGTGCATCAGATGTTTCGCCCTGAGCACATTGACCAGTACAAGGCCCGTTACCCGGAAACCAAAGTGATCTCTCACCCAGAGTGTCGCTTCGAGGTATGTCAGAAATCCGACCATGTGGGTTCTACGGAGTATATTCTCAATACCGTGAGCAGGGCTGAACCCGGCACCCGCTGGCTGGTGGGGACCGAGCTCAATATGGTCAGCCGACTGAAAGAGCGGCTGGAGCCAAAAGGGATCGCAGTACAGTTCATGTCTCCAATGGTTTGCATGTGTTCCACCATGTTCCGTATCGATCCGCAACATCTTCTATGGACCCTGGAGAACCTGGCGGAAGGACGGGTGGTGAACCGGATCGTCGTTTCTGAGGAGGATGCTGCCCAGGCTAGGGTTGCATTGAACCGAATGTTCGAGGTCTCCGCGTAGGCGCTGGGGCCGGTGAGTGAGGAGTGATGAGGGGTTATGGCTGGACACAGTAAATGGGCCAATATTCAACATCGCAAAGGTGCCCAAGACGCCAAACGCGGCAAGCTGTTTACCAAGCTGATTCGTGAGATTACCGTTGCTGCCCGGCTGGGCGGCGCGGATCCCGCTGCCAACCCCCGCTTGCGGGCGGCTATTGACAAGGCGCTTGGTAGCAACATGAGTAAAGACACCATCGAGCGGGCGGTCAAGCGGGGTGCAGGTGCTCAGGAAGGTGAAAATTTTGAGGCGGTGCGTTATGAGGGCTATGGGCCCAATGGTGTAGCCGTGATGGTGGATTGCCTGACCGACAACCGCAATCGTACTGTTGCCGAAGTGCGCCATGCTTTTAGCAAGGCGGGTGGAAATCTGGGTACGGATGGCTCGGTGGCCTATCTGTTCACCAAGGCAGGCGTGATCGGTTTTGCTGCTGGCTGTGATGAAGAACGGATCATGGAGGCGGCGCTAGAAGCTGGTGCCGAGGATGTGGTGAGCAGCGACGACGGCAGCGTTGAGGTGATTACTGCCCCGGAAGATTTCAGCGCGGTAAAAGAGGCGTTGGAGTCGGCCTCCTTAATGCCGGAATATGCTGAAGTGACCATGCGCCCCTCCACTACCGTGTCCCTGGGGCTGGAGGACGCGCAGAAGGTGCTGCGGCTGGTGGATATGTTGGAAGATCTTGACGACGTACAGCAGGTCTATAGCAATGCCGATATTCCTGCCGATCTCTTGGAAAAGATGGCTGGCTGAGATGGCTGCATGAGCCTGCGCATCCTCGGTATCGATCCCGGC
>Ga0256914_1002117_pt1 | contig 16861 bp, 14 predicted proteins | sample HulkmetaG_FD_191571 | JGI IMG/M metagenome (GOLD analysis project Ga0256914, IMG submission 191571) | Hydrothermal chimney microbial communities from Main Endeavour vent field at the Juan de Fuca Ridge, Pacific Ocean - Hulk | ecosystem: Environmental > Aquatic > Marine > Hydrothermal vents ... | reverse complement strand
GCTACAAAGATTTTTTGCTCTCGCCGGGCTCCTCCCCCCGTGCGACGGCTGTCGTAACGGGGGGAGGCTGGGAGGGGGGCTTGGAGCAACGACAAATTTGAAACTGCTGTATGTAGCGGGTGCGTTTCAAAATGGGGCGATTTCCGCATTTCGGGCCGACTCGAGTCGGGCGCTTCGGGCCTGGGGCCAGGGGACGGCCTGCGCGGTCCAGGTCGCCGGCGGGCGACCGTTGGCGCTAGCGTGCAAGTTCCTTCGGCCAAGGCGCCATGAAACAAATTGTCAAAATTGAAACCCGCTCCGATGTAACCGTGATAGGATGCAAAATCATGCATTTTCATCGATTCACCGCGAATGGCGAAATCGGCATAGCGCCCCTGCCCGCAGCGCCGTCATTTTGCACTGCCGCTTTTGTAAAGAGGCCTGCCAAAAGTTACGGTGCAGTCGCTCGACAGCCTCAACGTCGCCACCAGAAGTCTGGTCTTTTACGCTGGCCATACCCCATCATCCCATCCATTGCAAAGATGAGGCGGCGTAGTGGCGTGCCGGCCAGCCATCGGGCGGTGCGATGCCACCATTTACGATAATCCTTGTTGTACGGGCAGCTGCGAATGCAGGTGGCGCAATCAGTGTTCTGCGCAGCCCAGAATCCGAAGCATTTTTCCGCGTTCACCGACCATTTTTTTACCCCCTTGCGGTTGGATATGTTGTTGATGCTGAACGTGGGATCGCCCAGCGAAAGCGCCTTGGCCGGACATGATTCGGCGCAGCGCTTGCAGATCCGGCAGAACGCCTGCACGCCAAAGCGTTTGGGACGGTCGTGAGCCAGGGGGAGATCGGTGTAAACCTTGCCCAGACGCACCCTCGGGCCGTATTCTTTGGTGATGAGCAGGCCGTTGCGTCCATATTCGCCCAGACCCGCCTTGATGGCGTAGGGAATGCTGGGCGCGGTGTCGTTCATGCTGGGAATGGCCTGATAGCCCAGATCGCGGATGAATTGGGCCAGCGAGATGAGCAAGGCTGCATCTAATGAGTAGCCGACGCCCGCGGCCGCGCTGCCCAGGACTGATGGCGTGGTTTTGATGATGTCGTAGGGCATGGGCACGGCCACCACGATGACGTGCTCCAGGCCCGGCGGGATCTCGGGCGGCAGCTCCTCGCCCGCACCGTCATGGAAGCGGCTACTGTACTGCCAGCGCTCGTCGTAGTGGGTGACGCCTACCAGCGCCGCGCCCAGGGCTCGGGCCGCCTTCTTCACCTGACGAGCCGCATCTTCGGGTCCGCCCAGGTCCGCTCGTAGCGGCGAAACATCCCGCTGCAAGGTGAAGACATCGGTAAAGCCCTCGCGGCGTCCTTGCCCGCGCACGTCGGTGAGCACGTCGCTGATGTGCCATGCCGCGTTGCGGAGGGCGTAGTCTTTCTGGTTGTAGCCATGGGCCCGATGGTGTGTGGTGACAGGCTCGCTGTGTCCCCGATAGAATGCGTCGGTCTTGGCGTTGCGGATGGTCGGGTCCCACCAGGATCGACGGAACATCTCGTTTTTCTGCGGAAACAGCTCGAAGTCGTCATTGAATTCGAATCCGGCTTCCTGGTCGGTGGGATCGTTGGGGAAGGAGGCGTCGTCGTGGGGCATGGCAATGAAGGGGGCGTGGGGAAGCTGACGCCATGTTGCGTCTTTGCGTCCTGGTGTAAGACATTTTGTCTTTTCAAAGCAACGGCAGTAGCAAGTCGGGCAGGCGAGGGATATCTGGCGCGAGATGCAAGCGCCATGCGGGCGCGACTTCCACCAGACTTCGCAGCGTCCGCAGTTGTGCGGGAATGGTGGCTGCGTCCCAGTCTTCGATGGATTGGCTGATGAGCTGTTGTAGGGCGTCGAACGAGCGCATGGGTTCCAAGCGAGAGTGGGGCAGGCCAGGTTGGATGACGGGAAAGACCAGGGCCGCGGGCCGGGCTTGGTCGGTCCAAATGTCCGGCCGAATGGTTTCGGCCGCGAAGGAGATTTTTTCGCTGTGGGCCAGACGCTGACCATCTTCCAGCAGATGCGTCAGCGCGGGAAAGCGGATAATGCTGTCGGGGTACGCACTGAGGAGGCCCGGGTAGGCATAGAGTTGCGGGCGTCCATCGATTTCTGGATGTAAAAGCGGCGTGTCATTGGCTACCAGCTGTGCGCCTTGCAGTAGCAGACTGACGCCCGTGGTGGTTTTGCCCGCGCCGGTGTCGCCCAGGATCAGCAATGCCCGCCCCTCCACCGCCGCTGCAAAGGCGTGGATGGCGTAAAATCCACGGCGGCGCAGCAGTGGCGCCAGTGCACAGAGGATCATGTCTTCGAGGACGCCGTAGGTGGTTACGGCCGCCCGGCCCAGACGCCCGCGGATGTCATTTCCGTTCAGCTGCACGTCGAAGCGTCCCCAACCAGGAAAGAGCACTGTCAGGTCGTCTCCTTGGCGATAGTAGCTGACATCGGGGCCGACGCTGACTGCTGGCGTGTCGGGAGGAGGGGGTGCGGTGTCGGTTGTGGTCAGAGAGATGTGGATAGGGGGCGCATCTGTGGCCGTCCGAGCCCGAAACTGCGTCCATTGTGACGCCAATCGTCGGGCTGTCAGTGCATCTTCGATCTGAAAGTGGATGGGGATTGTATGAAGGTGGTAGGTCTGCACTTTGCGATTCATGGGTCGGAACGGGCGCTACGCGCCCTCTCGCAAAAGAGGACAGGTCATGCAATGGCCGCCGCCGCGTCCTTTGCCCAGCTCGAAGCCGTCGATCTCGATGACGCGGATGCCGGCTCGGCGCATGGCGCGGTTGGTGTAGACGTTCTTGCGATAGGCGATGACCACGCCTGGTTCGATGGCGACGGTGTTGTTCCCATCGTCCCACTGCTCCCGGGCCTGCTGATATTCATCGCCGCCTGTGGCGATGACCCGCAGTTTTTTCACCTGCATGGCGTCGGCCACTGCATCCAAAAAGCTCTTTTCGGGCGTGATGTGAAATTGACGTTCATGGTCGCCGGGCCTCATGCTGTACGCCCGGATGTTTGCCACCACTCGCGGGTAGATGGTCACCGCGTCGTGATCCAGCATGGTGAAGACGGTGTCCAGGTGCATGTGCGCCCGATCCCGGGTCATGTGCGCGACGATGATCCGCTCCACCGCGCCATCGGCGAAGAGTCGGGCCGCAAGCTGCTCGATCATCTGCCCTGTGGTGCGCTCACTGTATCCCACCAGCAGGGTCTTGTTGCCGATGGGCATGATGTCGCCCCCCTCGATGGATGCGCGGCCGAAAGTCTCGGCGTTGAATCCGCAAGCCTCCTCATCCAGTAGCGGAAACCAGAATTTGAAATCCGCCTCCTGGAACATGGTGTGGAAATGGTAGATGAGACCGACGTTGTAGGCTTCGAGATGCCGGGATTGATGGTACATGGGGTTGACGCTGACGCCGTCATAAATCCAGGCCGAGGAATCGCGGGTGAAGAGGGAGTTGGGCAGGGGCGGCAGGATGAAGGCGTCGTCGTTGGCGGTCACACCCAGCAGCGATGATTGCTCGAAGACGCTGATATCGGTCATGGCCCGGGCTTCTCCCTTGGTGAGCCCACCGATGAGGTGCTTGGCCAGGGTCTCCGCATCCAACGAAAGCAGCAGCTCTCGCAGAGGCGGCGCCAGCGCCACGCCCACGGTATTTTCGGTGATGACCAGCTGGGTGATGGTCTCCCGGGCCTCATGGCTGGCGGCCAGGGTCTCGGTGAGCAGGTCCGAAAGATAGAAGACCTGCACACCCCAATCCCGCATGTGTCCGACGAAGGCGTCATGCTCCCGCTGGGCGTGCTCCACCCAGAGCACGTCATCGAAGAGCAGTTCGTCGTGGTTGGCGGGTGTGAGCCGTTTGAGGCTGAGATCTGGGCGATGAACCAGGACTTTGCGCAGTTTGCCTATTTCGGAATGAACGCCAAATTGGGGCATGCTATTACGTGGAAGAGCGGGGAATGGAAGGGTGAGTCACTGAAATGAGAGCGAATTGAACAGCAAAACGCATCCCCGCGGAAATGATCTTGCCAGCGGGGATGCGTCCCGTTTGATGACGGATGGAAAGTCTGATTGTGGGCGACCGTTGTGGGAGATGGCCCGCCAGCGCGTCGACAGGCGGGCGGGACCTGACTCAGAACCTCAGATGGTTGTATGGTTTAGCTCTTGCCCTCGTTTTCTTGCGCCGCAGCCAGTTTGGCTTTCTCCTCCTCTACCAGGGCCCGGCGTAGCAGCTTGCCCACTGCGGATTTGGGCAGCTCGGTGCGGAATTCCACCAGTTTGGGCGCTTTGTAAGGAGCCAGCCGCTCTTTGCAGAACGCGATGATCTCCTGCTCGGTTGCGGTCTGGCCTGGCTTTAGCACGATGAAGGCTTTGACCGTCTCTCCGCGACGGGGATGGGGCACGCCCACGACCACAGCTTCCTGCACCTTGGGATTCTCGTAAAGCGCCTCCTCGACTTCGCGCGGCACGATGTTGTAGCCCGAGGCGATGATCAGATCCTTCTTGCGGTCCACGATGTAAAAGTAACCATCCTCGTCCATCTTGGCGATGTCGCCGGTGAAGAGGAAGCCATTTTCGTCCTTGACGTTCTTGGTTTCTTCCGGGCGATTCCAATATCCGACCATCACCTGCGGCGCGCGGATGGTCAACTCGCCTTCCTCGCCCACGCCCAGCGTGCGGAATTCACCGTTCTCGTCGGGGTCCAGAGAGACGATGCGGGCCTCCACATCGGGGAAGGGGAGGCCGATGGAGCCAGCTTTGTACAATCCGTAGATGGGATTGGAGTGGGTGACGGGCGATGTCTCGGTGAGACCATAGCCCTCGCGCAGTTTGCCGCCCGTCAACTCTTCGAACTGGCGCTGCACTTCGACCGGCAACGGCGCACCGCCAGAGATGCAAACTTTGATGGAGTGCAGGTCGAATTCGGCCACATCCTGGTGGTTGATGATAGCCACGTACAGCGTAGGCACGCCAGGGAACAAGGTCACGCCTTCTTCCTGGATGATGGTCATCAGTAGTTTGATGTCGCGAGGATCGGGCATGAGCACAAGCTTGCCGCCCACGAACAGGCTTTCCAACATGCCCACGGTCATGCCGAAGACGTGGAAGAAGGGGATCGCACCAATGAAGACCTCTTTGCCGTGAGCCATATCGGGCACCCAGGCGTCGATCTGCAACACATTGGCGATGAGATTGCGGTGACTGAGCATGGCCGCCTTGGGCGTGCCCGTCGTGCCGCCCGTATACTGGAACAGCGCCACATCCTCTGTCGAGATGGTCACGTTGGGCGGGTTGGGCGGGTTGTTGGCGACGAGAGTCTTCATCCAGTAGACGCCATCCCCCTCGGGCGCATCCACCCAATCGCCCGACTTCTGCATGGCGCTTTTGAGCAGATAGGCGTAGACCGGATTCATAAAATCATTCAGATGATAGACGATGACCTTCTCGACATCCGTATCCTTCTGGATCTCCTTCAGCTTGGGATACAGATTGTTCCAGATAACCACCGCCTTGGCGCCAGAATCATTGAACTGATGGCGCATTTCGCGAGCCGTGTAGATGGGATTCGTATTGACCACAATGGCCCCTAACCGCACCGTGGCGAGGAATGCAATGACCGTTCCGGGGGAGTTGGGAATCTGCACCGCCACCCGATCGCCCTTCTTGATGCCCATGCCTGCCATGGCTGTGGCCAGCCGATCCACCTTATCCGCCAGCTCCTTGTAACTCATCTTCACCCCGAGCTTGAATCCCAGAGGCAGATACTTCAGGATCATCCGCAGCGCCGTCTGGTCGGCATAATTCTTGAACGAATCATTCAGCAACGTCCACAGATCGACTTCTGGATAATCAATCGAGGCCGGGACCCCCTCATCATAAAATTGCAGCCAGGGTTTTTCCATTGTTGTCACTCCTTGAATAAAATTGTGGAGAGGGAAAGGACATCTTCATGGGGTGTCGCCCCCTTGCGTGCGAGCGTCACACCCATCGCCTGGAGATTGCTTGCGGCGGGTGATCAGTCGTTTTGATGCCGATTTGATTATACAAACAAAAACTCTTTTTCGTCAATCCGGGAGCGACGGCGCCTTTTCCGAATGGTGACGAGGGTGATGGCATCCCTTCCCTGCTCTCTCAGCCCTGATTTCCGCCTGAAGCAACCGACTTGCGTCGGCCAGGACCGGGAAAAAACGTCCCATTTGATACGCGCCCATTGGCGTTTCGGATTGTAACTATTCACGTTCCCTGGTTAGCCACGAAGAATACGAAGGCGCAACGGCGCGAAGAAAGAAAAAGCTTCGTCACGTCGTCGCCTTCGAGCTTTTGTGGCAAAGGATTGAAGGTCACTACCTGGATGGTTGCTTCGGATTTTGACATTCCGGAAAAAACAGGGTAAGCTTTCGGGGTCGGAGTTTGGCTCCGACGCTGCTGCGGCCAGCACAACGGCGTGTTTGGACGCAGCACAAGGCCAATATAAAGCAGCCGATGGATGCCTGAAAGGGATGTCCATCGGCTTTCTTTTTATGGCGGTGCATCCAATCGCTCAAAGTTCCATGACTGGCGGACTGGTCTCATCCACCGGGCCTTCCACCCAGAAATCGCCCGAGCGGGTTACTTCTTTCTTCCAGATGGGCGCAACGTGCTTGATGCGGTCGATGGCGTAGGCGCAGGCCTCGAAGATGCCATCTCGGTGCGCCGCAGCCACGGCGATGACCACTGCGGATTCCCCCACCTCCAGCCGTCCGATGCGGTGAACGATGGCCACATCCAGCGCCTGAGGCCATCGCTGCTGCACCTCCGCGCCGATTTCGGCCAGCTTGGCCTCGGCCATCTCGACATAAGCTTCGTATTCCAGATATTCGGTGTCGATGTCATCAGTGAGGCCCCGCACCACGCCCGAGAAGAGGACGATGCCGCCCACCGCGGGGGCAGCCACCAAGCCCGCAACCGCGTCCACAGAAAGCGGCTCGGTGGTGATGCGGAATTTTTGCGGCTGCTGGCCGCCGCCCACGGGGGGAAAGATGGCCACCTCGTCGCCGTCGTTCAACGCAGCTTCCTGATCCACGAATTCCTTGTTGATGGTGACGTGGAAACGGCCGCCCCGGCCCAGATGGGGCGCATCTTCGCGGATGCGCTCCACCAGGTCGGCGACGGTTGCGCCTTCGGGCAATTCTACTTCCAGGTAGGGGGATTTGAATATCTCGCGCAGGGATGCAAAGAGACGAACATTGACTTTCATGGCGATCTCCTCGATGATTGGGTGTGTGGATGCAAGCGCGCCGACATTCATCCCTCGGCGCTGAATTCGCCACTCTTTCCGCCGCTCTTGTAGAGCAAGCGTATGGCTTCGATGCGCATGGTTTTCTCCAGAGCCTTGGCCATGTCGTAGATGGTCAGCGCCGCCACCGAGGCCGCGGTCAGGGCCTCCATCTCCACGCCCGTCTGTCCTTGCGTCTTTACCAGCGTGCGGATGGCAATGCCATACGCCTCGTATTCGAAGTCTACCGCGATCTTTGTCAGCAGCAGGGGATGACACATGGGGATGAGTTCATGCGTGCGTTTGGCGGCCATGATGCCTGCGATGCGGGCCGTGCCCAGCACGTCACCTTTCTTGACATCGCCCGCTTTGATGGCGGCCAGGGTTTGGGGCTTCATCACCACCCGGGCCTCGGCCATGGCCACGCGATAGGTGATGGGCTTGTCACTGACATCCACCATGGTGGCGGCGCCAGTCTCGTCGATGTGGGTTAGTTTAGACATGATGGCAGGATGTAGGTGTGGCGAGAGCGTCGGCTCCCGTTGTTGGCTTGTGGATGATCGTCATACAATCAGTCGTGGCACATTTCTAAGTAGTTGATGATATGAATTTGAAATAAACTTTGGAGATGCTTCCAACTCATCAGACGAAGATGGACGAAAAGACGAAGGTGGATGAAGCGAACCATCGTCTATATCCGTCTATATCCGTCAATCTTCGTCCATGTTCGTCAAAATGCGTAATCGCTTTTCTCAAGTTTCAAATGCGCATCTGCTTAGTATACCAGATCTCCGGTGAGAAATGCCCGCGTGCGGGGGTCTTGGGGATGCTCGAAGAAGTCGCGAGCGGAAGCGATCTCGATGATTTCACCGTCATAGATGAGCGCAACGCGGTGAGCCAGTCTGCGGGCCTGCCATACATTATGGGTGACCAGCACCACGGTGGCTCCCCGCTCCTCGTTGGCCCGCCGGATGCTCTCTTCGATGAGCTTGACATTGCCCGGATCCAGATTCGCCGTAGGTTCATCCAGGAAAAGCAGCTCGGGATTCAGCACCAGCGCTCGGGCCAGCGAGACGCGCTGGGCCTCGCCTCCGCTGAGGGTGTGTGCGGCCTGTTCCGCCAGATGCGCCAGCCGCACCTCTTCCAGCGCCCGTCGGATGCTGGCCTTGCCATTGCAGGCGCCGCGCACACGCAGCCCATACGCTACATTACGCGCCACCGACGCATTCAGCAACAGCGGCTGCTGGAAGACGGTTGTCATCCGGCGTCGCAACTCGATGGGCAACGTGTTGGGCGTCCACGCCCGCTTATGATAAAGCACCCGGCCGCGGGTGGGCTTTTCCAGAAAATTCATCAGCCTCAGCAGCGTGCTCTTGCCCGCGCCCGAGGGGCCCACCACCGCGAAAATCTCCCGGGGACGGATGTTCAGTTCTGGCACGCGCAACACCACCCGAGCGCCGTAGCGATGCTCGATGGCTTCCAGGCGAAGAATGACGTCAGCGTTCACTGTCGGGGATCGAGACGACCCTGCAAGTGCAAGATCAGCCAGTTGGCGGAGAAGGTGATGGCCAAGAGAATGATGCCCAGGGCGAGGGCCATGGCAAACTCGCCACGACGAGTTTCCAGCACGATGGCCGTGGTCAGCACCCGGGTTTTGTGCTCGATATTGCCGCCCACGATCATCACCGAGCCCACCTCGGAGATGATGGCTCCGAAGCCGGCCACGAGCGCCGCTAGCACGCCCGACCGGGCCTCATATAGCAGCGTGAAGACGATCTGCCGCTGAGTCGCGCCCAGCGATCGCAGCTGCATGGGCAAAGCCGCGGGCGCCGCGGCGATAGCCGTCATGGTAAAGCCGATGATCAACGGCAGCGAAAGGATGATCTGGGTGACTACCATGGCCTTGGGCGTGAACAGCCATGCCAGTCCGCCCAGCGGCCCCTGGCGAGAAAGCAGGATGTAAACGGTCAGGCCCACCACCACGGGCGGCAGGCCCATGCCCGTATACACGATGGCCACCAGCAGCCGCTTGCCCCGAAAATCCTTCAGGCCCAGAATGATGCCTGCCGGCAAGCCCATGATGGCGCTGATGAGAAGCGCAAGCCCGCTGACTGTCAGCGAGAGCCGCACGATCTCCATCAATCCAGGATCGAGGGAGAAAATAAGCTGGATGGCTTGCAAAAAGCCTTCGAGGAAAGCGCCCATTGGATCGATAATCGGGGTGGCGAAGGTGGCGTGTGTCGATGTTATCGGGCGTTGGGATGGAAGAGCTGCTGTCCGAATTGCTCTTTGCCAAATTCGGCGATGAGCTGCTGGGTCTCGGGACTGGTGATCCAGTCCACAAAGGCCATAGCTCGCTCATACCTGTCCTGATGCGCCTCATCCTGGGCGATGGGGAGCACACCGTATTGATTGAAAAGCATGGGATCGCCTTCCACCAGAATGTCCAGGTCGAGACCATCTCTACGGGAGAGATAGGTGGCGCGATCGCTGAGGGTGTAGGCCTGCTGTTCATTGGTCATAGTCAACACTGCGCCCATGCCCTGGCCCGCGCTTTCATACCATTCGCCCGCTGGCTCGATGCCAGCCGACTTCCAGATGCTCATCTCTTTCATGTGCGTGCCCGAATTATCGCCGCGAGAGACGAAGAGGGACTGGCTCTCGGCAATGTTCTTGAACGCGTCCGCGGCGCTGGTCATGCCGCGAATGCCTGCGGGATCGTTGGATGGGCCAATGATGACGAAGTCATTGTACATCACGTCCTTGCGAAAAGGCGCATGTCCTTCCTGCACGAATTGCTCCTCGCGGTTCTTGGCGTGCACCAGCAGCACGTCCGCATCCTTGGCCTCGCCCAGTTTCAGAGCCTGGCCCGTGCCCACGGCCACGACGTCCACCTTGATGCCCGTCTTCGCCTCGAAATCGGGCAGGATGGCGTCCAGCAGGCCGCTGTCGTAGGTGCTGGTGGTGGTGGCCAGCACCAACTCTTGAACGTTCTGCGCCGCCGGCGGGGATGGATCAGGTTCGGCAGGCAGGGCGGGCGGTGCACATCCTGCCAGCAGGATCAGACCCAGCAGGAGCGGCAGTAATGCGATATGTCGGATGAACATATCGGCGCGTAAAAAAAATGAGATGGCATGGCGTTGCCGGATCATTTCGTGGCTCCTTGCAAGAGAACGGTGAGGATTGGTAGCTACTAAGATGGCATGTTTGACCGTAATTTTCGCCTTGAAGTGCGTGTTTCTGAATGTCAAGGCGTGAAGCGTGAAACGTGAGGCGTGAAGCGTGAGGCGTGAGGCGTGAGGCGTGAAGGGATGCGACCTGGTCGTGGGCGCCTGCGGCGGGCGTGTTTTGTGACATTCGACGCCTGACGTTTGACGACATCCTGCCAAAGATGACGCTCCCGTGGCAGCGTACATGACGGTGACGTAAGTAGTTACGAGGGTTGAGAAATCACTTCCAATCCCGATATGATACCCGAACATGCCGACGTCTCAAAAATGCCTTGATCGCTATGTCTTATTCGCGCAGCGCTTTTTGCAGGCGCTGCCAATGAATCCTGCCCGTCTCCTGCACCTCGATATCGATGGCCGTGAACATTTCCCGCAGATGTTCAACAATGACGCGAGCTTCGGGGGTGAGCTGGGCCCCGCCGCCCCCGCGGCCTCCCACTGTCGTCTGCACCAGGGGCAGGCCCAGGCGCTCCTCCATCTCGTGGATGCGATTCCACGCCAGGCGATACTGGATGTTCATGGCATGGGCCGCGGCGCTGATGGAGCCGGTGCGCTCCACCGCTTCCAGCAGCGCCAGCCGCCATCGACTCAGGGCCACGCTGCCCTCGTCGGTTTCGAGCCAGATGTTCGCGTGGATGGTGAGAGGAGGGAGAGGCATGGGGACGTCAGTAATCAGTGATCAGGTGCGTCAAATGTCATGCGTCGAACGTTACAAAATACGCTCGCCGCAGGCGTCACACTACAAAGTCATACCGATTGACGTTTTACGTTTGGCGCATTAGCAATCAGAAACACTCATTTCAAGGCAAACGTTGCGGTCAAGCATGCCATCTTAGCAGTTGCCTCTAAGCGCTTTTGGCCAGATGATCGTCGCTGTGCCAGGAGATGGCCTGACCCTTATCGTTCAGCAGCAGCGGACGACTTCTCTGCGTGATGTTTTCTACGTTGACAACGCAGCGGGCCACGTCATCCCGGCCCGGAATCTCATACATCACATCCAGCAGCACCCGCTCGACGATGGTGCGCAGGCCCCGGGCGCCGGTCCTCTGACGCATGGCCTCCTGGGCCACGGCTCGCAGCGCCTCGTCGGTGAAGATGAGCTGCACATTGTCCAGCTCCAGCAGGCGCTGATACTGCCGCAGAATCGCATTCTTGGGCTGGGTGAGGATGGCGATGAGGGATTCCTCGTCCAGCGGCTCCAGATTGACGGTCACGGGCAGACGTCCCACGAATTCGGGAATGAGGCCATATTCCAGCAGGTCTTCAGGATTAAGCCGGGCCAGGAGCTCGGTGCGGCGTTTTTCCAGAGCGGCCTTTTCCATGGGGGCGCCATTGAAGCCGATGCGGCCATGCGCGCCCACTCGCTTGGCGATGACATCCTCGATGCCCGCGAACGCGCCTCCAGCGATGAAAAGGATATTGCTCGTGTCGATGGAGACCAGCTCCGCCTGGGGATGCTTGCGTCCGCCCTGCGGCGGGATATTGGCCACTGTGCCTTCGATGATCTTCAGCAAAGCCTGCTGCACCCCCTCGCCCGACACATCTCGGGTGATGGAGGGATTGCCTCCCGACTTGCGGGCGATCTTGTCGATCTCATCGATGTAGACAATGCCGATCTCTGCCCGCTGCACGTCCCAATCTGCGGCCTGGAGCAACCGCACCAGGATGTTCTCCACGTCATCGCCTACGTAGCCCGCCTCCGTGAGGCTGGTGGCGTCGGCGATGGTAAAGGGCACGTCGAGAATGCGGGCCAGGGTCTGCGCCAGCAACGTCTTGCCGCTGCCCGTAGGACCCAGCAGCAGGATGTTGCTCTTTTGTAGCTCCACATCTTCGGGCTCTGCGCCAGAGATGATTCGCTTGTAGTGATTGTACACCGCCACCGAAAGCACCTTCTTGGCCCGCTCCTGACCGATGACGTAATCGTCCAGCCGTTTGACCAGCTCCCGGGGCGGAAGGATGCGATCTAGGCTGAAGGTGAGCGGCGGTTTGGATTCCGAAAGGGAAATGTTTTCCTCTTCCAGAATCTCGACGCACAGCGCCACACATTCATCACAAATGTTGACGCCATCAGGTCCAGCGATGAGGCGCTGCACCTCGTCTTCGGGGCGTTGACAAAAAGAACAGTAATGTTGGCTCATTCCTCGTCTGCACTCTCCAGCACCGGATTGGGTTCGCCGAAAATATGGTCGATGAGACCGTATTCCAGGGCTTCCTGGGGGTGCATGTAGTGATCCCGATCGAAATCCTTTTCGATTCGTTCGATGGGTTGGCCGGTGTGTTTGGATAGGATGTAGAAGTTCGCATTTTGCAGCCGCTCCAGCTCGCGGAACTGAATGCGCACGTCGGGCGTGTAGCCCTGAGCGCCGCCGCCCGCAGGGTGCATGTGAATGGTGCTGTGGGGCAGGGCGTAACGCTTGCCCTTTTCGCCCGCGGCAAGCAAAATGGTCGCCATGCTGGCGGTGATGCCCACTGCCCAGGTGGAGACGGGCGCCTGAATCATCTGCATGGTGTCATAGATGGCCAGGCCCGCGTACACATGACCGCCGGGCGAATTGATGTATAGCTGGATGTCCCGTTCCGGATCCACATGATTCAGGTAGAGCAGCTGGGCGATGATGCTGTTGGCCACCTGATCGTTGATGGGCGTGCCCAGGAAGATGATGCGTTCCTTGAGCAGCAGCGAGTAGATATCCATGGCGCGTTCGCCGCGGCCCGTCTGCTCGATGACCATCGGGATCAAGGATTGGGGAAGAGATAATTTAGATTCGCTCATAGTTTTATTCTCGATTTAGATTGGGCAGTCAACAGTCAACAGTCAACAATTAGCAATTAGCAATTAGCAATTAGCAATTACTCAGCAGTCTCTTCGGTTTCTTCCTCGACGATATCTTCTTCAACGACGTCGCCCTCGGCCTCTTCGCCCGTGACGCTCTCGGTTTCCGCTTCAGCCCTCTCTTTCGCTGCCGGCTCCTCGGGCGCTTCCTCCACGGGATGTTGGCCCGGCTCGGGCACATCTTCGCCCTTGGCGATGGCGGTCAGCAGGTCGTGGGCCTTGCGGCGCAACAGCAGCATCCTGATGTAAAGCTGATAATACACATCTTCTTTCAGCCGGTCAATCAGACGTTTTTCATCCTCCTCGTCGAGGCCGGCGCTGCGAATGTACTGCTCCAGCTCATAATCGCTGGCGTCCAGCTTCTCCTCCTCGACGACCTTATCCAGCACCAATTCCTCCTCCAGCCGGGCTTTGGCCTCGGGCTCCAGCTCCTCGCGATACTGTTCGCGGGATTTCCCTTGCAGTTTCAGCAACTCGTCGGTGGATTCGAAGCCGTAAGACTTGTAAATATCTTCGCGCTCCGCTTCCAGCCGCTCGACTTCGGTGTACAAGGTGGCTGGTGCGTAGCGGATGGTCGCTTTTTCCTTGATTGTTTCCCACAGCTTTTTCTGGAACTCCCGCTCCTGCTCCGATTCCAGATGGGCGCGAACTGCCTCTTCCAGATAGCTCTTGAACTCCTCCACCGTGGCGTACTCGGTGTTTTCGGCAACGAACTCGTCGCTCAGTTCGGGCAGCTCCTCCGCCTTGATGGCCTTGACTTCCACCTTGAATTCCCCTTCCTTGCCCGCCCATTTGGACGCGGCATCCTCGGGGAAGGTCAGAGTGAATGACTTGCTTTCTCCCACTTCCATGCCGACGATATTGGCGTCGAATTGGGGAGCCAGGGTGTAATCCTCGTCGTTGGGAAGGAAATCCCATTCTTCCTCATTCAGCTCTTCTTCGCCGTCTACGGTCAGCTCAATGCCCAGGGTGACCAGATCGCCGTACTGCACGGGCCGATCTTCCACCGGCGTCCAGACCTTGTTCTGCTCCCGCAGATTCACCAACTCCTCGTCCACCAGCTTCAGCACTTCGGCCTCATCGATCTTTTCGACGGGGACGCGGATGTCTCGGTAGTCGCCCAGGTTCACATCGGGCTTCCGGGGAGCGACAAATTCGTATGTCAGGGGCGTGAGTTTGATATCGCGCAGGGCCGCGCCGCTGGCGACCTCATCCTGCACCGTCTCGATGGCGGCCTGATGCGCTTCGTCGAGCAAGGCTTCCGACACCTCTTGCAGGACATAGTCCCGTCCCAGGCGGGTGATGATAACATTGACGGGCGCTTTGCCGGGCCGGAAGCCGGGGACGCGGATCTTTTTGCCCAGCCTTTTGGCTGCGGCGCGCACTTCTTTTTCGACCCGTTCCGGAGCGACTTGCGCAGTCAGCAGGATTTCGTGGGAATCTTCCAGGATGTGTTTGGTGATGGTGAAGTCAGACATTGGATAAAGCCTTTTTTGATTATAGAGAATCTTGTTTTGATGTTTGTTTTGGATGTATCAGGCGCGGGCGGTACGGCGCAGACGCCGATTGGCTTCGGCGCTTGGCCGAAAAGGAGTATTTTTCCCTCCGCCGGTATGAAAATGCCATGCGAGACACTTGACGCCGGATGTTCGACCTCTTATTTTAGCATAACCCTGGCAAATGTGATGAAAGCAGCCGCGACAAAAGTTGTGATGTTCCCGAATTTTCTCGCCCGAGGACGCGTCTGCGGCATTACTTTCATCGCTGTCGGCGCCGGGCAAGCCCGATCTCGATCTGTTCCGGCTCGCTGAAGCCTTCGACCAGGTCCAGCACGATCTCCTTGAGGTCGCCGCGATTGGGCAATGCGCCCATAATGCCGTACATGGGCGCACTGCGTTCGGGCAGCCCGCCGCCGCCCGAGAGGAAGCGGGATGACTGGCCCGTAAGCCAGCTCATCCACTGTTCGGGCAGCACATGCGCCAGAAAGCTGACAAGAGCCACCAGCAGACGCTGTATGAACCGCCGCGGGGTGGGGCGACGCACCGCTTCCACGCTGGCCCGCAAATCGCGCAGAAACGCATTGGCAATCGCTCTATGACCATAGTGCAGGGTCATGTGCAGGCTGGGCGGGAATTGTTGTCGATCCAGATGCCAGCCCCGCACCGCCATCTCATCGGCCACCAGATAAACGTCCAGGTCGTCCGAGGCGATGGCCATGACGCTGATGTCAGGATCGCCCAGGATTTTCAGGTCCGGGATGGCTTCCACGCCTGCTTTGATCTCATCTCGGGCCTGCATCACGGCCCGGGCCCGGGTGAGATAGCCCTCCTCGCCCAGATAATTCATCACCGCCCAGGCCGCGGCGATGACGCCGCCGGGCCGGGTGCCCGCCATGGTGGGCGATGCGTAAATCCCGCCCGACCAGTCGGTGGTGGCGAAAAGTTGATGCCGCCGCAAGGCTTTGTTTCGATAGAGGATCACCGAGGCTCCCTTGGCCGCGTAACCGTACTTGTGCAAATCCACAGAGATGGAGGTCACGCCCGGCGTTCTGAAATCCCACGCGGGGATGGGACGCCCCAGCCGTTCGACAAAGGGCAGCATCATGCCGCCCACGCACGCGTCGACATGGCAGAGCAGGCCGCGTTCCCGGGCCAGGGCCGCAATCTCAGCGATGGGGTCCACCACGCCCTGGGGATAGGAGGGCGCGGAGCCCACCAGCATCACCGTGTTGGGGGTGATGGCCCGGGCCATGGCTCCCACGTCGGCCCGGAAATCGCCCCGCACGGGCGTGCGCACCAGTTTCATGTGGAAGTAATGCGCGGCCTTGTCGAAAGCAGGATGTGCGGTCGCGGGCAGCACCACCTCGGGCTGCGTGATTTCGGGATGTGCGGTTCGCGCCCACTCCCGGGCGGTGAGCATGGTCATCAGCAGGCTCTCAGTCCCGCCAGAAGTCATGTTCCCCACCACCTCTGCATCCCCGCCCAACAGGCTCGCGGTCATAGCCACCACTTCGCTCTCGAATTTGCGCAGGCTGGGAAACGCGGTGGGGTTCAGCGCGTTTTCCGAGAAAAATTTCATGTAGGCAGCTTCAGCCACCTGGTGCACATCCTCACCCCCGTCAAACACCAGGCTGAACACCCGTCCCTCCCGCCAGTGCACATCCTGGTCGCGGGCTGCGTCCATCTCCCGCATCAATGCCCGCTTATCCTTCCCCTTTTCGGGCAGATAAATGGTCTGTGATGCAGGTTTGGGACTCATGCGCCTCTATTCTCCGTCGTTGGAGCGCCCCGCGACCTCGTAATGCACGACGTTGGGCTCAAATTCAATGAGGGAATCCTTGTCCTCATCGTAGTATTTCGCCACCTCAATGTCGTCACCTGCAAATCCCCGAATCGAGTCCAGGTTGTCCCAAAAGGTCAGGGTGATGAAATGTGTCACATCGCCATCGGGACGCTGCAAAATGTAAACGGCCAGATTGCCCGGCGCCAACTGGTAATCGGGAATGGCGCGCTGGTTGAGAAACTCATGG
>Ga0256914_1002116_pt1 | contig 16881 bp, 16 predicted proteins | sample HulkmetaG_FD_191571 | JGI IMG/M metagenome (GOLD analysis project Ga0256914, IMG submission 191571) | Hydrothermal chimney microbial communities from Main Endeavour vent field at the Juan de Fuca Ridge, Pacific Ocean - Hulk | ecosystem: Environmental > Aquatic > Marine > Hydrothermal vents ... | reverse complement strand
TACAATATGAGAATGACTAACTAGAGATTCAAACATCTTTAAATAACTCTCTCTATTAGTAATTAAACCTGGCCTGATATTCGGATCAAAAGAAATAACCCGCTTACCATACTCTCTAAAGATCAACTTTCTTATAGTACTACTACCTGGCTCCAAAAGCAGAGAGATAGAACCAAATTCGAGGCATCTAACATTATCTGAAAATTCTTTAGGAAGATCCTCCATTCTTAAGTCTCTATCGGCAGAAGCCTCACTATAAAAAGCATACCTGGCAGAACCATCTTCCCCTTTATCAACAAAAGCAAGCGTTGTGTTTCTATCCACACGTTTCACAAATCCCGTCTCAACACTATTGGCCTCAAGATTATTAACCAATATATCACCAAAGAAATCAGAGGATATTTTCCCAAGAAAAGCTACCTCTACACCCAGCCGGGCAATAGCAATTGCCGTATTATATGGCGACCCTCCGGGAACAGGCAGGAACATTCGTTTTCCCTCCTCAGTTTTTCCCGGAAGCATATCAATAAGAGCCTCACCACAGCATAAAATCATACCATCCCTCGCAAACTTACTCTGTCACTCTTACCCGATCCCTACTTTACATAAATACTCCACTCAGAAGAATACTATAAATTAAACCTACACTTGCTTCAAGGCATTATCAATATCCTCTATTATATCATCCACATTCTCAATCCCTACTGACATCCTTATATAATCAGGTGTTACCCCGGAATCTAACTGCTCTTTCTCCGACAACTGTTGATGTGTCGTACTTGCGGGGTGGATAACGAGAGTCTTTGCATCCAAAATATTTGCGAGATGGGAACATAATTTAACCGAGGAAATAAATTTTTTGCTAGCTTCAAATCCTCCTTTAACACCAAACCCAATTATTGCACCCTTACCCAGAGGAAGATATTTATTGGCAAGCTCGTAATATTTGCTCGATTTTAAACCGGGATAGTTGACCCAGCTAACCTTCGGATGCTTTTCTAAAAACTCAGCTACCCGCTGGGCATTATCACAGTGTCTCTGCATCCTTACATGTAAACTCTCCAACCCCTGAATAAATAAAAACGCATTGAAAGGTGACATTGCAGCCCCAAGGTCCCTCAACATTGTCACACGGAGTTTAACGATGTAAGCCGCATTCCCAAAACTTTCGACGTATCTTATCCCATGATAACTCGGGTCCGGTTCTACAAGCTCGGGAAACTTACCGTTATTCCAATTAAAATTCCCGGAGTCAACCACAACCCCTCCTATAGAGGTACCATGCCCCCCAATTATCTTGGTTGTAGAATGAATTACAATATCTGCCCCGTATTCGAATGGTTTTATAAGATAGGGAGAGGTAACCGTATTATCAATAACCAACGGAATCCCATTTTTGTGAGCAATCTCAGCCACCCTTTCTATATCAAGAACATCCAGCTTGGGATTTCCTAAGGTTTCTCCATAAATCATCTTTGTTTTCGGAGTTATAGCCCGCTCAAAATTAGAGGGATCCTCAGGATCGACAAATCTAGTTTTTATCCCAAATCTTTCAAAGGTGTAGTGAAATAAGTTATAAGTTCCCCCGTATAAACTCGTCGAGGCTACAATTTCTTCCCCCTCTCGCAGGATATTCAACGTGGCCAAAGTTATAGCAGCCATACCAGAAGAGGCAGCAACGGCTCCAACCCCCCCCTCGAGATCGGCAATTCGTTTTTCAAATACCTCGAGTGTTGGATTACCAATCCTCGTATAGATATACCCCTCTTCCTTAAGCGCAAAGAGATCTGCAGCATGTTCAGGACTCTTAAAAAGGTATGAGGTTGTTTGATATATAGGAACAGCCCTTGAGAGGGTGGTCTTATCACCCTCAAACCCAGAGTGTAAAAGCTTGCTTTCAAATTTAAGATTATCAGGAAGCATAGGAATTTTCCTCCCTTTTCAATAATTTGATTACTTAATTGATAGCAATATTACATCTCTCACACTATTATGAATAGCCCTAAAAGAGAAAATCTGACAAAATTTTTAAAGGATTAATATTGACAAAATCCATGTATGCTGTTAGTTTTCCACTTACCTAGGGATAGTTATAGAGTGTTATGAAGGGGCGGTTAGCTCAGTTGGGAGAGCGTCTGGTTTACACCCAGAAGGTCATAGGTTCGAGCCCTGTACCGCCCATTATTAAGCATATAAGTGTTAAAAAGCCTTTCTCAGTTTTGAATGAGAAAGGCTTTTTAATTACTATCTCACACACCTAAGCAGAAAGATTGCAAACTAAAATTTCTTAATGTTTTTGGTAAGCAGTTTCTCTACACTACCACTAAACTGCTTCTCTCTCTGTATCAGATCGTAGCGTATCTTTCCACACAGCTCAGAGAGACTCATACTAATCTTATCTGATTCCATAGGGCTAATTTGTGAATCATCCGAGATTTTCTTTATTGTATCAATAAATTTCGTGTACTGGGTTAAAACCTCATAGCTAGCCACAATTGATATCTTATGTGTCAAGAACTCAAGATGAAGCAAATCCGTTTTTTCCAATCGCCCCTTAGAAATCAATGATTCTATAAAACTTATTAACTCAATGTACAAAGTGGATTTAAGATCGAATATCTTAACCCGCTGCTCTTTTTCTAACTCTACCTCACTCTGCTTATTAATTAAAGCAGCCGTTATCGTAATGGTTGCTATTGTACCGAGGATTATAAGTATAACCTCTTGCATATAAGGAAAAGATTTCGAACGATAGTACGCTACCTGAAGATAAAAGAATCCCAGGGTAAAAGTGATTATGGTTAATATAAAATATTTATTACTGTTTTTCATCATCTCTTTCGTTTATACAGATAATCCTTTCGTTCCAGCTCTTTTTGACGCTTCATAGTCTTTTTAAACTCAGAAAACAATTTTTCCGTAACACTCATAAGAACCGGACCCTCTTCAACAGTAAGAATCTTCTTACTATTCAAATTCAAAGAAGCACTAATTTTGTAGGTTTTTCCCGATTTGTCCACTATAACTTCGAGTGTCAAATCCTTATCGTAATTCTTAAAAAGCTCCTCCACATAAAGTTGTTTCTCCTTCCAAAAAGCAACAAACCCCTCACGTACCTCTTCGTTTTCAATTTCTTTCAGGTTCTTCAATTCTAACTTAACCATTTTTTCCCTCTCTTTCATTTTTATTATTCCTTAAATTTTTTCTTCCAGTATCTCTTGGCTATAAATATACCCGTCACAATTACAACAAAAACAAGTACTACACTTCCTATCTTCTCTACGGTACTGATCCTGCTATTTAAATTCTCACCAACAAAATATCCTACAATTATATAAAAAGGAATAAATATTACAGCAGCAAGGGAATCAAAAAGAAGAAATTTTTTTATATCCATATGTAGAAAACCTGCTGCTATCATCATAGAAGCCCTTATCCCAACAATAAAACGCGAGAGAAAAATTATTCTCGGACCATTCTTCTCTATAAACTTTTCCCCTTTTTCTATACTCTCTCGCTTAACCAGACGAGAAAAGAAACGTGATCTCAAAAGGTAATTACCAGCGAACTTAGCAAGAAAAAAGAGGAACAAGTCTCCACAGAGAATCCCTAAAAATGCGATCAAAATCGAATATGGAAAAACAATAATCCCCTCATTTGTCAAATAACCTACAATTATTAGGGCCGCTTCCTCGGAGATCGGCAGGGCAAAGGAGAGAGAAAACAAAAAAATAAAAACTGCAAAATAAGAGTAGTAACCTATAAAGTAAGTTAACGAATCTACAACACCTGACATCTAAATATCCGATTCTATACTGCCGTTCTCTCCACAATTGTCTGCATCTCTACACTTATATTTCGATTCTTGATACTCTGAACTAGAATCAAAACTATAAACAAAAGATTCAATACGGTAGAGGCAAAGACAAAGTATTCAAATACTCTATTCTGAACGGCAAATATCAAAAAATAAAACACATTAGCAGAGGGACCAACAAGACTCCATACCTTCAACAGCAGCGTATTCTTCTTTATGTATAACTTTTTATAGAACTCCATATCCTCTTCACTGAGAGATTCTTCCCACTTACGCCTAAAAGAAAAATTACTGGTGAAAAATATTTGAAGTTTCACGTAGTAAAGATAACAATAAAACAATATTCTCTTCAGAGAACTCTCCTCTGCAGCAATTCTCTCCATAACAGATGCAACATCATCTTTTATCTCCTCTTTTCCCTCTAGAAGATTGATATATTTCGTCTTTACCTTGTCGTAACTGATTGCAGAAAGAATTCGTCCTACAGAAGCTAGAATTATAACAAAGAAAATAAAATGATAGTTATCACTATACTGATAGGAATACCTAAGAAGTCCTATATAGGCACCCAAATAAACCACAACAGTATTAATATAATCGACTGCCCCATCAAGAACCCTGCCAAATAACGAATACATAGATTTCAAACGAGCTAGTTGCCCATCGGCACAATCAAAAATATTAGCTACCTGAAAAGCAATTGCACCGTAAACAAAAAATGAGGGTTTCCCTACAGCCAATAATATACCCGCTAACACTCCCCATAATAATCCCAAAACCGTTACAGAATTAGGGGTTAGACCTGTCTTGTCCAAAAGCTTTGCAAGCAAAAATCCCAGAGGCCTGTAGATATAGAGATCTGCCAATTCCTCTGTATTACTATTTCCCGCTTTTAAAGATTTGAGAAATTCTTCTTTTTTCATTATCTAATCCTTACATAGGGTATCCAATTTACAAAGTACCATATTTTATAAAATTTTTAATTTTACGAGCAAAGAAGTCCGTATCTAAAGATTTATCTATTTTTAGAATAAAGTCAATTTCACAAGAGTAATAATTCATCATTAACGAAAACATTTGACAAAAATAAGATACCATTTTTTGCATTGTTTTACAAAAGAATTCTTCTCGGTAGAACATCCGAAGTATGAATTTCTTGATAAATAACCGATAGATTACTACTTATCGACGTATCTAGACCCACAATAATTTACCACCTTTACAAATACTACCTATCGTATTATTCTTTTAGTGTAGACAGAATATCTTACTTTTTAGGAGGTCTATATGAAAAAGGTACTAACTACCGTTATTATCTTTTTCATAGCCTTTGGTCTATACTCCCAGGCCATTGATACCAATCTCTTAGACCTCTCTAAGGCAAAAGTATCGATTGCCGGTCCTCAAAGCGTCTACATTCGTTCGATCTACTACAACGGGAAACAACTCTCGGTACTTTTGAAGTATAACGGTACCAATGGCGCTACGGTCTATGGGCCATACTATGAAAAGGATAAGTTGTTACTTGACTCGTACAACTTAAACTACACTAAGCTAAGTATAGCTGGACCCAACGAAATTATGGTTTCGAACCTAATTTTGGGTAATCAAGCGTACTCAGGGGTACTTAAATGGACGGGTGATGCAACGCTCGTTGTAGATAGCTACTGGAAGAGCAAAATGCCAGAAACCAACGAGGTAAAAATTGCCAACCTCCAAAATACAATAACATCGCTCAAAGAGAAATATTCAAAACAAATTTCAACTCTTCAAGAGCAAATAGCCTCTCTTAAAAAAGCTAAGGCTGTTACAACTGTACAACCTGTTCAAAAGAAACCCCAGCGAGTTGTCCTTTCAAGTTTTAGTGGTGGCAAGGCACTCTTTGGTAATTGGAGTGTAGGTTACGGGTATGCAGAACAGAAGAATACCTCTCTAAAGTTTGCAAAATACTCCATACCACTCTACCAAAGTCAGGATCTTACTTCATATTTTTTCACCGCAAACGCACAAGGTTCACGCGGCTGGGTTGGTTACGGACTCCACTTCTTTGCCTCCGGTGAACAAACAGGAAAAGGTTACGGCTTTGGGAGATCATACCTTGTATGGCTAACCAGAGATTTTGCTCACTATCAGGCGAATGATACGTATCTTCAGCTATACGAATCGTTCAACGATGTAAAGATGATACAACTCGCAAGTGTAAAAATACCGCAAAGCATAACCTCTACATTAACAGTAGAAGCTTTGTACAACAAATCCACAGGACAAATAACAGTCTCTGTAAATGGAGAAAAGCAGTTGAGTTTCACAGTGGAATCCCCTATCTACAGCGGGAACAAAATAGTACTAAGAACTCTCGGTGGTCCTGTCAAATTTACCAGCATCGAGGTAAAAACCCAGTAAAATTGATTTTTCACTTTCGTGAAGTTGGAAGCTGAAGCTCCGAAAGATAAGCCCCTCACTCGGTGAGGGGCTTTTTTAGATTCTAATTACAAAAAGCCATATCAGAATCTTTAGCCTGGTTTTTCGAAGATTTTTAAAAAAACAGCCACCTCCCTTGAGGTGGCCATACCGTAAGGATTTATATGGGCGACACTGGACTCGAACCAGTGACCCCTAGCGTGTCGAGCTAGTGCTCTAACCATCTGAGCTAGCCGCCCTATCAGAATACATATAGATAATAACTGTAGAAAAAACTTTTTGTCAAGAAAGAACAATCCTAAAAAAATAGCTACAATCTTACCCGTACAATTTGATGGAGAACAAACTCCGGCAATTCAATCTCCACTCCATTCTCCACTTCCTCAACAGCCAATTCCTTGTCATCGGGATAGACAAGTGAAACTTCCCTAACCCTTCCGAGCATTTCCGACAGAAAAAGTCTGCCACCCAAAACAGGTACTGCGTCACCACCCGTAAACTCGGCCATTTTAGAGACCGCATGGATTATAATTTCCTTACCTCCGGCTCGTAGATAACTACTGATTCCCAAAATATCAGGATACTCAGTTTTCAACCGAATTGAGGGCAAAGGAAGATAATTTTCCATTAATCCCCTAAAAAAAGCTTTCACCCAATTAAAACCTCCCCTAGTTATACTGAACAAATCAAACCCTTATCAATAAGTGGAAACATCACTCTGCACTATGCCTATATCAGCACTGATTTTTCTCTCTCCTAGATGCTCCTCAAATTTTTCGATCTCCCTACAGCTCGCCTCAATCCTCCTAGCCTCTTTATACTCAAGTGTTCCATCTGAATGCTGAGAACCACTGTACATAAAGACTCGCCTCCCTGAGCCGCTATCTCAGATAGCTGCAAGTATATACACTCTCTTCTTCTTATAATTTCTTATAATGATATACCTCAAATACATCTCCCGGACTAAATTGGGGATACTCTCCCACTGCTGTATCTCTAGCATAGGTCACAGATAGCCAATTACCCGCCCAGGACTCCGTAAATTGATAATTCAATAAATCCCTCATTCCCTTACTATAACTTCCAATAGTTTTCAAAACGAAAACAAAAGAAAAGAAAAAAAACAAAAATATCCTAATTGAAATAGTTGTACAATCCCTGTATAATCCAATCATTGCAATATTTCAATATACTAACAATTAGGAGTAAATATAATGAACCCAGAATCAATTGAGTTTCTTAAACACCTCATAGACAAAATTAGCCCATCAGGTTATGAGAAAGAAGCAACAGAGTACTGGAAGTCCAGGACCAAAGAATTTACCGATAAAATCTCATGCGATGTCCACGGAAATTGTATAGGTGTATTAAACCCAGAGGGCAAACCCACTATAATGCTTGCAGGTCACATAGATGAAATAGGCTACATGGTTAAATATATAGACGAAGATGGATTTATATACTTTGTAACCATAGGCGGAATAGACCTACACCTCGTTCCGGGGCAGAGAGTATGGATAAAAAACCGGGCAGGAAAGAGAATAACGGGGGTAATAGGCAAAAAACCGGCCCATTTGCTTGAAGAAACAGAGAAAAAACAGATAGCAACGATTGATCAACTTTGCATAGACATAGGAACAAACAGTGAAGAAGAAACGAGAAAGCTTGTAGAAATCGGAGACGTGGCGGTTCCGGCTGTAGCCTTTGAAAGGTTAAACGACGACATAGCCATAGCAAGAGGATTTGATGATAGAGCAGGTGCATTTGTGGTAAGCGAGACTCTAAGGCGATTATCAGAAACCCGGACCAAAGCTTCTGTATACGGCGTTGCAACAGTGCAGGAAGAAATAGGTCTTCGCGGAGCAAAAACCAGCGCCTATGGAATTTCCCCTGATATAGGTATAGCGATAGACGTTACCTTTGCAACAGACTACCCTCAAATGGAAAAAAAGAAAGCGGGAGATATAAAGATCGGAGGCGGCCCTGTCATTGCCAGGGGTCCCAACATGACTCACGATATAACCGATCGTCTAATTGAGGTAGCAAAAGAAAACAACATTCCATACCAGATAGAGGCCATTCCCCGCGGCACTGGTACCGATGCCAATGTAATTCAACTTACAAAGGCAGGAGTTGCAACAGGGTTAGTGAGTATACCGCTAAGATACATGCACACACCTGTGGAATTGCTCAGTCTTACAGACCTCGATAATGTTTCAAAACTACTGGCAGCTTTTATTTCAAGGGTTTCCTCTTAAAAACTTCAACGCAGAGATTTCAGAGAGCCTTACTTATGGGCGCCCTGTGTCATAAATTCCTGATATCGCTCCATAAGATCCACCTTCTGCTCGGAGGTTAGTTTCTTAGATTCTTTGGAGCGTTCTATGACAGTTCGTCTTACAGAGGGATCCGGGTCTGTAACAAGCTCATACAATACCTCATAGGGCGTATTGGAGTGCCTTGCCACGCCAACCCTAATCTCTGTATGCACAGATTTAGCCAATTTTCGCAGGGTTTGTGGACGTGTCTTTTTATTTAATACCTTTTCAAGCGCATCCATATACGAGCGGGAATGACTCTCAAGCTCGTTATAATCAGACCAGCGTTCCGTTCCATCGTGATTCACTATCATACAGGTAGCCTTGTCCCCCTGAGAGTAAAAATACTCCGTGGTCTCAAATGTCTCTTTGGGAGGCGAAATCGTACCCGTTGTCCCGTTAACAGTAACTATAACGCCATCCTCTATCATCTCATGGACAGTTTTATCATAGTTAACATCAAAACCCGTAACAATAGGGATAGTAAGGTACTCCTTTGCCATCTCAATTACACGAGAGAGAGTCCCCCCCCTTTCGGAAACAATCCCCTTTAAATGGGGATCGGAAAAGTAACGTCCAATATTTTTACTAAGATTGTTGGTTAAAAGAATATAATCCTCATCCGATTGATTTGGGTCCAAACGCTCTATGTAGCGAATCTTACCGGTTATCTCTCCAGGCAAAGCACCCATACCTTTGATTTTTTTACCTGTATATACCCTATCCGTTTTTTGTATTAACTTAATCAACCCGTACTCCGGATCAATCTGAACCTCCTCGCCCTGATAGGGGGCCAGTAACTTCACCGCATCCTTGTTGAGAAGCAATGTAATACCCTTACCCTTAGTAACTATCGCAGAGTGACTCCCAGGCCCCCCGGCCTCCACAACAAGGGCATTTATCTTGTTAAGATCAACCTCTACACCAGGCTTTAGCTCGTGCACAACAACTATATCATTCTCTCTAACCACGGAGAGATCACTGTCATCCTCAATCACGTGAATCCACCCCGTCGTTAACGGTCCTCGGGTTACCACAGTACCCTTAAATATCTCTTTTCCCACGTAATAGGCTCCCTTTCTCTGTTTGAGCAACTTACTCACCTCAATAAAGAAACGCGTTTTTAACCCGTAAATCGTTCTTGTACCATAAAATATATTTCGCTTCTCTACTTTAAATGCAAGCTGTACCTTCATCCCTTCAGCCATCCTTGCAAGCTCTTCAGTGGCCTTACTAATATGAATCAATTTATCCAAAAGTCCATCAGCAGTAAGGAAAAAATTCTCTGTGATCTCTGCATCCCGACAGCGTCTAAAGTTGAGATAGTACCCCCCCTTAGTTGGAACTCCCCAAAAGACATCACCAGAAAAAAATTCCGGGAGGGAATTCAGCATTTTCCCCCGGGGTTCTATCCCTCTTCTTCCGTACAAGCCAAAGGAAACTCTCTTAAAATCCGGAAGTGCAATAACAAAACCATCCTTTGAAATAAAATACTTGACCCTACGTTTCCGCTTCTGGAAAAATAATAGGAGGGTATTTCCTAATTTCTTATCGCGTATCGGAAGTACACTTTTATCCGGTTTGGGACTTCTAAGAAAAGGAAAAGTTTTTCTTATATAGTTAATGAAAAATTTCTCCTCTGAAAATTTTTTCTTAACAAAGGGCAGCAACAGATAACGTCTCTCTTGGGGACTAAGCTTATCGTAGTCTTCGTCTGTTTTTACCGGATGGTCCTTAAAGAAATCCGGAAGTTTGGAAATCCATCCCCTGGGAGACTCCAAAATGCTCTGTTTCACATAGTAAGCCGTTCTTAAAACAATACTAAAGAGATTTTCATAATCAAGAATAAAGGCGAGAATATCAGCCTCTCTTCGAGGCAGAGTTCTTATATTCCTCAATATTTTTTTGTATGGATTATACTCGAAAATCGTCAATCGCGAACCAAGGTACCTATCTTTACTATCATAAATATCATGAACCTTAATTCCAACTCCAACAGGTTTAATCCAATACCCATTAATCTGCACGATATCTTCATCATCAATCTTATAGGGAAGCCATATATTAATATTAATTCCATAACCTGTGGTAATAATATACCTCTCCCCCCATTGTTGCCTTACCGCATCCCGTTCTATTAGAATCCCACGTTTATTCCTATGAAGAGCGGGTTTCTCCGGATAGGGACCCTTATGCTCTTCCTTCTGGCCAAGTTTATGAAAAGTATCCGCAAGTCCAGAGTTGTGGATCTCCATAATAGGGGAAAACTCACTATCATCGCATAGATACGAGAGATCACCCTCCTCCCAACCATCAAAAACAATATTTCCCCCTAGAAGTTCGGGTACCCCGGATACAGGGGGGTAAAGCTCCAACTCCCGCATCATGTGGCTTGCTATGGCTCTATCCTCACCTACAATTATGTTAAAAGCCCCGGACTCACAGTAATTACACATAGAATCCTGACCGAATGATAGACTTTTATTTTTGATAAAATCTTCCAAGTTATGGAGGGGAACAAATAAATTACCTGATTCCAGGGTTTTCCTAATCTCAACCACATCCATGGAAACAATTTTTCTAAAATCCTTTATCGCCTGGACAGGATTCTCGTTAAAAATCCGTTCGAAATCCTCCTGTAAATATTTGAGCCGTCCGGAGACAAGGTACTTCCATTTGCTCAATTTTTCTTCATTAATCTCCAACACAAATGCTAATGTCCAGTGAAAATCCTTCAGCAAACCATTCTGCAGATCCTCCCTCTTTAAAAGGGTGGATTTTGACTCTATAAGATCCAAGGCGACAACAAGATCCTCCCGGTTAATAGCCGATAATGTCTTTAAAAGATCGATCGCGGGTTTTGTGGAAAAAGAGTTTCTAAAACCATCTAAAATTATACGGGTAGTACCAACCCTTATCTTTTTATACACCTCGTAGACCCGATCGATTAATGAGTTGGTAAGATTGCTAAAAACAAAAACCAGATCCGAAAGCCGATGCCCAACATTGCCACCTGCCTTCTCCACAATCTGATCCAGAAAATACAAACCCAAAACAGTAAGTATCTTTTTGGTACTCTCAGAGCCAAGTTCATCAAAGAGATCCAAAAGTCTGTTTATCTCACGAAAGTTAAAAATAATAGCATTTTCTGTCTCTTCGTTATGAATCAAACTCTTAAGAATATCCCATGCCTCGGCTCGTACATAGCTATACGTCTCTAATGTATGTGCAATAATACTCGCAGGATCCCTGTGAGTCTTTTTCATAACCGCCTGAAACATTGTTTCTATAACAATCTCGTAAAGCGGAACCTCGCGTTTTTGATGAAGTGCCGAGAGAATATAAAAAACCGCTCTTATCGTTTCTTTACCCGGCGGTTCCTTTAAAAATACCAGATTATTCTCCACTTTTATTGCAAAGCTATTATCAGGATCATTTATCAAAGATATAAAGGAATGTTCCAATCCTTTAGAACCGGCCTCGGGATTCAAAGCCTGATTTACCGCATCAATATACGCATTAATAGCCGCCCCCATTATATCGTAATCCACAAAAGAACCTATGAAGGTCTTCCCTGTCTTTGTATCATCGACTTGAATCGTAACCTCAACCAACCCCTCAATTCTGTGTGCTACCATCCTGATCTCAATAGGATGATTCGCATTTAACCTAAACCTTTCCTCCCCACTTGCATTCTGAGCTGCCTTTACCGCAGTATTAACCACACCCTCTACCTCAGTAGCAATACCCCTAATTTTCTTGCCATCTATATCCAGAAGAACCTCAGCATTGTAGAATCCTCGTCTTTTAGATGATTGCATTGAATATGAAACGAGAGAAACATTGGGAGCTTTCTGGCTTACAGAGATAGCGGCTAACAGCTGTTCGGTATCTATTCCCTCGGAGAAAATATGTTCAATCTCCTGGAGTTTTTCGGTGAGTCTTATCTCATCTTCACTTATCTTTTTTAAAAAAATATTTTTCTCACTCTTTAAATCACTCTTTGTTAAACGTTCCACAGATTTAGAATATTGGAAATCTTATTCCTTAGTCAATTTTGTTTTACTTTATTTAATAAAGAATTTAATAAAGAAATTCATCTCAAAAAAAACCGACCTCGCATTATAAATTGTAATGGAGACCTAGCACCCCTTACATCAAAAGAAACAAACTCCACCCCACCCCCTGGAATCTTTTTAACTCGATATATATACACAATCGGTGGATCAAAATACCTATCAACAGCATTGACAGGCTTAAAATGCCTTATAGCAAACTCCCATCTGGTTCCGTTCTTTTTGAAATTTCCTTCAAATATAGCCTTCCCTCTAGCACTCTGCTTCACAAAGATGAACTTATCATCCTTAATGGAGAGAGTTTCCTTTATCTTAAGAGTAGCCTCGGTTCCCTTAAAAATCAAAGTACGCTGATATACCGTAGTAGCACAAGAAACAAGAAAAAGAAATAGAACAGAAAACATTAAAAGATAAGAGATTTTTCTTCCCATCGGCTTCCTCCTGTTTCTAATTATAACACAGGAGTCGAGTTAATCTCCAGAACTCGAACTTAAATTTTCCGAGTAATCAGGGGAAGAAGAATCAGAAAGGGAATCAATAGAAAGCACCCGCTGAAGATGGCTAAATACAGGCAAACCCAACCTTATCTGGTACTGCATAAGATCTTTCTCATAGTTGTTTCTACCACAGAGATAATCCCTAAAGGTTAATTCAATTCCCTTTACACGCAATGCAATCATTTTTCGCAGCAAAGAGCGAAGAAGTTTAGCATTTTCGTCATTACCCGATATTTCATTAAGGCGCTTAAGGTCCTTACGGAGTAATTTTTCCATTTCAGCAAGACTCGCAATCCAACTCTTCATAAATCTCCCCACTTGTACGAGATGTGCACTTTTTAAATGGAGATAAAAAGACTAGCACCTCTTTATTATCGGCTCGCTTTCAAAGAAATATTATACAACTTTTTCCATAAGTGGAAAAGACTTAAATTTACTAACAGCGGGAAATTTATATCACTACTTCTTAAGAACCATTAAGACTCGCTCAAGAACCTTCTTTCTGTCAAGAGGCTTAACAATATAATTCTTAGCTCCAAGCAACAATGCTTTTTTTACAAGGTCTTGTTTTCCCAGAGCACTAATCATTATAACCTTTGCATTTTTATCAAACTCTAAAATCTTCTCCAATGCAGTAATGCCATCCATTTTAGGCATAGTAATATCCATCGTTACAAGATCAATATTGGGGTACAATTCCTTATATTTTTCAACCCCCTCCTCACCGTCAGAGGCAGTGTCGGCTATCTCAAATCCTTCAGAGTTTAATATCTGGGTTATCTGTTTTTTCACAAACATTGAATCATCCACTATTAAAACACGATACGGGGTACCATCTTCCTTTATCCCATCAGGTTCTCTCTCATTTATGCTCGGAAAATCCGTCTTTGTCTTCATTTATTTTCCTCCCTAATTTTTTTCACGTACGGCAACGTTTATTTCAAGTTTTCCCAATGGCATCTCTATAGGCACTATCAAAGCCTCAACAGAGACATCTGAGACCTCCATTTTTTTACCGGTAAATATAGCCGGTGGAGTAATATCAAACTTAAAACCAAGCTCCGATAATTTAGTAACCGCCTGAGCTGTAATCATATTGGCAAGCTCGGTAATTGTTGCCTTTGTTAAATCATCCAATTTCGTCATCTGCTCACCATTCATTGCAGATGCTATTGCCAACGCTGTTTCTTCTGTCATATCAAATAACACCCTTCCCTCAACATCACCAGTCAACCCTATTATTGCAGTAACCCCTAAAACAGGCTGTGAGGATGATTTTAAATATAATTCTCCTCTTGTCAATTCCGTACCCAGAACTTCCTTAAGAATGTTAAATGCTGCTTCCACAAAAGGATTAATATACTCGACACGCATTGTCTCCCCCTTTTAAATCTTCTCAAAATTAATTTAATACTTTTCCACTTTATAGGCTATCACATTTCCCTCCTGGAGCTTATACCACTCCTTCGCTGGCAATGTCTCATTTAATCCGAGAATCACAATTCCACCCTCATTCAACATCGTTTTAAACTGATCGATCAACCACTCCTGTTTATCTGGTTTCTGAAAAGAGAGAATATCCCTCGCAACTATTATGTCCTGTTTTGGGTAATCGTTTCTATTAAGGACATCATGATACTCAAAGGTTATTAAATCTTTTATCTCACGCTTAAATCTATACCTACCACTATCTACCTCTTCAACAAACCCGTTATCCAACATAAAACTTGGTATTTGATCTTTAGAAACTACCAGATTAGGGGCTGTGGATATATTGAGTAAATCTTTATCATTAGCCCACACCTTTATCATGTTGTTTTTATACCTATCCCGTAAAATCGCCGCTATTGAGTAAGACTCGTAACCCTTCCCACACCCCAAATTCCACACATTTATTATTCCCTGATAGCGCTCAGGAAGAATCTTTTGAAGGTTTTCCTTGTAATCGTTTCCCCACAGCATCCCGGTATAGGGGGAGTAAAAGGGTCGCAAAAAATTCTCAGCATCCGAAGCATTTTCCAACTGAACCTTCTCTCCAGCAGAGGTACGAAGGTTTTTCCACTCCTCAAATCTTCTCTTTGTCCATTCATAATTTAAGTCAGTGACATAAAAAGACTTAAACGTGACAAGAGTTTCTGCCACAAACTTAAACTCAATATCTTCCTCATCCGTTTTTACCTTTATCTCTTTTTCCGGTGCTTTGTATTCTATTCTCTCCTCTCGGTCATACGTAGAGGCTAATACCTCCTCCTTACCAAAAATTCTATCCACATCAAGGATAATATAGAGTTTACTATCACTCTCAACTACCCCGCTTATATATTTAACATTAATATCACTAAAGAGCGGATGAGGAGGCTTTATCTCTTCCTTCGCAATTCCAACAACCCTATCAATCTGATCCACTATAACACCAAGGGTAATATCCTCAAGCTTGAGTATAAGAACGTCTTCTTCCCTCTTATTAGGATCCATAATAGGAACATGAAACATTTTCCTTAGATCAATTATAGGAATAATCTCACCCCGAAGATTATGCACCCCTCTTACAAATGGAGCAGTATTGGGAACCATGGTAAACTTACTCTCTTTAAGAATCTCTTTTATTTTCATTATGTCTATAGCATACTCTTTTCCGCCGAGAGAAAAGGTAATAATCTTAAAATCTATCTTTTTCTTTAATTTTTGTTCCTCTGTTAATTCCTGAATTGTATCACTCATATACTGCCCATCCATATAATCTATACTATAGTGGTAGATTTAACTCTCTCACTCTCATGCTTAAGCCCAAGCTCGAGGAGCTGATTAACATCTAAAATCAACGCTACCGTACCATCACCAAGAATAGTTGCACCTGCTATGCCAGGGGTGTTTGTAAACCTATCACGCAGTGGCTTAATAACCACATCTTCCTCACCAATCAAAGAATCCACCATAAGTCCAACCTTTTTATCACCACTTCCAACGATCACTATAAAGTAGAATTGCCGATTCTCATCCGTGGGGATTCTAAACAACCTATTCAACCTCAATAGAGAGAGTACATCTTTGCGTATATTAAAAACCTCGTAACTATCGAGCATTTTTATCTCGGATGGCTTTATACGCAGACTCTCGATTACAGAGGTAATAGGAATAGCATAGATCTCTTCTCCTACCTTCACGAGCAAACCTTGAATAATTGCCAATGTTAAGGGAAGTTTTATCGTAAATGTTGTACCCTTACCTTTCTCGGAAAATACCTCGACCGTCCCATTCAACTTCTCAACCTGTTTTCTTACAACATCAAGTCCTACACCTCTTCCCGATATATTGGTAATCTTTGTAGCCGTTGAAAACCCAGGCTCAAAGATAAGGTTAAACGCCTCAATATCGGTTAAACTCTTATTTGGATGTATCAAACCCCTCTCAACAGCTCGTTTCTTGACCGCCTCCACATCGATACCCTTACCATCGTCCGAGATTTCGATAACAATCATGTTTCCTTCATTTCTCGCCTTAAGAAGAATATGACCCTCTTCCGACTTTCCAGTCTTAACCCTCTCGGTCGGGGACTCAATTCCATGGTCAATAGAATTCCTAACACAGTGAATCAATGGATCGAGTAAATCTTCAATTACTGACTTATCAAGCTCTGTATCTTCACCCTCTATATCCAATACTATCTTCTTCTTCAAATTTTTCGATAGATCCCTAACAAGCCTCGGAAACCTCGAAAATATCTGAGAAACGGGGACCATACAGAGCTTGAT
>Ga0256914_1002115_pt1 | contig 16881 bp, 20 predicted proteins | sample HulkmetaG_FD_191571 | JGI IMG/M metagenome (GOLD analysis project Ga0256914, IMG submission 191571) | Hydrothermal chimney microbial communities from Main Endeavour vent field at the Juan de Fuca Ridge, Pacific Ocean - Hulk | ecosystem: Environmental > Aquatic > Marine > Hydrothermal vents ... | reverse complement strand
TCCAAAAGGATGACTTTCAACAAACTGGTCCCAGCGTGGATCGGTGAGAGGGTCTATGAGTTCGACAATATAAGACATTGGGATAATTGTGAATTTTGAATTATTTGGGTCTGTTTGGTCTATGTGTCCGCGAGAAACGTTGAACGCGAGAAAAGCGAGAAAGATGCAGTGCGAGAAACGTTGAACGCGGGAAAAGCGAGAAAAGTTATTTTCGCCGCTGTTTTAGAGTTCTTATTAAGCTCGCGATCATAGCACTGATCCACTCTGCCTTTTCACTTAGCTCCTGAGCCTTTGTACCGCTGATATATCCAATTCTCTCCGCAATGTGAAGCTGAGTTCTAAGTTCACCGGCTGATCCTTTTGAAATATAAAGAAAGCGGATGAACTCATTTAGGGTTTCCCTTTCTTTTCTTTCAGCAATATTTGAAGCAATGGACACAACGGAACGCCGAAGTTGATCACGAAATCCAAAGTCTTTTGCAAATCCGCCTTCCTTGGAAATTTCGTATATCTCAGTTGCTAAGGCAACAGACTCTCGCCAGCAGTCAAGGTCTTCGAAACGAGTGATCTTCATGGGGCGTTTTGGTCTGTTTGGTCGGTTTGGCCGGTTTGACACCAAAATTAATTTTGAGTTTTGAATTAACGAGTTTAAAGTCTGATACCAGAATCAAGCTAGCCGAAATGTTTGTAGGCAAGAGTTCCTGCAAGCTGACAAAGATACTCAGGTAAATATCTGAATATCGAATACGAGGGTTCGTCACCGGCATCTGAATTTACAAAAACTGATTTTTTAAAGTCAAACTTATGGTATTTCAGCACGGCCTCTTCTGTCCCCCAGCCTTTTTTAAATTGTATCAATCCTTTGTTGTTTTCACTCGTACGCCCAAAGTGAAAAGACTTGAATCCATTTTGAATATACCACTTTATCGCTTCCCACATAACCAGGTTGTTGGCGCGTAGATGCTGGTATGTCTTATCAGATGCACCATATTTATATATTGCTTTGTCTCCGAAGTGAAAGTAGACTGCCCCTGCAACATACTTTTCTCCATATTTTGCCAGCACCACAAAGCCTCTGTTTTCCGAAATTATGTGTTCATGGATCTTCCTGAAAAACAAGCGAGGTTGAGGCGGTAATCCCTGGCGTTTTCTTGTTAACGTATGCAATCTGTAGTAAATGTCAACTGCCTCCTGATCATGCCTGATTTCTATTCTTACCCCTTCTTTTTGAGCCTTTTTGATGTTGCGCCTCGTACTGCTTCGAAAGCTCCTGAAAACGCTTTTTTCTCCAGCGTCCAATCCCAGCACATGAACAAGATATAAAGCCGATAAGACAGGTCTTTCTTTCCAGGAAATATCATCCCTGAATTCAACATATTTCCAGCCTTTCAGGCGACCGTACCTTAAAATATCCCTGTATATGTCTATTAAGTCATCACGATCTGTACTCAAAACATTGCAAAAGTCGGTAAACGGAAGTGAAACTCCTCTATCACCCGTCAGTTTGCTCTTCACTTCCATAACAGGTATGATACCGGTCGGACTTTCTCCATTCATTTCTGCAAAATATACAGGCTCATACCCGTAACACTCATAAAGAACCTTTGCCCAGGCACTTGTGTGAAAGATGGAATGACCGGGAAATTCCTTTATGAGATTATCCCAGTTTGGGTAAGTTATGGGGTTCAGTACTTGCACCGGTTTTAATTTTGAGATTTAAACGATGTATTACAAATCAATCTAATGTCAGAAACCTGTTAAGCCAGACAGTTGGACAACTTAGCAAACAAAAACAGACAGCAGCGACTTGCCTGCACAAACTGTATAGCCTCCCGGACACCTCATTTCCTCTCCTCCTGGCTTGCCAGCCTTTTTATCGCATAAGTTACACGCCCCTCACCATGATCGCTGTGTATCTTCACTATTTTTCTTATCTGTCCATCACATCGCTGCCTCATATTGTCCGATTAAGATCAGTCCTCAGTCCGTTTTTCTACCATGTTTTCTTTCCAAAAGCGCGCAATATCTCTTGGCAACACATGCCAGTACTGACCGTCATACCTGTCTTTGACGTAACTGAGGAAATCTTTATAATACCTAACCGGGTATTCTTCTTTATCCAACTTCTTGCCGTCAAAATTCATATAATCAGGATGGGTATTCAAAAGTGCCATACCGCCCTTTTCGGCTATCCAATCAAGCTTGCGTTTCCAGATGTTAATGTTTCTCTCTTTCATAAGTACAAAAAGTGTAAAATCCTGTGGCAGGGTGTACGGAAGTTCCACATAGCCCTCACCAAGAGAATTGCCTTCAACCCAGAACGGAAATATGGTACCGCAACCTTCAGGTTTAGGTTCGAACGGGTCAGTATCAAAGGTAGAAGCATCATATTTTATATCCAGCTCCAAAATCCACTTCAGATTGTGATGCATTGCAGGTGATCGAAACCCCTGAATCCGCCATTTTTTCATATAGTCGTTGATGCGGACTGCTCTTCGCAAAAATATTCTTCTGTTCCTGAACAGTTTTCCATCATGTTTCAATCCATGAAGACCTATCTCGAATCCCCGTTCTTCGATTTCTTTTCTTAAAGCTGCTGAAACCTTGTAACGCTCGGGAACAAAGTTATAAGATGCTTTAAAACCCAGCTCTCCCTCTATACTAACAAGGCCGGGTAGTTTCTTCTGCCCCGGACCTGTATCAACATCATGAGTTAACACTAATGCAAACCTCTTGTCTTCCGGCCACCCAACCCAACCATCAGGCTGCTTGCCGGCTCTTTCATCTATCGGCCAAATGTCACGGTACTTTTTTCTCTTTATCGCAACCAGCATACGCCTGAGGCCTAATTGAACAGACCGTGGCATAAGGGGTTTCAGATAGTAGTAGAAATGATTTGCTAAATTTGTTGAAGCTTTTGAATTTTCGGTAAGGAACGAAAACTCTCCCCTCTTAATTTGCTCTTCCTTCAGTGACATTTTCTGGCGGGTTGTGCAAAGGTCTCTCTGGGCAGGCTCCGCCCCCTTCAGTTACACAAGGCAAAACCGAAAAACATGCTAATATTATTACTTTTTCTGGCAAGAGATTTAATGTGTCGCGAACATGTTCTGCCTTTTGAAATACGGTTTGTTCAAAACATGTTCGATATTAACTAATAGTGTTTATCGGCAGGTTATATATAGAACTTAAAGAATCTCTGGCCCCAAGCATAGGTTTAAACAGATTATTATGATTTACAACAAAAACAATGCCAAAAGCAAAAAGATTGCACCATGGCATTAATAACAGAGCTATTTCAACATGTTGAGTGTAATAATGGAGACAGTTTGTTGTCGGCGGGTAACGTGGCAATATCAAAAGAGCTGATACTGTTGACAAAGATCACAGACCCAAACAGGTGTATGATCGGTACCGGTCGCTCATTATGCTGTCTTTAAATATAGTGGTCAAGTAAAAACAGAAACTTTTTATTGAGTCAGTATGCAGCAATGTCTTTTTGCGGATCTCCGTTATCGGCATAAAAAAACAGTGCAAAAACATGGGCTTTTCCAGGATCGACAAAAAGTGTCTGTTTTAAGATGAGCAGATCCAATTTCAGGTTATCCGCACATATTTCAGGGCCGGAATTTCTTCCAACGATATGACTCACAATAACGCTGCACGCTTTTTATCCAAGCTATGTACAAATCTAAAATCTTTTGTTTTTTATTTTAGAGAATTTCATTTCAAAAAGCTCTATCGACTCTTCTTGCCTTGATTTCACTTTGGCTGATATCTCCTCATAATCATATAAAATGATATTTACAATGCGTGCATCGAGTGAATTGTTAACTATCTGGTTTTTCAAGATATCTTTAATTTGATTTTTTTGCAGATCTTTTCTGTACAGTCTTTTTTCGCTCAACGCAGTGAAAATATCTGCAACTGCCACTATCCTGGCTCCCAGGTTTATCCTGTCGGCTTTAATATGAAATGGATATCCCGACCCATCAAATTTTTCATGATGAAAAGCCGCCCATTCTGCTATATGTCCCAGTCCACCTATGGTAGTCAAAACTGTATAAGTAAAATATGTGTGCTGTTTTATAACATTGAACTCATCTTTTGTTAATTTTCCAGGTTTTTCCAGAATAGAGTTTGGAACAGCGAGTTTTCCCAGGTCGTGAAAAAGCCCCGCCACCCTCATATCGTCCACTTCTGCATCTGTAAATCCCAAGGATTTGGCAAGTATTACTGCACATTCTGCTACACCAGTAGAATGCGTAGCCGTAAATCTCGATTTAAAATCAACAATATGGCGAAATACAGAGGCTATTGAAGAAATATTGTTTCGTTCAATTTCAATTTTGCGAAACGGCCCAAAATGCAATAACAGGGAGTAAAGACGGGGGGAAGTTAAATCCAGCCAAAAATCTTCATATTTAGAAAGCTGAAAAAAAAGACTCACTATATCAGCATGAATTTGTGAATCAGCCAGTGCTGCTATTTTGGCATTAAGCTTATCTATCTGATGAAGGATATATGTCTTGCGCAAAATTGATCGTTCAATTTCATCAGCTAAATAGAGGATTTGAGATCCTGTAACATGATCCAAACCAATAGGCTCGTTCCAGTCCTCCCAGGATCTGTGATGATGCCGAACAATTGTTGAAGCGGGTTTCAAAAGCGGTGACAGTTCGAACAAGGCCTCACCCAGAATACAATGGGTTTCTGGTTTGACGTCCTCAAATCCGGCATGGAGCTGTACTTTCTCCTCCAATGATAATGCACCGATATCATGCAAAAGTGCAGCCAAATAAATATTCTCTACTTTATCTTCTGAAAGACCTGCTGCAAGAGCAAGTTTCCATGCTATAAAAGCAGTTCTCATTTGATGTGAGGCAATGCGGGGAATAGCAATATCCATTGCATCTGAAAGGGATAATAAAAAATTACTGAATTTGACATGTGATTCCTGTAACATATTAACACCTTTGAACAAATGATAAGAATTTACCTTTGGGAAGCAAAAATTACAGATTGTGTACAGCAATAAGGTCCCCCTGCATCAGGGTATTTGTCATCCACTGAAAAGGGTATGCAAAATACGGTGCATTCCCGTTCATGCTTGCCAGTTACAACAAAGCTGTGGCATTGCAATCGTGTGTAATCACTGGGTATTTTAGTGTCAATAAAAATATTTACACAACATGGCATATTTCAGAAATGGGTACATGTTACTTGTACAACCGGCATAAATTTTCCTTGAGAACAGGCTCAGGCCGGACAATTCTGGTCTGTCAGGCAGTCATCGGCACTGGGTTGCTGACAACCTCTTATACATTATTAAGACCCCATCAACAGGCACAGTATGGACATTGCAACACTTATTCCGTATCCATGAAGAAACAATCAGTTCATGTCCCTGGTACTAATAGATTTTGGTTACTGTATGGATAGAAACCAGTTCGGTACCGTAAACGCCCGCCAGACGGCCGACAATATTGACACTTCGGTATTGAAAATTTCAGGCTTGCCGTGGCGGGCCAACGCCTATTCCAGGGCAGACACACAGAAGTCGGCATCCATGATGTTGGACAGGCGCCAGGACAATATCTTGCGGCTGTACCAGTCCATGATGGCCACCAGGTACAGAAATCCACGGCGCATCGGTATGCAGGTGATATCCGCGCACCACACCTGATTGGGAGAGACAATCGCCGTTTCACGTAACAGATACGGGTAGACCCTGTGCGCGGGATGTGCTTTGGAAGTATTGGGTTTCTGGTGAATGGCGGAAAGCCCCATCTTGCGCATCAAGCGTCTGATGCGCTTGCGACCGACACAATACCCCTGACGTCGCAGGTGGCGGACCATTTGCCCGGTGCCATACCAGGGTGTTTCAAGGCACTGTTCATCGATCAGGCGCATCAGTTGCAGGTTCAAGGGAGATTCTCCCCTGGACCGATAATAATACGATGACCGATGAATCAATAACAGGTACATTGCTGAACTATGCTGAGTCGGGGATGATCGGGCTTGATCAAGCTCTTCCTCCGGGCGTGACTCATCGACCAAAGGCTTTTGCTAAAAAATACCGCTCAACAGTGAGCTGGCCGATGTTTTCATGCAGTTCCCTGATTCGTTTTTCCTCGGCAGCTCGTGAACGCGCTGTTTTGGAAGAAAAGAGCTCGGCCATGTTGAATGTGGCCTGCCGCTTCCAGTTGGCGATCATGTTGGGATGGACCCATACCGGCTGCTCAGTCCTGACAGGGTCTGCTCTCCCCTGATCGCCTCGAAGGCTGCCTTGACTTTGAATTCGGCTGAATAACGCTTGCGCTTGGTCTTGCTCATGGAGGGTGATCCTCCTTTTGGCAGAATACAGGATTCCACCTTAACACCCTGTCCGAATTTCGGGGACCAGCTTAGGCAGCACTTGTCTGCCTGTTTTTGGTAAAGGTGCTTCCCCTCCCAAATCATCGTTGGGAGAAGAAATAGTAATCTTTTTGATCAGGGTTTCCAAGCCGGATGGAGTTCCAGCCTGAAAAGGAGGTTGTTTTCCCTGAAACTCATTAAAGACATGTTCCCTGACCTTGCCTATTCGGCCAGTTCCGCAACGGCTTTGCCATATTGCCGGCAGGCCTTCAGAATTTCCGGATCGTTGCTTTTAAGCTTGCCCTCGAGGGCCTTGAAGGAACCCAGGGTAATCAGTTTCATCTTGAGAACATATTTCATGGCATCGGCCAGGATCTTGGGGGCATCGCCAGAATGAGAACAGGAACCAAAAGCTCCTGCGACCTTCGGTAGTTAGGTACTCAACTGGAATATCGGAAACAGCAACACCAGGTCGCCTGCAAGATGCGAACAGTTGCACCTTTGCTCAAGAACCAGTCCGATGGTATCTTGTTTGAACGCTTTCTTGTATTCTGATTGTTTTTTTTCCATTCATTGAACATATTGGTTTATATTCAACTGCCCTTAACAGATTGCCTGTTAAAATCAAACCACAACATTTTGCACTAAACAGCCTCCGCAATCTCCTCTATTGCCCTTGCATAAGCTGCTGCCAATCCATTTATATCTCCTCTGGCTCTATCCAAGTCATTATCGTTATCAATAAAAAACGGCTCGGCAATAACAGTCGGGGCCTTTGTATAACGCAAAAGATAGCCACCTCGATCTTCAGCTGTTTTTGATTTTACGCCCCTGTCAGGCAGTTTTAAATGATCAAGCAGGTGTTTCAAAAGGATCCCGGCCATTTTTCTGCCCTTTTCAGACTTGTAATAATAAAGCATCTCCGTACCAGAAACCTTTGTATTAAAGGCATTGCAGTGAAGACTGACAATAAAATCCGGATTAAGGGTGTTTATGTCATCTGGAAGCTCTTTATAAATGCGTCTGTAAACCCTTTGAATATCAACATTTTTCACCTTCATTTCAATCCTTGATGCAAGCTCGTCATTAAACTCGAACTCTGTTGTCCCTGTCCTCTTATTTACTGCACCAGGAGAAGCTTTTTTATGTCCAACAACTAAAGCACAAAATTTCCTTTTTTCCTTAGATTCAAAATCTGACAATTGAGCCCGGATCTCCTTGAAAGATATAATATCCTTTTGTATCAAACCCTTTATCAAGGCACTTGTTAGTGAAGGAAGTATCTCTAAGATTCGGGCAGAGTAAAGTACATTCCCTGAAAGACTCCCCTTAACCACAGCTGTCTTATCAAGATCCTCCGGCACAATTTCCAGGGCACTGGATTCAGGGTTCTGAGCCGCATGCATCGGGATTTTTGTCAGCAAAATCTTTCCCTGATCTGTTTCTAAGTAACTGTTTTGTTTAATAATACCTACGATTAATTCTTTCCTTTGCATATATGATCTTGTCCTTTGTATATCCTGTTAATGATAAGATTTGGGGGGAAGCAGACAAACCAGAAAGCGCATATTGTATACGGCAACAAAAGAGGACTTCTCCAAGTTTTGGACAATTTTTAATGTTAGAAAAATGAGCCTGCAGCTAAAATGCATATTCTTTAGGGAACTACCCCTAAACAAAGGTCCTCATTTCCTTTTCAGGCTTAAAATCAAACGACTTCAAAGAGTCTAACAGTGACATATCCCCTGCGGCACTATGGGGACGAAACTCATTGTACTCCTCATGATGCCCAGCTAGTTATCTTGTCTCGGGCATCCTCAAGCACTTAAAAATCAGTGCTGATTTACACACTCCTTCTAAAAACGGTTGTTGAATGACTCTATGAAGGCATTATCTGTGGGTCTGCCTGCCCTGGAAAAATCCAACTCCACTTCCTTTGCATATGCCCATAAATCCAGTTCTTTGGAAATAAACTCTGGTCCATTATCCACTCGAATCCGTTCTGAAACTCTGGTGCCTTGCTCAGCTTGCTGAAGAGCAAAGGCTATCTGTTGCTCTGTAAACCTGGACCGTTTCATATTTCTCCTCCTTGCTCAAATATACCATTTCCTAACATTTTGAACGGTCCAGTTTTTGGGGGGAATTATAGTTTCTTCTCCTTAATGTCTCAGGTATTGTGAATATATAAACTATTAAACCAACTATTGCTACCATTGATAGAATCATATATCCGAAATTATAACCAGCTTTTGTTACTATGAATCCAGATATAATATTACTTAATGAAACACCTATTCCTTGAATTGTTGCTACAGCAGAAAGGGTTGCATTGAATCTGCCAGTTCCCCATGTTAAGTCAGATATTATTATTGGAAATAGAGCACCGAATATGCCGGCTCCAACACCATCTAAGATCTGTATAGATATTAATATGTATGCATTTTTAAATATAGTATATAAAAATCCTCTTAAAGGTAAGCATATAAAAGCTATTAAAAATATGGGTTTTCTACCCCATTTATCAGCTTTTTTGCCTACAAATATTGCCATAAAAATCATTGTTATCTGAGCCACTAAAATACAGGCTGACATTGATATTATGCCATATCCTTTTGTAATAAGTGCAAGTTCTTGGCCAAGAAGAGGTAGCATTGGTGCATTTGCAAAATGAAAAATAAAAACACAAACAGCAAATAAAAGAACGTTAGGTTGTTTTATAACCTCTAACAGACTTGAAGCAGCTCGATTTTTACTATTACAAAGACCCCTGGCGATGTCATGATTTATTTTATCACTTTTTATATTTAAAACGCATATTTCTGCTAATATAGCCATGATAACAAGCAAATAAAATACTGAATATATGCCAAGGTGTCTGGATAACATTCCTATTATTAATGCTGCAAATACGTTACCCGTATGATTATATGCCTCATTTTGTCCTATTTGGTGCGTAAATTTATTTTGTCCTACGATACCTAAGGTTATAGCGTTGATACATGGTCCAATCAGAGTTGCTGATATTCCAATGATCACCTGAGCAATAGCAACAGCCCAGAATGTTGGATAAAATGCAATAAAGATTGTAGCAGTAGTTATTATACCAATAGCAGTAGATAATAATGCCCGTTTAGATTTTATATTATCTATAATAATACCTGCTGGTGTTTGGGCTATTAGAGATGATACACTTGTTAAACTAAGTATTACTCCAATATGAAAAGGATCCCAATGCTTCAAATTTATCAGAAAGACAGCTATATAAGGGCCAATACCTCCTGCAACATCTGCTACAAAAAAGTTTAAAAAACATAGAAAATTTTCCGATTTTAATTTTATATACATAACAAATCGTCAGTGATAAGACCTTGCTTTTTCGTGGAAGAAGTACAGAGAAAGTGCCCTTGTGAGTCAAAAAAACAAGTAGCACAAGATATGGTGGGCAAACTTGCCCCCATTGTCTATACAATAATCAGGCGGCATTAAGTGCATTTTGACAGAGTCCACCATGGGAGTTAATAATATTTCTCCCGCTGTCTGAAATAGACATCCTGGGGCGTAAAACACCCCAATGAGGAATGACGTTCATTGTTGTAAAACTCAAAATACCTCCAAAGGCCCTCCTTGGCCTCTCTGACATTGTCGTAGTCGTGAAGATAAACCTCTTCATACTGGACAGTGCGCCATAGACGTTCAACAAAGATATTGTCAAATACTCGGCCCCTGCCATTCATACTAATGGCAATACCTTCAGCCTCAAGGCGGCCCGTAAATTCTCTACTGGTAAACTGACTACCTTGATCCGTGTTGAAAATCTTTGAACAAGATATTTTTAATGCCTTATCCAAAGTCTCCAGGCAGAACTCTTTCCATGCTGATAGACAGCTCCCAGGTCAGCACATAGCAACTGTACCAGTCCATAATGGCCACAAGACAGAGAAATCCTCGAAGCATCCTGATGTACGTTATATCAGCAGACCATACTTGATCAGGCTCCTTCACTTCAACACTCCTGAGCAAGTATGGATAAGTCTTATGCTCCTTAGAAGCAACAGTAAGCCTGCGTTTGGGATATAATACCGCCTGGAACCCCATCAACCTCATAAGACGCTCCTCTCGCTTGGGGTTAACACCATATCCTTGTCTGCGCAACCAAACTCTCTGTGTCAATGTAAGAGAGACACCTGCCTCTTGCTAAATCAGAGTAGGGCGGGTAGGAATTTTAATATGAAACAGACGAGCAAAACCCATGACATTTCAGGGTGCGAAGTTCAAGACGAGATTTTTTCATCAGATAGTGTTCGGCCTGATCCAGAGGTTTCGGAGAAAAAACCGGGAGGTAAGTTCACTGCAGCATATAAACTTAGAATTCTGAGAGAATTTGATGCATGTACCCATAAAGGTGAAAAAGGGGCACTTTTACGAAGAGAAGGTCTCTATCATCCAACATATGCACATGGAAACGGCAACGTGAAGAGGGGCAGTTACGGGGTCTTTCCCCGAAAAAACGTGGCAGGAAAGCCAAGAAAGTCAATCCGTTGGCAAAAAAAGTTGCCCAGTTGGAACGAGAGAACAGGAAGTTGGCAAAAAGGCAGCCTGTGAGGCCCTTGGTGTCCCTCGTGCTACATATTACCGGCATGCTGATTCCAGAGGCCAAACAGGAGTAATAGTCAGCCATATGTAAGCAATGACAATCCATATTCAGAAGCCCAGTTCAAAACCCCGAAATATTGTCCTGCCTTTCCTGAGCGTTTTGGCTGTATTGAGGATACAAGGACATTTTGTCGAGCATTTTTCACCTCGTACAACTAAGGAGCATAAGCATTCTGGAATTGGTCTGATGGCGCCGGAACAGGTTCACTATGGTCAGGCACCAGAGATTCTTGCTCACAGGTCCAGAACCCTTGAGGCAGCTTTTAAAAAATATCCAAACCGGTTCAAAGGGAAAATGCCTACTCCTATGCCGGTTCCGGAAGCGGTCTGGATAAACACAAACCTTTGCACCATGAAAACCTCACAGAAAGGCCTGAAAAGGCGCCCGAAGGGGACGGGACAGTTGGCTTCTCCATTGCCTGATTTGATTACCATGAACCCCAAACTCAGTGAACAAATCTGCAATAGTCTGCTCCCCACGTACAGCTTCAAGGGCCACCTTCGCTTTAAATCCAGCACTGAATCTTCTCCTTTTCCCTCCTATCGTGTCCTAAATCCTCCTTCTCCTTTTGCCCACGATGGGCCATAAATTTACCTTAATACACTGTCCAGTTTTTTTGGGGGGGGAATTATACATGCTCCACTGTCATCATTCCAGACACGATCGAAGTATGGCCTTACGCTCAGGCAGGGTTATGTTGTCCCTGCCTTCAACACTTCAGGGCCGCTCCGACTTCCCTGCACCCGTCACCCGGCCTTGCGGGTTCTATACCGCTTGCACCAGACTTGCCGCATCTCGAAACCATACGCCAGATGTCAGAATATGTATATAGCATAGCCATATCATTCTACCTCTATTATTTATTTCTATTGATAATGCTTTTGCTGTATTTAATAATTTCTTGTCCAAGGTTATAAGAGGAGCATTGTACTTTTGAGAACATCTTAGTAAATAAATAACATAACAGTAACTATTCATTTCCTTAGATGCCCTGTCAATGGCATATTGGCGAAGGAAACCATCACCGGGCCTGCTGCACCATTCAGACCTGGGCAGCCAGTATGCCTGCCATGATTACCGGGAACGATTAAATCAGTATGGTAGCCAGTATGCGCCGCAGGGGGAACTGTTGGGATAATGCACCTACAGAACGGTTCTTCCGAAGCCTGAAATCGGAACGGTTGTCAGATTACAGGTTTGTTACCAGAAGGTCGGCTGAGATGCAGCTACTCGACTACATCTCTTGTTATAATTCCAGTCGGCTGCATTCTGCACTGGGGTATAAAACCCCATTTGCATATGAGAAAGAACCATGCCGCAAAGCGGCTTGATAAAAACCGTCCGTTTCTGCTTGACCACTACAACTTTCCTTAATTCCGGTGGTGATTAACAGGAGTTCGCTTAAGGTAAAAACTGTATTCCAATCCACCATGGCCGGAAACATCCTGAGGGGCTGACGAAGGACATACGCCAGCCCCAATGCCACTGCCAGCAGCGCACCTGTTAAGGCATTTCTCCTGATAGTGAAGATAACACTAAAGCAGATATTATTGACCATAAAACATCATTTCCTGATTTGCCGGATAATCGGGGACAATGTGAATACCATCGTAATAGACTTTCAGATGGGCCACGATGGTGTTGCCAAGCGCAACTGGAAAGGACCAGCTTGCTTCCGGCTCCCTGAATTCGGCCGCAGGCAAGATCTTCAACTCGCTGATTATAGCCGTTAACCGGGCCTTAACCGCCTGGATCTGAATACTGTTTTGATAGATACGTGGGTGTATGCCAAGGGGAAGCACACTCCCGTCCAGTGGATTGAAGTGTAAAACTGCCACGACACTTCCTTGATACAGCACCCCTGCCTTTATTTCAATCTCTCCGGCAGGTCCCTGCATTGTCCACACCTTTCCAGGTGTTAACAGGTTGCCGATCCTTTCACCTGTAGTGACAGCAGTGGATAGATTGTTCAGCAATGTTTGTGTGGGGATAGTTTGCACAACCCCAATACCAGGACCAGGAGGAGGCGGGGGAGTTGGTGATCCCGGCGGACTTCCAGGTGCCGGCAATCCTGGAGAAACTCCTGGGACAGAAGGTGGAGCCGGAGCCTGCTGCATTAGCAGTGGTGGGGGAGTGTTTTGCTGCGCCATGGAATAATGAACCAAACAAAACAGCGCTGAAATGGTTACAATGGTAAAAGCGATAAAAACTTTTTTCATGACATCCTCCTTTATTTCTTGTCTTTCTCTGATTGTTCCATTTTTTCTTCCAGGGCAGTGAGACGCTCATTAATGGCATTCAAGGCATCAGCCAGATGATCTGTCTTGGTTGTTTTGGTGGAATTAAGATTTTTCCATAGTAAAATAGCGCCCCAAACAAGCAGTCCAACCATTAACCAGCCGAAACCTGCGCCGAACAGGCCAGGCGGTATGGGAGGAGGACCTGGAGCGCAACCGGCAACAAACAGAGCAATTATCAAAACCAGGAACCATTTTGTTTCTTTGCACAAATACCTTCGCATAAACCCCTCCCTCGATCTTTTCTGCATAAAGAATAGTTAACAAAGGTTAAGAAGTCTCAAAGGAGAGATTAAGAAAAGATTAAGATTTTTAAGGCGGGTTGTTTTGGCAGATCAGATTATCCCAAGGGGAGCGTAAAAAAAACCGTTGTGCCCTTACCTGGTTCACTTTCGACCCGAATGGCGCCTTCGTGGGCTTCAACCATGGATTTTGCCAGTGATAGCCCCAATCCGATGCCTTTTTCACCTGATGCTATTGTGGATTTCCCCTGATAAAACGGCTCAAGAATGTGTGACAGGGTTTCCTTGTCCATACCCTCTCCCTGATCTGAAACCCAGATCTCCACCTGTTCCGGCAGAAGTTTCCAGCTTATGACAACAGCCGTTTCCGGTGAAGAGTAACGCAAAGCATTAGACAAGAGATTGAGTAGGATTTGTTTTAGCAGATCAGGATCTGCAGACACCCTCGCATAAGGTCCCTGCTTAATAATCAGGGAACGCCCGCGGGCGAGTACCTGTGCCTGTGGTTCGAAATCATTGAAAAATTCAGGCAGGACAATGGACTGCTTGTGCACATTGGATAAGCTTTCAAGCCGGGACAGTCCCAGAAGTTGTTCGCAGAGCCGGATCAGTCGATTTACCTCTTTATACATCCCCTTTGAAAGCCTGGCCGTTGATGCGGGATCGTCCTGAGCGCCGCGCAGCATCACTTCCAACGAACCCCGTAACCCCGTAAGTGGTGTCAACAGTTCGTGAGCGGCATTGACCACAAAGCGCTGCTGGGATGCAAATGTGGCCTCAAGCTGGTCGATCATCCTGTTGAAGGAAGTGGCCAGTTGGCCGATTTCATCCCGGCGGTTCTTCACGGATACCCGCCGGGAAAAATTCCCTTTGCTGATCTGGTTGCATGTTGCCAATAGGCCGTGCAGATCTTTTAGGCTTACGCCGATCAGCCAGAAACCAGCAATTATCCCCGAAATCAAGATAGTTGCTACCAAAGCAATCAGCATGGCCCCGTGACTGAAAAGGATCTGATTTATATCTGTGAGCATGACACTTATCTGGACCACGCCGAAAATCAGTGAACTTCCCGGCTGTAATCGGAGAGGAATAAGGAGGACAAGCACCGGTTTGCCGTTTACCTGGCTGAGGTAGGTAACTTCATTTTCCCCTGACAGCGCCCGGTGAAGATACTTCTTATCAGGGGGAGGAGCCTCCGGTTCTTCGGGAAGTCGCTTGCCGTTGGCAATTACTTCTCCTTTCCGATTCAAAATAATCGCCACGGCATCACGCGACGTTAGATCGCGAGATAGGACAAGGGCATTTTGAGGATTAAGATTCAAGTAGGGAAAATCCGGCTTTGCCAGATCATTATCAAGAATCCAGTGTTCTATGATAGGCTTTGCCCGGGCACGTAAATGGCTACTCTTGTTGCTGATAAACAACTGCCAAATATTCCAGTAAGAATAGCATCCAACCAAGACCACGGAAAAGATCAGCAGAGCAGCATAGAGCAGGCCAAGACGAGCCCTCAAGGAAAGTTTTTCCCATGCCTTCATGGGCCTGTCTCCTCAGGGTAAAAGGCATAGCCTACAGCATAGATGGTCCGGATCAGGTGCGGAGGCCGATCGCCTAACTTGTTGCGTAAATGGCTGATGTGGACGTCGATGATGTTGGTGCCCCCGTCATAATGGTAGCCGAGCACCCGGTTTAGAAGTGTCTCCCTAGTAAAAGCACGGTGCGGATGGCGCATGAAGAGTTCCAGCAGGCCAAATTCCGTTGGCGTAAGGTCAATTCTTTTCCCGTTCCTGCTGACTTCCCGGCTTTCCATATCGAGCACGATACTCCCGGCCTGCAATTTTTTGTTTTCGCGCGCCTTTCCACTGCGGCGTAACAGTGCCCGGATGCGGGCCAGAAGTTCGTCGAAACTGAAAGGTTTAGTCAAATAATCGTCGGCCCCGCTATCCAGCCCTTTTACCCGATCGGAAATTTCCTTTTTGACCGTAAGCATAAGGATAGGGACATCTGGTCCACGGTCGCGGATGCGTCGGCAGACCTCAAAACCATCGATGTCCGGGAGCATGACATCCAGTATTATTAGGTCAAATGTGGCCTGCTGCAAAGTATCGAGCCCTGTTTTACCGGCAGCCCTTGGCGTCACATCATAACCTTCATACTTTAAGCCGGTACACAAAAATTCGGTGATTACAGGGTCGTCTTCAATAACTAAGAGCCTTATTTTATTATTATTATCCGTATTCATAGCATAAATGATGCCACTTTTACCATATAGGATCAAGTCGTTTCCAAAATGTAGACCCCGTCAGTTAAACAAGCTTTTAACATGATTTTCATAGCCTAATTTGCACAACCTCCCAACAGACCTTCCGACACTTTTCAGCGGCCTCCGGCAGGTATCCACCGACGGCATCCCTCTGTTCGCCGTGAGGCGGTCCCGAGGACGGTCATGTCATAACATGAGACCGGAGAGCCGGATGGAACTTTTCGCCACCCATCGCGAAAGGCTGGCGTTCAACCTGGATGTAACCGAGACGGTTCGGCGCTATGAATCGGATGTAATGGAAAAGCGACAAAGCAGTGGAGGCTTCTCCTCCTGGACTTCGCAGAAAACCGCGGGGAGATTGATAAAAACAGCCGCAAAGAGACCCGCTTCATTTTTTGAAAAAACGAAAACAGGAGCTGTCGAGGTGCCTGCGGGAATTTTTCCGCCTTGACGGGGACCCCATCGAATGGGTCAAGGATGAAAAATGCTATCGCTACCGGTTCCGTATCCTGCCCGAGAGTGCCGAAGATTATTGATATTCCCTGCCGGGAAATACGCATTAATCCCACTTTCCAAATCCTGCGATGGACTTTTGGTTCAAAAATCCGGGTGGTTTTTCGCACCACAGGCCGTGTTTCCTTGCCTTGCGAAAACGGCCGGTCGGTTCAGGTCCTTGATATAAAAGGGATTGCCCAACCGTACGAGCTTTGAACTTCGTCCTTCGAAGCCAGAGAATCTGGAGGCAAACAGAGAATGGACCTATCTGCGTGCAACTCTCCCGCCCAGCATCAATGGCCTCTTGCTTTGTGTCAAAATGGCCGATGGCCCGGCTTGAGCCGCCTTTCTTCACGTCCCAGCCGCCATCGGCATTGGGAACCACATGGCAAGATCCGCTTTTCTTCGGTATTTCATACCTCCATATTTTTGTTCTGAGTACAGCTCAAAAGCTGCTCCGCCAGTATCAGGACATCCACCGGCCAGAAGCACTCCGGGCGTGGATGGCGTACATGCGCCTGTCCGGCCACAGGGCGGCAGTTCAGCAAGCACTCGGTCCATTGCTCGGGAATCGCG
>Ga0256914_1002114_pt1 | contig 16890 bp, 13 predicted proteins | sample HulkmetaG_FD_191571 | JGI IMG/M metagenome (GOLD analysis project Ga0256914, IMG submission 191571) | Hydrothermal chimney microbial communities from Main Endeavour vent field at the Juan de Fuca Ridge, Pacific Ocean - Hulk | ecosystem: Environmental > Aquatic > Marine > Hydrothermal vents ... | reverse complement strand
GCTGGTGGCGCGGGAATAGTGGGAGTGGATGTGCAAGTCGGCGTAGTAGGGGGGGGCCATTGGCGGTTGTTATTTTTGAATTTGAGAGGCAGGGGGAGCAAGGGTGTCGGAGGGAGGCAAAAGGGTTTCAACGTAGCCTCGCACATCCTGACAGCCATCTGTAAAATGCTGGGAAACGTGCAGCCAATCCAATGGCTCTTCGCGGTGGTTTGTCTCCCAGAGGGCGGCATAGATGCAATTGGGGCCGTTGTAATTGGCCAAGGTAAAGCGCCACATATCTTCGTAAGAGGTGACTTCCCCGGGAGGGCGTCGGGTGAGGTTGGTCACGGTTTGCCCTGTTTGATAGCAATGGGCTTTGATCAAATGGGCAAACATGGACAAACTCTCTTCCGCACGATCCAAATCAACGCCGTAAGGACAATTGCTGCATGTCAGGTTGGCTTGCACCCAGAGCGAGCCGTAGAGCAGCTGTTTTTCTTGGGGCGTCAAGCGGAGGTAGCCCTTGCGACACACCCAAGGGAACAGCACCTGGCTGCACATGGTGTTGAAGTATTGTCTATCCCACAGGAAGAGGGTGTCCATGCCTTGGGGTGAAAGCTGGCCAAAGCCCACCTCAATGGTGTTGGCGTAATCACCAGGCCAAAATTGGCTTTCGTGGGCAATGAGGCGTTTGAACAGCACGGCAGGGATGCCTGTTTCCAAGGCGGCTTGGCGTAAGGGTTCGTCAAAGAGGTTTTGCCAATGGGCAACAGCATCTCGGGCGCGCGCCATGCCACAGGGGGTCGCGCCGTCGGCGGTGATTCCCCCTTGGGGGCAGTCGCTGGCGTCAACAATGCCGTGCTGAATCAATTGTTTGGCCAGCAGCGCGTAGGGGACGTCGGTGCTTAGCGCTTGGGGGTCTGAAGGGGTTTTAGCCCAGGAAGGCGCGGGGATGGGAGGGAACGTCTGCCAGGCTTGGGCGCAGGCATCCACGCCTTCGTCGCGCCATTGGGTGCTCAACACGTCAACGACCACGTTTGGGTCGTCTTCCAGAGGTGTTATCCGCACGGAGGCCGAGTATTCGGGCGTGCGGTCTCCCCAACTGGAAGAAGCCCAAAAAGTCAGGTGATAGGTTGTCGGCACGTCTTCAGCCGCGGGCAGCGTCACCACGCAATCGGTGAGGTCGCAAGCCACGTCGGCCTCGGGGGAGGCCTTGGCGTGGATGCCGTTGATGTAGGCTTTGGGGAAGAATTCCACCCCGTGCAGCACGATTTGCACTGGCTGTGGGCAGCGGTAGTGGGGAAGGGAGGGCTGGCAGGCTTGGCTGAGGTGCAGTTCCACCGTCGGCGGAGGATATGAGATGGTGACCGTGTGGGTGACTTCACGCGCACCCACAAACATCAAATAATATCCCTTGCAAGCGGTTGTGGCTTTGCCTTCGGCCGCGGCGGCACATGGCGGCGTGTTGACCCAAGCCTGATACAGATCCCAGCCGCATGCTGAGTAAATCTCTTCGGGGGTTGGTTTGTCGGGGTGGTAAATGCCGATTTGGCACTGCACTTCACGGGGGTTGCCCCACGGCAACAGCCACCAGAGATATTGGGTTTCGGTTTTGGTTTGCTTTTCTTGGCGCGGGGGCACACCCTTTGCGGCTTGGACGGCCACCAAAGGGAAAAGCAACAAAACCACAACAACAATCAACACACCCCTTTTGGACGTTCTCATATAAAGCCTCTCCGACGCTGGCTTTCTTGGATGAGCATTTGCTCCCCGCGCGTTGGAGCGAGTTCCGGTCCCCCTATTATCTCACATTTTTAGGCGCAATGTCGTCCACACAGGCCGTGCTGGGGGGCGTTGGTGGCGGTTACGCCTCGTTTTCGCGCCGCATCAGGCCCTTTTGCCAGGCATACACCGCGGCTTGGGTGCGGTCGGCCAGGTGAAGTTTGCTCAAAATGTTGCTGACGTGGCTTTTCACTGTGCGCTCGCTGATGACCAAGCGTTCGGCGATTTCGGCGTTGCTCAGCCCTTGGGCAATGAGGCGCAGCACTTCCAACTCGCGCGCGGTCAAATCAGCAAAGGCTGAAGGCAGGCCCGCGAGGTTTCCCTGGGCGGCGTGGAGTTCCTGGATGAGCCGCGCGGCCACGCGGGGATGGAGCACGGCTTCTCCGCGGGCTGCCCGCCGCACCGCGTCGGCCAGAGCTTCAGGGGCGACATCTTTGAGCAGGTAGGAAAGCGCGCCGGCTTGAATGGCCGGAAAGATGTGTTCGTCTTCGTGGTATGAGGTCAACACGATGATTTGGGTTCGAGGGCTGAGCCGTTTGACCTCGCGGGTGGCCTCGACGCCGTTCATGCCGGGCATGACCAAATCCATGAGCACGACGTCGGGCGCTTCTCGCATGACCAATGGGAGCACGGCCTCGCCCGAAGATGCTTCGCCCACCACTTGAATATCGGGTTGGGTTTCCAGAAAAGCGCGCACCCCTTGCCTCACGACGGCGTGGTCGTCCACGATAATCACGGTGATTGTTTCAGCCATGATTGCCTTCCCAAAAACAGGTTAGAGGGGGACTTGAATTTCCAGGCGCGTGCCTTGGCCTGGCTGACTTTGCAAAACGAGGGTGCCGTGCAGCGCTTGGATGCGCTCGGCGATGCTGGTGAGCCCCAGGCCACGCGGGGTTTCTTGGGGGTCGAACCCGCGTCCGTTGTCGCTGATGACCAGGCGCAGGCGTTGGTCTTCCCAGCCCAGGAAGACGGTCGCCTGGGTGGCTTGGCTGTGGCGCGCCACGTTGGCCAGGGCTTCTTGCACCACACGAAACAGAGCCTGCTCCACAGCCAGGGGCAAAGGGCGCTGATGTTGCACCTGCAAATCGGCGGCGATGCCGGTTTGTGTTTCCCACGCTGAGAGGTAGTCTTGCAGGGCGGCGACCAGGCCTTTGCCTTCCAGGGCGGCGGGGCGCAGTTGGCGAATGAGGGTGGTGAGTTCGCGTTGTGCTTGTTGGATTAGGGCTTCGGCTTGTGCAAGGGCTTCTTGGGCCTGCGCAGGATGGGCGGGAAGATGCTGCCGGGCAGCCGCGACTTGCATGCCGGCGGCGAAAATTTGCTGTTTGACCGAATCGTGTAAATCGCGCGCCAGGCGGTTGCGTTCTTCCAGGGTGGCGAGTTCCTGGCGGGTTTGGAGGAGGTTTTCCAGTTGCTCGGCCATGTGGTTGAGCCGCCGGGCCAGATAGCCCAATTCGTCGTGCGAGGGGTCGCGCACGCTGACCGAGAAATTGCCTTGGCTCCAGGCGTCGGCGGCGTGCGAGAGGGTGTCTAACCGTCGGGTCAGGCCGCGCGCGGTGAGAAAACCAAAGAGGGTGCCCAAAAGGGCGGCAAACAGCGTCACGGCCGCGGCGCTGGGCAGCAGGGTTCTCAGCACCATGCGGGGCCATTCCCACGCGGAGGCCGGCCATGTGATGACAAACACCAGCGCGCCTACTACGCTGCCTGCATCGTCGCGCACCGGCGCGGCCGCGTATAGTTTTTGGTTGGCTTGAATGCCCAGTTGGCTGCTGCGTTGTTCGCCTGCCAGGGCGCGTTTGAGCACGGTCAGCGCCTCTGGAGGGAGGCATTGTTGGGGGGTGTCTGCCTTCGTACAGGGCCCATCCGCCGGGTAAACCGCCACAATGTGCGGGGTGGTATCGGCCAAGAGGGCCCATTCCAAACTGGCGGGGTCTAAATTGAGGTTGATTTGCTCGTGGGGGGCGTTTTCCCAGCCGATTTTGCCGGTGCGCACCAGGCGCTCTAACCAGTTGGTGAGCAGAGGGGTGTCGGGCGGGTGGGCTTCCAACGCGGGGGCGACGTCTACCAGGGCGTCGCTCATGGTCGGGATGAGGAAGCGGCTGAGGGTGTTGGCGCGGGTTAATACCACCATCGCCACCGCTAAGAGCACCATTTCGATGAGCAAGATGGCGCCCGCGGTGACCAGGGTGTAGGAGAGGGTGAGTTTCCAACGGAGGCGCATGGGCAATAGGGGCGGGGCATGAGGGGTGGGGCACATTCATTGTACCCCACCCAGCGAATTTCAGGCGCTGATGTCTTGCTTGCGGAAGGCCCACCAAGCCACACCAAGCCCCAGGGCGGTGTAGCCGAGCAGCAGGACCGCTGCCCATCCTGGTGATAACAACGGCGGTGGGGCTGTGGTTTGCGTTGGGCTCATCATCAGCGCGGTTTCCGAGGGCGAAACCGCGCGCATCACGCTTTTGGAGAGCAGGCCGGGCAAAAAGCGCACCACCCGCGCGACTGTCGGGGAAACCAACATCAAAACCTCAGCCGCCAGATTTTCGACCAGCAGGCTGTAACCCAGGCCGACCCCAACGGCCACCATGCTCGAACGGGATAGCACGGCCACCGCGAAGGTCAGCGCGGCGTAGGGCAAGAGGGTCAGGGTGGTCTCGAAGATGCCTGCGACCACATGCCCCCAAGGCACAGCGTGCCAGGGAAGCCGTCCGGTGGCTTGCCAGGTATAAATGCCCGTGGTCACACTGCCCGCCAAAAGCGCCACCAACACCAACAGCAACAATGCAGCCACAATCACGCCAAATTTGGCCAGCAGATAGGCTTCGCGTTTGACCCCGCGGCTCAGCCACAAATGCACCGTGTGCCATGTGTATTCCTGGGCTACCAGCGCGCCAACCAACACGGCGACAAACAGGCCGCCTAACTCACCGCCGTTGGCAAAAGTCAAAGCCATCAACACGCTCTGCGGCCATTGCAGGGAAGCCCGCAGGGAAGCGAGCACGGTGGGGGGCACCCCCTCCAAATTGGATTGAGCCAGCGCGGCGATGAGGGCCACGTTGAGGGCTATGACAAGGAACGCCAACAGCGCCAAAATCACCCACAACAGTGCTCGCCCGGCCAGTTTGCGGGCTTCGATGCGCAACAAGGGCCAAAGCATGGTTTGCGTCGTCATCTTGCTCACTCCTGGGGGTGGGAAGGGGTGGTGTGGGCTACGACGTTGAAGAAGACGTCTTCCAAATCGCGCCGACCGGCCAGCAATTCGGTCACCGCGCCCTGGGCTACCAAGCGGCCGCGGTCGAGGATGCCAACCCGATTGCAAGTTTGCTCGATTTCGTGCAGCAGGTGGCTGCTCAAAAACACGGTGGTGCCCTCGGCGGTCAAGCGGCGCAGCAGCTCGCGCATCTCGGCCATGCCAATGGGGTCCAACCCTGCGGTCGGCTCATCCAAAATCAACAGCCGCGGCCGATGCAGCAGCGCAGCCGCCAGCCCCAAGCGTTGTTTCATGCCGGTTGAGAAGCCTTTGACCTTGCGTTCAGCCGCTTGAGCCAGCCCCACCTGCGCGAGCACTTCGTCAATCCGCCCTTCATCCACGGTAGGGTATAGCCTCGCCAACAAGCGCAGGTTCGCGCGTGCGGAAAGGTAAGGGTAAAAACCCGGCTTCCCTACCAGCGCGCCCACTGAGCGCAACACCGCGGTGCGTTCGGGCGTAACCACTTCGCCTAACACCCGCACTTGCCCACTGGTCGGACGCAGCAGCCCCAAAATCATGCTGATGGTGGTGGTTTTGCCGGCGCCATTCGGGCCCAAAAACCCAAAGCATTCCCCTGCCAATACGGTCAGGCTCAAATCTCGGACGGCCTGCACAGCGCCAAACCGTTTGTGTAAATGCTGGAGTTGAATGACAGGCTGAGCCATGAGCATATCTCCTACACCGAGGTGTCTTCAGCATACCTGGTTTTGGCGCGCGTGCCATCGTCGCTCAGGCGGATTTCCCCCTGTCCTCCAGAACGAGCAATGGGAACGCTGGCATCCTCCCTCAGAACAACGGATTTCCACCCCGCAGCGGAAGCCAACGCCTTGCAAATGAGGTAATATGTATGTAAAAGGGGCGTGCCCTCGGCCAGGCAGGCGTGAAAACAAACGCTCCAAGGCCAAGGGGTCAAACAGCACTGTTGGCATCCAAGCGGTTTCCCCGCCTCTTCAAAAATCACCCCGCCGCCGCGCTCTGAGCGCTTTTAGGAGGTCTCTCGTGAACGATTCCCAAACTGTCGCGTTGGAAAGCATCATCCGTGAACTGGAAGCCCAATTAGGTCAGGAAGATTTGGAAAAGGCCCAATATCAGCAACGGATGCGGGCTCTGCGTTTCTTCATCACCCTGCTGATGCCGGTGGTCTTGGTGCTGGTGTGGTTGCCTACGGGCTGGGCTGTAGCCCTGCGCGACGCACTCCACGGCAATGCCACCTGGTGGCGAACGTGGCTCACCATTATGGTGTTTATGCTTTCGGAAAGCCTCTTGTTTTTGCCGGCAGCGTGGTATTTCGGCTTTTATGTGGAAAACCGCCTGGGCACGAACCGCCAATCGTTGGGCGGTTGGCTGTGGGATACTGCCAAGCAGAGCGCAGTGAATATTTTGCTCCAGAGTTTGCTCTTTGTGGGGATGTATCTCGTCTTTCGGACGTGGCCGCACCAATGGTTTTGGGGGGTGAGCGTGTTGGTGGTGGTTTTCCTGGGGTTGATGTATTGGTTGCAGCCCTTGCTCTTGCGTCTGCAATATAAAGCCGAGCCTTTGGACGACCCCGAACTCAACGCCCGCCTGAAAGCGTTGTTTGCCAAGGCCGGGGTGCCTTACGCGGGCGTGGCGGTGATCAAAGCAGGGGAAAAGACCTCACGCAGCAACGCCGCGCTCATCCCCAAAGGGGCGGGCACGCAGGTGGTGGTGTTTGACACACTGCTGGAAGCCACCACCCCGGAAGGCATCGAAGGCGTGGTGGCCCACGAGCTGGGGCACAAGGTCCATCGCGATTTGGCCAAATTGATGGTATTGATTGGGGTCATGTTAATCATCGCGCTGGGGGTAGGCTATGCGGTGTTGCAACGCCTCGGCACATTAGGAGGGCTGCAAGGCCCTACCGACGTGGCCACGTACCCCTTGTTGGCCCTCATCATCGCGTGGGTATCGGCTGTGATGCAGGTGGCCCTCAACGCTTACAGCCGCAAGATTGAATACGCGGCCGACCGTTTTGCCGTTCACCTGACCGGTCAGGGAGAAGTTTTCACGCAAGTGTTGATTTTGCTGGCCAAACAAAACAAAACCCTTCCCCAACCCCCGCCCTGGGTAGAAATTTTGCTCTACAATCATCCCAGCATTGCCCACCGCATTCAAGCCATCAGGATGGAAGCAGGGCAAAGGTGAACGGTGGTCTTCTTTGAAGCGTGGGGGGAAGCCGCGGCTGGTGCGGCTGCAGGGTGGTGCGCTGGCCTCAAAGGCGGCGCGGCATGGTGTGCGGTTGGGCGGGGCAGCCAGGGCTATGGATGGCGGCATGGAGGGCGCTGCAGACGGCCATTGATGGTAAAATAACGCTGTTTTGACCAACCGTTCGGTAAGTCGGCGGGATTTGGGAGGTGTCGGGTGAAGCAGGCCTCGCGAAGCAATCCGGTGCTGTGGGTGCTCTTTTTGGGCGTTCTCATGGCCGCGCTGGACATAGCCATCATCGGCCCTGCCTTGCCTGCCATCCGCGACGGTTTTGGCGCCACGGATCGGCAAGTGGTGTGGGTGTTTACGGTTTACCTGCTCTTCAACCTCATTGGCACGCCGTTGATGGCCAAACTTTCAGACCGTTTGGGGCGGCGCGATGTGTACATTGCCGATATTTTGCTCTTCGCCGTTGGCTCGGTGATTGTCGCGCTGGCTCCGACGCTGACGTGGGTGATTGTAGGCCGGGCAGTGCAGGGGTTTGGCTCAGGGGGGATTTTCCCGGTAGCGTCCGCGGTCATTGGTGACACCTTCCCGCCCGAAAAACGGGGCCGCGCGTTGGGAATCATCGGCTCGGTGTTTGGGGTGGCCTTCCTGGTGGGGCCAATTCTGGCCGGTGTGGTGCTCCGGTTCTTTTCCTGGCACATGCTGTTTTGGGGGCCGCTTCCCTTTGCGTTGTTGCTCATTCCTTTGGCTTGGCGCTGGCTGCCCACAAGCGGCAAACCCGCCGCGGGGAAGGCCGACATCTTGGGCATGCTGTTGCTCGCGGTCATTCTCATCAGCCTGACCTACGCCCTCAACCAGCTCGACGCAGCCCACTTGGCCTACAGCCTGCGCTCGCCACAGGTGGTGGGCTTCCTGTTTGTGGGGGTGGCCCTTTTGCCCGTCTTTGCCTGGGTGGAACGCCACACCCCCGACCCCATCATCCACCCCGCGCTCTTTGGGAACCGTCAGTTAGTTTTGGCCAACGCCTTGGCCTTTGGCGCGGGCGTGATTGAAGGCAGCATGGTGTTCATCCCCGCGTTGGTGGTGGCGGCCTTTGCCGTTTCCGAATCGCAAGCCAGTTTCATGTTGTTGCCCATCGTGGGGACGCTTTCCATCGGCGCGCCGCTGTTTGGGCATCTTTTGGACAAACTGGGCTCCAAAACCGTGGTGCTCATTGGCACGGCGTTGGCGGCTGTGGGCACGGCGATTTTGGGCTTTCGTGACCTTGACAAAATCACTTTCTACTTTGCGGCCGTGCTCATAGGGTTTGGGCTTTCGGCCCTTTTGGGGGCGCCGTTGCGCTATATCATGTTGAGCGAAGCGCCGCCTTCGGAGCGGGCTTCTGCCCAGGCTTTGATTTCCATCATGACCAAGGTTGGGCAAATGCTCACCGGTGCCATTGTAGGGGCTGTGGCTGCCAGTTTGGGCGGCGGCGTGGTGGGCTATACGGCGTCGTTTCGGGTGCTGGGCGGTTGGGCGTTGCTGCTGTTCCTTTTGGCGCTGCTGCTCAAACCTCGCGAGGCCGAACGCCAAACCTGGCGGGCTTCCTAAAAATCTTTTTTCTAAGCATTTGGTAAAAAAACTCGCACAAGGTCGGGTGGCTGGTATAATTTGGAGTGTCTTCACAAGACAACCGGGCACTGTGAAGTGTCTGGGGTGTTTTTGTGCTTAAGAACCCTGCATACTTCCAGGGGCCCAAAAGGGAAGCATCCCCCAGCCCCTTTTCCCCTGCAAGGTAAGCGATTCGAACGGAGGTTCCTGTGGATCCAACCCCTCGTAGCAATCCCAGTCGGGCTTCGACCCTCTATCTTTTCATCATCCTCGCCATTGCCGGCCTGATTTGGTACAGTTTTGCCGGTCAACACGAGCAAACCAAGCCCCTCTACATCAACCAAGTGGCCGCCGATGTGCAAGCGGGCAAAATTACCCGCATGGTTGTCAAGAGCACCGATGTCACGGTCATTTACAAAGATGGCACCAAACGCAGCGTAGCCATTGACCCTGGGGAAAGTTTCATCCGCCAATTGCGCGATTTGGGCGTGACGCCTGAAGACCTTTCCCCTGAGCGGGTCAAAATTGAAATTGTCCCGCCCAGCGTCTGGCCCGACATTTTCACTGGCATCATGTATGTTTTGCCCATCATTTTAGTGGTGGGCATGTTCTGGTATTTGATGCGCCAGAGCCAAGCCGGCGGCAGCGGGGCGCTTTCCTTTGGTAAATCGCGGGCGCGCATGTTTACTGGCGACCGTCCCATCGTGACGTTCGACGATGTCGCGGGGGTAGATGAAGCCAAAGAAGAGCTCCAAGAGGTGGTGGAGTTTCTCAAAGAACCCGAGAAATTCCTGGCCTTGGGCGCTCGCATTCCCAAGGGCGTTTTGCTGGTTGGCCCGCCCGGCACAGGGAAGACCCTGTTGGCCAAGGCTGTGGCGGGTGAAGCCGGGGTGCCATTTTTCTCGATTTCCGGCTCGGAATTTGTAGAGATGTTTGTGGGCGTTGGGGCGAGCCGCGTGCGCGACCTGTTTGACCAGGCCAAGCGGCATTCCCCCTGCATTGTCTTTGTGGACGAAATTGACGCCGTCGGGCGCCAGCGCGGCGCTGGTTTGGGCGGTAGCCACGACGAACGCGAGCAGACCCTCAACCAGCTGCTGGTGGAAATGGACGGCTTCGACAGCGACACCAACATCATCGTGATGGCCGCGACCAACCGCCCCGATATTTTGGACCCCGCGTTGTTGCGCCCTGGCCGCTTCGACCGCCGCGTTGTCCTCGACCGCCCCGACATGCGCGGCCGAGAGGCCATCCTCAAAGTCCACATCCGTGGCAAGCCCATCGCCCCTGATGTGGACCTCAAAGTATTGGCCCGCACCACCCCCGGCTTTGTCGGCGCCGATTTAGAAAATCTGGTCAACGAAGCCGCGATTTTGGCCGCCCGCCGAGGGAGCAAAGTCATTGAGCAGCGCGACTTTGAAGAGGCCATCGAGCGCGTGTTGGCCGGCCCCGAACGCAAAAGCCGTGTCATCAGTGAGGATGAAAAGCGCATCGTGGCCTACCACGAAGCCGGCCACGCCGTCGTGATGAATGCCCTCCCCGAAGCCGACCCGGTGCACAAAGTCTCCATCATTGCTCGCGGCATGGCTGGAGGCTACACCCTCACCCTGCCAGAAGAAGACCGCACCCTGCTTTCGCGGCGCAAGGTCTTTGCCGATATGGTTGGCCTTTTGGGTGGTCGCGCGGCCGAAGAGCTGGTGTTTGACGACATCACCTCTGGCGCTGCCAACGACCTGGAGCGGGTCACCCACTTGGCCCGCACCATGGTGACCCGCTGGGGCATGAGCGAAAGCCTGGGGCCCTTGGTCTATGGCAAGAAAGACGAGCTCATCTTCTTAGGCCGCGAAATTGCCGAGCAGCGCGATTACTCCGAAGCCGTCGCCGAACAAATTGACGCTGAAGTGCGCCGCTTGGTCAACGAAGCCTACCAACAGGCCCGCAGCATTCTGCAAAAATATCGCGACAAACTCGACGCCGTTGCCCAGCGGCTGCTGGAAGTCGAAACCATCTCGCGGGAAGAATTCGAAAAAATCTTCCCGCCGCCAGTGCCCAAACGGGCAACCCCCAAACCCAAGGAAACCGCAGCCTAAACACCACCCAAGACAAAAGAGAGCGCCTTCCCCAAACCATCGGGAAGGCGCTTTTTTTGTGGCATGCGAATTCTGTTCAAAACCTTGTTTACCAGCCCGTTTTTGACTATAATGCACCGCCACGGCGGTGCATTGAGCCTTTGGGCTCACACCGCTTTTCGTTATATCTCCCAGGCTGTTCTGTTCACAGCCATAGGAAGGGGCTATGAGCACAACCTACCTTACACCCGACGGATACAAGAAACTTCAAGAAGAGTTGGAATATCTCCGCACGGTCAAGCGGCAAGAGGTAGCCCAACGGCTCCACGAGGCTTTGGCCGAAGGCGGTGAACTCATCGAAAACGCTGAATACGAAGCAGCCAAAAACGAACAAGCCTTTGTTGAGGGGCGCATCCAAGAATTGGAATACCTCTTGGCCAACGCCCGGGTTGTGGAAGGGGGCGGGTCGGACGAAGTGGGCATCGGCAGCAAAGTGACCATTGCTTATGACGACGGCAGCCAGGAAACCTACACCGTCGTAGGTGCAGCCGAGGCTTCCCCGCGTGAGGGGTTAATCTCCAACGAATCACCGTTAGGGAAGGCCCTCATGGGGCACAAAGCCGGCGACGAAGTCGAAGTGCAAGCCCCTGATGGCACGTTCAAGGTCAAAATCGTCGAAGTAGCCTGAGTGATACCCATCCCCCGGGACGAGACCAAAAGCCCCAGCGCTCGCAAGGGGCGCTGGGGCTGGCTTCCTGGGTGCTGCAACAAGCCTGGTTCAGCCCGCAGGGCGCGGTGCGACCCCAGCGCGGGCCTGTTTCCACAAGGCTGGCGAAGCCGCGGCCAACAGCGGGAAGTTGCGTGTTTGATAATCCACCCCGGGTTGCAAGGGGAAGAGGGGGAAATCACCCAGCGTTTGCCAAAATCCACCGGCTTCAGAGAGCAAGAGGGTTGGGGCGGCTAAATCCCACACTTTGGGCGTGGCCTGCAGCGCGGCGACGGCCACGCCGCGCGCGACCATTGCCAAGTCGTAAGCGGCAGAGCCGAGGATGCGCGTCTTCCACGGCCATGAAAGGCGATAGCGCCGCACCGAGCGAGAGCAAAGCAATGCCAAGGCCGTGTTGTGGGCCGCGTTGATGCCTCGGGTGTGGATGGGCTCGCCGTTGCGGGTTGCCCCCTGCCCTCGCACAGCCACAAAGAGTTCGTCGGTCATTGGGAAATACGCCACGCCCACGGTCGGTTGCCCTGCTTCCAGAAACGCCAGCAGCACGCCCCACAGAGGCAGCCCTAAGGCAAAATTGGTTGTGCCATCCAGCGGGTCGAGCACCCAAGCCTCTGTGATGTCGGCAAGGGCGGTGGTGCGCTCTTCGCTGAGCACGGGCACGCCCGGGAAGGCGGCTTCCAGCGCGCGCGTGAAGGCCTCATCGGCGGCCAAATCGGCGTCGGTCACCAGCGAACGGTCGGCCTTCCGGCGGGGATGGTTGCGGTTGGCCTCGAACCGTTGGGCCAGTTGGCGCCCGACCTGGAGGGCCAGGCCTTGGGCAAACAATGCAAGGGAAGACGAGGGCATCACACACGCTCCTGAGGGGGCAGCCAAACCAAAGCCCCCAGGGCCAACACCGCAAACGCCGCGCTGAGGGCAAAAGCGGTGTGCAAATCCCATTGGTCGGCAAAGAAGCCTACGGCCACCACGGCCAAAGGCCGAGAAATGAAACTCAATGCCAAATATGCGCCATTGGCGGTAGCCCGGTGGTTGGGGGCATAATCTTGCACCAGGGCCATCAACACCGGCTGAAAAGAAAGGGCCGAAAAGCCCAACAACGGCAACCAAGCCAGCCGCCACATGCTTTTGGTGAGCAAAAAGCCGGCCGCGGCCACGCCTGAAACCAATACGGCTCCCACAATGGTGGGCACGCGGCCCACGCGGTCGCTCAGTGAGCCCACCACCAACGCACCCACCACACCAAAGGCCTCATACAGCCAGGCGAACGCCAGGCCGCTTTGGGCTTTTGTGAGGCCGGCTTCGTTGAGGAACGTGGGCAAAAACGTGCCCAGCGCCCCGAGCAGCATGCTGCGCCCTAACACCAACGCCGTCAGCGGAATGGCCAAACGCCGCAAAATAGGCCACAATTCACCCAGGGGGCGGCGCGCGATGTGGACTTCGATTTTGCGGACCTGCCAAAACAAAATCAGCGATACCCCCCAGCCCAAAACCAGCAACCGCGGGAGCCCTTCCAGCCCCCACATGCCCACTGCCCACACTGCCAGCGTGGGGCCCACCACGCGCCCCAACTCACCGCCAGCCATGAAGAAGCTCATGCCTCGGCCTGTTTGTTCTGGGGCCAGGTGCGCCACCAAGGCGGGCGCCGGCGCGTGGAACGCGGCGACACTGAAGCCGGTCACCAACAAGAGCGCGGCCAACGCCCAGTAGTTGGGCATGACGCCGACCAACACCATGCCGGTGGCTGTGGCTGCTGGGGCAAAGGCCACAAAATAGCGTAGGGAAGTGCGCTCGCTAAGGTAGCCGATGAAGGGGTTGAAGATGGATGGCGCCTGCAAGAAAGCCGTGAGCGCGCCGGCTTCGGTATAGGTGAGGGCAAATTTGTCAATGAGCCAGGGCAGCAACGGCGCTAAAAAAGCCGAAAACGTGTCGTGAATGAAGTGCCCCGCGGCAACAGTGAGCACTGCCAAATAGGGAAAGGGACGCGTGCGTTGGGTATCCATAGACTTTTTGCAATTCAAAAGTGGGCAGCCAGCCCACGCGCAAGGCAGCCCCAAGGCTCGGGATGGCTTCGCCCAGGTTGACGGGCGCAAGATGGCCCCCTTCTCGCATGGGAAGCCGAGAAGGGGGCATCGTAAGACTTTCTCGCATGGCCCCAGAGCTGCCAGCGTTGGAGGGTGGCCTTATTTCACCAGGGCGATGTAATCTTGGTCTACAGGTTGCGCGTTGGTCAAGCCCAAAACGCGCAGCAGCGCCGCAGCCAAGCCGGCTTTGCGTTCTGCGTCGCGGCGGCTCCATGTGCGGCTTTTGACTTCCAAAAACGTGCCCAGCGGCGGGCGGGTGACTCGATCCAGGTTGATGAAAAACTCCGTGCCTTGGAATTTTACTTTCCAGCGCAGGCGGTCTTTTTCCACCACGTGCTCGTCGGAAGGCTGGAAGTATTCTCGGTAAAAGCGCAAGCTATGGGTCGCGGAGGCCAGATAGCGGCTGCGGCTGAGCAGCACCGCGCCGGGGAAGGCGTCTTCATGGGCTGGCCCGATCAGGGTCAAACGATAGCGCACCCGCGAAACCGAGCCGTCGGGTTCGACGAATTCGTCTTCCCGATAGCGCAGGTAGCCCTGCTGGGGGTCGTCGAAGGCAAAGTAAACGTCGTATTCCCGATAGTGGCGCCGATAGACGATTTCCAGGTCTTCGGCTTGCTCGATGGCTTGGACCACGGCGTCGGGGTCTTCGACTTTGACTTTGAGTTGCACTTCGAAGCTTTCGGCTTCGGTGGCGCCTTCGATGGCCAAAAGTTTGGAAAGCACCGACTGCTCGCGTTGGATGAGGAAGGCGTCGATGCGGCGGGCGTAATCGTCGGCTTGGGCTAACAGCTCGGCTTCGTTGACGGTCAGCAACTGGCGTTCGCGCATCAGCCACTGGCCATCCACCATGACGTCGGTCACGTCGGTAGATTTGGCGGCATAGACCAACTGGGCGTAAATGCCGTCGGGGTTGCGGCGGAAGCGAGGCGCGTTGTGCAGGGGGGTGATGTCAATCAAGATGAGGTCGGCGCGTTTGCCGGGCTCTAACGAGCCGGTGAAGTCGCCCATGTGGAGGGCTTGGGCGCCGATGCGGGTGGCCATGGCCCAGGCTTGTTTGGCCGGCACCACGGTGGGGTCGCCCGTCGCGCCTTTGGCCAGCAAGGCGGTGAGGCGAATTTCCTCAAACATGTCCAGGTCATTGTTTGATGAAGGGCCGTCGGTGCCGATGCCGACGTGCAAGCCCAGTTCCAGCATCTTTGCCACCGGCGCGATGCCGTCGGCTAACTTGAGGTTGGATGTGGGGTTGTGGGCGACGCCGACGCCCCAATGTTGGAGGGTGTGCATTTCCCCTTCGTCAATGTGTACGCAGTGGGCGGCCAAAACCTTGGCCTCGAAAACGCCCTGTTTTTTGACATAGGGGATGACCGGCATGCCGGTCGTCGCGCGCATATCTTCCACTTCTTGCGCGGTTTCGGCCAAGTGGGTGTGAAGAGGCACATCGTATTCCAGCGCCAATTGGGTCGCGGCGTGCCAAATTTCGTCGGTGACGGTGTAAGGGGCGTGGGGCGCGACCGAGGGCACAATGAGCGGATGCCCCTTCCAGCGTGCGATGAAGTCGCGCGCATATTCCAAGCCCTCTTCGTAAGAGCGGGCATCTGGCGAGGGGAATTTGAGCACGGTTTCCGCAGCCAGGGCTCGCATGCCGGCTTCAGACGCGGCTTTGGCGACCTCTTCTTCGAAGTAATACATATCTGCAAACGTGGTCACCCCCGAGCGGATGAGTTCCGCCGCGGCCAATTTGGTGCCCAGATAGACGAATTCCGGCGAGACGAATTCCCGCTCAACGGGCATCATATAGCCCAAGAGCCAGACATCCAGCCGCAGGTCGTCTGCCAGGCCGCGCAGCAAAGTCATGGGCACATGGGTGTGGGCGTTGATTAACCCCGGAGAAAGCACTTTGCCGCCGCAATCGTGGGTTTGTTTTGCGGCATAGGCTGCGGTGATTTCAGCCTCGGGCCCCACTGCCACGATGGTGTTGCCTTGGATGGCAACAGCGCCGGGCTCATAAATGTGAAAGTTTTCATCCATCGTCAAGACGATGGCATTGGTAAGCAGTTGATCGACTTCTTGTTTTGGCATGGTCACCTCGTTGCAAAAGGGGATACACGCTTGCCAAGCAAGCGCGAAAAGTCAGGGTTGGAAGATTTGGAAGTTGTCGAACAGCACGTCGGTGCCCGAATTTTGCAGCGCACCGGCCACCAGCCCGACGGTGCCGCCTGCTCGTTTTTCGACGGTCACTTCGGCCAAGGGAACGCCGTTGGCGCTAAAGCGCAAAGTGTCGCCTACGCATTCGGCCTGGAGATGGTTTGGGGCCTTTCCTGGATGCAGCGCTTCAGAGGGCTGCAAACCTTGGCCCAGCCATTCCAGGGAATCCACGCCCAGGGGCATTTTAGCGATGCCAAATTCGGCCTGGGGCGTAATGAGGAAGACAAAGGTTTCGCACCGCAAGCCAAAGACACTCTCAGCAGGGCCATCTTGGAATTGGACATCCGCGACAATGATGGCGTCGTCCACCTCAGGCCAATGCATCTGGCCGTTTTTCCTCTCCGCGGCTTCCACCCAGAGGATATTGGGCGTTTTGATCCACATGCGATATTGGCCGTCCTGATAGTCCATCAAGGCGTCACGCATGGCGTAGTGCTCCCAGCCGCTTTCGGGGTTGGAGAAATCGTCGGAATAGAGCGGCATGGGCGTGGCCGTAGGCAGCGGTGTTGGGGATGGTGCCACCGTGGCCGTAGGGGGAAGGGGCGAAGGTGAAGCGGCTGGCTGAGTTGTTGGCGGCTGGGGAGGGGAAGAGGGCGTTGCAGGTGCAGAGGCACAGGCCGCCATTGCCACACTCCACAAAACAGCGACCACCACAAGAGAAGACCCAAAGCGTTTCATGTTAAAGTCCTTTCAGGGCGGCCACGATGCTGCTATGACCAGGGAACAATGTTGCGTTGATTATACGCCAACTGTGGCAAATCATGTAGTGCCCTTGGCATCCAATTCGGCGCAATGCTTTTGTCTTTTGTAGTTGGTTACTTGGTTGCTTGGTTACTTGGTTACTTGGTTGCTTGGTTGCCTGGGCGTTTAGGGACCCTTTGCCTGGGCAGTAGGGGCGGCGCGCTGCTCCGCCCTGGGAGACACGCGGAGCCACAGAGGGCACGGGGGGGAGATAGGGCAAGGCATCGCCTTGCCCCTACGCAAAAAATCGGCGAAAATCGGCGTCAATCGGTGGATCCATCTGCGTTCATCTTGCCGCATCTGCGTCCA
>Ga0256914_1002113_pt1 | contig 16896 bp, 15 predicted proteins | sample HulkmetaG_FD_191571 | JGI IMG/M metagenome (GOLD analysis project Ga0256914, IMG submission 191571) | Hydrothermal chimney microbial communities from Main Endeavour vent field at the Juan de Fuca Ridge, Pacific Ocean - Hulk | ecosystem: Environmental > Aquatic > Marine > Hydrothermal vents ... | reverse complement strand
AATCCTGATTTCTTTTCTTATAAAGAGTTATCTGCTCGTATAAAGAGTTATCTGCCCGTAACCTTGTTCCAACACCGGCAATAACTTTAAATTTTTTACCCGCACCAAACTTATTGGTTATTTTTGCGGATTAAAAAAATTTTAAAATGCAACTTATCGACACACATACCCATTTGTACCTCGAAGAATTTGACAGCGACCGCAACAATGTAATTGAGCGGGCGATAAAACAGGGTGTTAGAGGTATGATTCTCCCGAATATAGATTCTACCACCGTAAAACCGTTGTTGTCTTTATATAAACAGTTTCCCGGAAATTGTTTCCCCATGGCGGGATTACACCCCACATCAGTAAACAAGGCGTTTGAAAAAGAGTTTAATTCGGTTGAACAAGAGTTAAAACGGGGTATCTATTACGGCATAGGCGAAATAGGAATAGATTTGTACTGGGACACAACTTTCAGGGATGAACAAGAGGAGGTTTTCAAACGCCAATTACAACTTGCCAAAAAACACAAATTACCCGTCTCCATTCACACACGAAACTCTTTCGACATCGTAATAAATATTGTGAAGCGCGAACTAACCGGTGATTTAAGAGGAGTTTTTCACTGTTTTTCGGGCAATACGGAGGAGGCGAAAGAAATTATGGACACCGGATTCAAAATGGGAATAGGGGGAATATTAACGTTTAAAAATTCGGGACTTGACAAGGTAGTAAAAGGGATACCGCTAAACCACCTTGTTCTGGAAACCGATTCTCCCTATCTTACCCCGGTACCTTTTCGCGGTAAGCGTAACGAAAGTTCGTATTTAACGTATATTGCCGGCAAACTGGCTGAAATCAAAGATGTGACGGCAGAAGAAATAGCAGAAAAGACAACGAATAACGCTTCTGAACTTTTTAATATAATCATTAAATAAAAAGATGGAGACACAAATAGACATATTGATAATATATACCGGCGGAACAATAGGTATGATAAAAGATCCCGGCACGGGAGCATTAACACCTTTTAATTTCGAAGACATATACGAACAGATTCCCGTTTTAAGACAATTTCCTTACAACCTCGACTTTTATTGTTTCGACAAATTGATAGATTCGAGCAACATGTCACCCTCGCAATGGGTGGAAATAGCCGAAATAATAGAGAGGAATTACGAAAATTACGACGGTTTTGTTGTTTTGCACGGTTCCGACACCATGTCGTACACCGCATCGGCACTGAGTTTTATGCTCGAAAATCTCAACAAACCTGTAATATTCACCGGCTCGCAACTGCCGCTGGGAGTTTTGCGAACCGACGGGCGCGAAAATTTGATTGCCTCCATTGAAATTGCCGCAGCCAAAGAGGACGACACCCCTGTGGTTCCCGAAGTATGTATCTATTTCGAAAACAAACTTATGCGCGCAAACCGCACCTTAAAATACAATGCCGAAAATTTCAACGCTTTCGTCTCGCCCAATTATCCCGACCTGGCGGAGGCCGGAGTATATATCAAATACAACAAAAACAGCATCTTAAAACCCAACTTTAAAAAGCTCAAAGTCCATAAAAACCTGGACACAAACATTGCCGTACTACGCATGTTTCCCGGAATAGAAAAAAACGTGGTAAAAACAATTTTTAATATCAAAGGATTAAAAGCCGTAATACTTGAAACTTTCGGTTCGGGAAACGTAATGACCGGAAAATGGTTTTTAGAAGCATTGGAAGATGCGGTAAACAGAGGCATTTTGCTTGTTAACGTTACGCAATGTGCCCGCGGCAAAGTGGAACAGGGAAAATACGAGACCTCGGCACACCTGAAAGATATAGGAGTAATAAGCGGTTACGACTCCACAACGGAAGCAATGATAACCAAACTTATGTTTCTTTTGGGATTAAGCAACAACGACAACCTCCGGGTAAAAAAACAGCTTAATAAATCTTTGAGGGGAGAAATATCATTATAGTAAAAGATTTTTTTTACTTTTGGCGTCTCAAAAAATAATAGGGAGAGGTGCTCGAGTGGCTGAAGAGGCACGCCTGGAAAGCGTGTGTGCGCCAAAAGCGTACCGCGGGTTCGAATCCCGCTCTCTCCGCTGAATATTACAAAGCAATTTTTGTTGTTATTTTCCGTTCTTTTCAAGTTATTTTTATTGTATATTCAAAGTTTTAGCAAATAATTATTTTATAATTTAAATTAATTAATACTTTTGTAGATTATTATAAAAAAGTGAAAAATCGTTTTAATCAATTTTTAGAATCATGAAAAAAATTTTAGTATTTCTTTCAATTGCCGCAATGATAACTTTCGGGTTATCAAATTTTGTTTATGCCCAAGAGGGGGATAACGGTACTGACACCACAGTTGTCGCTACGGATTCGACTGCTGCCGATACTGTAGCCGCTGCAGAAACCACACCTGCAGAAACCACAGCGGCACCCCAAACCGAAAAAGCAAAATCTTTCCACCAAATTTTAAAAGAGAAATTTATTGAGGGAGGTCCCGGATTTATGGGTGTTGTTTTGTTAACCCTTATTTTCGGTTTGGCCATTGCCATTGAGCGTATTATCTATCTCAGCTTGGCTTCGGTTAACACCAAAAAACTCTTGCAAAAAGTTGACGAGGCTTTTGAAAAAGGCGGCGTTGAAGCAGCTAAAGAGGTTGTCAGAAACACACGCGGTCCCGTGGCAAGTATTTTTGCCGAAGGTCTTAACCGTTTCGACGACGGCATCGACGAAGTGGAAAAATCGATAGTTGCTTACGGAAGCGTTGTTACAGGACGTTTGGAAAGCGGGGTAAGCTGGATTTCGTTGTTTATCGCCCTTGCTCCCATGTTGGGATTTATGGGTACCGTAATAGGTATGATTCAGGCATTCGACGATATTGCCGCCGCAGGTGATATTTCGGCTACCATTGTTGCAAGCGGTATTAAAGTGGCTCTGTTGACAACGGTATTCGGTCTTATCGTTGCCGTAATATTGCAGATTTTCTACAATTATATCATATCAAAAATAGAAAGTCTTGTAAACGATATGGAAGACAGTTCCATTAGCTTTATCGACATTGTATCAAAATACAAAAAACAATAACCATGAAAGATAGTATTGCTAACATAACCCGTTGGATACTCTTTCTGCTGTTACTGCTTTCGGTTATTCCCGGAGTGTTGTTTTATACCGGTGCAGTAGATACCGACGTATTCTTAAATTGGGGTAAATTTATGCTTATCGCGGGTGTTGCCGTGATTGTTATCGCACCAATATTTACCTTTATCATTAATCCTCAAAATCTGATTAAAATGCTCATTAGCATAGTTCTTTTTGTGGTTATTATAGGACTTTCCTACACTTTTGCCACAAATCAACTATCGGCATTGCAATTGGAGGAGTACGGAATATCTGCCGATACCTCACGTTTGGTAGGCATGGGATTGATTGCCACTTACATCATTTTCGGATTGGCAATATTTTCAATTCTGTTTTCAATGATTATTAAACCGTTTAAATAAAATATATAAGATATGGCCAAAAGAGCAGCACCGGAAATAAATGCCGGATCAATGGCAGACATAGCATTCTTGTTGTTAATATTCTTTTTGGTAACAACAACTATGGATGTAGATACCGGTATTACGAGGAAGCTGCCCCCGCCTGTCGAAAATCCCGATGAAAATATCGACGTAAAAGAGAGAAACGTTCTTAAAATTCTGGTTAACAGCCACGATCAGCTTTTGGTCGACGGAAAACCCGGCGACATTAATACGCTTGCAAAGAAGGTTATCGATTTTATGTCGGTTCATCCCGATAATCCCGATTATCCCGAAACAACCACCAAACATATCGACGAACTCGGTAAAGACGTGATAATGAGTAAAGGGGTAATCTCTTTGAAAAACGACAGGGGAACTTCCTACGAAATGTACATCAAGGTTCAAAACGAACTTGCAAGGGCTTTTAACGAAATGAAAGACCAGCAATCGTTGAAATATTTCGGGGTGAAATACAACCAACTGGTTGACCCCAAAAAGATAAAAGCTATTAACAAATTGGTTCCCGTACGTGTTTCGGAAGCCGAACCCGAAAATGTTGGAGGAGATTAATATGGCTAAGTTTAAAATAAAAAAATCGAAAGGTTCGCCGGCAATTAATACCTCTTCGTTGCCCGACATTATCTTTATGCTTTTGTTCTTCTTTATGGTAACCACGGTAATGCGCGAAAATACCATGAAGGTTAAAATAAAGCTCCCCGAAGCTACCGAAGTTCAAAAGCTGGAGAAAAAGTCGTTGGTCAGCTACATTTACATCGGCGAACCCATGAACTCGAAAATTTACGGTAACAATACCCGTATTCAACTTGACGATGCCTTTGCCACGGTTGACGACATTCAGGAGTTTATTGCAAAAGAGCGTCAAGCACGCGATGAAAACGACCGTAAATTGCTTACCACATCCCTCAAAGTCGACAGTGATACGCGTATGGGTATCGTTACCGACATTAAACAGGAACTTCGTAAAGCAAGTGCATTAAAAATCAATTATTCTACACGTAAGGCTTTGGCAAAAAAGTAGAATTAATTAAGATTATACAACAAAAAACCCGCCTACTTTCCGGTAAGCGGGTTTTTTTATTTTCCGCAGTGTGATTAAAAATCCTTTTTTCACGGGAAGTCAGCAACCCCCCGATGCCGTTACCGTTCTCTTTTTGCGGCGTACAACCACCGGTTTCTTCTTTTTAACGGTGTTATTTACACCTTTCGAGGCTTTTTTCGAAGCCGCTTTTGCGTAATCGTAACGTGGAAGTTCGCACATAAATCCTTTATCGCTCTTTGTTTGCGACAATCTATTTTTGTGGGCTTTATAATAATTGTATCCACCCAAAAGAATTTTTACATTGTCGAAACCTGTTTGCCGGAACCACATCCACGGTCCGTTGGCTTGCAATTGGTCGTTTCCGTAAAAAACAACGGTAATACCCGCACTTTTTAACTCGTTTAAATGCTCTATATTATTCTCTTCGGTAAGGTCGTATGCCGATATGTTTTCGGAGCCGGGAATGTGTCCTTGTCCGAAACTGAATTTATCGCGCAAGTCTATTAGAACAACATTGCTTTCAACATTATCAACCACGTCGGCCAATTGCCACGGATAGAAATACAACGAACTGTCGTGAAGTATTTCCACGCTCTGTTTCATGTCTAATTTATATGTAAATCGAGGCTTTTTCAGTGTTAAAAAACCCACAATTATCACAATAACGAAAATTATAACCGTTATTAGGGTCTTTTTCGGATTTAATTCATGTACATGCATAATTTTCTAATTTTTTTGTTACAAAAACCATTAACAACCACCCGAGGCGGTTACCGTTTTTTTCCTCCGGCGTACCTTTACGGAAGATTTTTTCTTTACCTGTGTCGATTCTATTTCGGCACCCGTAAAATATATTTGTGCCCCTTTACGAAACTGGTATAGTTCAAAATCGGTATAAGGCGCCTCTTGCGGCGGTTCTTTGGGTTGAATTATTGTCTCTATCCAACGGTTTAAACCTCCTTTCATAACATAAGTGTCTTTGTATCCCATTCGTCTTGTGAGCACCCATGCCTGGTCGGCACATATATCGCCGTTCGAATAAAAGACCACTTTTACACCGGGCAACCCGAAATAATCCTGACTGCCGGCGGTAATAATACTGTCGAGCGGAACATTAATTGCATTGGTAAGCGAAAACTTATCAAATTCCTCCGGGCTTCTGACATCAATAAGTTCCAGGGTAGGATCTTTGTCGATAATCATTTTTGCCACTTGGTCGGTAGTTACATATCTTGTGGGTTGAATAATTTCGTATAACAACACCTCGGGTTTAATTTGATAATTATCTTTCCTGTTATCCAAAAACAGAGTTCCCGCTGCAAGCAATATCATTAAAATCGTAAGAAAAATATAATTTTTATTCATGGCGTTTAAAATTTATATTCGGTAATATTTTTTCTGACTCTTTTCTCAATTACCATGGTAATCCAAAAGGAAGCCAATGCTATTATCGTAAACGCAAAAGCAAACCAAGCGGCAGGAATTCCGGTAACATCGGTCAATGTAACATTACCCAAGTATCCGCTGTAATAAAAATCCTGAAACAGAGGAAAAGTTTCGGAAAAAATAAAAATTCCGATAAATAACCCTACGGTAAATACGAGGGCATCCAATTTGCCGATTGCTATTGCGGTATAGCTGGTGCCGGGGCAAAAACCTCCGAGGACAAAACCAAACCCCATTATTACCGACCCCACAATCATAGGAGTCAGATAGGTAGGTAATATAAATATTTTATCAAGGTCGAGCCACCCGAAATAATCGAAATATAAAAGTCCTACCATAGCAACTATTACAGCGGTAAAGAACACTCTTAATACAACAAAGTTGTAGCCGTAAAAAACGCCTACTATATTTCGTGAAGAGGAGAATCCGGACGATTCGAGTAAAAATCCGAATATTATACCGATAATCAAGGCGATAACAAAATCCCAATCACCGGTAATTACTCCATTAGGAATTAAAGGTCCCATATTATTACTTTTTATATATTATTAAATCCATAATTTTTTAAACATCCAAGCGATGGCGTATCCCGTACCAAAAAGGACAAGCATAACAATTACACCGCCCAGCGAAAAGGTGGAACTGCCGCTAAGTGCGGCTCCGCTCGAGCAACCCCTGCCGAATTGGCTGCCAATACCAAACAGTATTCCGCCTGTCAATGCGGCAATCAAACGTGTTTTATTCGTGATTTTCGGCGATTTTTCTATCCGTATTTTTTTCAATCTGCCGAAAAGAATTCCCGACAAAAGTCCGCCGAAAAAAATACCGAGCGATTCGAAAACCAACCAGTTGTACATTGGCGAGTGATCACCACCGGTAAACTTACTCATATAAGGATTGCTTTCGGCGTGGGCAGGTGTTATTGCTTCGGCTGTAGTCACCACGGCACTTTTAACAGCACCGCTGGCTCCAAGGCCCCTGCCCGTAATGTACACGGTAATTATAACCAAAAGACCCAACAATACACCTCCAAGATAGGGATTTATGTAGTGTGGTCTGTTATTGTCTCTATTATTTATTTCCATGATTACTTAATTATTTAGTCGTTTATCAATACAAAAATCTTGTTATTTGCCCTGCTTCCACCATAACAAAGCGCAAAACCAATCCTCCTAAAAGGACAAGGAAAGGAGGCAGCCATGCCGGAATATGATATCCCCGCAATTCAAGCGACTCGAGAATAACAGGAAAAACAAGACCGAGAATAACAACAAAAACCCAGAAAATAACAGTAAATTCACCTCCGAGGAACAACGAAGCCGCTTCGGCTTTCACTTCCGAACTGGCCAAAAATCCCATGAAAAGGTGAATTATTAAAAAGAGTTCCACCAAAATAAAAATCAGGTCGATACGGCTTAAAGCTTTTCGTTCGTGTTCATCTTTCGACAACCATATTATTGCCGCCAAACCCGTTGAAAATCCTGATGTTAAAAACAGTGGTCCCAATATAGAGGTATTCCACAAAGGACGGGCATTAAATGCCGAAAGCAAAATTCCGGTGTAAACACCCAATATTATTGATAACGCCATCATTACCCAGGCAAACGGAACTCTGTTTTTTATTACCCAGGCTTCAAATTTTTTCAGAAATTCAAATTTCCAATCCCATTTGGGGAACATCTCCCTCATATAGCTTGCAACCCATATTATCGACATCGGCGTTATAGCCATAAGAGTCCACGCGCCCCACGACATTGGTGAAGTAAACCTTACGGTAGTGTACAATTGCCAAAAATAGAGCTTGTGTTTCAAGTCCCAAAAGAGGGCGCCCAAACCCAGTATCAATGCTATGGGTGCAATAATTGTTGCCCACTTCACAGTGGTTTGCATCTGTTTCTCTTTTCCCACAATAACATAATAGGAGGCAAAAAACAAAATTCCTGCCGCCAAACCTCCGAGATAGAGATATAGTGGAATTTGCCAATGCCATATATGTAAATAGGGGTCAATATTTGGAATATTCCTTCCGCTGACAAATAATTCTTCTTTCATATTACTGATATTTAGCGGTTAAGTAAGAAAAAATAATTGAGGTTTTGTTCCTGCTTCGGGAGCAAGCACTTTCCATTTTCTGTTTTTCAAAGCTTTGGATACATCACTGTTGGGGTCGTCCAAATCGCCGAAATGGAGGCAATGGGTAGGACAAACATCAACGCAAGCCGGGTTTTGTCCCTTATCAACACGATGTTTACAGAAAGTACATTTATCGACATAACCGTCGGGGTGGGGATAGCGGGCGTCGTAAGGACACGATTCTATACATGCACCGCAACCAATACACTCGTTGTGAGTTACCAAAACAATGCCGCCCTCCACAATATGACTTGCTCCGGTGGGGCAGCATCGCACACAAGGTGCATTATCGCAATGGTTGCATCTTTCGGAACGCAGCTCTATTTGAACATTGGGATAGCTTCCCGTTACATTTTCCACTATCCAGTCGCGGCAATATCCGTGGGGAACATTATTTTCGGTTTGGCAAGCGACAACACAATCGCCACAACCCACGCATTTGGCCGTATCTATTGCCATTGCATATCTCATGATTCAACCTCCTCTCTTTTTCTTCTCGGATTTTCTTTAATAAAGGTTACAAAATTCACACGCATTCCGGTGCCCCCCATAACGGGGTCTATGGCAACTTTTGTCACCAGTTCCGAATCGCTGGCTCCCCTGCCGAAAGCCCTGGTTAATTTTTTGTCGGTATGACCGAAACCGTGCACCATATAAACCGAATCCCAACGTATTCGTTCGGTAACACGTACCTTAACGGGAAACGATGAAATAATGCCGTCTTGATTTTTCAACCATATGTATTGTCCGTTTTTTATCTCCCACAAGTCGGCAACTTTCGGATTTATCCAAACACTGTTTTCACTCATCAAATCGTAAAGATTGTGATTGTTGGTGGTACGGCTGAAAGTATGCATGGGGGCACGTCCGTAGTTCAACCTGTAATATCCTTCCGGAGGTTCGGGGTGTGGGGTATATTTCGGAAGCGGATCGTGTCCTTCGTATTCCAATGAGGTGGAATAAAGTTCTATTTTACCTGTGTTGGTATTAAATTCGTAGTCGGGAAGACCTTCGAGGAAAAACAGGTCGTCGTATTCCCTTTTGAATTTTTTTACCCCTACACGTTTCATCTCTTCCAACGAGGAGCCTATTTTTTTCAACTGCCAATCGAGCAATTCCTCAATATTGTTCCATGCGAAATACTCTTCCAAACCTAAGCGTTTGGCAAGCTGTTTGGCTATCCACCAATTCGGTTTGGTGTCGTATTTGGGTTTGGCGGCGGGCATGCGCAATGCCAATACCGGCTCGCGATGAGGCGATGTACGCAACATATCGTATCTTTCCAGATAGGTACATTCGGGGAGGACAATATCTGCATATCCGGTAATATCCATGGGCATTGTATCGATAACCACCAAAAAATCGAGGTGGCTAATAGCCTCCAGAGTTTTCTGCTGGTCGGGCAACGAGGCCATGAGGTTTGTACCGTAAACTATCCAACCGCGCAAATGACAATCAAGGTCGGGATTAGGTATTGTTGCGTCACAAATTCCCGTCGAAAGCACCTCGGTTACCAAATTATATTTTTCGGGAGGATAGGCATCTTTCCACGAACGTTTAGGTTTGGGAAACGGAGGATGAGGATAAGAGGGCAGATGTACTTTTTCGGGATTGTAAAATCCTCCTCTTCTGCCCCACGACCCCAGTATGGCATTTAAAATGGCAATGGCACGCGAGCGTTGTGTGTCGTCGCCGTACCAGGTGGTATGTCTTCCGGGATGAACCAGTGTCGCCGGTGCGGCAGCAGCCATTTCGCGTGCCGTACGGCGTATAACTTCGGGTTCGATGGTGGTAATACCGTATGCCCATTCGGGGGTATTGTTTTTTACGTGCTCTTTCAGCTCTTCAAAACCGTAAGTATATTTCTGAACATAATCTTTATCGTAAAGATTTTCGTAAATAATAACATGAATCCACGCCAACAACAGAGCTATATCGGTAGCCGGTTTTATGGGCAACCAATATTTCGAATGCGATGCGGCAGTGGAGAAACGCGGGTCAACCGTAATGATTGTAGCGCCGTTTTCGATGGCATGCGACATTTCCTGAATTTGACCGTTGTGCATATTCTCGCCGATATGCGAACCTATCAACACAAGACATTTGGTGTCGCGTATATCGGTTCTTTCGGGCGACATAACATCTTCGCCGAAGGTAGCCGTAAATCCCACTTCGCGCGGGCCACGGCACTGCGCAAACGAAGGTGCAGAGATGTTTGGAGAGCCGAATGCCTTAACAAGGTGGCTTATCATTTTGCCACCCGTACCATGCGAAAACAACGCCAAACACTCCGGTCCGTGTTCCATCCGCAATTTGTTCATCTTTTCGGCCATCAAATCCAAAGCCTCGTCCCATGAGGCTTTTCTAAAATACGGTGAACCGTCGGGGCGTGTTTCGCGTATCAATGGATGCTTTAAACGGTCTTCGTCGTAATACATCCCAACACCTCCGGTTCCTCTCGGGCATAAACGCCCGTTACAATGGGGGTCATCTTCGTTTCCGATAACTTTCCTTATCCGCCCCCTCTTATCCACATAAGCCCATGCAGCACATTTCCAGAAACAAACTTCGCAGTATGTAGGATAAGGAGTTAACTCTTCGTCGCTGGCAGGACCGTAGCCGCTATCTTTGCCCAAAATGCTCAACCCCTTAACATCGAGGGCATGCAATCCTATTGCAGCAGCTCCGGCACCGGCAGCAGAAATTTTAATAAACTGTCTTCGTGTTTTCATCCGGATATAATTATGTTTTGTGAAAATTCATGTATCTATATATAAAAGTAAATATATATAGAGCTACAAATATATGTAATTATAAAAAACATAAAAACCGGTTGTGCAATTTAAACAGTTTAAAAACAAGGGGGTTAAGCCCTGATAAATTAAGTATTTACAATACCTAAATTTAAGGCCACTTATGTTTTAATAAAAATAAAAAGAGGAAAAACCGTAAAAAGGGTTTTACAAATAGTCGTCGAAATATCTTTTTATTTTTCTGTTTAGATGAATACGGGCTTTACCTCCGACACCGTGAGGTTGTCCGGGATAAACGAAATAATCTATCAATTTGTTTTCTTCAACGGCTTTTTGGATAAGCAACAGGCTGTGTTGCCAAACCACTGTTGGGTCAACCGTACCGTGGATAAGCAAAAGGTGTCCTTTCAAGTTTTTCACATAATTGAGCAATGAAGCCTCTTTATATCCTTCGGGATTTTCTTGGGGTGTATCCATATAACGTTCGCCGTACATCACTTCGTAATATTTCCAGTCGATAACCGGTCCGCCGCCCACGCCCACTTTAAACACTCCCGGAGTTCGAAGCATCAGCGAGGTGGTCATAAAACCTCCGAAACTCCAACCGTGCACACCAATACGGGTGGTATCGACATAGGGCAATGTTTTCAGGAAATTTACTCCCGTAATCTGGTCTTTTATTTCGGTGGTTCCGAGGTGGCGGTGGATAACCTGTTCGAAATCGCGACCACGGTTTGCCGAGCCATGGTTGTCGAGGGTAAAAATCAGGTAACCGTTTTCGGCAAGATAATTCAAAAACAGCCCCGCACCACCAAGCCACGAGTCGGTAATAAGTTGTGCATGAGGACCACCGTAAACATATACAATGACGGGGTATTTTTTAGTGCTGTCGAAATCGACGGGTTTAATCATACGGCAGTACAAATCGTCGCCGTTTCCGGCAGGAATGGTAAATATATCCATTTTGCCGAGTTTGTAATCTTTTAAAGGTTTTTTGTCTTTTTCTATTATGGCAAGGGTTTTACGTTTGTAATTCAACAGCTTATACTGACGGCTAACTTCTGTGCTGCTGTATATGTCGATAATGTATTTTCCGCTTTTGCTGATTTTTGCAGTATGGGTTCCGTGGTCGGGTGTTAATCGCAAAATTTTACCGTTTCTCAAATCGACGCTGTAAAGGTTTTTTTGCAACGGGCTCTCTTTTGTGGCCGTAAAATAGGCATAATGTTTTCTGAAAAATCCGTTAAAAGCGGTAACTACCCATTTTCCTTTGGTAACCTGTCTTATGAGATTTCCGTCGGTATCGTAAAGATAGAGGTGGTTCCAGCCGTCGCGTTCGCTAATCCAAATAAAATGTTCTTTGTTGAAAGGGCTGAAATAAAGAGGATGTTCGGGTTCCACATATTTGGGATTGCTCTCTTCGAAAAGGGTTTTCACCTTTTCACCTGTTCCGGCATCATATTTATTCAGCCACATGTGGTTTTGTTCGCGGTTGAGAATGGCAAGGTAAATATATTTTCCGTCGGGACCCCAGGTTACCGAAGTAAGGTAATGGTCGGTGTTATCGCCGGTTTTTAAAAAAACCGTTCTCTTTTTGTCAATATCGTAAATACCGAGGTGAACCTCTTCGCTTGTCATGCCTGCCATCGGGTACTTTATGTTTTCCACTTGAGCCACACGCTTATCGATATCAACAAGAGGATAGTCCGATACTCCCGTTTCGTCTTTGCGGTAAAAAGCAACTTTATCGCCCTGCTCCGACCAGAAAATACCTTTGTTTATTCCAAATTCGTTCCGACTTACTATTTGCCCGTTAACAATGCCGGGATTATCGTCCGAAGTTACCGCAATATTTTCTTTATCGGTGGCAACATAAAAATTGTTTTTAATGGTATAAGCCACATAGCCCGTTTTTGTACATAACTCGGCATTGCGTGCGGTATCGGGAATTTGTGCCGTTTTTTCAATAGTGTTTTCACGAAAATCGTATTTATAATATCTGCCTTTGAGTGAGAAAAAAACATTATTATCTTCAAAATTCATCGATGGCAAACGTCTTAAACTGTCGCCGGCGGATTTTACAATTATTTTGTTCAGTTTGTCCAGCGAAAATAGAATCTTCTCCTCTCCGCGCTTTGCATCGTGTTTGAATACGCTATTCTTTTTCACATAAACATAATTGTCGCTATTGCCCATCCATTGCAAATTTTGAACATATGCGGGAAACAGATTGTAATTACGCCACGAAGCATCTGCAACGGTAAGAAATTTGTTTTGTGCCGCAAGCTGAAACTGAATAATTGTTGCTAAGAAAAATAGAACAAAACCGCTTTTTTTCATAATGAATAATTTTGAATGATTTTTTTTATAATAAAGGGCAAATTTATGCAAAGTTTTCCACACTATTTTTTATTACTTTCGCTTCATATCAAAATTAATCTTTTAAATCAGATAATATGAAACCTCATTTGATAATTTTCCTTTTTGTTTTTTTTACGGAAATAATTACAGCTCAAAATTTTGACAAAGATTCTTTTGCCGCCGGAGAACTTATGGTACAATTTAAAACCGCTGACGATGCTAATATGTTTTTGCAAAACTTAAAAAACCATGCTGTCAATAGCAGCGAAATTGTTTCCAAAAGGTTTAACATATACCTGTTACATTTTAATAGAAAATCTACAGACATCTCGTCGCTGTCGAAAGAGATAAAAAAAATAAAAGGTGTTGTAAACGTACAGCCCAACCATCATATAAGTTTGCGTGAAGAAAACGAACTTTTTCCCGACGATTCGTTATTTGACGACCAATGGTCACTATATAACGACGGCACTTCGGGCGGACATTTCGATGCCGACATTGATGCCACCGATGCATGGGACATTACTACGGGAGGGTTAACAGCCACAGGTGATACCATTGTGGTTGCAATAATAGACGGTGGCGGTGATATCCACCACGAAGATATTGACTTTTGGAAAAACCGTGCCGAAATACCCAACAACGGACAAGACGACGACAACAACGGATATATCGACGATTACAACGGCTGGAATGCATACAGCAATAACGGCACCATACCGTTGCATAACCACGGCATACACGTAATGGGAATAGCCGGAGCCATAGGAAACAACAATATAGGTGTTTCGGGAGTAAACTGGACGGTAAAAACACTCCCCATAGCAGGTTCGTCCACATTGGAATCGGTAGTGATAAAAGCACTGTCGTACCTTTATGTTGTAAGAGAGCGCTATAACACAAGCAACGGCCGGGAGGGGGCTTTTGTTGTGGCTGACAATTGCTCTTTTGGTGTTGACAAAGGAAATCCCGCAAACTATCCCATATGGGAAGCCATGTACGACTCGCTGGGAAGACTCGGCATACTCAGTTGCGCAGCCACGGCAAATAAACCGTGGGATATCGATTCGGTAGGTGATGTTCCTACCGCCTTTTCAACCGATTATATGATTTCGGTAACGAATACCACAAAACGCGACGAACTGTATGCTTCGGCAGGCTGGGGCGACACCACCATAGATTTGGGAGCACCGGGAACAAGTATAAAATCGACATTGATAAATAATCAATACGGCTACAAAACGGGAACATCAATGGCAACACCGCACGTCACCGGTTCGGTAGCTCTTTTGATTTCAGCCGCCGACAGCGGTTTTATGGTAAACTTTAAAAAACATCCAGACGAAGGTGCCCTCCTGCTAAAAGGATTTTTGCTTAAAGGTGTTGACCCCCTCCCCGATTTGACGGGAAAAACCGTTAGCAACGGCAGACTTAACATCTTTAACTCCATTAACCTGCTAATAAACGCTCCCGTTATCGAAACCGACCGTGATACGGTTTTTGCGGCAGCACCCTTAAACACGACAGTGCAAAATCAACTTCTTATTTCCAACGGAGGAAACGACACGCTTTTTTACAATATTTCCATAGAAAATCAACCCGCATGGATTTCGTTAAACCAATACTCGGGAGCAATTGCAGGAGGTATGTATAACGAAATTACCATCTATTTTGACAATAACGGCATGGATACCGGCTACTATTATTGTGCTTTTCATATTGAAGCGGAAAATGCTTTTTCGAAAGATGTTCCCGTGGTATTTCATGTTTACGATAATGTGGGAATTAAAGATATTAAAACATCGTCGTTAAATGTATTTCCCAATCCTTTTTCGTCGGAAATAGTATTCGGAATAACAAATACCAAACCCGGAAATTATTTCATAACTCTTTACGACGAATACGGCAAAACCGTTATCAGTTCCGTAGGGTTTTCGGTACGTGGCAATTCCTCATTCAGATTAACGACGCAAAATTTATCAAAAGGAGTCTATTACTATAAAATAAGCAACGGTAACGATGTGATATTTACAGGAAAAGCGGTAAAGGTAACCCGATAGACATAACAAACCAATTACGGATAATTAATAAATACATTTTCGAAATCCATTGGATTTATATTTTCCAAATCACTTGTACCTTAACATCAGACTTATTATGTCCGTTAATCATATCGGCGCCGCTTCCTATATGACATTTGTTAAAAAAATATGTTTGTGCAAAGCGTAACCAAACATTCATGTTTTTCAAAACGCTCCACTTAATCATCAGGTAAAATCGTTCTCCCTTATCATAATATGCCGGAACGGTAAAGGAATAAAGCACATCGTTTTCGTAGGCGTAAATCCTGCTGTTCCATCCTTCAGTATCGAACAGGGCATACCTTAATGTGGCTTGCAAAGGAAAACCGGCGGGGCGGTAAAGTACGTCCTGATAAATCAACCAGCCCTGCTCGCGCAATAGCCCCTTCACGTAACATACATACTCTAACCTGTTTTTAAAAATCAGAAATTCAGCAGGTTGCCATGAAAGGTTCCAACGCCACTCAAAACGCTCGACATCACTTAAAACAGGCATGTAAATATTTTCGCCGTCACCGTTTTCCTGTTTTTCTTTATATCTGAAACGCAAATAAGATTCTATTTTCCGTAATGGGATAAAATTTATCTGTACCGCATACTGACGCCCTTCCGACGGCGCATCAATACGGTACTTTAACCAAGTGTTATTAAAATAATCGGCATAAGCCGATAATTGGAAAGAGGATGAAAGATAGGTGTTAACACCTAAATACAAACCCGATTCGCCGGCATACGAACTGCTTTCGGCTATGGGATTATTATAAAAATTGTGATATGATTTGCCGATGTTACGGTACACCGCCGTAAACAAAAATCTGTCGTCAATGTAACCGTTAACTCCGGCTAACCCTGCCGTTTCTCCATGGGCATTTGCCGAAAACTCTCCGAAAAAATCCCATTTTCCCGCCACAATGGCTGCATCAATACCGTATGCCGTAAGTTCATTGCCGCTGAAAGAGAACTTTTTGTATGGCTGTTTTCCGGGTATCAACGGGGGCGAAAACAAAGTTTTATATGCAGTTGCCCCTAACGAAAAAAAACCGGCACGGTATTGTGCATGTCCGCCGTATGCCGTCACCTCGGTAACATGCTTGTTAAGTAACTCGTTTATTGTCCTGTGATTTCCGGTTTCCACAATTCCGGTGACGAACATGTTTTCCGAAGTATCTTTTGCCATGTTAGCATCAATACCTTTTTTGGAATAAAAAGCCGTAATGTCAAAATTCTTTATTGATAACTCCACTGCTGCACCTCTGAAAAACCGGTTTTCGTTAACAGAAGTGTTGGGGCGTATTCCCCTGCCGAACTTTTTTACGGAGGTGCCGTCGGCCGAAAGTCCGAATGCCAATCCCGACCACAAGGTAAGCCCCTGGCCGAACTCGAGGTGATAGTCACCCGCCACGGCTTTTTTTACAATTCCCAAATCCGAAACAAATGCATAAGCCGACCCGAAATCGAAAAGAGGAGATACCTTATCCTTTACCAAACGTTTCACCGTATCGGGAATACCTTTTGAAAACATAATTTCACCGGCATCTTT
>Ga0256914_1002112_pt1 | contig 16902 bp, 14 predicted proteins | sample HulkmetaG_FD_191571 | JGI IMG/M metagenome (GOLD analysis project Ga0256914, IMG submission 191571) | Hydrothermal chimney microbial communities from Main Endeavour vent field at the Juan de Fuca Ridge, Pacific Ocean - Hulk | ecosystem: Environmental > Aquatic > Marine > Hydrothermal vents ... | reverse complement strand
CTGGCTTTCTTTGTGGGAATATTTCTTTTCTCGTCTCGGCGTGAAATACTTACCTTCCTACTTTTGATCGTAGCTTTCGCAGAATTTTCGGTTGATTTGCTGGGGTCATCTTTTCACATCACCTTCAATTCGGAACGCTTTGCCAAAGGATACATTTTTAAAGCAGTAATATTGATTACATCAAGTTTTATTTTATTTTATTTAATCAGTTACTTTAAATTTATTAAAGTAACAATTAGCTCTAACCATTTGTTTTTATTGATTATTCTCCTGATAGCCTTAGATTGGTTGGGCCGTCAGAAAATATTCTGGATGTTGTTCGGTGGTGGGGTTTTTTATTTTATTTTGCTTACCGCTTCGGCTGCCCAGGTGGCACAAATCGCTATCGGGATGTTTTTTGCCCTGCTGGTAGTTGTGCTAAGTTACAAGGCCCGATTCCTTTCTTTTAGCGGTAGTGTAATGACTTTTGTTCTGGCGATTGCCGTCTTCGGGCTGGGTGGCTGGGCTTTTACTGTGCCCATGCTGACGTTTTTCTTCCTTTCTTCCTTGTTGTCCAAAGTGGGGAAGAAGACCAAACAAAAATTTAAAAATACCTTTGAAAAGAGTGGCGTACGCGATTATGCCCAGGTACTGGCCAACGGTGGTATTCCTGGCGTCTTGGTGATTTTGCATTATTTTTGGCCGTCCGAAATCTTTTATTATTTGTATCTTTTATCGCTCGCCGTGGCCACAGCCGATACCTGGAGTACGGAATTGGGTGTGCTTTCGCCCGGCAAACCGCGGCTTATTACCACATTTAAAAAGGTAGAGCCGGGTATTTCCGGAGCTATTTCGATTTTCGGCACGCTTGGTGGTTTATTGGGCAGCTTTTTAATTCTTCTTTCAGGCTTGCTTTTTGTTTCCATGTCGGCAACTTTATTTTTAATCTTGTGGGGCTTTGCCTTTCTCGGTGATTTGTTGGATAGTCTTATCGGTGCAACGTTGCAGGGACAATATCGGTGTAATGTCTGCGAGAAATACACGGAGAAAAAACGGCATTGCGGAACAACCACATCTTTGATTCAAGGTTTTAAATTGATCGACAACGACACGGTGAATCTTTCGGCCAATCTTTTAGCCTTGCTTCTTTTTATTCTTTTTTATTGAATGATACCACAAGCAAAAGCAAGCCATAATTTTCGTGTATTTATTTTTTGTCTTGCGGACAGGAGATCTTTAATGCGTGCGGAAGCGCCTAATCGATTTCTTTTACTCACCTGATTGTTATATAATATATATTATGTAAACTAATAAATCACGCAAAACCCCGCCCTTTCTGTTATTGCGGGTGTTATTGTATTTTCTGTGATTTTTTGTCGATTTGGCAGATTTAGATTTTTAGGCATCTCATTTGGGATGATTCACAGATAGTTAGCGAGTCGTTTTCGGTATGCCGGGATGCACCGAGATGCCTCATTTGGCTTTACGCTTTGGTAGTCGCCGTGAATTTAATTGTTCGTCATGCTTTGAAGGCTTTTGGATTTTGTAAAGAACTAACTAACGGTAGGCGGCGCGATTATTCTTTTTATTTTATGCCTATTTTGAATTCCTGGGCCTTCCTTGGGGCTAATTCGAAAAATTGGCGTGCCGTGCGTGATGGGCCGGGGAAGCCATCCCCCCCCCGAAAGGGGGACGGGCAGCCAGTATGGGTGCTGACTACCCGCTGCTACTCGATAGGAGATAGGATTTTGAGTGCAGAAAATTACTTCCGTTTTCAGGAGAGAAAATTTGAAAGTTCAAATTCCGTGCAATGGGCCAATTTCTGTTGGGAGGAAGTATTTTCCTATTCCCAAGATGCCTATCCCCTATTTGAGCGCATCTATGTCAATTTACAAGTCCCGGATTGAATTAAAAGGGGTGGGTGTGAATCCCGGGCTTGTCCACTTCCCTTTCTGTTGCATTGGTCGTGGGGTCTCCCAAAATATTAACCTTACTGCGCACACTTTTTTTGCTTTTTACCGGAATTTTTTGAATCCGTGTTGTGGTCGATGGCTAATTTGATTAAATTTGAAAAAATTAAAAGGAGTTTTTCGTATGGATAAAGACCTGTTAATCGTCGAATATTTACGGATTTATTTCACAGCGCATCCCGATCAGGTGCCGCAGAACCCGGATGAAGCTTTTAAGTTATTCCAGAAAATGCACAAAAAGTACAAGGCAAAGTTTATTTCGGAGTTCAAGGAAAAAAGCGAAAAATACGTGGATCGCTTTTTCAATGATTCCGACAAAAATAAATATTATTAAAAAAGGGTGATTATTGCGCTTCCGCCCAAAATAAGAAGGGTGCCTGCAATGGCTTTTAAATAATTCCGTTCGTGGAAAAATAAAAACGCATAAAGTGTGCTGACAAGTACCCCTGCCCTTTTGAAGGTAATCACGTACGTCACAAAAGCCAGTTTAATGGCGGTTAGTTGAAAAATAGCCAGGGCCGCACTGACAATCCCCAGTGAAAACAGTAAAATTTTGCTGCGGATACGTATCTTCCGGCCGCCTTTTATGGCAAGCTTCGTTTTTCGTTTCCAAAGTTCCATGCCCAAAAAAGAGAATCCCAGTGCAAGGTGGATGGAAGCCCCATAAAATGAAGGGCTGCTGCTTTGCACGGCAATTTTTTCTACGCTGGCCGTAATACTCCAGATGAAGGCTACGAGAATCATATAAGCAATGCCCTTCTCTCCGCTATTTAAATAGCGCCGCAAAAATGAGCCTTCTTTTTTCCTTTTTTCGGGCGGAGGAATTTGTAAGATGAATCCGCCGACCACTATCAGAAGAATCCCCAGAAGCTGAATTTTGCCGATGGTTTCTCCGAGAATGAGATATGATGTGAGTGTCAGGAATAAGGGAGTAAGCCCGACAAAGGGCATAACAATGGAAATGGGATAGGATGTAATGGCCTTGAGAAGCAAAAAATAAGCGACGGTGTTCAAAATAAGTGAAATACTAAACGCGGCCAGAAAATTTGGCAACTGTAACGATGAAGGAGAATGTAAAGCGAAAGGAAGAAGAAAAATCCCGGCTATTAAAAAAAGGTATTTTAAAATGGTGGGATGTTCGATTTCCTTAGAAAGATATTTAAGTAAAATCGATTGAATACCGAAAAAGGTTCCGGTTAAAAGAGAGAGAATGAGCCAGGATTGAAACATGGAAAAATTTACTCGTTATTGACGTCGCTGTTGCCTTCCGTAATTTTTCCAAAAGGAACACCTTTAATTTTTGTGTACAACTCTTCCCTGTAAATCTCAATATCTTTGGGGGCATCGATGCCCAATTTTACCTGATGCCCGCTAATATCCACCACAACAATCCGAATATTGTCCCCAATCGTAATGGCCTCGCCCAACCTCCTTGTTAAAACTAGCATAGTCCCTCCTCCCGGTTAGTTCTACTTTGCCAATTTGGTTTTCGTTTTTCCAAAAACGCACGAACCCCTTCTTTGAATTCTTCGGTCTGCCTGAATTTCGCATTAACCACTGCAAGCTGTTCGACAATTTCTTCTATTTTCGGTAAATTGTAATAACTAAACAATTCTTTGGTAGTACGCATGGCCAGGCTTCCGTTGGCGATTAATTGTTCGAGCAGATTGTCGAGATAACCTGGCAATTCGTCTTCGGAAACTACATAATTAATGAGTCCCAAACCCAAAGCCCGTTCGGCTGAAATAACTTCACCGGTTAACAGTAATTCTCTTGCTTTTCTTTCCCCAATTTGGCGTATTAGGAAGGCGGAAACAATGGCTGCAACAAAGCCAATTTTTACTTCCGGATAACCAAATTTAGCATTTGGCGTGGCAATAATCAAATCGCAAACGGTTGCCAGTCCGCTTCCTCCGGCCAAAGCCGCTCCCTGTACGACGGCCACCACGGGTTTAGCATAGGAATAAATCTTTAAAAACAAATGGCTTAACGCTTGTGAATCCTGTAAATTCTCTTCAAAAGAAAAACTTTCCAATTTTTGCAAATAGGCCAAATCGGCACCGCTGCAAAACGCTTTTCCCTCGCCTTGCAACACGATCACTTTAACAGAAGGATCGTTTTTCCAGCTATCGAGAATCCGATCCAGTTCCCGTACCATCAAAGCATTAATGGCGTTGCGCTTTTCCGGGCGGTTTAATGTAATCGTCCCAACACAGCGCGCAACCTTTGTTTTAATGGTTTGAAAAGCCTGGTTCATGTTTGAATTACTCCCGGATTAAAAGGCTCGAATTCGGGAATTAAACTCACGGCCTGTAAGGCAGCAATCAAACGATCGCGTGTTTCTTCCGGCAAGATGAGCTCATCCACCCACAAACGGGCTGCGGCGTAACGTGGGTTCATCTGATCCAGATAAGTTTTGCTGATCGTCTGCAGCAGTTCATTTTTTTCTTCATCACTCAACTTTTTACCGGACCGTTCCAATTGGCGCACCTTTAAATCCAGCAAGGTATTTGCCGCCTGTGCGCCGCCCATCACCGCATATTTGGAAGTTGGCCAGGAAAAAATAAAATTCGGATCGTACGCCTTACCGCACATAGCGTAGTTGCCGGCTCCAAAACTGCCGCCGATGATTAATGAAATTTTGGGCACTACGGAATTGGAAACGACGTTGACCAGCTTGGCTCCCGCCTTGATAATGCCGCTCTGCTCCGCCTCTTTACCGACCATGAACCCATTTACATCGTGAATAAACAACAGAGGAATCGTGTTCTGATTGCAATCCATGATAAAGCGGGCGGCCTTTTCGGCGCTTTCGGTGTAAATCACTCCGCCGAATTCCGGGGGCTTACCTTTGCGGCGAATGTGTTTTTTCTGATTGGCAATGATGCCCACCGGATAACCGCCGATGTGTGCATAGCCGCAAAGCAGGGTTTGTCCGTAATCTTTTTTGTATTCGATGAATTCCGAATCGTCCACCAGTCGGGCAATAATTTCTCGCGTGTCGTATTCTTGTGTAGGATTAAAGGGCATAATTTTGTACAAATCGCCAATGGGATAGCGCGGATCACGGCTTTCTATTTTACGAATGGGAGACGGTTTCGGAGTTCCCATCTGACGAACCAACTTCCGGATATGTTTTAAGGCAGCGGGATCGTTCGGTTCCTTAAAATCGATGGTTCCGCTTATCTCGGCGTGCATGGTTGCCCCACCTAATTCCTCGGCAGACACCACCTGCCCGATGGCTGCCTTTACAAGGGCCGGTCCGCCCAGAAACAGGCCGCTGCCCTCAGTCATCAATATCTTGTCGGTCATTACCGGCAAATAAGCACCACCGGCTACGCACATGCCCATGATGGCCGTAATTTGCGGAATGCCTTTGGCACTCATACGCGCATTTAAATAAAAAACCCGACCGAAATCGTCCTGATCGGGAAAAACGTCTTCTTGCAATGGCAGAAAAATTCCGGCGGAATCAACCAGATAAATCGTGGGAATGTGGTTCTTGTAGGCAATGGTCTGGGCACGAATTACTTTTTTGGCAGTCATGGGGAAAAAAGAACCGGCCTTTACCGTAGCATCGTTGGCGATAATCATCACCAGGCGGCCTTCCACGTAGCCCAGTCCGCAAACGGTACCGGCTGCCGGAGCACCTCCCCACTCCTGATACATCTCGAAGGCGGCGTAAGTGCCCAATTCGAAAAACGGACTGCCATCGTCCAGAAGGTATTTAATACGCTCGCGTGCGGTCAGCCGATTTTTGGCATGCTGTCGTTCAATATTTTTGGGTCCGCCTCCCTGATAAATGGTTTGCCGTTCCCGAAGTATCGTTTCCTTTTCTTTTTCCCAGTATTCTTTGTTCTGACGTGCCAGTTGCGAAGCAAAATCGAACGATGATTTTAAAATGTCGGGGTTATTTTTTGCCAAGGTGATCTCCTTATCCGTCAATAAACCGAATCACAAAGACTTTACGACGATAATTTAAAATACGGGCAATTCCATTTCCGATCAAGTCATTTAAAATGTAACAATTAACTTAAAAATTTTTTAATAAACAACGCCGTGCTCTTAATCAAATTTTTGTCCTTTACAGAAAAAGGTAAGACGTGGTGATCCGGAAAATACTCGTTAAACATTTTAATTTTAGTCGTTAATTGATTTTTGGAGAGCTTGTCGCTTTTGGTCAGCGCAATAAAAAAGGGCAGTTCATGATATTGCAGCCAGCGGGCCATCTCCAGATCGTTGTCCAATAGATCGTGCCGGCTGTCGATAAGCAGCGCGATGATTTTCAACTTCTCGGCTTCGAGAAGATACGTCTCAATCAAGTTCTGCCACTTCATGCGTTCTTTTTTGGGAAGCTTAGCAAAGCCGTAACCGGGCAAATCAACAAAAAAATATTTGCGATCCACCAAATAGTAGTTCAGTCCGCGGGTTTTGCCGGGAGAAGACGAGGTCCGTGCCAGATTCTTTTTATTCAAAATGGCATTAATCAGAGACGATTTACCCACGTTTGAGCGACCAATGAAAGCCGCTTCGGGATACACCGGTTTGGGTAAATCTTTTGTTTGCACCACGGTTTTGTAAAATTCCGCGTGCGTAAAAACAGGAAGCGCCATAGTTTACACCCCTTAAAACAAAAGAAGAGCTTTAAAATATTTAAAGCTCTTCTTTAAGTTTAATAGCTCTTTAATCTTACAGATGAGGTAAAAGTTTTTCTAATATATTCTTCTTGGGTACGGCGCCAATGATTTGATCCACAGGCTGACCGTTCTTAAAAATCAACAGGGTCGGAATAGAACGAATGCCGTATTTCATAGAAATTTGGGGATTGCTGTCCACATCAACTTTGCCGATCTTTAATTTGCCCGCGTATTCCTGCGCAATCTGATCCACAATGGGTTCTACCATTTTACAAGGCATGCACCACTCTGCCCAAAAATCTACCAAAACGGGAATATCCGATTTTAAAACTTCCGCGTCGAAATTATCGTCCGTCAAAACTACATGTGCCATTCATACCTCCATATCACTTTTATTTATGTTTACCATTTCCTAATTGAATAATCGTTATCTTGACCCTGGCGGTACCGCTTTGCAGCAACCCCAATTCTTTGGCGGCTTTTAACGAAACATCGAGAATTCTTCCCTTTTTAAAAGGACCCCGGTCGTTTACGCGAACGCGCACCTTTTTGCCGTTCGACAAATTTTCGACTTCAATAATCGTATTGAAAGGAAGCGTACGATGCGCTGCCGTTAAAGCCTGCATGTTGTAAATTTCGCCGTTGGCAGTCTTTTTCCCGTGGAATTGCGTGGCGTAATAGGAACACATTCCCACGAATTGTTGTCCCACCCGAAAGTGAGCCGTTGCCCCGCTATCGGCTTGCAGCGAATCGCTTTGCGCGAACCGTACCGTCGAAGAGCATCCGACGCCAGCAATCAGAAAAATCACAAAAATGTACCACTGTACGTATTTTCGTTTCATTAGTCAACTTTTTTTGTACTGTTTGTGACAGGGAATATATGAATTGTACCGATATGGATACAAAGAATTTTTTAAAGAAAGACCGCATTCGGTGTGAAATGCGGCCATCTTTTTAGTTTTTTGCGCTTGTCTTATTTTTTCTGCGAATCGTGCTTCCCATCCAAAAATGATTTAACCATCTTCACGTCTTCTTCCGAACCGATGTAAAGGGGAACACGCTGATGGAGGCTTTCGGGCTGAATGTCCAGAATTCTTCGGTGGCCGTCAATGGCCATTCCACCGGCCTGCTCCACAATAAAGGCCAGCGGATTGGCTTCGTACAGCAAACGCAATTTCCCTTTGGGCGCTTTACTGCTGGGCGGGTAAAGGAAAATTCCACCATACAGCAAATTGCGATGGAAATCACTAACCAGCGAGCCAATATAGCGGGAATTCATTGGGCGGCCGGAATTTCCGTCGATTTGTTTGATGTATTGAATGTATTGCTTGACGGGTTCGTCCCAATAGCCGTAGTAGCTTTCGTTCACACTGTAAATTTTGCCTTTTTTGGGAATGCGAATGTTGGGATGCGACAAAACAAATTCTCCATAACTGGGATCCAGCGTAAAACCATACACGCCGCTTCCCGTAGTGTAAACCAGCATCGTGCTGGAACCATAAATGACGTAACCGGCACAAATTTGACGATAGCCCGGTTGTAAAAAGTCTTCCCGTTTGCCGGGACGCCCTTCGGGGGTTACGCGGTTGTAAACGGAAAAAATGGTACCTACGCTTACGTTGGCATCAATGTTGGATGAGCCATCCAGCGGATCAAATGCAACCACGTATTTGCCCAGCGGATATTCTTCCGGTATGGGAATAATGTCTTCTTCTTCTTCGGAAGCCATTACGCATGTGTGCCCGTTGTGATCTAACGCTTTCACAAAGGTTTCATGCGCAAAAATGTCCAGCTTTTTGACCACTTCTCCTTGCACGTTTATGTTTTCGGTTTCGCCCAGAACATCAAGCAACCCGGCTTTGTTGACGTTGTACGAAATTATTTTGGCAGCAAATGCGATGTCGTTCATCAGGTCGGTAAATTTACCGGTGGCATACGGATACTTACGCTGTTCTTCGATGATATGCCGGGTTAACGTAATAATTTTTGCGCTCATAACAAAACTCCCCACTTTGAATTTGTGATATCTTATTCTGAAAAGAAAACAAGACAACACAAATTTATGAAAAAAAATAGTAAGAGGTAAAGTGTTTTTTTACTTTTTTACAAAATATTTTGGCTTTTTTGTTCTGTGACACGAAGAAAGTAAAAGATTGAAAGCAATTAAAACTAAATCACTGTGGTAAGGCGGTTTTGTATTATGAAAAGCCGCTTTTCCCTTCTGCGTTTTTTTGTGTTTGTTGCTGCGATTCACCCGGAAAAGGGGTTGTATTTATAATCAGATATTGTTATCTTTTTTGAGTTTGTTTGGTTTCTTAATCAACTAAGATGGGAACTCGTTTATTATGAAGAAATTATTCGCCGGATTGGGGCTTGTTTTTACGCTATTTTCTCTCTCCTGCTCTCCCCAATTGCGTACCGCTCCGTCGCCATGTGTTCATGAGAAAAAAGCAACAGTTACCCTGGGCGTTGAAAATTTCTTGCAAAATTACAAGCATCTGGTTAAGGGTAAGCGCGTCGGATTACTTACCAATCCCAGCGGTGTGAATTCCAGACTGCAAAGCACGGCCGATTTGTTCGCGGCCGATCCGGATATTCATCTCACTGCCCTGTTTGGGCCGGAACATGGCATTCGTGGCGCGATATACGCCGGCGAAAAAGTAGCGGACGAGGTGGACCCGCACACGGGCGTGCCGGTGTTTAGCCTGTATGGCAAACATCGCAAACCCACCAAAAACATGCTGGATTCCGTCGATGTGATTTTCGTCGATATTCAAGACATCGGTTTACGTGGTTACACCTACATTTACACGATGGCCAAAGTGATGGAGGCTGCGGCCGAATTTGACAAGGAAGTCATTATTTTAGATCGTCCCGATCCCATTGGCGGCGAAAAGGTAGAAGGCAATCTGGTCGAGCCCGGATTTGAGTCATTTGTGGGCATGTTTCCCATTCCTTACCGCTACGGGATGACCATTGGCGAATTGGCCCGCCTGTTCAATAATGAATTTGGTATTCACTGCAAATTGCAGGTTATTCCCATGAAGGGCTGGAAACGTTCCATGCTGTGGAAAGATACGGGACTGCTCTGGGTGCCCACTTCCCCCCATGTGCCCCATTGGGAAACGGTGCTTTACATGGGCGCCACGGGAACTTTTGGCGAATTGCACGTCCTTTCCGAAGGCGTGGGCTATACCTCTCCCTTTGAAATTGTCGGAGCTCCGTGGGTGGACGGGTACCAATTCGCCGAGGCCCTTAACGCTTTGCATTTGCCCGGCGTCATTTTTCGGCCATTGTATTTTAAGCCGTATTACGCCCATTACAAAGGGAAAGTGTGTCAGGGGGTGCAGCTTCACATTACCGATTTTGAGACCTTTAATTCCTATTTGACGGGTTTGTACATCATGCAAACGTCGCTAAAGCTGTACCCGGAGCATGATTTGTTTGCCCATCCCGAGCGTGTACAAATGTTTAACAAAGTGATGGGTTGCGATTGGATTACCAGAGATTTGCAACAAGGGGTTCCGGTGGAAAAAATCGTACAAAAGTGGCAGCCGGAACTGGAACGATTCAAAGAAATCCGCAAAAAATATTTATTGTATTAGGTAAAATTTCACTTCCTTCGGGAAATATTTTGTAAATGAAAATAATTGAAACCAATAAAGGAGTTTTGAATGTCAGAACTTAATGTTACCGTACTACTCCATCAGGATGACGAACAACGTTTACGTCCTGCCATTGCCACATTGGCCAAACAAACCAACAAACAATTCGAAATCATCTTTTTAGCCGAAGATGCTTCGTTTGCCCCGCAACCGCTCTTGCAGCAAGAGGCTCTTTCCGATACTCCTGTGCAGGTTGTGCAGGGAAAAACATTGGGCGAAGCGCTAAACAAGGCCTTCCGCCAGGCCAACAGCCCTTTTATTTTGTACATTAACAACCGTCAAACCGAGATTCAATTAAAACAGGCGGCCATCGATTTGTTTTTACACGCCATGAAACGCAACAAAAAGGCTGGCATGATTTACGCCGACTACGAATTGGAAACCGACGGTGTTGTGCAGGAATTGCATTTGCTCAAGCATCATATTGGTCGCGTGCGCGATAATCAGGATTTTGGACGGGTTTTCTTTTATCGTAAATCGGCTCTGGAGCAGGTAGGCCTGGCAGACGCATCGTTAAAATTCAACACGCTTTACGATTTACGCCTAAGGCTTTCCGAAAAAAGCGAACTGGTGCACATTGCCAACCGTTACGCCGGCTCGTTGTACCGCGTGGTGGCCCAGGGCAAGTCGCACAACGTATTCGATTATCTGCTGGCCAGTAAAGAAAGCCAGCTGGAAGCGGAAAGCGTTTTGACCGAGCACCTGAAACGCATTAACGCCTATTTGGCGCCCGGCGCGTTTTACACCCCCCGCCCTGCCCCTCCGCAGGAGGCCACACTTAAAGCCTCGGTCATTATTCCGGTAAACAATCGTCCGGAGTTCATCGGTAAAGCCATCGAAAGCGTACAGGCGCAAACCGTGCAGCAGGTGGAAGTGATCGTGATTGTCAACGGAGGCCCGGATGATCCGACCATTCCCGAGATCAAACGCTACATGAAAGGCGGCGATAAATACGACGCGGCCAGGCCGGAAGTGCGCATGCTGGTTTACGATATCAACAACATCGGCTTTTGTTTGAATATGGGCGCGGAAATTGCACGCGGCGAATATTACGTTCAATTGGATTCCGACGATCGCTTAAAACCGGATGCCGTGGAAAAAATCCTTGAAGTTTACGATAGCGATCCCAAAGTCGGCATGGTTATTGGTTCGTACGAAGTTTGGCAGTTGGAGGAAGACGGGCGCTACTTTCGCATGAAAGATCTTCCGGTGGTAACCCATGACGAATGGACGGAAGAGAACGGTCGGAACAATCTTTTGCGCGTCAATGGTGCGGGTGCTCCCCGTTCCCTGCCCATCCAGCTGATTCGCGAAATCGGTTTTAGCATGAACGAAGAGCCTTTTGCCCGTAATTACGGCGAAGATTACAACATGGTGTTGCAGGTCAGCGAGCGGCATCGCATTGGCCGGGTGTGGGAAGCCATTTACGAAGTGGTACGTCATGCCGGTGGCACAGACCACAGCATTGATCAGGCCACGATCGATCGCAACGATGAAGCCAAAGATTTCATGCGGGCCGAAGCTATTAAACGACGCATTAAAATGAACGAACAAGGCAAGTAATTTTGTGAAGGGTGAGCCCCGACGTTCGGATTAATTCCGAATGGGGCCTGATACGTTTACGCAAAATACGAAAAACGAATAACGATTAAATAAGGGAATTGCTTTGGAAGAAAAATCGAACTTTTTACTTTTAGGAATTGATGGCGGCGCAACCAAGGTTAGCGCCTATCAGGTTCTGGTAACCGACGAACAAACGTTTACATTGGGCACGGCCCATGCGGAAAAGTCGTATTCCGAAATTCCGGGACATGTTTCCCATTTTAAACCGGTTGACATCCCTACTCAGCTTAAAGAACGCGATGAGGGCAAAATTAATCTCACCGCCGAAGAAAAACAACAAGGGGCTGTGTACGTGGAAGCAACGGCCGTGGTCATCGAACAACTGGTGGAGCAAACCGGCAATCATCAAATTTTGATCGGTATTGGCATGCCGGGCTTAAAAACGCCCGATCAGCGCGGAATTGAGGTAGTTGCCAACGGGCCGCGCATTTTAAATTACGCTTCCATGTTAGAAGAGCGCCTGGCCCTGAAAAAGATCGGGCTGGTTGCCCCTATCCATCGCATCGGAAGCGATGCGGACTATTGCGGAATTGGCGAGAATTATTCTTCGGATGGTTTGTTCCGCGATGTGCAAAACGCTTACTACCTGGGCGGCGGAACCGGAGTGGCCGACGCCCTGAAATTAAAAGGCGAACTGGTCTTTTTCGACCAAATAAAGCCCTGGATGGCCAAAAGCTGGGAAATGAAAAGCGATGACGGACGGTCGCTGGAACGTTTTGCTTCGGCCGGTGGCATTCAGGCACTGTATGCCGAATTCGCCGGGAAAGAAGTTGCCGAATTAAATGCGCAAAAAGTTTACCCTTTGCAAATTGCCGCCCTGGCCGCAAACGGGGACGAAGCCGCGCGCAAGACCTTTGATCTGGTCGTAAAGAATTTGGCATTGCTTCTCTTTGAGCGCATCACCACGTTGTTTGCCGGCTGGCAGGGATTGTTCACCTTCGTTAACCCGAACCGCCCCGCGCTTTCGTCCGAACATCCTTACAAAGGACTCTTGTTCGATCGGATTATTCTGGGGCAGCGTTTGGGCGAACTGCTGGATTCCCCGGCCGGACAAAAGGTTCTAAAAGCACCTTTGTTTGAACAATTGGCGCGGCACATTCAGGCCTCTCCGGTTCTGGATGAGCGGGCCAAAACCCACTACGCGCAGCCCGAAACCTTTGTGGTTACCTCCCGGTTGCGCGAAGCCCCTGCCCTTGGCGCGGGGATCGATGCCTATTTGCATTACACAAAGTAAATGATTTGGGGACGGGGACGAATTTGCAGCCCTGCCCAAATTTGTTTTCGCATTGAAACGCTATTTAATATTTTTGAGGAATAAATGTTAGAACCCAATACCATTCCTAAAGAAGAGCCCACGATTCATGTGGGCATTGTTCTGCCGGAAGATGATTTTACATCGCTTCACGTGCAGGTTCCGAAAGACGAAGAATATCAACTGGAATTTTCGGGACAATCATTTTTGATCGATGCCGGTACGGAAATTCTTTTTCGAGTAAACGAGCGCGGAATTCAAATTAAGCTGGCAGAAAAGACGTTTTTGGCCCCGAACGAAGCCCGGCTTTTTCCGGTTTTCAAAAGCGATGGTCTGCGGCCTGCGCAGGGCGCCATCGTAAAGAACGTCATCGCCGGACGGAATTTCCATTGGCAAAAATACATCAATGTCACCCTGCCCGAAACGCTTATCTTTCGCCTTTACGAAAAACGCCTGATCGTGATTAATGCGCTTCCGCTGGAAAAGTATTTGATGTGTGTGGCCACTTCGGAAATGGGGGCCGAATGCCCCGTGGCTTTGCTGGAGGCCCAAACCATTGCCGCACGCAGCTGGCTTTTGGCCAATGTGGAACAAAAACACCGCCACCTGGGCATGGATGTGTGCAACGACGACTGCTGCCAGCGTTATCAGGGAACCACCTTTCTCAGCGAGCAATCGGTGCAGGGCACTTTGAATACCCGCGGGTTGGTGCTTTTGTACGATGATAAAATTTGCGACGCTCGTTATTCCAAAAGCTGCGGCGGCGTAATGGAAGCTTTCGAAAATATCTGGCCGTCCGATCCGGTCCCTTACACCCGAATTAAAGCCGATGCCGAACAAGAACCGCCGGAATGGCGCAAACCGCTTTCGGACGAAAATAACTTGAAACATTGGCTGTCCCAGGTGCCGCACACGTTCTGTTCGCCGCATGTGGTGCCGGAATCGCAACTGAAGAAGTACCTGGGGAGTGTGGATGAAGAAGGCCACTATTTTCGCTGGACGGTGCACATTTCGCAACAGGAATTAACCGCCCATTTGAACCGCCACTTCGCGGTAGCGGCAAAAGCGGTTAAAATGCTGCAAATTACCTCCCGGGGAGGCTCGGGAAGAGCCAACAAAATGGAAATAGTTTATCTCGATTCCCGGGATCAGGAAAAAATTCTGCCCATCAATTCGGAATACGATGTGCGCAAAGCGCTTCACCCTTCCTTTTTGTACAGTTCGGCAATAATAGTTGAAACCATTCCCTCAAATGCCGAAATTCCCGATGAATTTGTTTATCGTGGTGCCGGTTGGGGACACGGCGTGGGCATGTGCCAGATCGGCGCTTTGGGCATGTCGCTAAAAGGGTATTCTTCCGAGGAGATCATGTATCACTACTACCCCGGCAGTGTGCTGAAAAAAATTTATTGAGTAAACTGATGCGCGAAAGGTGAAGCGGACAACTCATCCCCTCACCTTGTTGCGTTTAACCGATTACAAAAGCAGGAAATGGAACAGGCATGAAGAAAAAGAGTCGCAATCCCTGGCTGTGGGTTCCTACCATCTATTTTGCCGAAGGTATTCCTTACGTCGTCGTAATGACGGTTTCGGTGATCATGTACAAGCGATTGGGTATTTCCAATACCGATATCGCTCTGTACACCAGTTGGCTGTATCTTCCCTGGGTTATCAAGCCTTTGTGGAGTCCCCTGGTCGATCTGGTAAAAACCAAACGCTTCTGGATTGTGGCCATGCAATTGTTGCTGGGAGCCGGACTGGGGGGCATTGCCCTGACCATTCCCCTGCCCAACTTTTTCAAATTTACATTAATCTTCTTCTGGCTGCTGGCCTTTAGTTCGGCCACGCACGACATTGCCTGCGACGGTTTTTACATGCTGGGCTTAACCGAATATCAACAGGCCTGGTTTGTGGGAATTCGCAGTACATTTTACCGCATTGCCATGATTACCGGTCAGGGGTTGCTCATTATTCTGGCCGGCTATCTGGAAAGCCACACCGGACTGCACAGCGTGAATCTGGACGTGGTTGCCGATCCGCAGGCGGCCATTGTGCAACCCTTAAACCCCGATTCCCTGCGGATAACCCCGCAACAAGGCGAAGTGCGCATTTTGCATTACCCGGCCGACAAACTGGTGGTTGCGGCCAAACCGCGCAGCCGCCACGAAGTGGATTCTTTACTGGCTTTTGTGCGTCAATGGAACGTTAAGCACGGCTTTGCCCGGGAAGACAAGCGCTATGTGGTACGTAACAAAGCACAGGAAAGCTGGTGGCAACGCCATGTTTCCCGCCCTTTGGGCGACTGGGTAAAACATACCTTTGGAGTGGAACTTCCCCAGAACAATTCCAACTATGTGGGAAACATCGGACTTATTTACTTTTACCTGTCCAATGTGCCACAAAAAGAAAACGAAGTGGTGATCAACTTCGGGCGCACCAAAGGAGATAAAAGTATTTCGCTGTTGGAAGGCAGTGCGTACGGTTCGCGTTTAACCTTTAACAAAAACAACTGGAACATTCCGGCTCTGGCTGTCATTCAGCTTGACCCCAAAATTAACCACCGCACTATGGCTCGTTTTTCGGCCCAGGCGGGGAACATCCCTCTGGCCTGGTCGTTAACTTTCTTCTTTTTGGCAGCTATGTTCATCCTTTTCTTTTTGTACCACAAATTTATCCTGCCCTATCCCGATAGCGACTACCCGGCACTTACCGAAGGGGCTTCTAAAATTTTCAAGGAATTTGTCAATACCTTTGCGGACTTTTTCCGCAAAGAGGGCATCGGCTGGATTCTGGCCTTTCTGCTGCTCTACCGTCTGGCCGAATCTCAACTGGTGAAGCTGGCTTCTCCGTTTTTACTGGATGCGCAGGAAGCCGGCGGCCTGGCATTAACCACCGGTCAGGTCGGTTTTGTTTACGGAACCATCGGCATTTTGTTTTTGACGCTGGGCGGCCTGCTGGGCGGATTTTTAGCGGCCAAACACGGATTGAAACGCTGGCTGTGGCCCATGGCGATTGCCATCAATTTGCCGGACGTGGTTTACGTGTATCTTTCTTACGCCCAGCCTGACAATTTGTGGATTATTAATGCCTGCGTGGCCATCGAACAATTTGGCTATGGCTTTGGTTTTACGGCCTACATGTTGTACATGATTTACGCCTCGCAAGGGCGCTACAAAACCGCTCATTTTGCCATTGCCACGGGATTTATGGCTCTGGGTATGATGGTGCCGGGCATGTTCTCCGGCTGGCTGCAGGAATTGATCGGCTACCAGCATTTCTTTGTTTGGGTAATGATCGCCACGATTCCGGGTTTTCTGATTTTGCCTTTCATTCCGCTGGATGAAGATTTCGGAAAGAAGGATCAGTAGGGCTGCTTTAATACTTTACCGCAGGGATGCTGGCCACCAAACGGGTGAGCGTTCGGGAACGGGGGCACTTTCTCCGGTCGCCGGTTGCCGAGTAGTCCCCGCCTGCCGGGGCGTATCGAGGCACCGGCGTGTGGCACGCTTTTTTCCCTTAACCCTTACACCCTTAACCTTTTCCTCGGCCACTGATCTGCACAGATTGGCACTGATTCCCTTACCCCTTACACCCTTAACCCTTTCCTCGGCCACCGATCTGCACAGATTGGCACTGATTCCCTTGCCCCTTACACCCTTAACCCTTTCTCCGTCCATCGAATCCCACCGAAAGCACCGAGTACACCATTTAACCATTCAACCACTCAACAATTCAACCATTTAACTTTTTAACCAATCACGCCCACACGATTTAAC
>Ga0256914_1002111_pt1 | contig 16907 bp, 14 predicted proteins | sample HulkmetaG_FD_191571 | JGI IMG/M metagenome (GOLD analysis project Ga0256914, IMG submission 191571) | Hydrothermal chimney microbial communities from Main Endeavour vent field at the Juan de Fuca Ridge, Pacific Ocean - Hulk | ecosystem: Environmental > Aquatic > Marine > Hydrothermal vents ... | reverse complement strand
ACTCTATATCCGTTTTCCCGATCTGCCGTGGTATTTTCTCGTACTCGCATCCAGTCTGCTTCTGTCACACCTGAGCATCGTGGAAGTCGTTGCGAGGCGTACGACTCTGCCGGCGGCAATCTTCGTCGGTACCGCCTTCTTGCTTTTTTTCTTCGAGCCGACATTCACTACGGTAGGAATTCTTATGGCTGCGGCCGGTTTCGTACTTCTGTACGATCTGTTTCAAATGGAAACCCGGCAAAAAAATCTCTTTCGGTATCTCATGATATTCTATTTTATGCTTGCGGGTGCAATCATCCGCATTCATGGGTATGCGTTCGCTTTTTTATTCGGTACGCTTTTCATACTCCTGACTACGACAAAAAGCATTTTCTGGCGAAAAGCGGCTCCATTGCTCGGAATCGTTCTTTTCCTCGTAGCCGCTACGGTTGTCTACAACCGTCACTACTATACGGAGCATCGGGAAAATTCCCATTTTTACGAATACAACCGTTATAAGGCGTTTCTAAACGATTTCAATGTGGCGGAGTATTCGGACAATGTCGACGAAGCCCTTTTGCATGTCGAATGGAGTCTGAACGACTATGAACTCTTCCACGGATGGATGTTCATCGAAAACGAAATCTTTTCTCTGAGCAGACTCAAAAGATTTGTCGAAGCCCTGCACCCATCCTTTTTCGAAAAATCATCCGAAATTGCCAAATTTTATGCGGATTTCTTTTCTCATCCGTATGTACTTGTTTTGCTGTTCGTGACAGGGGCACTGTTCGTACTTTCCAAAGAGAGTAGGAAAAAGCGTCTCAAGTTACTTGGAGTTTTTCTGTTCATACTGTTCGTGTTTTCCGCTGTTTCCGTCATCATGAAAACTCCCCCGCCGAGAATCTATCTTGGGGTCCTCTTTTTCCTTGCCGTCATGGCCGTACTCCAGATATCTTCGAAGTTTGAAAACCGTTGGGTGGCGGCTCTGTTTATCGTGGCATCTTTTATGCTGCTTGCGTACGATAAAACAGTCGACGAGCGTAACGAATCGAGGCACCGAAACTATCTGCAAAACCTTGAACTTGTCGATACCGGTCTTTTCTATCTTTCTGTCGATGATGCGCTTGAGCCGAGAGGCATCGATCCACGATCGGACGTTCAACCGTTGAAGAAATACAGCGTGGTTCCATTCGGCACGGTGGTACTGCTGTCGGAAACCAAACGTTTCATGAAAGAAAAGGGTTTCAAGGACTACGATGATCTCACGGGAGAAAAAGGGATATATCTGTTGTTTCCTAGAAGAAGTTTCCAAAAATCGGAACTGTTGAAAAGATATCTGCAGGAGCATTTTGGGATCGAGACAGACGTCGAAGTCGTGAAAGAGAACGAAAATATGATCGTCGCAAGGTTTACTCGGATATCTCGTGCCAGGTAATGGTGCCACCATCATACGATGCCGCCACGATCTCTTTTACCCCGTCACCATCGATATCGGCGGCCTGGATGTTGAAAACCCCTTCTACACCGGTTGCAAGTGTGTGATAGATGAAGTTCTGATTGCCGTCGTTTTCATACCAGAGAATGGTGTTGAAATTTTTCAGTGCGGTGATAAGGTCGATATCTCCGTCTCCGTCGGCATCCAAAGCGACAATGGATGGTGTATGTGCACCCGTTTCGTCGATAAAGTGTGAAGAAAAGTTCCGATTTCCGTCGTTTTCGAACCAGTAGATCGTGCCGTCTCCATATGACGATGCCAGGATGTCCACGTCACCGTCACCGTCAAAGTCAACGACCTCCAGGCCGAACGGGGCGATGAATCGTGGGCTGACGATCCGTTTCTGAAACTCTCCACTTCCAATATTTTCATACCAGATGACGATATCTTCGGAAAAAGAGAGGGTTACGATATCGATATCTCCGTCTCCATCCAGATCGACGGTTTTCACCGATGCCGTCTGCCCTCCGCTTTCGGCAAGCAACTGGGTGGAGAATCGATATTTGACAGGATTGTCATGCAGGTAATGAACGTAGATCTCCCCCTTTTTTGAAAAGGAGGCGGAGAGTAGATCTTGTTTGCCGTCGCTGTTGATATCGACAGACACGATCTTGTAGGCGTTGGGTATATTGGGTATTCTCAACTCCTGTTCAAACTGACCATTCCCGAGGTTGCGATGCCAAACGATGTCGTTGAACGTTTTCGAAGCGGAGAGAATATCGATCTTGCCGTCGCTATCCAAGTCGACCGGAAGGACACAGGTGGCTTTACCTCTTTTGGCGTCAACAACGTTGTCGGTAAAGTGCATCTTGCCGTCATTTTCATGTAGAAAAATCTTTCCGGAATCGTAACTCGCCGAGAGTATGTCCAGGTCTCCGTCCGAATCGATATCTGCAGGAAACAGGTAGTGTGCACCTTTTACATCTTTTGATATATAATGAACATTGTTGCCTTCGTCGAAACAGCCACTCAAAAAAAAGGTTATTCCAAACAGCAGTAATGTTGAAAGTTTCATTCGATTCTCCATACATCTGTGATTCAATAGTAACAGAATATTATATAATGATAGCAATAAATGCATCAAAACAAGGGGATGATTTGAGAGTGACAATGGGTCGGGAAAAACTGGAACTGCTGGTCTGTCACCAATTGAAAAATTTCTTCATGGTTGAGCCGCATGAATGTACGTTGCTGAAAAGTGGTTTTCAGAAAGCTTTAAAAAGGGTGGAAAAATGTTTTTCCCCAAATTGCCAACAAATACTATTTTGACGGAAAAGATACTCTGTTCAACCCTTTTCATTCAGGACAGTATTCGATATTTCTCTATTTCCTATCTCGTGAAGTATGGTTGGGAGGAGACAGCGAACTTGCCGACAAAATCTATTATCTCAATAAAACGCTTAATTCTTTTGACCTGTTTTATGAAATAAAAATGCCAAATATATTTTTTTTGGATCATCCATATGCATCCATTTTAGGGCGGGCGCAATATAAAGACTATTTTATTTTCCAGCAAAATTGTACTGTCGGTAACAACCACGGCATCTATCCTACGTTTGGAGAATATGTGTGGCTTTTTTCTAATGCAGCGGTCATAGGTGACTGCAATATCGGCAACAATGTTTTTATTTCGATCGGGGCGTATGTGAAAGATACTGATATTCCGGATAATACCATCGTTTTCGGCAAATCGCCCGATTTGGTAATAAAGTCGAAATCGGCAGAATATTTTTACTCAAAAAGCCCCTTCAGGTATCATCAAAAACTGTTAACGAAACATACGAAGCAGGACATCTGAATTGTAGTCGCTGTAAAATCTTCTATACCACGTGTAAACGACGTCTCCGTCCGCTGTATATTTGTCCGGATACTTCAGATAGGTAGAGATTTTTTTTAGCAAATCCTCGTCCGTACAGAGTCCCAGGGGATAAGCGTACTCTTTAACGAAGACATCGTATATGGTTTTGAAATGACGGTTCCAGATGAGTGTGGGGATTTTGAGTTCGGCTGCTTCGAACGTAGTCGTTGAAATCATGGTCATATGTAAAAATGCATTCTTGAGGGCAATATCGATGGGCAGTCTGTTCTCTTCTACAAACGGAAGGGAAAAAAGTTCGGACATATCCATGTCGTGCCGGTAGCGTGGATGGTGATGGAAAGAAAAAATCAGTTTTCTATCAATGAAAAAATCGCTGTTCGTTCGAAGAAAATCGAGAAGGATTCGGTACTGGTCCTTTTTCGATATAGTATCGTCACCTACGATTGCAGATGTAAAAAGAATCCTGTTGTTGGTTTGGCGAGGTATTTTTTCTGACGTCTCCCGCTTTCTCTTGACAGGTTGGCCGATAACATATGTGTGCGTTTTATAGTATCCGGAGATATCACCTTTTCGAATCAACTGTGCGAAACCTTCGCCATATAGAAGAATCGATGCTTTGTTGATCCATAGATCATCAACAGGCATCCTGTTTTCTTTGAAGTAGCCGGGATGAAAAGTATAAATAATGCCGTGTTGACAGTCGAAGAGCTTTGCACTGCTGTTGAGACCCCGGAAAAATCCGAGCATACTCTGCGACAGAACGATGTAGTTTCTAAACGTGAATCGTCGGAAAAAAAGGGGCTTCATAATGGTAGCGATTTTCCACTCTCTATGAAAAAACGTCTCATATTTTTCCAAGGGAATCAGTTTTCTCAAAAGCGTAATTAACATAAAAGGAAAATCAAAAGGGATGGCAGCATCGTTTCTCGCATCTTTGCCGTCGAAGGTTGGTTCTTCGAAGATGACATACCGAAGGCCGTGGGTGTTGCACGTTTCGATCATATGTTTGAAGTAGGGGTTTCCTCCATCCGAATCTCTGTTGAAATGGGCTGGATAGTAGAAAACCACGTCGTACTCTCTTTTTTTGAAAAAGCCTGCCGAGAAAAAGAGAACAGAGTGTAAGATTTTTCCTAAATCGAAAGATTTTCCTCTAATTAGCATTTCGAATCAGCCGTCGATGACATCGAAACTGAGCGGTGTACATTTATCAAGGTTGATCCGTGCCTTTTTGCCGAGAATATCGTATAAGTATTTAGGATGCAATCCATAACCGGGACGCACGGAACGGATGTTTTTTGCTGTAAATAGCTCTCCTGCTTTAATTGGTTTAGCTACGTAAAGACTTCGGGCGAATTGTCTGCTTTTTCTTTTCTTATCGGTCATCGAGTAGTCCACTTTCCCCAGTATTTTTTCGGTATCTCGCACCGCTTTGACCATGGCGGCGAACTCCTCTTTGTCCAGGGAAAAATCGGCGTCGGGTCCCCCCAGGCTTTTGTCGAGGATGAAGTGCTTTTCGATCACCCTCGCCCCCAGGGCTACGGCAGCCACGGGGGCGGTGATGCCCAGGGTATGGTCGGAAAAGCCCGCCACCACCCCGAAGGTTTCGGCCAGGTTGGGGATGGTGCGCAGGTTGGCCTCTTCCAGGGGTGCGGGGTAGGCGCTGGTACATTTGAGCAGTACGATCTTGTCGTTTCCCTCGCTGTGGCAGATCTCCACCGCGTCCTGGATCTCCTGGATCGTGGCGATGCCGGTGGAGATGATCATGGGTCTTCCTTTGGAGGCGGCATAGCGGATCAACTCATAATCGGTGATCTCGAAAGAAGCGATCTTGTAGGCGGGCGGATTGAACCGCTCCAGGAAATCGACGGCGCTCCGGTCAAAAGGGGAGGAGAAGATCTCCAACCCAAGCTCCCTGGCATGGGTGAAAAGCTCTTCGTGCCACTCCCAGGGCAGATGGGCCTCTTCGTAGAGGTCGTAGAGCCGTTTGCCGTCCCAGAGCGTGCCACCTTTGATGAGGAAATCCTCTTTGTCGCAGTCGAGGGTCAAGGTATCGGGAGTATAGGTCTGTAATTTAATCGCATCGGCACCAGCCATTTTGGCCGCTTCAATCGTTTTTTTTGCGATCGATATTTCACCAAGGTGATTCGCACTCAACTCCGCAATCACAAAAACTTTTTCATAAAGCCCGAAACTACCTATTTTCATTTTTTAGCTCCATACAAAAGACCTTATGCCCTAATACAACTTTTTCGCAGGTGATTTTGAAATCAAATTTTTTATGCAGATTTACTACTTTGACATTATCGACAAAAACTTCCAGCTTGAGGAGACCAACCTTCAAAACATTGAAAGCGTAGTCTATCGACACCCTTTCCAAAATTCTCCCTATTCCGGGAATCTTGCTTTCCGGATTGGAATAAAATCCGAAATAGGAAGAATCCTTTGAAATATCGGTAAAATCTATTACACCGATGTATCCTTTGTCGCTATCTACGAGAAAGTATCGTTTGTCTTTGGAAAGTTTCAGACTTTCTATAAACTCTCTGTGTTCCTCCAGGGGAATTTCTTTCTGGTTATACATCCATTTTCTAACGTTTGGATTGTTTCTCCAGGTTAAAACCATTTGCTTTTGTTCATCTGTCATCTCTGTAAAATCAATAAGCTTTATTTTCATATCCATCGACAATACCTTTTATAAGATTACGAATCCAATCTTCCGAAAAATACGGCAAGACTTTTTGATTATTCTTTTGGAGATATCTAACCATTTCCTTCTGATTCTCCGCCGTCTGAATGGCGATGAAGGGCGTTTCGAGAAAAAAGAGCTCGTTAAGGGTCACACTGGGGGTGGCGACGGTGAAGTGAACCGAACGCATCAATTTCGCCACCTCCTTCGAATCGATATGCAGTGTCACATGGGAAGCCTCTTGGGCATAGGCTTCGAGCTCCTTCAGGCGGGGGGTGGCGGAAGTGGTGAGAATGTGGACCTCCACCTCCGGGAATTCACCGAGGAGTTCGGCGATGGGGATATTGAGATTCGCCGTGTCGATCCCGCCCATCGCCACTAGGACACGGAGGGGAGGAGGGTTGTCCGGGCGGGGAAGTTTTTTGGCTTCGTAAAACTCTTTGCGCAGCAGCGTGTACTCCGGGCCGCAACGCAATTCGCAGCTCTTTGGTACCAGCCCTTCGTAGCGGGCGGGATCGGCGTAAAGGTTGTGGTTGAGCAGGATGTCGCAGTGGTGGGGTTCGTAGGTGTCGTCCAGTACCCAGAGCGTCACGCCGGTAGCCTCTTTGAGCCGCCGTTCCTGGCCGGCATCGATGCCGTAATGGTCGATGACGACGGTGTCGACGTGCTCCTTTTTCACCAGATCGATCAGCTCTTCGATCTCGTCGCCTGCGAGCACTTTCGTCTCGTATCCCGCTTCTGTGATTTTGTGATGTATATTGCCCGGAAGGTTCCGCACGGCGAAGAGGACTTCCTTTTCGGGAAACTCCCGCTCCGCCAGCACCAGATCGCGCATGATATGACCGGTGCCGATGGTCGAGGAACTGTCGGTACGGATCATGACATTATCCATTTTCCAATTCCATAAGAACTTTGTACATAAGCTCTGCCCGCTTCCAGTCTTCAAGCGTGTCGATATCCTGAACAAGGTAGCTTGGAAGAAGAATTGGGATGGAGTCTTTGCCAAACATTGGTTCATCGGAAGTTTTGTGAAGATTTTGCCAGTAGAATTGGCCAGCATCCTGGTACGCTTCTTCGAGGTCCTGGCTTCTTGTCGTGAAATGTTCCGGCCAGAACATTTCACATCGACCATCTTCGGTTATTTTAAATGTGCGCAGTATGGGGAAGGGCATGGAAGTAGCCGAAAACGAAAAAACGGCGCTGGAGTTTTTCAGTTTTTCATACCCTTCAATGAGATATTCGGGACGAAGCAAAGGTGCGGTTGCGTAAACGGTACATGCGAAGTCGAACGTTTCACCACGTTCTTCGAGCCATTGTAATGCATGGTGCACGACAGCGGACGTTCCTGTAAAATCATCTGCCAGTTCTTTGGGACGTAGAAAAGGAATCTTCGCACCGTAATTTTTTGCGACTTCCGCTATTTCTTCGTCGTCGGTGGTAACGATGACTTTTTCGAAAAGGCCTGTATTAAGTGCCGTTTCGATACTGTATGCGATCAACGGCTTGCCGTGAAAGGGTTTGATATTCTTCCGCGGAATACGTTTACTGCCGCCTCTGGCAGGTATTATGGCGATTGCGCTGCTCATCCTTTTGTAAGAATCTCCAGAAAGTTTTCTATGACGTAACGGTGTTCTTCGTCGGTCATTTTCGGGTAAAGTGGAAGCGAGAGAGCCTTTTTGTAGTAGTTATCCATTTTAGGAAGGGATTCGTTACCATAGCCGAGTGTTCTATAATAAGGCTGTTTGTTAATGGGAATGTAATGCAGTTGCAGGCCGATTTTTTTCTGAACCATTTTGTTGAACAGTTCCGCTTTGGTGATGGAAAGGCGGTCAAAATCGACGAGTACGACGTAGAGATGATACGAAGAGTAAGTGTTGTAACGGTAGAGCGGTTGCACAAGATGATGGTTTTCAAATGCTTCGTCATAGCGTTTTGCCAGCTCCCGGCGCCGCTCAATGAAACGGTCAAGTTTTCTGAGTTGAGAAAGGCCCAAAGCACACTGAATGTCGGTAATACGGTAATTATACCCAAGCTCATGCATCTCGTAATACCATGGATTTTTGTTACCTTTGCTGTCGTAAGCCATCGACTTGTCGGTCAAATCAGTTTTCGTCATGCCATGATTGCGAAGCAGCAAAACCTTTTCGTAGAGATTTTTGTCGTTTGTGGTGACCATGCCGCCTTCACCGGTTGTCATATGTTTGACGGGATGGAAAGAGAAAATTGACGCATCGCTGTTTGCACAGCTGCCGGCTTTAATACTTTTATATTGTGCGCCGATGCTGTGGGCGCAGTCTTCGAGGATCTTCACACCGAAACGCTCTTTGAGACGGGCAAGTTTTTCCTGCTCCACGGGATTACCCGAAAAATGAACGGCGTAAATTGCCTTGATGGATGGATCTTTTTCAAGTTCATTTTCGCATAGATCCAGATCGATGTTTCCGTTTTCCTGAATATCGACGAAAATGGGAGATGCTTTGGCGTAAAGAATCGTATTTGATGTTGCAAGAAAGGAGTTGGGTGTCGTAAGAACTTTGTCTCCTTCCTCAAGAAGCCCCAAAGAAGCCAGGTGCAGAGCTGCAGTACCGTTGGATACAGCGACGGCATATTTTGCACCACAGTAGGCTGCAACAGCCTCTTCGAACTCACGGGCTTTCGGCCCCGTTGTGATAAGCTCCGAAAGTAGAGCTTCTTTTACACATTTTACATCGTCTTCACATATCCATTGCTTGCCGTAAGGTATCGGATTCATCTGATTTCTTTGAAATTGGATTGGTATTGGGTTGTCATAAAATCGGTTATTTCAACTTTTACATTATGACATCAAATTGCAAAATTATACTCACAAAAAACTTTGAAACCACTATATCAGTGAATATCTGCGAATTGCGCCTTGAAAGTTTGCAAATAGGCATCGATGTTATCGGGTGTAAGCGGTTTGCCAAAATCCTGGGGTATATCGGTGTTCCCGGCACCAGAAACTCTGTGTGCAAGCCACTGATCGGCATAGGCGTAGACGTGATGGGCGTCGAAAAAGTTGTCCAGGTTTTCCGTGACGCTGTTGAGGTCCATGAAGTGGTGGAGTTCCCCGAATACTTCGACCGTCTCTTTGAGCCATCTTGCATAGTCATCGATATGTTGGCCTTTGATGATAAAAGTTTCAAAAAAAGGCTTCGAGACGGGAGTCGTGAAAAGAATGAAACGGGTATTTGGGTTTTTCTCTTTCAATCTTTGCAGCAGGCTTTTCCAGTCGGTACGGTAGCGGTATTCCAGAAGCAGTGGGGTTTTGTACTCTGCTATATTCGCTTTGATATGGTGGATTTTTTGTGAATCGGTGACAGTGATCGAACAGTGTCGGACGTTGTTACGGTCATAGTCGCTGATCGTCGGGTGCTTGAGGCGTTTGATGGACTCCATGGAGTGCTTCAATGCATCGATGCTGAGCAGGGACTTGTAGCGGTAAAATGGTTTTTTCGTCTCTTGTAGGTAATCTTTTGGTGTGAGTCCGTTGTAATATCGTTCAAAGTAACTATCGTAATTTTCTGCTGTACCGAAGAAGTCGATTCCGATAATGATCGTTTTGAACTCTCCGCCCTTGATGGATTTTGCGATCTCGATCCACTCGGTGTACTCTTTTGGCATCATGTTGTCCGCAGCATAGTTGAAGACGGTCATTCCTTCGAAATCGTGTTGGTCGATGTAGGCCGTCCGGCTGCTTCCCAGCAGAAGGGTGTCGTATTTTTGCAATCCAGTGAAAAATGCTCTGTTCGTTTTCTGTTGGCGTTCGTTGAAACCAGGCTGACGGTTGTTGAGGGCGTTGCTGTGCGAAAAACACCAAAGTGGATCGATCAGATAGTTGAAAAAACCGGTCGTTGCGATCGCCAGTGTAACGAGAGAGAACCAGAGCACGATATTCTGTTTAGCGTTCATTTGACCACTTTCTTCAAAAGTTGAAATAGATAAACTCCGAAACTCTGTTCAAGGAGAGAACACTGACGCTAAAAAGGAGCGAAGCATAGACCATTTTGACTTTTCCTACCTTCGATTTGAAAATCTGTTCGGTAGAGTTTTTTGCAAAGAGAGTGACCACAAACGCGATGAACAGCAGTACGAGTGCCGTTTTGCCTGCTCCGATTCCCCCAAGATAGGAGCCGAACTCTATGCCGTATTCCTCCAGGTCGGCCAGTTTCGAGTGGAGTGCAGCCGGGAGCACCAGATTTCCGAAAAACATTCCATCGAGAACCTTGATGGCGTCGTCGAAGTTTTTTGCCCGGAAAAAGATCCAGGCGATATTGATGAAGTTGAAGGTGAGAAACCATGCAAGGATGGAAGGCATCGTGAGGTTGAAGCGTCTCCAAACTCGATGGACGATTAGAGCGACCCCATGCAGAAATCCCCAGAATATGAAGGTCCAGCCCGCTCCATGCCAGATACCGGCCAGTAGAAAAACGGTCAAAATATTGAGATAGGTGCGCACTTCCCCGCGCCTGTTTCCTCCAAGAGGTATGTAGAGGTAATCTTTCAAAAATCGTGTCAGGGTCATATGCCACCGCCTCCAGAAGTCCTGGATGTTGGTCGCTTTGTATGGACTGTCGAAGTTGATCGGAAGTTTGATATTGAAAAGAAGTGCCGCACCGATTGCCATGTCGGTATAGCCGCTGAAATCGAAATAGAGTTGAAAGGTGTAGGAAAGAGATGTGACCCATGCTTCGAGCATATTGAGACTCTCCGCCGTATCGAACCCTTTCGATGCCCAGGTCGCGAAACGGTCGGCGATCATGACTTTCTTGAAAAGGCCGATCGAGAAGATGAAAAGTCCCATGGCAATATTGCGGTGGTTTTTGATCCAGTTGTGTTTCGAAGCGAATTGAGGAAGCATCTCCTTGTGGTGGACGATCGGTCCGGCGATGAGCTGTGGAAAGAACGTCACAAAGAGCATATAGTTCAAAAAACTGTGCTCTTTGATCACTTTTTTGTAGCTGTCGACGAGGTAGGTGATCTGCTGGAAGGTAAAAAACGAGATTCCAAGCGGCAGTGCGATCTGAAGGTAGGAAAAGGATGTCCCAAGCAGGTCGTTGAGGTTTTCGAGAAAGAAGTTCATGTATTTAAAATAGCCCAAAAGTGCGAGGTTGGCGGAGATTCCAAAAATGAGCACCGCCTTTTTCGCTGTACCGGACAGAAGAGTGTTTTCCCGAAGGAGGATCCCGACGACAAAGTTGAAAAAGATCGATGCCAATATGATGATCAGGTACGATGCGTTCCACCAACCATAGAAAAAAAGAGAAGCGCCGATGAGAGAGAGTTTTGCCGCTTCGGTCCACTTCGCTCTATGAAGGTAGAAGTAGAGAAGAAACGATGCAGGGAGAAAAAAAAAGATATACTCAAAGCTATTAAATAGCATCTTTTCGATCAACTTTCATTGTGGAATAATTGTTATTTATTAATAATTTAGAGAAGTTTAAATACTATTATAGCATAATAATAGATAATTTCATTTATCTGATAAATATTTTTAATAATAACGGAAAGTGTGTAGAAATGGAGAAAATAGTAGGAATGACTCAGTCGAACTACCTGCCGTGGAAAGGGTACTTCGACTATATCAACAGTGTAGATGAATTCTATTTCTATGACGATGTACAGTACACGAAGCAGGACTGGAGAAACAGGAATCTGATCAAGACGCCAAAAGGGACCGAGTGGCTTACTGTTCCTGTAGGCTCGAGCAGAGACCGGCTGATCTGTGAGGTGGAGATCAAAGATCATGCATGGCAGAAGAGTCACTGGGGAAAGATCGTGCAGTATTACAGAAAAGCGCCCTATTTCAAAATGTACAGGGATTTTTTCGAAGAGTTCTACAGAGGGGTCGAGTGGACGAATCTTTCGGAGATGAACCAGACCATGATCAAAAGAATCTCAAGAGAGATTCTCGGAATCGAGACGAAGTTTGGAGACTCCCGGCCTTTCAACCTGGTGGGGAAAAAGGAACAGAGGTACATTCCTCTATTGAAAAAAGTCGGATGTACCGTTTTTTTGAGTGGCCCTTCGGCGAAGAACTATCTGACGGAAGAGAGTATGGCCAGGGAGGGGATTCGTCTTGAGTGGATGAGTTACGACGGGTATCCCGAATATCACCAACTCTTCCCCCCTTTCAACCATCGTGTTTCCATTGTCGATCTCATATTCAACGAGGGGCCGAATATGAAAGAGTATATGTTGAGTTTCAAAAAATAGAAAAAGGATCTGACGGGTGAGAATCATTGGGGTCAATTTCATGGGGCACGACAGTGCTCTTTTTTTTATCGATACCGGTGCGAAAGAGATTTTCGCGATGAGTACGGAACGTGTAACCCGCATCAAGCACGACAGCAAAGATATATCCGCGATTTTGGAAAGATACCGGTTTGAAGATATCGACTATGTCTGTCAGGGCTACGGCAATTTCGAAGAGTCGGTCAGATCCGACCTCGGAGCCGATAGAGTTGCGTCTCTCATTCAGAAAAAAGCCTATTGTGAGCTGATCAAACCGAAATATATCAAAGATCTTTTTCCCTCTGTGAAAGAGAGATATTTGGCGTATATGAAAAGTTTTATCGAAAACCCCCTCAAAACCCTCGATCGCTTGGATAAAATCAGCCCCGGTTTCAAAAAGCGTTTTATCGAGGCTCACAAAGATCAGCCCCGAAGAAAGATCGTCGAAGACTATATGCTCAAGGTCTTCGCGGAGCACGGAATCGAACCCAAAAAGGTCGAATTTTACGACCACCATCTCTGCCATGCGGCAGGGGCATACTACTTCTCTCCTTTTGCGTACCGTCAAAAGTGTATCAGTATGACGCTCGATGGCTGGGGTGACGGGTATTTTGGCAAAGCCTACATTTTTGAAGGGGAGCGCTACGAACTTATCGGAAAATCGCCGATTCGCGAAGTCGATCACGAAGGTATAGAGATCGACTCATCGCACGATCTGACCTCGATCGGTGTCTTGTATGGGAATTTTACGGTGGCGCTCGGGCTTCGAAGATACAGCGATGAGGGGAAGGTCGAAGCATTGGCCGCATTTGGCGAAAAAGATGAAACGATGTACAACGACTTGATGGAGGCCACAAAAATCGATGCTGAGGGTATGGATTACGATCCTGGTGCCATCAAGCCTTACTACGACACGAACTTTTTGAAACAAAAAGCCAAAGAAATCGGGCAGGAAAATTTCGCGGCCACGATTCAGAGCTATCTCGAAGATGCTGTGGTGCGTTACCTCGAAAAGGTGGGTGAGAGGTATCCGCAAATCGATACACTCTGCCTCTCTGGAGGTGTGGCCGCCAATATTATCATGAACCTGAGCATATATGAGCGTACCAGGTTCGAAAATCTCTATATTTTCCCTCCTATGGGTGATGAAGGTGTCGCGGTTGGGGCTGCACTGCTCAAAGCCCTGGAAGAGGGGGAAGATATCCGTTGGGTCAACGAGTCCTACATGCCCTATTTCGGGAACTCTCTTTCCAAAGAGGAGATTGAAACGGCCATCAGGGGGTTTTCGGATAGAGTCGAAGCGGAGTATATCGGCAATGAGTGGTATCTCGAAGCTGCGAAAGCGATCGCCGGAAAGAGAATCGTCGCAGTGGTACAGGGGCGTATGGAGTTCGGGCCAAGAGCCCTTGGCAACCGCTCCATATTGGCCAACCCTACCGACCCCGCCATCAAAGACAGAATCAACCTCACCGTCAAGAGGCGTCCGAAATATCAGCCATTTTGCCCTTCCATTCTCGAGGAGGAGCGTGAAAGGCTGTTCGAGCGGAGTTTTTCCCATAAACATATGGCGATCGGTTTTCGGGTCAAAAAGGAGTACCATGACAAAATACCGTCGGCCATCCATATCGACGGAACTGCTCGACCGCAGTTCGTCGAAGAGGCGGACAACCCGGACTATTACAGGCTTTTGAAAGAGGTGAAAGAGCGGACGGGGTTCGGTGTGGTCATCAATACCTCCTTCAATCTTCATGGCAGGACCATTGTCCATACGGCTGAAGATGCGCTGCTCGACTTTCTTGATTGCAATATCGATGAACTCTATATCGAAGGATATAAAATTACAAGAAAATAGAGTCTACAGATCGATCGCGATATGGCTGGAGGGCGCTATCCGTTTCCAAGTCTGCGCAATTGTGCCTGAAAGAAGTTTTTTATGCGATCGATCAGGGGTCCGAAGTGCGTACGTATCGGCTCTAGCAGGCCGTGTTTTTGCAAAATGACATAGGCTGTATAGTTTGAAACGATTTTGATCATCTCCGCCAAGACGAAGTTTCTTGCAGTTTTGTTACGGTACCACTCTTTTTTGTGCCACCACGAAGGGTCGCTGCCGATCAGGACGATTGAAAGTCCGGCCTGTGGGAAATCTGCAGCTTGTGAAGCCAAAATCTGCACTCTTCTAAGGTGAGGAGGAGCCGATATGAGTAGAAGTTTTTTGAGACTGTTTTTCAGAGCGAGTTGTTTCAGGGCACGAAGTTCGTACATGGTGTTTCCTGCATTGTGGATATAGAGAAGATCGCTTTTTGGTATCCCTGTGGAGTGTAGGAATTGGGCTTCTGTTTTGAACGTTTCGCCATTTACATCCAGATCGATACGGGCAGAAGCGTTCAAGACGATCTTTCGGGCATATCCTTCCTGATATAAATGGAGTGCTTTTTTTATACGATATCCGTCCCAGTCTCCTCCAAGAACGACGATAGCGTCGGCTTTTTCAGGTTGTTGCGATATATCAAGAAATCTTCCCAGGTTGAGAAAAAGAGAGACAAAAACCGTACAAAAAAAAATCAGCACAACGACTACGGCCCTCTTTTTCACGGTTCACTTTTCCTGGCGGTAGAGTAGAAACAGGGGTGTCTCGTCGATCAGCCTGTACACGCTTCCTTCGAACTGGGTCGAGTCTTTTTTGGGGTGAGCTGCTTTACGTAGCAAAAGGTATTCGGGCATTGCCGTCGGATCTTTCATCCTGTACGTGACATTCTCTCCGAAAGAGTAGAACCACATCAGGTCTCTGTCGATAAAGAGTTTTTTACGGGGAAGGTCATATGTTCGATTGAGTTTTTGAATCTGGTCTCTTTGCTGCTGTAGTGGAGCCGCTTTGATGGTTTTGTAGGCGAAAAGAAACGAGGGCGTGATGAGAAGAAGGAAAAATAGAGCGTTGATGTATTTCACGAATTTCGTGCCGACAACCATATTGTAAGCCATGATCATAAACGGCATCGTCAGCCAGACGGCATGGTAGTCGTCGATAGACGTCGTGGTCAAAAGCCACGAACCGAACGATGCGCCTGCCACGAGAAAGAAGGCGTCGTTGAGAAAAACCCCTATTTTCCTGATTCGGATATAGTAGAGGAAGTTGAAGACGAGAAACAGTAGAAGTCCCATTCGTATGGCCAGCTTCAGATACTCTCCATTATGGAACTTCGTGATCATGCTTCCGATCATTCCGCCTTTATGTCCGGCCATATTTCCCGTTCCGAAGAAGGTTTCGTAATATGTATGCATATTGCTTTCAAAATGTTCATTGAAAACGAAAAGCAGTGCAATCGCGATATAGACCGGTAGGCTAAGACCGATCGTTCTGATTCTGCTTTCGATATTCAGCCGATTGATACACAAAAAGACCCAAAGGCCTACCCAGGCGAAACCCGCCTGCAGGTGGAGCAGTATCGCGAAAATGAACATGAGATGAGTCAGTATCAGCCAGAGGGTAGAGCCTTTCTCCATCCAGTTTTTCAGAAAGATCATTCCGGTAAGGACGAAAACGACGGCGATCAGATCGGGACGAATCTGTGTCGCAGAGTAGATAAAGTAATAGGTAAAGACAACTGCCAGGGTCGTCAAAAGAGCGGATATCGTGTGCAGCCCGAAGTATCGTCGGAAATTCATATAGATTGCAAAGGCACCGAGAAGTGCACCAAGAAGTGTAATCAAGCGGCCGACAAGCAGACTCTCCCCTGCAAGATAATAGAAAGGAGCCTGCAGCAGTGCGTAGAAATAGAAAAAGTAGGTGTGGGGTAACTCGTCGGTGAAGCGTGCCATATTGAGATCGGCGATCTCTCCGGTACGGATAAAGTGGATGGCATAAGCTGCGAACCACGATTCGTCGATCCATGCCGGGCGCGTGTAGACAAGAAGGAGCAAGATGCCAAGAAAAAGAGTCGCGAGGGCTGCAATAATCCAATGGAAGTTTTTCTCTATTTTTTTTCTCATGATCGAAGATCTCCGTCTCTTTCTGGCAGGTCGAAAAAGTTGTACAGTGAGCGGATGATTTCAAGCTGCTCGTTCTCCGAAAGGGAGTAGAAAAGAGGCAGCCTTACGAGACGCTCACTCTCCTGCGTGGTAAAACGGTCTGTTCCGAAAAAGCGGCCGAATTTTTTCCCCGCCGGGCTCGAATGGAGAGGAACGTAGTGGAAAACTGCCTGAATTCCCTCCCCCTTCAGATACTCGATGAGTTTCGTGCGTGTTGCCAGATTTTCGGTTTTAACGAAGAACAAATGGGCGTTGTGTCGACAGGTTTTTGGAGTATATGGTAGGTCGACGAGATTCATCTGCCGCAGGTGTCCAAGACTCTCATGATAGTTTTGCCAAAGAGAGAGCCGTTTATGATTGATGGTTTCGGCATGTTGAAGCTGCGCCCACAGGTAGGCGGCCTGCAGTTCGCCGGGCAGATAGCTGCTGCCGATATCGACCCAACTGTATTTGTCGACCATTCCACGGAAAAACTGGCTTCGGTTGGTCCCCTTTTCACGGATGATCTCCGCCCGTTCGACAAAGCGTTCATCATTGACGATCAAAAGTCCGCCTTCTCCGCCGCTTGTGTAGTTTTTGGTCTCATGAAAGCTGAATGCACCCATGTGGCCGATCGTGCCAAGGGGTCTGCCTTTGTAGGTGGACCCCTT